>Ga0335078_10008790_pt1 | contig 15006 bp, 11 predicted proteins | sample Lox_Sample_32_FD_206711 | JGI IMG/M metagenome (GOLD analysis project Ga0335078, IMG submission 206711) | Soil microbial communities from Loxahatchee National Wildlife Refuge, Florida, United States - Lox_Sample_3.2 | ecosystem: Environmental > Terrestrial > Soil > Wetlands | place: USA...
AGCCTGGAGCCGTACGATGCGTCGGTGGCTCAGCTTCGTGATTATTTTGATCGGCTGCTGGCGGAGGGAGTGCGCCTGCAGAAACCGGCGCTCCAGTAGTATCAGGGCAACGCTCACAATCTAATGAGGAGGATCAATATTATGCGAACTCGCGTGGTGGTTTCTCTCCTGGCAGTAATGACATGTTTGGCCAGCGCGCTGAATTCAGAAACTCAGCCTGCAACGCCCAACCCCATCGACCAACTGTCCTGGATGATGGGAGGTAGATGGACAGCCGAGGGCGACAAGGGCCCGGACGGTAAACCGTTTTACGTCGAATCGAAGTTCAGTTGGGCGGAAAACCACCAGGCGCTGAAATTCACCACCTGGTTTTTGACCGACGGGAAGCTGGTGCCGGTTTACTCAGGCTTGTATGCGTGGCATCCCGCCAAGAAGAAGTTCAAATTCCTGTATACCGACGACAAGGGCGCACTAACCGAAGGCGAAGCCACCTGGAGCGGCAACCATTTGGAACAGGAATTTCAAATAGTGGGCGTCGACGGCACCGCTCACACGTTGCGCTCTACTATCGTACGGACGGGGCCGGACGACTACGACTGGAACGTCCAGCATCAGGATAAGTCCGGCGCATGGGTCGTCATATTCGGGCTCAAGTACAGGCGAAAGCCCGTTTAGATCCGCGCCGGCCTTAGGCCGTTATGGCCGATTGACGGGCGGATGGAATCGGCAAAGCATCCCTTACGGCTCTGGAAGCAGCGCGCCCAGCTTCCGCCAGTTCACCAACACAATGTGGTTTTCCTCGAGGGCCTGGTGAAACTCGCGGCTGGTCATCACGTTAAAGTCCCGCTGCCGCCAGGCGGTGCCATAGTCCGGATGATCGATGGTGACGGCCTGCATTTCGGCGTCGTCGTGGGCAAGGTGAACGATGAGCTCTGAAACTCCTGGCGGCAGTGTCTTCAGAATATGTGTGTAATAGCTCAGCCAGTCTTCCGGCCTGATGGGCGGAGCGGCCATATAGACGCGGTCCAGGATCACGTCCGTGGGTTGGAGCGCTGAATACATTTCTCGAGGCACACCGGGAATCTTCAATACCAAGAAGGGCAGATGATATTCGTGCGCGACGTTAACGAGGACCGCCATCAACGCCGGCTTGGTGAAAAGCGTTCCCATATGTGAATCAAGGTGGGTCGGACGGATTCCCATCTTCAGGGCGGTTTGCACCTGTGCCCTGACTTCCCGCTCCGCCTCTTCCGGCGTGATATGCCGCACGGCTTCACCGGCGTCCGAATAAAGGTAGCCGTGCGGATCGAGCAATGACGCCACTTGATCGCGCGATGAAATTGGACCCCACCGGTAGGTCTTCCACTCACTCGTCAAAGTAAGGTGGAGGCCGAGGTCGGCCTCCGGGTGAGCCTTCGCGTAGTCCGCCACTTCCGTAAGCCAGGGACACGGAACCATGATGCTGGCGGACGTCACCGCGCCCCGGTCCAGGGCTTCGAAGCTTGCCGCGTCCTGCGAGTGGGCGACCGCCAGGTCGTCGGCGTGGATGATCAGCAGCTTGGCATCGGCGGGGTAACCGAGCCGCTGAACAAGAGCCTGATTCTGGGCGGCGGCCGGCAAAGCGATGGCAGCGAGAAGGTAGGCGGTGAAAAGACTATGGGCGGACATGAGTAACCTCCGGTCTTTCACAGAACCGAGGCATTATATCAGTGCGGGGCGGCGGCGCAGAATAGCTCACGGCGTGACGAAGAGGGAAAGTGTTGGAAGCCTGTCATCCTGAGCCCGTTCGCTGTCACCCTGAGCGCAGCGAAGGGTCTGCAGTTTGCCCGCTCAGGGTAAACTTCGCGAAGGATCTGCAGTTCGCCGAGCGTCGTGAAATCAAGAAAATGCAGATCCTTCGTCGCCTTCGACTCCTCAGGATGACATTCGCTGTTTGGTCGAACTGAATAAAGTCACAAGCTCTCAGGATGACAACTGACTGAACTCAGTTCTGAATTTTCACCAGGAGGGAGTTCATAGATCCTGTGCGGTAGCCTTCGAGGTCCAGGGTGACAAACTTGAATCCGAGTTCCTTGAAAATCTCGACAAACTTCCGGGTCATCGCGGAATCCAGCGCGCGCGGCATTTCCTCAGAAGCAATCTCAATGCGGACCAGTTCCTCATGATAGCGCACCCGGAACTGCCGGAAGCCAAGCGCACGAAGGGCCTCTTCGCCCTTCTCCACAATCGCCAGGCGTTCCGGCGTGACCTCGATGCCGTAAGCAATGCGCGAAGAAAGACACGCGGAAGCAGGGCGATCCCACACCGGCACGTCGGCGCGGCGGGCGAGTTCGCGGATGTCAGCTTTGGTGAGGCCGGCATCCAGCAGCGGGGTAAGCACTTTGTGCTCGCGCGCGGCACGCTGGCCGGGGCGCCAGTCGCCCTGGTCGTCCACGTTCACGCCGTAGGCAACGGCGGCAAAACCGCGCTGGGCAACGAGCGCATCGAGTTTGTCAAACAGGTCGTCCTTGCAGAAATAGCAGCGGTCGGAATTGTTGGCGCGATAGGCGGGGTTCGAGAGTTCGTCCGTCGAGATGAACTCGTGCGGCAGCTTGAAGCGCGCCACCACGGCCTGGGCCTCCTGCCGGTCGCGTGCCGAGTAACTCGCGCTCAGCGCCGTGACTGCCAGCATGTGGTCGCCCAGCGCCTGGTGTGCCGCATAAGCGAGGTACGCCGAGTCCACGCCTCCCGAATAAGCCACCACGAGCGACGGCACCTGCCGCAGTTCCTCCAGCAGTCTTCCTTCTTTCACTTCCAGTTCATTCATCCCTGCCACCCACCAGTACAGAATAACCCCAAAGGGCCCAAGACTCAAATCGCCCATCCACCGAAGTGCGAGCCCTTCACCTTGGAAGGTGCGAAGGGTTTCGGAATCATGTCATCCTGAGCGCAGCGAAGGATCCCGGCAGTTGTTCGTAGTTCGTTGGACCGGAAGAAACCGCGGAGATCCTTCGCTGCGCTCAGGATGACAGCCAGTTGATAACTCCACACTTTCGTGGGAAGAGGGCTGCTGAATTTGCAAGGGCGCTATTGAATCAGCTTCGGTTGCGGGGACTCACTCTCGCCGTTTTCGGTGCTGACCAAGCAGACGGCGGCGACTTCGTCGCCCTCTTCGAGGTTAATCAGCCTGACACCTTGTGTGGAGCGGGCGGATTCGCGGATGGTGCCGGCGTCGAGGCGAGTGATCTTGCCCTGCTGGCTGATGATCATAACCTCCGACTCTTCAGACACGCTGAGCACCCCGACCACCTTGCCGTTGCGGTCCGTGGTCTTGATATTGATGACGCCCTTGCCGGCTCGGGACTGGAATCGGTATTCGGTGATGGGCGTGCGCTTGCCGTACCCCTTTTCGGTGACGGAGAGGATCAACTCCTTCTCGCCCACGATCTCCATGCCCACGATGTAATCGCCCTTCTCGAGGTCCATTGCATAATTGCCGTAAGTCTGCCTGCCCATATCGCGCACGTCGCTCTCGGGGAAGCGGATCGCCATGCCCTCATGTGTGGCGAGGAAGACGGTGTCGCGGCCGGAGGTCATAGCAGCTCGGATTAGCGCGTCGCCTTCCTCGATTTTCATGGCGATGATTCCCCGAGATTGCGGATTCGAGAATTCCGCGAGACGCGTCTTCTTGATGAGCCCCAGGCGCGTCACCAGGATCACGTAACCCTCCACGGCGTACGAAGCGCCGTCGATCGTCACGTCCTTGGGTTCGTCCGGCAATTCCCGGACTACGAGGACCGCCGCCACTTTCTCGCCGGAGGCGAGGTTCACCAGGTTGACCACATTCTTGCCCTTGCCCGCGGCGCTCACGTCCGGAATCTCGTAAACCTTCAGCCAATACATCTTGCCGGTGTTGGTGAAGACCAGGATGTAGCTATGGGTGGACGCGATGAAGAGATGCTCGACAAAATCCTCATCGCGCGTCGTCATGCCTTTACGTCCCTTGCCGCCGCGGCCTTGCTGGCGATAAATGCTGAGCGGAGTGCGCTTGAGGTAGCCGGAATGCGAGACTGTAATCACCACATCCTCAATCGCAATGAGGTCTTCAAGCTTGATTTCCGCCTGCTCCTCGATGATTTCGGTTCGCCGGATGTCTCCGTAATCCTTCTGGATTTCCTTCAGCTCGTTTACGATCACTTTCTTCAGCGCTTTATCGCTGGCCAAGATTTCCTGGTACTCGGCAATCTTCTTTTGCAGGTCGTCGTATTCCTGCTGGATCTTGTCGCGCTCCATGGCCGTGAGGCGCTGCAATTGCAATTCGAGGATGGCCTGGGCCTGGCGCTCGGTGAACTCGAAGCGGTCTATCAAACCTTGGCGCGCTTCGGCGGGCGTCTTCGAGGCGCGGATCAGCTTGATGATGGCATCGAGGTGCTGAAGAGCCTTGAGGAATCCCTCGAGGATGTGCGCACGCTCCTGCGCCTTGCGCAGATCGTAAGCCGTGCGCCGCCGCACCACCGTCACGCGGTGATCGATGAAGAGTTGCAGTGCTTCGGTGAGCGGCAGGGTGCGCGGCTGGCCGTTGACGATGGCCAGCATGATCATGCCGAAGTTTTCCTGCAGCTGGGTGTGCTTGTAAAGGTTGTTCAGCACAACTTCCGGCACTTGTTCGCCCCGCTTCAATTCCACGACAATGCGCATCCCGTCGCGGTCGGACTCATCGCGCACGTCCGAGATGCCATCGATCTTCTTGTCCTGCACAAGCTGCGCAATACGCTCGATCACCTTCGCCTTGTTCACCTGGAAAGGTATTTCCGTGATTACGATCTGCTGCTTTTCCTTGGTGGGACGCTCGATGGCCGCTTTGGCTCGCATGGTGAACTGCCCACGGCCGGTCTCGTAGGCGGACTTGATTCCGCTCTTGCCGTAGAGGTAGGCGCCGGTCGGGAAATCGGGGCCGGGAACCAGCGAGAGCACTTCCTCGAGCGAGGCCGTGGGCTTGTTGATCAGCAGGATGGTGGCGTCGATGATCTCCGTCAGGTTATGCGGCGGGATCTTGGTGGCCATGCCGACCGCGATGCCGTCCGAGCCATTGATCAGCAGGTTCGGCACGCGCGTGGGAAGGACCAGGGGCTCTTCCGTGGACTCATCAAAATTCGGGATGAAGTCCACGGTTTCCTTTTCGATGTCCGCCAGCAACTCTTCCGCAATACGCGCCAGGCGGCATTCGGTGTACCGGTAAGCCGCCGGTGGGTCGCCGTCTACGGAACCGAAGTTGCCCTGCCCGTCGATGAGCAGGTATCGCATGTTGAAGTCCTGCGCCATGCGCACCAGGGTGTCGTAAACCGCCGCGTCGCCGTGCGGGTGATACTTCTTGATGACTTCGCCGACCACGCCGGCGCACTTGATGTAGCGCTTGTCGGAGGTGTTGCCCTCCTTGTACATTGCATAGAGAATGCGCCGATGCACCGGCTTGAGGCCGTCGCGTACGTCGGGAAGCGCCCGGCCGATAATCACGCTCATCGCATAATCGAGATACGACTTGCGCATCTCGTCTTCGATGTTGACCGGGATTTCCCGCGACGGCTTGAAAAGTTCTTGGTCACCCATTAGTCTAACTCCCTGTTTCGCCTTTCATTATTTAGCCCATTCGCTGTCATCCTGGGCCCGTTTGCTGTCACCCTCAGCGCAGCGAAGGGTCTGCAGTTTGCCAGCTCAGAGTAAACTTCGCGAGGGATCTCCGCAGATCGAGAACAAGCCAACTGCAGAGATTCTTCGCTCAGAATGACATGGATGGACAGCCTACCGGATTACGTGAATCCGGACGCCTAACTTAAGGGTCCTCCAAAGTCTGTCGGCCGTATAGACAGGCGCTCTGAGCATTATTCCCAGCGCGAGACAGGCTCGATCTCCCAAAGATAACCCAAGCGGCCGAGTGTCCTTTACCAGAGTGCCGGCTATTCTTGCCTGTTCGACGGTAAACGGCTCCGGATTGAAGATGGGAGCCAGTGCAAACTCCCACGCTTCCTCGGCGTCTGTGCCTTCACGGACAAGTTTCGTTTGCACTTCCGCGAGATTGACCGTACTGATGGTCGCATCCCTCAGGACTTCCGAGGTTAGTTCCTGGGCCCCAGCCTCATCATTGAGCAACGCGAGGAGAGCAGAGGCGTCCAGAACGATCTTACTCATGCTTCGCCGCCTCCCGTCGCTCGGCGATCAACTCGTCCACCAGCGATCGGCCCGGTTTGATATATCGCCGGAGGCGTTGTTGCGCTCGCGCGATTCGGCCTTTTAGCGTCGAGAGGCGCAGTTCGTCCTCGGTGACTCGCAGTTCGACCTCGTCGCCAACCTTGATATCGAGTGCCTCGCGGATTGAGGCGGGGATAACAACGCGGCCTTTCTCGCCGATCCGGACGCGCGCTTGCTGTTGCATGTGTCCCTCCTCCATCACAGTGACACTATTGTACCGTAGTGACACAAATAGCGCAAGGTGGGCCGACACAAGGGTTGTCTAAATATCCAGGTTCTTCACGTCCAGCGCGTTGTCTTCGATGAACTGGCGGCGGGGTTCGACGACGTCGCCCATGAGGACGGTGAAGATGGAATCCGCCTCGACCTGGTCCTCGACCCTGACCTGCAGGAGGAAGCGCTGTTCGGCGTCCATGGTGGTTTGCCAGAGTTGATCGGGATTCATTTCACCCAGGCCCTTGAAGCGCTGCACGGTGAAGGCCTTTTTTCCCTGCGCCATGACGTGTTCGAGAAGTTGCCGGCGGTCTTCGATGGTTAACTGGGTGCCGTTCGTGGACATGAGGAAGGGCGGCTTGTCGAACTCGCGCACGCGGCGATGCAAGTCGAGCAGGCGCTTATAGTCGGCGCTCGAAACCAGGTCCCAATCGATGGTGCGGTCGCCCAGCGTCTCGCTGGAATACGTCAATGTGTAGAGATTGTGTTCCTCATCGAGCTGCATGCGGTAGGTGAATCCTTCCGCTTTGAGTTCCCTCGCGACCAACTCGAGTTTATCCTTGTTCTCGAACTCCATCTTCTTGCCCAGTTCGGCTTTCAGCATGGCGTTAACCGGGCGGTCATCGCCAATCCTTTTCTCGAGCTTGTCGAACAGCTCAACGTACTCGGCAAGCGCCATCAGGAAGTTTGTCAGCTCGCCCCCCTCGAGCTTGATCTTCTTGCTGTCACCGACCTCGACGATGTGGTCCTCCGTGGCCCGGCGCATGATTTCGCGGCGGAACTCCTTCTCGTCCCGGATGTACCGCAGCGACTTCCCTTTCTTGATCAGGTAAAGGGGCGGCTGCGCGATATAGACGTGCCCGCGCTCGACAAGTTCCGGCATCTGGCGGTAGAAGAAGGTAAGCAGCAAGGTGCGAATGTGAGATCCGTCCACATCGGCATCGGTCATGATGATGATTTTTGAATAGCGCAGCCTGGTGACGTCGAAGTCGTCTTTGCCGATGCCGGTGCCGAGCGCAGTGATGAGAGCGCGGATTTCCTCATGGCCCAGCATCTTGTCGAAGCGCGCCTTTTCGACGTTCAGGATTTTGCCTCGTAGGGGCAGGATGGCCTGATAGCGGCGGTCGCGCCCTTGCTTGGCGGAGCCGCCGGCCGAGTCTCCCTCCACCAGGAAGAGTTCACAGCGTTCCGGATCCCGCTCCTGGCAATCTGCCAGCTTACCTGGCAGCCCGCCGGAATCAAGCGCTCCCTTGCGCCGCGTTAATTCCCGCGCCTTGCGGGCCGCCTCGCGAGCGCGCGAAGCGTCGATGGCTTTGGCGCAGACCTTCTTGCCCACAGCGGGGTTTTTCTCAAAGGCCTCCATGAGCTTTTCGTAAACGAAGCTGGCCACGGTGCTCTGGATATCGCTATTGAGCTTACCCTTGGTCTGACCTTCGAATTGGGGTTGGGGAAGCTTGACGCTGACCACTGCCACCAGACCTTCGCGCACGTCTTCGCCCTGGAGGTTCTCCTTCACGTCCTTGAAGAGGCCTTGATTCTGCCCGTATTGATTGATGGCCCGGGTCAGAGCGGAGCGGAAACCGGAAAGGTGGGTGCCGCCGTCGATGGTGTTGATGTTGTTGGCGAAAGAAAACACCGCCTCCGCGTAGCCGTCGTTGTACTGCAGGGCAAACTCCATATGAACGTCGTCGCGGTCGACCTCTGCGTAAATCGGTGTCGCATGAAGCACTTCTTTGTTCTTGTTGAGGTGCTTCACGAATTCGGCGATTCCGCCGTTGTAATGAAATTCCGCCTGCTTGTTGCTGCGTTCGTCCTTGAGCCGGATGGTCAAGCCCTTGTTCAGGAAGGAGAGTTCTCGGAGCCGCTGGGCCAAGGTATCGTAATTGAAGTCGATGGAGTCCATGATCTTGGCGTCTGGCAGGAAAGTGATCTTGGTGCCCCGGCGTTCAGTCTTGCCCGCCCTCTTAAGGGGTTGGATGGGCTTGCCGTGCTCGTAAGCCTGTTCCCACGTGTAGCCGTCGCGCCAGATTTCCAGATCCAGGCGTTCTGAAAGCGCATTGACAACCGAAACTCCGACGCCGTGCAAGCCGCCGGAAACTTTATAACTGTTAGTATCGAATTTCCCGCCGGCGTGGAGAACGGTCATCACCACTTCCGCGGCCGAGCGTCCCTCTTCCTTGTGCAGATCAACTGGAATACCGCGACCGTTGTCGATTACGGTTACGGAGTTGTCGCTGTGCACTACCACGTCGATGCGATCGGAGTAGCCGGCCAGCGCCTCGTCAACCGAATTATCCACCACTTCCCATACTAGATGGTGCAGTCCGATGGGGCCCGTCGATCCAATGTACATCGCCGGCCTCATGCGCACCGCCTCCAGGCCGCCCAGCACCTTGATGCTTGCGGCGTCGTAGGCCTGGGCGCCATCAGGCTCTCCAAGATTTTGCTTGCTCACGTGTTCCACCAACCTCCCGTTCTATTCCGTTCACAAAAAAAGCCGGCAGAGAAAGAGTCTCCCCGCCGGCTCCACTTCACTCTCCCAATATGAGCAACGACCGCTCGACAGAATTATCGACCCTCGCTCTCCCGAAATCGCGCCTCATGCGTCATTCCCGCGCAAGCGGGAATCCACTGTGTTCGGGGTTGCCAATGGACCCCCGCTTGCGCGGGGGTGACGACGGTAATTCGCTAAATCCTCATCGGCATCACCACATAACGATAGCGGTACGCCCCGCCCTCGACCGGCCTGAATTGGCCAGCGCTCTGCTCGTCTTTCAGCTCCAGGGAAATCTTCCCGGCTCCTTCCACCACGTTGAAGAAGTCCAGCAAGTACTGGTAATTGAAGCCAATCTGCATGGCCTCGTCCTGGTAGGCGGTGTCGAGCACCTCGCGGGCCTCGCCATATTCCCCGCTCGAAGAGGATATTTCCAGTTGTCCCTTGTCCAAGTGGAACCGGACGGCTCTCGAGCGCTCGTCGGCAAGCAAGGCAACACGGCGCACGGCCGCCGAAATGCTTTCCTTCTCAAGCTGCAGGACGCGGTTGTTTTCGCGGGGAAGCACCGCCTCATAGTTTGGAAACTGCCCAGTAAGCATGCGGCAAATCAGGACTCGTTGGCCCAGGGAAAAGAAGAGATGGCCTTCATCCTTGGAGATGCTCACCGGCACCTCACCTTCCCCCTCGGAAAGCAAGCGCACAAGCTCGCCCATCGCCTTCTTGGCAATAAGCAATTTCAACTCGTTCTTGAGCCCTGCGACCTCGATGTCGCGCTCAATCAAGGCGAGCCGGTGCCCATCCGTCGCCACCATCGCCACGCTGCCGGGCCGGAGCAACAACAGGGCGCCATTCAAAGTGTAGCGAGACTCCTCGTTTGAGATGGCGAACACCGTCTTCTGGATGGCCGTCGCAAGCACATTCGCCGGAAGGGAAGCCAGTGCCGGCGGGACGACCGGCAGCATCGGGAAATTGTCCTTTGCCATTCCCACCAACTTAAATGCGGAGCGTTCACAGGTTACCTGAACCCAGTGGTTTTCGAGCGCTTTGACATGAACCTCGGCTTCAGGTAAAGAGCGCACGATCTCAATAAAACGCTTGGCAGGAATGGTGCCGGAGCCCGGGGCCTTCACCTTCACAGGGCAATTGCAACACACCCCAAGGTCGAGATCGGTGGCGCTGATTTTAAGATTCTCCCCCTCCACCTCAACCAGCAAGTTGGAGAGAATAGGAATGGTCGTCTTTTTCTCAACCACTCCCTGGGTTAGAGCCAGTTCTTTTAAGACTCGAGACTTTTCGATAGCGAAATCCATCTCATTAGTATCCTATCAGGAGGTGTTCTTAGTAGTAGGAGCTGTGCAAGTGTGGAAAAGTCTGCAAGCGTCTGGCAGACATCCCGTTACAGATACACATCCTGTGAATCGAATTCTCCGGGCTGTGAAATTCGCGGCGCCGCCGGCCGGCGTGGAGAAATTCACATGTTTTCTCATCAGGAACATCCTTTGAAAGCTGCTAAGTTCAACTGAGACTATCGCGAAGCTTGTTGAGAAGTCTGTTCAAATCTCTGTCCGACTGGCGCAATGCCGAAATCTTATTAATAGAGTGTAACACAGTTGTGTGGTGTTTCCCGCCGAATTGCCTGCCGATTTCCGGCAGCGATGCACTCGTGAGTTCCTTGGCGAGATACATCGCCACCTGCCGGGGATAAGCCACCGGCCGGCTGTTGTTTTTCGACCGCAACTGAGGAAGAGACAAACCAAACTCCTGGCACACGGCCCGCTGGATGATTTCGATGGAGACGCGGCGTTCGCCGAGGTCCACGAGATTCTTCAGCACCTGCTGCGCCATCGATAGTGAAATCTCCGCCCCAGTGAGCGAGGAATAAGCTACCAATCGCGTCAGCGCTCCCTCCAGGTCACGGATGCTCGACCGGATCTTGCGCGCGATAAAATCGCTGACCTCTTCGGGTAGAGTAACCGGTATCGCTTCGCATTTCTTGTCCAGAATGGCCCGCTTGGTTTCATGATCGGGCGGTTGCAAGTCAGCAAGCAAGCCCCAGGCAAAGCGGGAGCGCAGCCTCTCTTCCAGGCCGGGGATGTCTTTGGGCGGACAGTCGGAAGAGATCACAATCTGTTTCTGGGCTTCGTAGAGGGCATTGAAGGTATGGAAGAATTCTTCCATGGTTCGTTCCTTGCCGGCAATAAACTCGATGTCGTCCACGAGAAGCACTTCGACATTTCTGTACTTCTCCCGAAAGGAATACATGCGGTCGTTCCGCAAGGAGTTGATGACGTCGTTCGTAAAAGCTTCGGAGGAAACGTAGGCCAACCGCATTTCCTTCCAGTTATGCTTGATCGTGTGGCCAACTGCCTGCATTAGATGAGTTTTGCCCAAACCAACTCCTCCGTAAAGGAAGAGCGGATTGTAGGCTTTGGCCGGCTGCTGCGCGACGGCCTGGGCCGCAGCATGAGCGAATTGATTGCAGGAGCCCACCACGAAAGTGTCAAAAGTGTACTTGAGATTAAGCACGTGATCGACGGAATCGAAGTCCAGTTTGCTTTGCAATGGTTTAGGAGCGTCGGCGCCGGCACCCTTTTTCTCCGCGTTTTCACCAAGGATGTAGCGGATCTCCGTGACCCCCAAGTTGAGATGCTCCAGGGCTTCAGCGACGAGCGAGGCGTAGTTCTCCTGAATCCACTCCTGGAACTCGCGGTTTGGAACGCAGACAACAATTGCTTGCTTATCCACATGGCTGAACCGGGTAGGCCTCAACCAGGTCTGGTAGCTCTGCGTGTTGACCTTGGTCTTAATATAATTGAGGACTTGGAGCCAGGCATTCATGATGGTTTCATAGGAGGATGTGGGTAAGCCTTGCGCGGCAGATAAGCGTTGCGGGATCTGCGACAAACAGGTTCCTAACCAACCCGTCGAGCCAACTCGCAATGGAAGCCGTCACCAGGCGAAGAGTCTTGACCCTGCCATGTCCCCCATTTTTTGAATCGGAGCATACCTAAGACGGCGCGTGAGCTTAGCGGACAGCACTTCGCTCACTCTCTTACTTTAGCACGAAAGAGGTCCTGCGCCAATCGATGTTCTGCACGGAAATCCGGTCGGCTGCTGAGCCCCTTCGGGGCTACGACAGACCCCGATGCGACCTCTGTGCCTCCGCGTAGCCGAGAACGGTCATGCTGCAAACAAGTGCGATGAAAATGTAGAAAATCCAAACAGAGGCGCGCCATGGCGTGCTCCTACATGCCGAATTTCTCTCGGCACACTCGCCGCCAGTTGAAAAAACTGCGCCTACAACAAGCGCGCCATCTCATCACGCTCCGGCGCCCGCAGAGGTATTGCGCGGCCGTTCTCAACCCATTGGATGCCTTCCGCGGCTCTCCTCACCTCGCCGATGATTGCGGCTCTCACATTGCGGCGCCGGTAAGCGCGAAGCAGTTTGGGCGCGGATTCAGCGCTCGCGATGACCAGCAGGGCGCCCGAGGCAATTAAGGCGAAGGGATCAAATCCCAGAATCTCGCTGAAACGGACTGTCTCCTCAAGAATGGGGACCTTGTCTTTGTACACGCGCAAGCCGACGCCGCCGGCCTTGGCGAGTTCATACAAACCCGATGCCAATCCTCCCTCCGTCGGGTCGTGCATGGCGTGAATCTCGGCGTGGCGCTGTGCCAGCAAAGCGTCCCGAACCACGCTTATGCCGGGACGATAGAGCAGGCGCTGCGCTTGGTGGAGCATTCTAATTGGCAACTTCCGGCCCAGGGCCTGGCGCTTTTCCCTGGCGAGGATTGCAGTGCCCTCGATGGCAATGCCGCGCGTGAGCAGCACAAGATCTCCGGGCCGCTGGCTTTCTTTTCGAATCAACCTGGATTTGACCACCTCACCAAGCATTTGCCCAACCAAAATCGGTCGGTCGAGGCCGCGCGTGATTTCGGTGTGGCCACCGCAAAGCGTCACCCCTAAGTCTGCGCAAGCCCGGAGCGTATCCTGAAAGATGTTGCGGACCAGCGGCAAGGAAGTGCTTGTTTCGGGAAGCAGCAAAGTGGCCAGGAACCAGAGCGGGCGCGCGCCCATCGTGGCGATGTCATTGGCGTTGATATTGACTGCGTACCAGCCGATTCGCTCCGAGGTGAAAGTAATAGGATCTGTCTTCGCCACCAGGTATTTATCGCCCATGTCAATTACCGCGGCATCCTCGCCAAATCGCGGTCCCAGGACAACTCTGGATTTTCTTGGGACTTGACACGCGGCCAACAGTCCCTGGAAAATGCGAGGGGGCAGTTTCCCGGCTGGAAATAGCTTCATAGTGTGCTGAGTATAACCCAAAGGCAGCGACGCGCGACGACTGGCAGGTGACATGCCGGGGCAGGGGTTATGGCGGGTTTGTGGCGACCAGGTCGCCGCGGTGAGACCGCCGAACTAGTGTAGTGCGTCAGCCTGGTTAAATGTAAAGAAGGGTTGGACGCAGTACATGGGATTGTGAACCCTGGCCGGCAGGCGGCCTAAAGGCGCCGCTATGCCGGGTGGAGTACAAATGCGGATCAAGAAGGCGACCAAGAAATACGAAGCGTGGCTGGGTGAGCGCCTGAACCTGATTCCGGCAGACATTACGCTCAAGCACTCCCGCATGGAAGAGGGGCCCTTCCCTTTTTTGCGCGCCACCTACTATCGCTGGGATCAACTCTGGCGGGGGCTTCGTTTGGACGTTGCCAAAGCGCCCCGAGTGTTCGCGGTCGGCGACCTTCACCTGGAGAATTTTGGGACCTGGCGCGACGCCGAAGGGCGCCTCGTCTGGGGTGTGAACGATTTTGACGAAGCCTTCCCCATGGCATACACCAATGACCTCGTCAGGCTTGCGACGAGTGCGCACCTGGCCGTCTCGGCCAACCATCTGAAACTGGCTACCGAAGACGCCTGCAGGAGTATCCTGACCGGCTATCGTGAAGGCCTTGAGGAAGGCGGCAAACCGTTTGTTCTGGAGGAAGATCACAAGTGGCTGCGTGAAACCGTCACCGGCGAGCTCCGGGACCCCGTGCATTTTTGGGGAAAGATGAACTCGTTGCCCACGCTGCGAGGCGAAATCCCCAAGGGCGCGAGGAAAGCGGTCGAAGATCTGATGCCGGAGCGAGGCCTGATTTATCGAATTTCCCATCGGGTGGCAGGATTAGGGAGCCTGGGCCGCGAACGTTTTGTGGCCATCGCGGATTGGGGCGGAGCCAGGGTGGCCCGCGAAGCGAAGGCCCTCGCGCCTTCGGCCTGTGTTTGGGCCAATGAAGGCAAAGGCCCGCAGAAGATATTCTACGAGACGATCATCACCAAGGCCGCGCGCGTGCTGGACCCCTTTGTGCATTTGCGCGGCAGATGGATCGTACGCCGCCTCTCACCGCATTGTTCCCGCGTCGAATTGGCCGCCCTTCCCGAAAAACGCGACGAGCAACGACTGCTCCACGCCATGGGTTTCGAGACCGCAAATATCCACTGGGGAAGCAAGGATGCCATCAAAGCCGTTCGTCGCGACCTGGCCAGGCGCAAACCCGATTGGCTGCACGAAGCCGCACAGGAAATGACGAAAGGTGTGCTCAAAGATTGGGAGGAATGGAGAAAGTCTTGACTGCGGCCCTATGACCTGCAGTCAAGCTGCATGCAGGAAGATTCCCGAGTAATCCGACAGACTGAGTTGGAGCGCGGCATCGCGCACCGCGATAAAGAACTGCTCCACGTACTGCACGTTAAAACTGCGCTCGTCCTGTAAGTCCTTCAACTCCGAAACCAGCAGTTCGAACAGCTTTTCAGCCGATTCAAACGAGCCGCGATTCAGCCGCATGGACTTGACGGCTTCGAGGGCCTGCGCGTAAGGCAGCGAAGCTCCCGGCGGCCTGGTCGATCTTTGGTCGGGGCTTCCCTCCCCCTTTTGCATCATCTGGGTCAAGAGGTCAAGTGCCTGGGATATGACGTGACGGTCGCGGTCCCAGACTCTCTTGTGAAGTGAGATTTCGCGAAGTGATCTGGCAATCTCGTCAGCAAAGATTGCCATGCGCATATTGTCGGAAGAACCCTGGCGGTTCGTGCCA
>Ga0335078_10008791_pt1 | contig 15005 bp, 17 predicted proteins | sample Lox_Sample_32_FD_206711 | JGI IMG/M metagenome (GOLD analysis project Ga0335078, IMG submission 206711) | Soil microbial communities from Loxahatchee National Wildlife Refuge, Florida, United States - Lox_Sample_3.2 | ecosystem: Environmental > Terrestrial > Soil > Wetlands | place: USA...
TACCTGACGCTCTACTACGTCCCGAGCGACTCCCAGGTCATCTACCACGGCTCCTATCCGCTGCTCTACGGCGCGCAGATGTCCGAGGCCTACCGCTCGGTGCTGAACCTGAGCCTCACCGTCCCAGCCGGTCTGTTGTTCCGCCAGGTGCACCACTGGGCCGCGGACGTGTTCATCGCCGCGATCGTGCTCCACCTGATGCGCATCTTCTTCACCGGGGCGTACCGCAAGCCGCGCGATCTGAACTACTTCATCGGGCTAACGATGCTCATGCTCGCGATCCTCGAGGGCTTCGCCGGCTACTCGCTGGGCGACGATCTCCTTTCCGGTATGGGTTTGGCGATCGCGTACTCGGTGGCGATGTCGATCCCGTTCATCGGCGGGCAGATGGCCACCCTGCTCTGGGGCGGGCCGTTCCCTGGGAGCGACACGTTCCTGGCTCGTCTGGAGATCGTGCACGTGCTGCTGATCCCGGTGGCGCTGGCCGTCCTGATCACGTTCCACCTGGCGATCATCATGCGCCAGCACCATTCCCAGTTCCCCGGCCCGGGACGCCGGGAGCGCAACGTCGTGGGCACGCCGATGTGGCCGGCCTACGCGCTTCGGTCGATCGGGCTGCTGCTGGCGGTTGCCGGCGTCTTATTTCTCCTCGGCGGACTCATCCAGATCAATCCGATCTGGCAGTGGGGGCCGTATCACCCGTACCTGTCGGAGAACGGCGCCCAGCCCGACTGGTACATCGGATGGCTAATCGGCGCGCTGCGGCTGATGCCGAACTGGGAGCTCGTGATCGCCGGCCGCACCGTGATCCCCAATCCGTTCTGGGGAGGTGCCGCGTTCCCGCTGTTCGTGTTCGGGGTCCTGTTCGCGTGGCCCGCGATCGAGCGCAGAATCACCAGCGACCTCCGTCGACACGATCTTCTCGACCGCCCGCGCGATCGTCCGATCCGAACTGCGATCGGGGCTGCGTTCCTCAGCTGGGTCGTGATCGTGTTCGCGGTCGGGTCGACCGATCGGATTTTCTACCGTCTCGGCATCTCCTACACGACGCAGATCCACGTCTGGCGGGTGGGCATCTGGGTGATCCCGACTGTGATCTTCTTCATCACCCGGAGCGCCTGCCGTGCGCTCCAGCTGAGCGGAGCGCATCCATTGCGGGCATGGCAGGGGAACGTCGTCCGCCGCCGAAAGGACGGCACCCTGGAGGTCGTGGCGCCGAGCCCAGATCGAATCGCCCCCGAGCCGACGGAGCCGCCGGTCGGCACGGTGCCCGGTCACGATTTCGACGACTAGCGAGTTACTGAGCCTGACGACGGGCGTCAACGAGCTCATCGGGTGAACTCGTGCCCGACGAGCCCGGTTGCGGACGATCCGTATGCGGAAGCGCGGGCGGCTCGGATGCGGACGTGCTCTTCTCTCCGCCGGTGTCGCTGACCGCGGTACGCGACCACATGGCGAGCACGAAAGCGGCGATGAGCACGAGCACGCCGAGCGGCAGAACGACGATCGTGAAGATCCCGCCGGTGAAGATGCCGCCGATGAGCCCGAGGACGAGCAGGACCGCGGCGATCATGTACAACCACATGTTCCCCGCTTTACCCGCGCGAACTCACGGCAAACTGGTCAGGCCGCGCGCTGCTGATCTGCCGCGAGCGTCGCCAGCGGAGGCCGCTCGGCCACTGGGATGTGAACCACCGCGCCGTCCTCCCAGGGCCGGATGTAGTGGCCGCCGATCGCGCTGAGGCGCTGTTCGATGCGCCGCTCGACCGCGGCCAACACCGCATACGCCATCTCGCCGAGCGCGCGCAGGGGCTGATGTCGGTTCTGGCGCCGCCCGAGGTGACATTCGGCGAGGGCATCGAGGCCGTGACGGCGCAGGGCATCGATCAGCACCGCGATCTCGACTCCGTAGCCGACCGGGAACGAGATCGACTCGAGCAGCTCCCGGCGCCCGGCGAACTCCCCCGCCAGCGGCTGCGCGAACCCGGCGAGCCTCGGCTCGTGGAGGTTGAGCAGCGGCCTCGCCATCACCTCGGTGACGCGGCCGCCCTCGTTGGGCAGCGCCACGCCGCCCGCGAGCAGCGGCCGGTCGAACGCTCCCTTGACCAGCTGTAGGGTCGGGTCGGCGAGGAGCGGTCCGATCAGTCCCTGGAGATGATGCGGATGGGGATCCCCGGTGTCCCCGTCGAGGAAGCAGACGATATCCGTGGTCGTCGCGTGCACCGCTCGCCACATCGCATCTCCCTTCCCGAGCGCGGGGCCGTGGTCGGCCAGCACGTCGTCCTGCTCGATCACGCGCGCCCCGGCCTCACGGCCGATCCGCGCGGTGCCGTCAGCCGAAGCGGCGTCAACCACGAGTACGTCGTCGACCACACCGGCGTCGAGCAACGGCGCCACGGTGCCGGTCAGCACGCCGCCGAGTGTGTCGGCGCACTCCTTCGTCGGGATCACGACCCCCACCGTCGTCGAGCCCTTGCGGCGGCGCAGGAGCTCTGCTGGAAAGGCCTCGGCGGTGTAGCGACGATGGGCGGCCCACGTCGAGACCGCGAGGTCGACGGACAGGCCTCGCGCGGCGCGGCCGGTGGCGCGTGCTGAGGTACGGACTCGCACGTCGTCGGCGCGGAGGATCGAGATGCCGTGGCCGGTCAGGCGCTCGGCGAAGGTCGAGTCCTCGAGCGCGACCACGGGCTCGAGCCCACCGACCGCGCGGTACGTTCCGGCGGTAACGCCGATCGAGGCGCCGGCGAAATGATGATGGGCGGCGCTCGGATCGGCCTCGCGCACGCGTTGGAGCCGCTGGGCAGCGTCACGTTCACGGCGGCGCAGCACCTCCGGCGCGAGCGTGCGCGCATCCTCGGGGTCGAGCTCGATCAGGCCGGCGATCGCTTGCGCCCCGAGGCGGACGTGCGCGAGCTGGCGCGCGAGCCAGTCCGGCTCGGGCTGCGAGTCCGCGTCCGTGGTCGCGATCAGTCCGGATTCGAGGCCTCGCGCAAGCAGGCGCTCCGCGGCCAGGTCCATGCCCGCGCGGCGCGCCGCCCCCGCCCCGGCACCCGGGCTCTCGACCAGCGATAAGCGGATGCCGGAGCGTCGCGCGGAACGTTCAGCGATCTGCGCGGTGTGGTCGGCGCATCTGTCGAGGACGAGGATCACCTCGAACTGGTCAGGCGGCACGGTCTGCGCGCCGAGCGCCGCCATGCAGCCGGCGATCCGCTGCTCCTCGTCGCGAGCCGGGATGACGACGTAGCTCGTCAGCTCCACGGCGCCCCCCGAGCGATCAGGTCGCGGCCGCGCTCGTAATCGTCGTCGGCTGCGTGCGCGAGCACGCCGACGATCTTGCCGTCGCGGCCATACCACGCGGTGAATGCACTGTTGCCGTGGTCCTCGACCCGCGACTGCTCGAATCCATCTCCCCAGGCCGCGTACTTGAGCGTGTGGCTCCCGATCGACGACCAGAACCCGGGGACCGCGTCCCACTGAGCGGGCTCCCCGGCGGCGCTCCGGGCCGCGATCTCACCCTGGCCAAGCGCGTCGCCCCAGTGCTCGACGCGGAGCCGACGCCCGGCGCTGGCATTCAGAGCGAACGCGACGTCACCCGCGGCGTACAGCCCGTCCCGCGTCGTACGCATCGCCGCGGTCACCGGGACGGCGCCACCCGCCGCGAGCTCGAGCCCGGCCGCGGCGGCGAGCTCGCCCCGCGGGGCCACCCCGGCGGCCATCACGACGATTCTGCCTTTCGTGCGGACCGCACCCGCCCGCACCTCGAGCGATCCGTCCGCGGCGGGCGCGATCTCCTCGACCTCAGCGCCGAGGTGGAGTCGGACGCCTTCCTCGTCGAGCCAGCGGTGGATTCGTTCGGCGGGCTCGGTGTCGAGCCGGGCGACGTTCGGTTCTGGTTCGTCGGAGACCAGCGTGACCGCTTGACCGCGGCGGTTCAGCGAGGCGGCGATCTCGCAGCCGATGAATCCCGACCCGATGACGACGACCGGGTCGCCGGTGTGCAGACGGGACGTCAACTCACGCACGTGGTCGAGCGTTCGGATCACCCTGACGGCGGGGTGATCGGCCCCGGGCACGGGCAGCCGCGTCGGCTCCGCCCCGGTGGCGAGCACACAGCTCCGGTAGCGAAGCTCGCGTCCCCCGGAGAGGGCGACTGCGCGCCCAACAGGATCGACGGCCACCGCGCGTCCACTGACCAGGCGAACATCGTGCTGAGCCAGCCACGCCTCGTCCTCGATCGGCAGCTCGTCCTCGCTCGACTCCCCGCGGAGCAACTCCTTGGTCAGGGGCGGCCGGTTGTACGGCATCCGGTGCTCGTCGGTGACGATCGCGACCGCGCCGCGTCCTCCGGCCGCGCGGTATGCGCGCGCCGCCGACAAGCCCGCCGGTCCGCCCCCCACAACGAGCAGCTCGAGCTCGTCGCTCACCGACGCTCCAATACGTCGAGCGCGTAGTCGTCGGTGCCGGCGTGCTCGCTGGGCTCGAGCCATGACTGCTCTCGCAACACGCGATGAACAAAATCGGCATTGAGTGGCCGCTCGGGGCCGGCGGGCCGCCGATGGACCGCGACCAGGCGCGCTCCCGACGCCATGCAGGACTCGAGGCGCCCGAGCGTCGCCCCCAGCTCGTCGGCGCTCAGGTAGTAGAGGATCTCCGAGGCGACCACGAGGTCGAACGGCCGATCAGGGATCGCGTCGGGGATCGCTCCCAGAATCACTCGTACCGCGGGCGTTCCCGCGAGCCGGCGGCGCGCGGCCGCGACCGCGGTCGGGGCAGCGTCGATCGTGGTCAGCCGGCCGCAGCGCGGCGCGAGCAACGCGCTGAACACGCCGATCGATGCGCCGAGCTCGAGCGCATCCTCGAATGGCCCGTCCCCGCACGCTGCGAGCGTGGCCGCGTACTTGTCACGTTCGTAATCGCTGGTCAAGTAACCCCAGGGATCGGGATCGGACCGGTAGCGCAATTCGAAGTCCGCAAGCGACATCCGGGACAACACTCAGCGCCCCTCTAGCGCCGCTTCGCCGAGGCGCGCGAGCAGCGGGTCGAGCCTGTGCTGGAGCAAGAACACCTCGAGGTCGCGCCGTGCCCGATCGAGCGCGCCGGCGCGCGCGAATGGTCGCGATCCACACGCGCGCGCCGCCTCGTCGAGCAGCACGCGGCAGGCGTCGGAGATGCCCACGCGCGCCTGCACCGCGAGCTCGGGTAGCGTCTCGTCGGCCGCTTCCATCGCCTCCGCCCCGCGCGAGATCCACAGGTCGATCGTTCGCTGGGCGGTCAGGATGCGCCCGGCCGCGAGCGCCTCGAGTTGCCCTCGGCCCGGCCGCCCGGCGAGTTCGTCCAGTGCGGTGCCGGCCGCGGTGTCGGCCATCCCGGCCCAGGTGGCAGCCGTGCGAAGCGCGTCGCGGGAGAACCAGGGCTGCGCGGCGAGTGAGCCGGGCGGCCCGAACCGGGCGAGCACGGGCGCGTCGTCGAACACGACGCGGTGCGACACCGACGCCCGCAATCCGTGGGAGCGAAACCACGAGGTGTCGACCTCGACGCGGCGCTCGTCGGTCAGGTCGATCCACACCGCGAGCGGCGGCCCGCCCTTGGCCTGGCGGGCGAGGATCAGGGCGCGGTCGAGCCCGCCGGCGCCCGAACAGAACGTCTTCACGCCGCGCAGGACCTCGTCGCCGCCGACCTCGACGACGGTCGCGGGCAGTCCTTCGCCGGGTCCGGGATCGCCGCCCCAGACGCCGGCCCGCAGCCGCCGGGCGACGACCGCGGCGAGCTCCCGGTCACGAATGGCCACGGGCGCCTGGACGGCCAGCCGCTCGACGGCGTTCAGATGACCGTCGTAGATCCGCCCGACCGAGCCGTCGGCGCGCGCCACCTGGCGCACGAGCTCGAGCTCGGCGGCAGCAGGCGGGCGGGCAGCTCCCGCCTTCGCGTTCCAGGCGAGCATCCCGGCGCGCTCGAGCAGCGCGATCGGGGCCGCCGGAAAGCTGGGAGTCGCCTCGCCGTCTCGATGCGCGGCGCCGGACCCGATCTCGGCGAGCGCCTGATCGAACGCGAGTGAGGTCAATGAGGGTGAGGTCAGAGCGGGTGCGCACACACGCACCCGCTACCCGCCAGGCGGCTCAGTGATCGCGCGCGCGCGCGTCCGTGCGAACGCGAGCCGTTCGAATCCGGGGAACCGGAGCGACGAGAGGACGAGTTGCGACGTTGGCGCCCGGGGCTCTGTGCGCTGGTCCGCCGCTTCACCTTGCCGTCCTCGATCGTGCCGCGCCAGGCGCCGGTCTCGTCTTCCTGCATCTCGATGTACGCCTTGAAGCGGTGCAGATCTCCACGCGCCGCGCGCTTGACGTGCCGCGCCCCGCGGGCGAACTTCTCGAGCAGACCGCCGGGCTCGACGTCGAGCGAGAGCTCGATCCGCGTCAGCCCCGGCGCGAGCTCGCGGAAAAACACGGCACCCGTATGGTTGATCCCCTGGGTGACGGTCCACTTGACGCAGTCGTCGGGTCGCTGCGTGCTGATCTCGGCTTTGAATTCCCTGGTCTGTCCCCAGATCTTCACCGCGAACGAGACGTTGCACCGATCTTCCTGTGTGACTCGCTTGACGCGATGCATGAAGTTCGGCCATTCCTCGAATTGGGTCCACTGGTTGTAAACGGTGTCGATCGGCAATGCGATGTCGATGCTCTGCTGGACGGGCATGCGGCGGCCGTCGCCCATGCCGTGGAATCCTCGATGCGATGGACGCCCTCGGGGAGGCTGCCCCAGTTGCGCCATTCCTCCCAGGCGACATCGATCGGGACAGCGACGTCTATCGATAGCTGAATCGGTAGCCGCCGGTCCATGCTCGTCTCGTATGCGCTCTTGCCCGCGAGCGCTGCCCGGTCGACGGCGAGCCGGATCATGTTCGCACCGGATTGCAGCGCCTTGCGCGCTACGAACTTCGTCGTCTTCTTCGCCGCGGCTTTGGCGAGGCCCTTCGGAACGGGAACGACAGACCAGCCACCTGGGGTGACCGTCTTCACCGCCTCCTTGGCGCCTTTCGCCGCGACCTTCTTCCCGGCCTTGGCGGCAACCTTCTTGCCGACAGGCGGTTTCTTGCGGCGCACCGCGCTGGCGCGCTGCTGAGTACCAGTCGGGGACACGACAACGCCTAACCGAGGATCTTGCCGATCTGCTCGGCCTTCTCGCGCGCCGCGCGCACCTCTCCGGCGACGTTGCGCACTTCACCGGCGAGCTTTCCGAACTGCTTGCCCGCCTCGCCGATCTGCTGCGTGACGCCGTTGAGGTCGATCTTCGTGGTCTTCACCGGGATGCCGAGCACCTTGCGGTGCTGCTGAAGCTTGGTGCGTCCAAGCAGGATGCCGCCGGCGATGCCGGCCGCGCCGGTGACCACCGGGAGGCCGACTCTCGCGATCGCTCCGCGTCCGCTGTGGTTGGCGGCAGACCCGTTGCGTGAAGCCGACGGGGTCGCGCTGGTACCGTTGGCGGCAGTCGCTTTGGCCGCCGTGCTCTGACTCTGACGGCTTGCGCTCTGGCTGCGGCTCGCGCCCTGGCTGCGCCCTGACGTCTGGCGACCGCTGGTCTTCCGCGAACTTGCGCTCCGCGTGCTTCCGCTCGACTTGCGCGCACTCGCGCTACTCGCGCTTCCGCTCTGCTGAGCGGTGCTGCGCTTGCGCGCACCGTTGCTCGACGACTTCTTCGTCGATCTCTTTGACGCCCCCGACGAGCGACCGCGGCTTGCCGGTCCGCCCGAAGAGCTGCGTCCACTTGAAACGGACATCTCTTCCTCCTGCTGTTCGACTCCCACCAGCTCGGAGTGTCACGAACTCTCGGGAGCAGGTCTTCTTGCTATCCCGCTACCCGGTCTTGGGCAGAATGCGAACCTTTCTTGAACGAATGTTCGATGCCTGTCTTATGGAAACAGTCGACGGATGATCGAGGGCTTAGTCTCCACGCGCACGAGATCGATCAATATCGTCGCCCCGATGCGGGTATGAGGAAGGCGCAACCGCGAAGGGAGGAAGCAATGGCCCTAGACGAGACCGAGCGCCGCCAGGCGGCGGAGGATGCATTGCAGCAACTCGATTGGTGCATTGGCTACCTGCACGGGATCCACAAGACGAAGATCTCCACGCAGCTCGCAAAGAACCGCACCCACATCAAGCGCAACCTGATGAAGCACGCCACCTCGCCAATCCCGAGCGAGGTCACGCAGGAGACCTGAGCAGCCCTCCGCGATCCCGGGATACTGCGGGCTGACATATGGCGCGCTCGATCTGGAACGGCACGATCACCTTCGGTCTGGCGGCGGTGCCGATCAAGGTCCACTCCGCGACCGAGGACAAGGGCGTCCACTTCCACCAGGTGCACGCCAAGGACGGCGCGCGTGTCAAGCAGGTGCGGATCTGCTCCAAGGAGGGGAAGGAGGTGCCGTACAAGCAGGTGGCCAAGGGCTATGAGGTTCGCGGCGGCGAGTACGTCATGCTCGACCAGGAAGAGATCGACGCTGCCGCCGGGGAGCACTCGAAGGTGATCGTGCTCGACGAGTTCGTCCAGGCCGAGCAGATCGATCCTGTGTTCTACGACCGCGGCTACTACCTTGGCGCCGGCAACGACGGCCAGGACGCGTACCGGCTCCTGCACGACGCGCTCGAACGCTCGGAGCGGGTGGGTATCGGCCGATGGGTCTTCCATAACCGCGAGTACCTGGTCGCGGTGCGGCCACTGGACGGTGTGCTCGCGCTGCACACCATGCGTTTCGGTGACGAGCTGATCGACGCCGACTCGCTCGATATTCCTAAGCCAAGCCGGAGGCCGAACCGACGTGAGATCGAGATGGCGAGCAAGCTCGTCGACTCGCTGCACGCCCGCTTCGACCCAAGCTCGTTCCGCGATGCCTACCGCGATCGCGTTCTCGATCTGATCAAGGCCAAGGCCCGAGGCGAAGAGCCTGATCTTCCGGAGGCGCCCGAGCCGCAGGAGGATCAGGACCTGATGTCGGCGCTCGAGGCCAGCCTCGGAGGGAGAAGCTAGTCCATGGCTCGCGCGCTCTGGGCTGGCTCGCTCTCGTTCGGCCTGGTGAACGTACCCGTGAACGTGGTGGCCGCCACCCGCGACCTCGACCTCCATTTCACCCAGCTCCACGAGAAGGACGGGGCGCCGATCGAGGTACAGCGCTGGTGCTCGAAAGAGAACGTCGAGATCCCATACGACGAGATCACCCACGGCTACGAGCTCGACGACGGCGGTCAGGTGATCGTCTCGGACCTCGAGCTGCAGGCGATCGAACCGCGCAAGACCCGCACGATCGACATCGAGCAGTTCGTCGACCTCCCCGACGTCGACCCGATGTACTTCGATCACCCGTACTTCCTCGTCCCCGCCGGCGAGGATGACGGTTCGCTCCGGGCGTACCGGCTGCTCAGCGAAGTGATGAGCCAGACCGACCGGGCGGCGCTCGGCCGGTTCGTCATGCGCGCGAAGGAATACCTCGCGATCGTCCGTCAACGCGACGGGGCTCTGACGTTGACCACGATGCTGTTCGCCGACGAGATCCGCGACACCAAGGGCATCGACGACGGACACCAGAAATCACACAAGCCGGCACCCAAACAGCTCGACGCCGCGGTGGCGGTGATCGAGGAGCTCTCGACCGACTGGGATCCGGGCAAGTACAAGGATCGCTACCGCGCGCGCCTCAAGCGCGTCGTCGACCGCAAGCGCAAGGGCGAGACGATCAAGGCGCCCGAGGATGCTGGACCGCCCGAGGTGCCCTCGGACCTGATGGAGGCGCTCGAGCGGACGCTCGAGGAATTGCAGGCCGGCAACGGCAAGCGCCGCTGACGAAATCACGCACCCGGTGTCGCCGGCGCGCCACTGGGGTACGGGACCGCTATGCGAGTAGTGGTCCTCGGCGCCACCGGAAACGTCGGCACGAGCGTGCTCGAATCGCTCGAGGCCGAGTCTGGCGTGGACGAGATCGTCGCGGTGGCGCGGCGCGCTCCAGGCCGCGCGTTCGCGCGGACGACGTTCGAGGAAGCCGACATCGCGACCTCCGAGCTCGTTCCGCTGTTCCGCGGAGCCGATGCCGTCGTACACCTCGCCTGGCTGATCCAACCGGGCCGCACCGAGTCGATGACGTACCGCGTCAACGTCGCCGGCAGCGAGCGGGTGTTCCAGGCGGCGGCGGAGGCGAAGGTGCCCGCGCTCGTGTACGCGTCGTCCGTTGGTGCGTACTCGCCCGGACCGAAGGACCATCCGGTCGATGAGTCGTGGCCAACGGAAGGCATCCACAGCTCGTTCTACTCGCGGCACAAGGTCGCCGTCGAGCGGGCGCTCGATCGACTCGAGCGTGCGCAACCGGAGTTGCGCGTCGTGCGGATGCGGCCCGGGCTGATCTTCAAGGCTCAGGCCGCGACCGAGATCCGCCGGCTGTTCGCCGGTCCGTTCCTGCCGCGCGCGCTGCTCCGACCGGGGTTGATCCCGTTCGTCCCCGACACCCCGCGTCTGCGCTTCCAGGCCGTCCACTCACTCGATGTCGGCGACGCCTATCGCCGGGCGCTCATGTCCAACGCGCGCGGCGCGTTCAATCTTGCCGCCGACCCTACTATCGGACCCGGCGAGCTGGCGCAGATCCTGCACGCGCGCCCTATCAAGGTTCCGCCACAGGTGCTCCGGGGCAGCGCCGCCGTGACGTTCGCGCTCCGCCTCCAGCCCAGCGAGCCGGGCTGGGTCGACATGGCACTCGCGGTGCCGCTGCTGGACTCGACACGAGCCCGCACCGAACTCGGATGGCAACCGCAGCATTCGGCCACCGACGCGCTCGCCGAGCTGATCACGGCGATGCGGGAGGGCGACGAGTACGCCACGCCACCGCTCGCGGCGGCGACGAGCGGACCCGCGCGGATCCGCGAGCTCGTCACCGGCCTCGGCGGACGGCCCTAGCGGCCGTTCGGCTGCAGCAGGATCTTGATCGCGCCGTCCTGCTTCTTCTGGAAGATCTCGTAGGCGTGGGGCGCCTGCTCCAGCGGGAGCTTGTGTGTCGCCAGATCCTCGACGCCGAGCGGGTCTGAGTCCTCCTGGATCAGCGGCATGATGTCGTCGATCCATCGCTTCACGTTTGCCTGGCCCATGCGCAGCTGGATCTGCTTGTCGAACAGTTCCATCATCGGCATCGGGTCGACCATGCCCCCGTAGACGCCGCTCAGCGAGATCGTCCCGCCGCGGCGCACGGTGTCGACCGAGGCGTGCAGGACGCTCAGCCGATCAACCCCGGCCTTCTCGGTCATCTTCGCCGACAGCGCGTCCGGAAGCATGCCGGCAAGCTGCTGGGCCAACTTCCCGAGCGGCGCGCCATGCGCCTCCATCCCGACGGCGTCGATCACCGCGTCCGGTCCGCGGCCGTCGGTGAGCGAGCGCAAGGCCTCGGCGATGTCGCCGTGCTCGCGCGCGTCGACGGCATTGATGCCGTGACGGCGCGCCATCTCGAGCCGCTCGGGCACGAGGTCGATCCCGAATACCTGCGACGCCCCCCGGTGAAGCGCGATCCGGCAGGACATCTGGCCGATCGGGCCGAGCCCGAACACCGCCACGGTGCCGCCTTCGGGAACCGCCGCGTACTCCACCGCCTGCCAGGCGGTCGGGAGCACGTCCGACAGGTACACGAACCGCTCGTCGGGCGGGCCGTCGGGAACCTTGATCGGGCCGAAGTGCGCCTGCGGCACTCGCAGCAGCTCGGCCTGCCCACCGGGGACCTGACCGTAGAGCTTCGTGTAGCCGAACAGCGACGCGCCCTTGCCCTGATCTCGGACCTGCGTGGTCTCGCATTGCGAGTACAGGCGCTGATCGCACATGAAGCAGTGACCGCAGGAGATGTTGAACGGGATTACGACGCGGTCGCCCGGCTTGACGTGGTTGACCTCGGGACCGATCGCTTCGACGACCCCCATCGGCTCGTGGCCGAGGATGTCGCCCTCGTCGATGAACGCGCCCAAGACCTCGTACAGATGAAGATCGGATCCGCAGATCCCGGTCGAGGTGATCCTCACGATCGCATCGGTCGGCTCCTCGATCGCCGGGTCGGGAACCGTGTCGACCCGGACGTCCCGTTTTCCGTGGTAGGCAACTGCCTTCATGTGGCGCTCCGTTCGATCGTGGTCTGTCCGGAACACCGCTACCCGCGAGATCCACGGTGACGCTCTGGGTAGAGGGACGCCAACGATCGATTGGAGGTGCGACATGGCCAAAGACCACGGCCCGAGTGTCAAAGACGACAAGCAGTACGAAGGTCTCCGCAAGAAGGGGATGAGTAAGTCGCGGGCGGCTGCGATCTCGAACTCGCCGGGCTCATCGAGCCGGGGAGGCAAGCAGAGCGGGAGCGGCGGCGGAACCAGCCAGAGTCGCAAGAGCAGCGGCTCGGGGAGCGGCGGCAACCGGGCTCAGACGGCCGAGGCCGGACGTAAGGGCGGAAAGAAGTCGAATAGTTAACGCCCGACCGCCTCCGTCAGGGAAGCGCTTCGGCGACAGCCCCGAGGCGGTGCGTCTCCAGCTCCTCGAGCTGATGTTCGGCGCGGGCAGCGAGCTCACGGAGATCGATGCTCGCCGGGAGCGGCAGCGTCGACTCGAGCGCCTTTAACGAGCGCCACATCGCCAGCTTCCCGTGCACGCCGAGCGCCAGCGCCTCGAGCTCGACGACCCTGCTCAGCGGTGAGTAGCCGCGCATGCGCCCGTTGAGCTTGAGTCTCCCCAGCTTCTCTGCCGCCCACCCGCCGGCGACCTTCACCGGGTCCACCCTGATTCCGAGCGCCCGCATTGCTGTAAGGAGCGAATCGCGGTCCTCGTCGATTTGAGAAGCGAGTTCCTCCAGGAACGGTCCATAGGCCGTGCCACGATTGCTCGCGGCGGCGCGCTTGGCCAACTCGCGCCCCGCGGTCGCGCCGGCGAGATGATCGTTCAGATAGATCGCGATCAGCATTCGATATCGGTTCTGATCATCCGAGCGATCATTGCCCCCAGCACGACCGCCCAAACCACCAGCGCGACCCAGACCCATGCCTCGGCGAAACGCGTGATCGCGTCGGCGTGGGCGGCCGCTCCGACGACGAAGCTGCAGGCCGCGTACATACCGACCGGGAACACGGTCGACCAGCGGCGCACGTCGTATTCCAGCCGCGGACGCAGCACCTCCGCGAGCAGCAGCAGGGGCAGCCACAGCATCGTCAGGACCCACAGCCCGATCGCCACGAGTTTCAGCACGCCACCGCCGCCTCCGAGGATCGCGAGCGCCTTCGCCCCGGCCAGCAGCTTGCCGGCGGCGAGCGTCGAGATCGCCAGCGCGCCCCCGGTGATCCAGTGATCGCCGTGGCCTAGACCCAGCTGACGCCAATCGAACCGCGCGATCACGAATACGTAGAAGCCCAGGCCGAGCACGAATGGCACGAGCGCCACCACGAGCAGCCACTCGGTCCGTTCGACGATCCCCAGCGTGGCCATGAGCACCGCGAGCGACTCGGTCGAGACCGTGAGGATCAGGGAGGCGCCGACCGTCGGCGTCTTCCAATGGCGCAGCACCGGCCCGATCAGCAGTGCCCAGATGACCGCGGCGATCACGAGCGCCGCGATTCCCGCCCAGGTCCAGCCGAGCAGCGCGAGGCGCGTCCCGAGCACGTCGGTGCCGGCGACGGAGGTCAGCGCCGGCGGGGTTCGGATGTCGGCGCGGAAGCGTCCGGTGTCGCGGCGGGCGCGAAGCGGGAGCAGCACCGCGAGCGTCACCCACATCAACGCGGCGATGACGAGCAGAATCCGCGACAGGGTCTCGTAGCCGTCGAGGGTCAGTGCGATCGACACGATCCCGGTGCCCATGACCTCCGCCCCGGCGGCGGGAGGGATCGAGTCGAGCACGCCGTCCAACGCGGTCGCGCGCGCGGCTGACATCAGCGGGCGGTTGAGTAGCGCCGGCGGTAGAGGATGTATGGGCGTCCGACGTACTGGAGCGGGATGCTCCAGGCGTGCACCAGCCGGCTGAACGGGAACGACGCCCAGAACAGCCAGGCGATGATCGCGTGCAGCTGGTAGACGAGCGGGGCACCGCTCGCCGCGGCCACGTTCGGATTCAGGTAGAAGATCGACCTCCACCAGAGACCGATCGAATTACGGTAGTTGTAAGGGTCGTTCGTGAACAGGCTGTGCGAGAACGTCATCCAGCAGCCGAGCACGATCAACACGGTCAACAGCAGATACGTCAGGTAGTCGACCCGCGTCGTGGTGCGCCGGACCCGGTCGCTGGTCGCCCGCCGGTAGATCAGCCCGAGGAACCCGATCAGCGTGGCGGCGCCGGCGATCCCGCCGGGGATCGCCGCGATCCAGCGGTAAACGTTCTCGTGGATACCTATAGCCTCGGTGACGGACGGCGGGATGACCAAGCCGATGAAGTGGCCGGCGACGGCCGCCAGCGCGCCGTAGTGGAACACCGGGCTGGCCCAACCGAGGATGCGGCGGTCGAGCAACTCGGTCGAGCGGCTCGTCCAGTCGAACTGGTCGGTGCGGTACCGCCAGATATGGCCGACCACGAACACCGCGATCGCGACGTACGGGATGATGATCCAGAGGAGGATCTTGCCGGCGCTCATCGGCGTGCTCCGGTGCCGGGCATCACCTCGGGAGGGGCAAACGGTTCGAGGCCCACGAGCTCGGACGGCGGACCGCTCGCGGCAAGCTTGATCGCCCTGGCCCGGTCGGCGGCCGAGGGGTCGCCGAGCGTTGAGCACACGGCATCGAGGAGGTCGGCATACGAGCTCGCACGCTCGCGCAGGCTGTGGCGCACGAGCTCGAGCGCGGCGCGGTGCTCCCGCAGCACGAGCTCGCCGCGACCGCCCGGCGCGGAGGCGGCGAACTCGAGCATCACCGGCAGGAAGTCGGGCAGCTCTCCGTCCTGCTGGGGAAGTCCGGCGGCGCGGTAGAGCCTTCGCAGCCGCAGCAGCGAAGTTCCCCGCTCGCGCCGGTCGCCCTCGCCG
>Ga0335078_10008794_pt1 | contig 15003 bp, 11 predicted proteins | sample Lox_Sample_32_FD_206711 | JGI IMG/M metagenome (GOLD analysis project Ga0335078, IMG submission 206711) | Soil microbial communities from Loxahatchee National Wildlife Refuge, Florida, United States - Lox_Sample_3.2 | ecosystem: Environmental > Terrestrial > Soil > Wetlands | place: USA...
GCCGAGGGCCGCCGGACCTCAGAGCGCCCCGGATAGCTCGGGGGCGTCGGGGACCCCGGTGCCGGGCTGGCCGTGGCCCGGGGCGGCGGCCCGCTCGACCAGGACCCGGCCATCGCGCTCGATGCGGCCCGGGGCCGACGCGCTGTCGATACCGCCCCCCGGACCCACGAACGACGCCCGGCGGAAGCCGGCGTGGGAAGCGGCCACCACGGCGGGCAGCAGGAGCGACGCCGGTCGCCGGCGAGATGGGCGGGGACGCCCCGACCGACCGGCGGGGCCGGTGTCCGCCTCCACGACGCGGGCACCCTCGGGGCCGAGCTCGACCTCGGGCCCGGTCACGGCGCTCACGGCCGGGTCGCCGAAGGCCGCGCCGAGCTGGCTCGTCCAGTCGCGGCGCGGCACGACGTCCTCGTCGACGAACGCCACCACCGCGCCTCGTGCCGACGCCATGCCCCGCGTCCACACCTGGAGCGCCGTTGCGCCCGTCACGTCGTCGATACGCACCTCGGCATGCTGCGCGCCGAGGACCGGCGGGCGCCCGCCGTGGTCCCAGGCCACGACGATCTCCACCGGCGCGGCGTGCTGTGCCCGGAGTGCGGCCAGGCAGGCACGGAGCCGGCCGACGTCCCCCCGCGACCGCACCACCACCGTCGTCTGCGGGAGCCGGTCGGCATCCGGCACCGCCCGGGGGAGCGCCGATGTGCCCTTGGCGAAGCCGCTGCGCAAAGTCGAGACGGTGAGCGCCAGCGCCTCGGCGAGTCCCGGGGGCTCGGGCAGGCGCAGCAGGGCCCGCAGCGTCTGCGCCGGTCCGAGGGCCAGGTAGAGGGCGAGCTTCGCGTAGTCGCGCTCGTAGTCGGCATAGCGGCGGACGCAGAAGTGGGTGTTCGACAGGATGAAGGCGAGGCCGTTGCCACCCCGGGCGCTCTCGACGTGGAAGTGCAGGTTGCCGCCGTCCACCATCACGATGGACAGGCCGGCGCTGCACGCCGCCAGCGCCATGTCGATCTCCTCGGCCCCGAAGCGGTAGAACTCGTCGAACGGCCGGCGTGCCAGGAAGGCCACGGGGAAGATGGTGGCGTTCACCACGATCGAGCGTGGCCTGCCGTTGTTGGGGACCCGCTGGTGCCCGAAGAAGCTGGCGTTGACGGGGACGATCCTGCGGCCGTTCTGGTCCTCCCATCCGGTGACCAGGTGCTGCGGGGAGAGCCGGGGAAGGGCGACGTCGAGGAAGGCGGGATCGAGGCGGGCGTCGTCGTCGAGGAACAGGACGTAGTCGGTGCGGCAGTTGGCGATGCACTCGTTCCTGTTGGCGGCGAGGCCCTGCCGGCGACCGCGCAGGAACCGGACACGCGGGTCCTGGGCGCGGAATCCGTCGACCACGGCGTCGGTCTCGACGTCCACGCCGTCACTGGACACGAGGACCTCGGCGACCCGTGGATCGGCAAGGGCGTGCTCGATGCAGGCGGCGAGCTCCTGCGGCCGGTTACGGGTGCAGATCGCCACGGAGAGACTGGGGTGATCGCCGCTCACGGCGCCATCCTGCCAGCTGGCCTCGGACCCCCAGCGGGGAGCCTCGACGTCAGGAGGAAGCGGCCTCGGGCGTCGGCGGGCCGTCGCCGGGGGGCGTCAGAAGGAGGCCCCACCTCAATCGTGGTCCCCCCGCCCGCCGCCGTCGCCGCCCTGCGATCCCTGGCCGTTGCCCTGGTCTCCGCCTTGGCCGTTGCCCTGCGAGCCCTGGCCGTTGCCCTGGCCGGTGCCCTGGTCTCCGCCTTGGCCGTTGCCCTGCGAGCCCTGGCCGTTGCCCTGCGAGCCCTGGCCGTTGCCCTGCGATTCCTGGCCGTTGCCCTGGCTGGGCCCGCGGCCGCCACCGCTGCTCTGGTAGCCGCAGCCTCTCCCGCCCGACGACCACGATCCCCAGCAGCTCGGTGCGGGGACGGCGTACTCGACGTCGGACTCCCACACCGTGACGGAGGGGGCGTTGAGGGCGTCACCGGAGTACGAGGCCTGCCACACGTAGAGCCCCGACGGCAGGGAGACGATACTCGAGGGAGGGACGAAGCCGTCCTGCACCTGCACCGTGCCGGCGTGTGCCGCCACGGGCGGGCTCCACGGGTGCCAGAAGGACCAGAAGTTGGACTGCCGGCTGGCGAAGACGGTGTAGGTGACCGTTCCACCGGCTTCGGCTGCGTTGGTTCCCGCGATGGTGGCCACGTCGAGCACCGGTGTGCCCGAGAAGACCCGGACGAAGTCACCGATCCAGGACAACCCCGCTCCGCTGTGACCGCCCGAGGCCAGCAACCCGGTGATCGTGGTGGGCTGGGCCCCCGTGCCCCCCGATGGGCCGCTCGGCCCCGTGGTGGTCGTGGTGGCCGGCTCTGTGGTCGTGGTGGTGCCCGGCTCGGTGGTCGTGGTGGTGCCCGGCTCGGTCGTCGTGGTCGTGGCGGCCTCGGTCGTCGTGGTGGTGGCCGGCTCCGTGGTCGTGGTGGTGGGCGCCTCGGTGGTCGTCGTCGTGGGCGCCTCGGTCGTGGTGGTCGTGGGGGCTTCGGTCGTCGTCGTGGTGGCGGCCTCGGTGGTCGTGGTGGTGCCCGGCTCCGTGGTCGTGGTGGTGCCCGGCTCCGTGGTCGTGGTCGGGGACTCGGTGGTCGTGGTGGCCGCCTCGGTCGTCGTGGTGCTCGACGCCTGGGTGGTGGTCGTGGTCGAGGCCTGGGTGGTCGACGTCGTGCTCGGAGCCGTCAGCGCCACCACGACGGCGACGTTGTCGGTCGAGGGGCCGTCCCAGGACACCGTGCCGCCCTGGGTCGAATCGCCGCTGGCCGTGGTGTACGAGAAGGTGCCGGGCTGGTTCATGAGCCCGTCGCCCTGCTGCTGGACGAGGGTGTAGCCCGCCGGCAGGGTGTAGTTGTTCTGCGGGATCTCGGTCCCGTCGGTGGAGGTCAGGAAGACGAGGTCGCCGTCGGCGACGGCGTTGGTCGTCTCGGCGCCCACCGACGTCCCGCCCTGGGCGCCACCCACCCCCGACGAGTCCACGGTGACGTCACTGCCCACACCGGAGATCTCGCTCCAGAAGGTGGTGCAGTCGGCTTCGGTGTTCAGGGGCACCGAGGCCACGTCATCGAGGTCCGTCAGCCCGCCGGGATTGTCGGGGTAGTAGTAGATGGCCGCCGTGAGCCCGTCCTCGATGCCCCCGACCACGCTCTGGCCCTGCTGCCAGGGGCTGGGCAGGGAGATCGTGGGGATGGTCATGCCGCCGACGAACACGCCGCAGATCACGCCCACCACGAGCAGGTCGCCGGCCGTGGTGGGCGTGGTGAAGGCCGCCGAGGCGTCGATGGGCCCGATGAGCTCGCTGGCGTTGCTCTGCCCGGATTGGACGATCGTCACGGCGTCCAGGGCGTTGCTGGACGTGACGCGCCCACCGATCATGACCGAGCCCACCACCAGGCACAGCGCCCCGGCCACCATGATCGTGTGCCGCACGCGCTGGCGCAGGCGGGCAGGCAATTGGTCGTTGGAGATCCACGCAGTCATCGATCCGGCTTCTCCGAGCCCCCCCCGCTGATCCGGTCCGCCTTGGCCGGCACCACGCACTGTGCCGGTCCGGCGTCCCGCACCTGTCCCAGGGTGACCGAGGCACCACACAGCGGCGTCACAGCTGGTAGAGGTGAGCGCGGCGCAGGCTCCCAGCAAACCCTCAGGTACCGGGGACGCCCCCTACCGGGGGCCGCCGCCCGAGCTCGCCCCCGCCTTGTCGTTGCGCTCGGCGGCGGCGTCGCGGCGGGGCCAGTACCCCCGCTGGCGCACCCTGCGCCGCACCTCGCGGGCGCCGAGCAGGGCGCGCAGCACGGCCTGGTCCATCCGGTTCCCGAGCCCGATGATCCACGTGCTCGTGGGGCGCCGCTCGGGGTACAGGCGCAGCAGGAGGGGGTTGCCGCCGAAGGTGCACACCCGGACGAACGTGGCCGCCGTCTCGTGGTGGAAGTACTCCATGGCCCGGAAGTGCAGCTGCACGCCGGGGTCGAAGCGGCCGAAGGCGTCGTCGTGGCCGACCTTCACGAGGAACAGGCCGTCGCCGGCCTCCACCGAGATCTGCATGGCGATCAGGCGGCCGGCCGCCTGGAGCTGGAGCACGTGCAGCCGGCCGAGCCCGGCGAAGCGGGCGCACATCTCGCGGAAGTACTCGGGCTCGCCCGCGGCGGTCGTCATGGCCACGCCGATGTCGGTCTTGTAGCCCGCCGCCTCGAGGGCGATGTAGTCCTCGACGGCGGCGGGGTCGTCGGCGCGGTTCACGAGCTCGAGCTCGCCCCCGATGGTCTCGGCCATCCGCCGGGCGCGCCGCTCGTAGTCCTTGCGGTGCTTGACGCTCTGGCTCTCGGCGTAGTCGGCGACGACGTGCCGGGTGAGGAACGGCTGCTCGAAGGCCTCGTAGACGATGATGGGGAGCCCGAGCTCCTCCGTGGCCTGGCGCAGGGCGGCCGACGCCGGCCCGTCGTCACCGAGCCACTGCACGATCAGGGTGTTGAAGTCCCCCTGGCGGCGGTGCCCCATGAGCGTGGACAGAAGGCCCCGGGCGGCGTCGGTGGTCCGGTGGGGGTCCAGCAGCGGCGTGCCCAGGTAGGTCATGCGCCGGACGTTGGTCGTGACCGCCTTGACGGGGATGCCGCCGAGGCGGTTGACGCGCTTGACGGGCACGGCCCCCGACCACTGGCCACCGTGCTCGGTGACCACCAGGTCGATCTCGGGGCCGTCCGGGAGCCACCGGGCGGCGGGCACGACGAAATGGGGCTCGTTCATGGGGTTGTGCTCGACGGCACGCCCGCCGAGGTCCACCCACGAGGCCATGTCGGTGTCGGCCATGGTGCCGACGGGGATCAACCGCCCGTCCACGAGAGCTCCTCGCTCGCTGGCTGCGCCACGGTGGCGAAGCGCTCCACGACGTGGTCCGTCAACACGTCGGCCACGTACTGCCGCTGCGCCCAGGGGATGACCCCGTGGTCGAGCTCGGGCATCACCTCGATGCGGTCGCGCACCGCGGCGCGCGTCGAGGGCCTGGCCCGCTTGATCTCGTCCTCGAAGGGCCGCGCCTCCCAGGCGCCGCAGATGCAGCGCACGTCCACGCCGTCGTCGAGGAGCGCCTGGAGCCAGCCCCGGTGGCGGCCCAGGGGCTTGGGATGGGTGAGCAGCCACCACCCCCACCACAGGCCGCGCCGCAGCGGTCCGGTGTCGAGTCGGCGCGACGAGCGGCTCAGGGGGTGGGGAGGCCGGCACACGCGACGGCGGCGGTCCACGGGGCGGCGGGCCATCTCGGGGGGCGCGAAGCGCAGCAGCGGGTTCACGGCGTAGACGGCCACCGGACGGCGCCCGCCCGTCCAGCCCACGGCGCTGTCGAGGGCCTGGTAGCCGCCCGAGCACAGGCCCACCAGGATGACCTGCGACGGGTCGTCGGGCGACAGGGCCTCGGCCACGGCGCGCACGTCGTCGAAGGACTCCGGTGCCCGCACGACGTGGTCCCGCTGCCCGGGACGCGTCGGGCTGTCACCGTGCCCGCTCAGGTCCACGCGCACGCACGGCACGCCGCGCCCCGCCCACCGGCGCGCCATGTCCACCCAGATCCGGTTCGGCCCCACGTGGCTGTCGTTGCCGGTGGTGAGGAAGACCGCCCACGGCGGGCGCGCCTGGCCCCGGGCGTCGGCGGCGCGCCGGGCGGGCACGGTGGCGATCCCGAAGAGCCCGAGGTCCCCGAGGACGAGGTGGCGCTCGAGGACCTCGCCGTCGGCGGTGGCGATGACGGCGTCGTCCTGGTGCGGCACCACCACCTCGCTCGGCTCGCAGGTGACCCGCCGCTCGAGCCACGCCGCCACGGCCTCGAGCGAGCCGGTCGGGACGACCTGGTCGAGCATCTCGATCTGGAGGAGGTCCTCCTGGCCCACGGCCTCCTGGTGCTCGATGTCGGCGGCGGGGAAGGTGCCCGCCTCGGTGCCCCCCGCCGCGTCCTTGGCGACGACGAGCACGGCCCGCACGCCCGGGCACACGAGCTGGCGCGCCCGCAGCGCCTGGAGGTCCTCGGCGGTGTCGGTCCGGATCTGCCAGCCGGGGAGCTCGAGCATCCCCTCGGGGGTCTCGGTGGGAACGCCCCTCACGAGGACGGTGCCGAACATGGTGAGCTGGAGCATGCGCTGCTCCTTCACGAACGCCCGGCCGGAGCTGCAGCCGTCCCACAACGCCAGCCACTCGACGAGGGGGTTGCGGGCCGCCGCCGCCGTGGCCAGCAGGGCGCCCATCCGCATGCCGACGAGGGCCACGGGCATGCCGGTGAGGCGATGGGCCAGCCCCACGGCGTCGTCGATGCTCCCCAGCCAGGCCTCGAGGCGACCGGGCTCGGACTCCTCCCCGGCGGAGTCCCCGGCGCCGTCGTAGTCGAAGCGCAGCGCCAGCCGTCCCCCGGCGGCGATCCGCTGGGCGAGGAGCCGGTAGGTGGAGTGGGCGCCGTTGAGCTCGCGGCCCAGCGGCGGGCACAGCACCACCGCCCCCGTCACCGTGGCGTCGGCGGGGTGGTGCACCCACCCGAAGCGGGGCCGCTCGGCGGGGCCGAACCACAACGGGCGCGCCACGGCGGTCACGGCGCCACCGCCACGGGCGTGGCCACCTGGCAGTTGAGCGCCCGCACCCGGCCCCGCAGGCGGGTGCCGGGCTCCCTGGGCGTGAGGCGCAGGCGCCGGGTGGCGCCCGGGAGGAGGTGGAACCAGGAGTCCTCGGGGAGAAAGCCCCGCACGTCGAGCGCCACCCACTGGGCGAAGCGCCGCGTCGAGAGCTCGAGGTCCCACGTCCCGTCCTCGCCGGCCGAGGCGGTGGCCCCCAGGCCGAGGTCGGCTTCGGTGGCCCGCTGCTGGCCGAGCGGCAGGTGCACGGCCTCGGCCACGACGGTCCCCCCGGCGTCGAGGAGCGACACCCCCACGACGTCGTGGCCCGGGGGCGAGAAGCGGTAGGCGTAGCTGATGTCGCGGAACCCCTCGAGGACCTCGCTCGAGCCCACGGTGACCCCCGAGCGCGCCCCCACCTCGACGCCGTGGCGGGCCTCGTCGACGAGGAGCTCGCCGCGGGCGTACAGCGTGACGTGCAGGGTGCCGGCGAAGGCCTCGGGCGAGTCGTTCACCACGTGGAAGTGCAGGCCGTTGAGGCCCTCGTCGGTGACGAGCACCGTGACCGGGGCCCACGCCCGGCGCAGGGCGTACCAGGGCGCCTTGGGGGTGCCGGCGGCGTCGACGAGCCCCCATCCGGCGCCTGCCCGCAGGTCCCGCAGGGCGAGCACCAGGCCGCCGGCGCAGCTCGAGGCGGGGCGGCGCCACTCGGAGAACACCGCCGCCATGAGCGCCGCGTTGGTGGCCCGCCCGAGGTCCAGGGCGCGCTCGGGGTCCTCGTAGCGCTGGCGCAGGGGATCCACGCCGAACAGCGAGCGCACGTAGAAGTCGCGCACGTCCTCCATGTCCCAGGACCGCCCGGCGTCGTGGTGCAGTCCCCGCTTCCACTCGGGGTCGTGCCCGGCCCGGGTGGGGCCGGCGCACTGCTCGTCGACCAGGCGCGCCTCGGGCGGGGTGGCGAAGGCCAAGCACTCCGCGGCGAAGCGCACGTTGGCCCGCCGGGCGTCCTCGACGGGGCGCAGGTAGCCGCCGATCCCGAAGTACTGGCACACCCCGGCGTCCATCTGGAACGGCAGGGCGCCGCCGCTCGGGTTGGACGTGACGTAGGGGACGTCGGGGAGCACCGCGGCCAGGGCACTCGGGACGATCTTCTCGAGCAGAGGCACCGTCCAGCGATCGGGGGGGAGCCCGTTCATGGCGGCCACCTCCTCGATCTCCTGGCCGCCGCACACCACCGCCAGGGAGGGGTGCCCGCTCATGGTGCGGAACACGGCGGCGAGCTCGTGGCGGACCTCGGCCTCGAACTGCTCGTCGTCGGGGGGGTCCATGAAGGCGAACATGCAGTCGTGCCACACGAGGACGCCGAGCTCGTCGCACAGCTCGAAGAAGCGCCCGTCCTCGTAGACCGAGGTGCCCGGCACCCGCACCATGTTCATGCCCCCGGCGGCCGCCAGGCGCAGGCTCTCCTCGAGGTGCTCGTGGGACCCGGGGCGCACGGGATCGGGCGGGAACCAGCACGCCCCGCGGCAGAAGACCCGCACGCCGTTCACCACCACCTGGAAGCCGCCGTCGGCGGTGTCGACCTCGACGGTGCGGAAGCCCACGCGGCCGGCGGCGACGGTCTCGCCGCCGACGTCGAGGGTCACCTCGTAGAGGGGCTGGGGCCCGTGGGTGTGGGGCCACCACCGGTCCACCGCCGGGACGCGCACGTGCCCCGAGGCGACCACGCCGCTGTCGTCGCGGCGCACCGCGAGGGCGGCGGTGGCGTCCCCCACGCCGGCCACGACGGCGCCGGCCGGCTCGGCGGCCAGCCGCAGGTGGACCTCGACGATGCCGTCGGCGCCGTCGCAGCGCGCCAGGAGCTGGGGCGCCTCGGCGAGCACGCCCGCCCCGAGGAGGCGCACCGGGCGCCACGGCCCCACCGGGGCGGGGACGACGGCCCATCCCGGGATGCGACCGAGCAGGGTGGTGCGGATCCAGCGCAGGTTCTGGCTGCGCACCAGGTAGGTCTTCCATCTCGGGCGGGCCCGCTTGGCCGCCAGCACGCCCTCGAGGGCGGCGCACCGGACCACGAGCTCGTGGGCGCCGGCGTCGAGGCGCACCGCCACCTCGAGCGGGCGGAACATGTTCTCGCCGTGGGCCACGTGGGCACCGTCGACCCACACGTCGGCGATCGTGGCCAGCCCCTCGAACACGAGGCGATGGTCACCGGCGGGCACCTCGACGCTGGTGCGGAACCACCAGTCGTCGTGGTCGTAGTCCCGGGTGTCGGCGTCCTCGGCCCCGGCCGCGGCCAGGGCGCCGGCGGCCGTGCCCGGCACCTGGGCCGGCCACCACCGCAGGGTGCCGTCGAGCTGCGCCGGCGACGCCAGGGCGCCCGCCGGGCTCGCCGCGCACTCCCACGCCGCCCCCGCCAGGCGGTCGGGGCCCTGCCCGCCCACGCTCAGCACCCGGCCAGCCGGTCCATGGCCGCCTCCCACGAGGCCTCGGGCTCGGCGAACAGCGCCTCGGGCTCACAGGGCTTGCCGCGCACCGCCCGCGCCAGGGAGAACTCCACCGACTTCATGGACTTGGCCACGGACTCGAAGAGCTCGGCGGCCTCCGAGCGGGGCCGCCCCAGGCGCACCTCGAGCCAGGCGGCCAGGCTGGCGGCCAGCTCGGCGTTGGACCCGCACTGGCGCAGGGTGCCGAAGGCGTAGCGGTGGTAGGTCTCGAGGTCGTGGCCACACAGCCAGGGCAGGTCCTCGGCGACCCGCTTGGCCATGCGCCCCACCGGGCTCCCGCTGGCGCGCCGCCCCAGGTGCTCGAGGGCCACGTCGGTGGCGCGCACCGCCGTGTGCTCGTCCTGGGGGCGCAGGTTCCCGATCCGGACGCTCAGGGCGTAGGGCGGCAGGGCACCGCTGGGCGCGGCCTGGGGGCCCAGGAAGGCGTCGAAGTCCTCGCCGTCGAGCTCGTAGTAGCCCCGGTTGTGGAAGTAGCCCAGGCGCTTGGCCTCGACGTCGATCATCTGGATCATGATCGAGGTCTTCTGGTGGGCGCTGCGGTAGGTGAGCCCGGCGGTGTCGGGCAGGTGCCAGGCGTCGACGTCCACGATGACGAGGTGCTGGAGCTCGAGCTGGTCCACCACGTGGTCGACGAGCGGGCGCCACACGTTGAGCTCGTCCACCTCGATCCCGAAGAGCCGGCGCAGGTCCTCGGCGGGGAAGGTGAACATGCGCCACTGGTCGCCGTCGAAATCGGTGCTGAGGGTGAAGCCCAGCCCGAGGACGGGGTCGACGCCCAGGGCGTGGAGGGCCTCGATCCACAGGTCGGCGGCGCAGTTGGTCTCCAGCCAGATCCGGTCGCCCCCGTGAAGCGGGTGGGACTGGTAGGTGGCGGGATCGAGGTCGAGGACGGCGACCATCAGGCAGCGAGCGCGGTGCGCACCGCCGCCGGCCACGCCGCGGGGTCGAGCCCGTGGCGGTGGAACAGCGCCAGGGTGATCCGCTCGATCCCGAAGGCGACGCACGCACTGTGGCTGACCTCGCCGGCGGCGGTCTCGATGGAGAACGGGGTGCCGAAGTGGTCCTCGTGGTAGTTGCCCGACATGATGGCCGTGGGGTGCTCGGTCGAGCAGATGGGCGTGACCCCCTCGATCTTGAGCGCCTTGTCGAGCTGCCCGGTGGCGAGCATGGTCCCGGCCCGGCCGAAGAACGGGTCGTTGGCCGGCACCGCCTGCATGTCGAGGCCCAGCTCCTCGAGCATGGCCAGGCCCAGGGCCAGCCCCTCGTCCCGGTGGGCGAGGGCGCGCGCCGGCTCGCCCACGAAGACGACCTCCTGCATCCGGAACGACTGCATGCGCGTGGGGTCGGCGCTCGGCTCGTGGCGGAAGCAGTGGCCGAGGACCCGGAAGTACCGCCCCTCGTCGGGCAGCCGCCCCGTGCACAGCGGGTAGACGGGGTGGCAGGCGGCCGAGGCCAGCATGACGTCGATGGGCTCGAGGAGCTCGGGCCATTCCTTGTCCGACGTCAGGCGCCGCAGCAGCTCGGCGTGCTCCCGGTTCCCCCCGGTGAAGACGGAGATGGCCCCGATGAGGTTGGGGAAGGACTCGATGTAATTGGTCCGCTCGAAGGTCTGGCGGGCCACCACCGGGGGGAAGTCGAGCACCACGGCGCCGACCTGCTCCGCCCAGGCGTCGACCCGGCGCATCACGGCCTGGGCCACCGCCTCGTAGGGGCGGGAACGGCCGTAGAGGCCCTCCACGCCGGTGGCCACCAGGACGCCGGCCTCGAGCAGGCGGCTCTGGTAGGCCTCGAAGCTCTCGTCTGGGCTCATAGCTCCTCCCTGTCCACGAGCAAGAGGTGCGCGTTGTCCTTGATGATCCGGTCGTTGTTCACCATCACCGCCGCGCCGTGGGCGTCGCGCAGGTACCGCCCCAGGCTGTAGGGGGAGTCCTCGCGGTAGCCGGAGATCCCGCAGATGCCCATGGCCCGGTTCACGACGTCGAGGACCGACCACGAGGCGCCCACCTTGAGCGCGTTGTACGACACCGACTCCCAGGTGGCGAAGATCTCGCCGTGGCGCTTGGCGTCGAAGCGGCGCGCCGCGTCGCGCACCTGGGCCTCCATCTGCCGGTAGACGACGATGAGCTCCGCCAGTCGCGTCGCCCCGGGCAGCATCTCGCCGGGGTGCTTGCGGGCGTCGGACTGCACGTACTGGCGGGCCTTGGTCACCGCCGCCGCCGCCACGCCCAGGTACACGAAGCCCCACAGGATGTGCGACACCGGGAGCATGGTCTCCTCGACGATCTTGGCGAAGGGCACCGGGAGCACGCAGTCCATGGATCCCTCGGCCTTGAGCGCGAACCCGGAGCTGCACGTGCCGCGCATCCCCAGGGTGTTCCACTCGTTGAGCTGCTCGAGGGTGGTGCGCTCCGACGTGCACAGCACGAGGACCTGGTCGCTCGAGGCGCTCGTGGGCTCACGCCGGGCCGTGACGAGCACGGCGTCGGCGTAGGCCCCGTAGGAGATGACGGGCGCCTGCTTCTCGAGGCGGAAGCCCGAGGGCGTGGGCTCGACGGCGCACGAGCTCATGCGCAGCTGGCCCCCGATGTTGATCTCGGTGGTGGCCGAGGCCAGCAGGAGCTGCAGGTTGGCGACCTCCTCCAGATACGCCCGCAGCGCCGGCGTGTCGCCGTGGCGCACCAGGCAGGCCACCTGCAGGTGGTGCATGGCCAGGATCATGGCGCTCGAGGCGCACTGCTGGGCCACCGTGAAGACGCTCTCGCCGACCTCGGAGATGGTGGCGCCACAGCCGCCCATGGCGATGGGCACGAGCGCCCCCAGCAGCCCCGCCTCGCTGAACGCCTCGATGGTCTCGCTCGGGAAGCGGGCGTGCTTGTCGACGTCGCCGGCGGCACGCGCCGCCACCTCCTGGGCGATCTGCCGTGACAGGGGCAGGAGCTCCGCCGAGCTGCGGGGCGTCGTCTGGATCTGGCCGTTGGTGGTCATGACGCCGCCTGGGAGGCGGTCAGGTCGCGGATCACGTCGGCGATCGAGCCGATCGACTGGAACGTGCTCTTCTCCCTGAGCACCGACTCGGGGAACTCGAGATCGAACTCCTCCTCGAGGGCCAGCATGACGTTCACGAGCGCATGCGAGGTGAGCCCGGCCTCGGCGAGGTCGTCCTCCTCCCCCAACGTGTGCGCGTCGACCGGCAGCCGCCCGTGGGCGGCGAGGACCTCGCGAATCGCGGCTTCCATCGTTCCTCCTTCAGCGAGAGCGCTCTCGCCCATGACTACGTCTCCCCCGTGCGAGTGCAGTGACAGTCCGCCACGTCGTCGGGCTGTGGTGCGGGCCCCGCCGCCACGGCCATGACCACGGCCACGGCCAGGCCGGCCTCGTGGGTGATGCTCACCGAGAAGCCGCTCAGGCCCGCCTGGCGGGCGAGCTCCCCCGCCGCGCCGGTGAGCCGGAGGGTGCAGGCCCCCGAGGAGTGCCGCACCACCTCGATGCTGCGCCAGTCGAGGCCCGGCCCGGGGACCTGGAGGACCTTCATGGTGGCCTCCTTGGCGGCGAAGCGCCCCGCCAGCGAGGCGAGGCGCTTGTCGGCCCCGCTGCCCGAGCTGGCCAGCTCCTGCTCGGTGAAGACCCGGTGCAGGTAGCGGTCGCCGAAGCGCTCGATCGAGGTGGCCACCGAGGACACCTCGACCAGGTCCACGCCCGTCCGGCAGGTGGGGAGCTCCATGACCCTCATGCCGCCCTCCGCAGCATCGCCGAGCGCACCTGGGCCACGACCGCCAGCGACTCGTTCCTGAGGACGGGCACGGCCGCCAACAGCAGCACCGGCAGGACCACGGCGTAGGCGGCCGGGCGGGGGAACAGGGGGAAGAGGATGGGCGGTGTGAGCACGGCGGCGAAGCCCACGATCGTGGCGTACCCGTGGGGGGCGATGCGCCGGACCACCCGGTCGAGGTACACGATGTCCACCAGGGCGATGACGTAGGCCCACCCGAACCCGTCGGCGCCGAACTGCCGGGTGAGCGGGACCGACAGCGCCGCCAGCAGGACGATGCCGATGGTCCCCGAGACGAAGCACTGCCAGTTCCGGCCCCTCGACAGCAGGAAGGTCCCGAAGGTGAGGCTGGGGGCGTTCAGCACGCGGGCCAGCGCGAACAGCGCGTAGAGCACGAGCGCACCGGTCCACTCCTTGCCGAAGACCGCCGGCACGAGCCACGGGGAGAGCAGGCCGAAGCCGGCGAGGGGGAGGCCGAGCGCCAGCATCTGCAGCACCGTCCCCCGCTCGAGGGCGAAGCGGATCCGGCCCTCGTCGGTGTCCGCCACCTTCGACATGGCCACGAGGCCGAGCCGGTAGGCGCTCCGGGAGGCGAAGCCCACCACGTCGACCAGCCGGGCCGCGAACGCCACGTAGCCGACCCCGGTGGCCCCGGCGAAGCTGCCCACCACGAGCGCGTTGATGACCCCGCTCAAGCGCAGCACCCCCTGCGTGGCGGAGTACGGGCCTCCGTGGCGGACGAGTCGCATGTTCTCGTCAAACGACCAGTTCCAGCGGGGCCGCAGCTGGGAGAAGAAGATGCTCCCCACGAGCAGGTAGGTCTGCCATGCGAAGTAGCCGAAGATGAGCGACCACGCCCCGAAGCCGAGCAGCGACAGGGGCACGGCCGTGGCGTAGAGCATGAAGTCGCCGCCGAGCTCGAGCCATCCCATCTGCCGGTAGCCGAAGCGCCGCTCGATCTTGGCCTGGGCCGGTGCCCACAGCACGTTGATGGGCACGCACAGGAGCATGACCCGCAAGGGGACCACGACCCCGACGGGCCGCAGGACGTGCGCCAGCACCACCGTCCCCGCCAGGCCCACCGCCGTGACGCCGACCGACGTGCACAGCAGCAGCGTGTAGGCGCGGTTGTAGATGGAGTCGCCGAGCTCGCCGGGCTGGCGGATGAGGTAGACCTCGGCACCCATCTGCGCCAGCACGGCGGCCACGGTCACGAAGGCCAGGGCGGCGCTGTAGATCCCGTAGGCCCCGGGGCCGATCTCCCGGACGGTCACCACCACGCCGCCGAGACGGATGAACATCCCGATGCCTTCCCGGCGCAGCAGGTAGGCACCGCCTCGGACGGCGAGCTGCGACAGCTGCCCGTCGCCGGGGGCCGGCGCCGACGCGCTCGCTCCCTTGCCACCAGCGCCGTTGGCACCGCCGCCGTGGCCCGAGCCGTTGGCGGCGTGCTGGCCGTTGCCGTTGCTGTTGCCGTTGGCGCCCGGCGCCTCGGGGTAGGGCCCGAGGCGCGACCCCAGCCACGCCGGCAGGCGGGGTTGCCACAGCGCCGGAGCAGCGGGCCCCGACCGAGACCCCTCCCTGCGCTGCCAGAGTGTCCGGGACTCGGTCACTCACCGGAGGCCGCGCACGACTGGCGCCCCGCCAAGCGGCGTCGCAACCGTGCGCTCCCATCTCGGCATCCCACACATCGACGCGCTTCGTCACTTTCCTCGGACAGGGACCGGCCGTCGGGGCCGTCGACCCCGCCGTGCCTCGCAGGTGTCGCCACCCACGTCGCCGCCACCGTACGAACGCCCCGTCCCATGCCTGTCCACGTGCCGTCTCGTCCCGTCACCCCAGGTCACGCCCTGTCGCTTCGTACGACGGGCGCACCGGCGCCCCGGGGTGCAGCGGGCGCGACCCCGACCGCATGCGGCCCGGCACCCGGTGCCACCCGGCCCCGCCGCCGGCCCAGCCGAGGGCGAGGAGCGCCCACAGCACCTGGGGCAGCCCGCCGTTGCTCATGTACGGCCAGATGATGTCCATGACGATGAGCGTCACGATGCCCACCGTCAACGAGGCCCCCAGGGCCCGGTCCAGGGGATCGGGACTG
>Ga0335078_10008795_pt1 | contig 15003 bp, 14 predicted proteins | sample Lox_Sample_32_FD_206711 | JGI IMG/M metagenome (GOLD analysis project Ga0335078, IMG submission 206711) | Soil microbial communities from Loxahatchee National Wildlife Refuge, Florida, United States - Lox_Sample_3.2 | ecosystem: Environmental > Terrestrial > Soil > Wetlands | place: USA...
TTTTGCGCGGCGGGTCGTGGATCAACGGTTCGCGGAGCCTCCGCTCCGCGGTACGCTTGTGGGGGACCTCCAACACCCGCAGCTCCGGGATGGGATTCCGCATCGGCAAAACGCTCTTTACCGCTTAAGCCGGCGCGCAGACCTCGCCACCGTCCCGACGAAGTTGAGTAGCCCCTTACGACATTCGCCGGCGGCAATGCACGACGGCGGGACAGCGGACGCAGCGATTGAGCCAGGCCGCCGCCACATCATTCCTCACTTCAGCTTCAGCCCGATCTCTTTGATCAGCGTCGACCATTTGCTGTATTCGGCGTCGATGATAGCGGCATGTTCCTTCGGCGTGGTCGGCTCCGGTTCGGCGCCCTCGGCAATGATGCGCTTGCGCACCGTTTCGTCGGCGAGCGCCGCACGCAAGGCCGTGTTGAGGCGATCGACAATCGGCTTCGGCGTGCCGGCGGGCGCGACGAGGCCGTAGTTCAACGTCGCGTCGAAGCCCGGCAGACCGGATTCGGCGAGCGTCGGCAGTTGCGGCATCAGCGTCGAGTGCTTCTTCGAGGTCACCGCCAGCGCGCGGATATAGCCGCCGTCGAGCGCGGCGCGCGAAACGACGACCGGATTGAAGCCGACTTTGACGAAGCCGCCCATCATGTCGTTGATCAGCGGCGCCGATCCCTTTTCCGGAATCTGCTCGACCGTCACGCCGGCCTGCCGGGCGAACAGCACGGACGCGAGATAATTGACCGTGCCGATGCCGGGCGTTCCGACCTGAAACGGCTCCTTCGCGTTTTTCATCAGCGCAATCAACTCGCCGACGCTGTGCACCGGCAAGTCCTTGTGGACCAGGAGCAGCGCCGGCGAAGAGCCGATCAGGCCGAGCGGCGCGAAATCCTTGCGCGGGTCATAGCCGACGTTGGGATAAAGGCTCGGCCCGGTCGCCATCGTCGACGTGTAGGCGAGCAGAATCGTATAGCCGTCCGGCTTGGCGTGAGCGACTTCGCGGGTGCCGACCGTGCCGCTGCCTCCGGCGTTGTGGCTCTCGACCACGATGCGCTGGCCGAGGAGGTCGCTCATCTTGTCGGACACCGCCCGCGCGAGGATGTCGTTGGTGCCGCCGGGCGGCAGCGGAATGATCAACGTGATCGGCCGGTTCGGATAGTCCGCGGCGCTCGACGCTCGAACCGCGCCGAATATCGTGGAGACCGCAACAAGAATGAGCGTCAAAATCCGCAGCAAGACATCCTCCCTTTTATTGCAGCGCCGACCGCCGCCGGCCGCTATAGTTGGCCGGAGTACCAACCTATCCCCTGCCGCGGCGCTCTGTCATGCTGCGTTCTCGATCGATCACGCTTGAGGAATTTGCATGAGCTGGTCCGATACTTTTCTCCCGATCCGCAGATGAAGCCGCGCTCGTACGGTCCATTCCCCTATTCGCCAATCGTCGACCGCCCGCGCATTGAATGGCCGAAGGGGGCGCATGTCGCGCTCTGGATCATTCCCAACATCGAATACTTCTCGCTGATGGAGCGGCCCGGCGGCTATGGCGGCGGCGGCAAGATCCCGGACGTCGTGATGTGGTCGGAGCGGGACTACGGCAATCGCGTCGGCGTATTCCGCATCATGGAAACGCTCGATCGTTACGGCATGCGCGCCACGGTAGCCCTCAACAGCAATGTGTGCGCCGAGCATCCGCAGATCATCGCGGAAGGCGAGAAGCGCGGCTGGGAATGGATGGGTCATAACGAAAGCAACACCCGCCGCCTCAATGAGGCCGCGCCCGGCGAGGAGGCAAATATCATCCGCCGCACCCTCGATACGATCGCCAAAGCCAGTGGCCGTCGGCCGACTGGATGGCTGTCGTCAGGGTTGCAGCAGACTTGGGATACACTCGATCTACTGGCGGCGGCAGGCGTCGAATACCAGGGCGATTGGTGCAACGACGATCAGCCCTATGCGATGAATCTCGACGGCGGCCGCTCGATCGTCGCCATGCCGTACACGATGCAGCTCAACGACAAGGCGGCGATCGAGCGGCGTTTGATGCCGGCCGCCGGGTTCTGCCAAATGATCTGCGACCAGTTCGACGTGCTCTATCGCGAGGGCGCGAAATCCGGCCGCGTCATGGCGATCGCGCTCCATCCCTACCTTATCGGCGTTCCGCACTGCATCGGCGCGCTGGACAAGGCGTTGCGATACATCAGCAAGCACAAGAAGGTGTGGAAGGCGACCGGCTCCGAGATCGCGCGACACTTTCTCGCGCAGAGCGCCGACCGCACTTCCGGTAAAAGGAAGTCCGCCAAAGTGAAGGGCTGAACAGGGAGGACACGATGAATAGGCGAGCCGTACTGCTTCAAGGGCTGTTGGCGTCGGCCGGATTGCTGCTGCCGCCTGCCGCACGCGCCCAGCAGACCACCATTGAAGTCGGACTGGTCGGCGGCATCAGCATGACGCACTGGCCGGTGCTGATCGGCCTGAAGAACGGCTATTACGACAAGCAGCAGATCAAGCTCGATCTGATTCATATTGCTTCGAGCCAGGGCGTGCTGCAGCAGCTCGCCGCCGGTTCGCTGCAGCTCACCTTGTCGGCAGGGCTGGTCGATCCGATCTACGCCATCGACAAGGGCGCGCACATCAAGCTCATCCGCATCGAGGTGCAACTGCCGCCCTACGAGATCGATGCCAAGAAGGAGTACACCAAACTCGAAGAACTCAAGGGCAAGACGATCATGATCGACTCGCCCAAGGGCATTACCCGAATCTATGTCGAGCGCATGCTGACGGCACACCACGTCGATCCGAAGGACGTCGATTACGTCTATGCCGGTGCCACCGGCGCGCGTTACAACTCGCTGCGGGCCGGCGCGATCGACGCCACCATTCTGCTGCCGCCGTTCTGCTTCGCCGCTCAGGACGCCGGCTTCAACAGTCTCGGTCTGGTCGCCGATTATGCCGGCGATCTGCCGTTCACCGGCGCCGCCGTGAATACTGACTGGGCAACCAAGAATCAGGACGTGCTCAAGCGCTTTTTGGTCGCACACAATGAGAGCGTGAAATGGCTGCTTGATCCGAAGAACCGCCAGGGAGCGATCGACATTCTGGTCGAGGCCAGCAAGTTGAAGCCGGACGTAATTTCCAGGACCTATGATTTCCTGATGAAGAAGCCGTACTTCGAACCCTCCGGCGATATTTCGAAGAAGAAGATGGGCGCACTGCTCGCGGCGCTCAATCAGATTGGCGACCTGAAGGGCTCGACCGATGTCGAGCGCTTCGTGATGCCGGGCATCGCGCACCTGACGGACTGAAAGGAAAACAGCCCGCATGTGGAAAACGGTGCGCCGCTTCCATCTCGCCGGCACGCTGTCGGTGGTCGGCGGCCTGCTGCTGTGGGAGGTGGTCAGTAAATATCTGATCGCCAACCCACTGTTCCTGGCGTCGCCGTCGGAAATCGTGACGGCGATCTATCACCTGTCGCTGACCGGCGAGATGCAAAAGCACATCGACGCGAGCGCCAGCGAATTCGTAATCGGCTATGTCATCGCCAGCGCAATCGGCATCGCGTTCGGCTTCGGCATGGCCAACAGTCCCGGTTTCCGCCAGGCGCTGCAGCCGTGGATTTCGGGACTCTACGCGACGCCGACCATTGCGCTGGCGCCGCTGTTCATTCTCTGGCTCGGCATCGGCATCTGGTCGAAAGTATTGGTGGTAATCACGCTGGTACTGTTTCCGGTCACCATCAATACCGAGGCGGGGCTGCGCCAGACCAGCGATCGGCTGGTCGAGATGTTGAAAAGTTTCGGAGCCAGCGGTCGCCAGATCTTCTTCAAGGTGTCGCTGCCGTCGGCGTTGCCGTTTATCCTGGCCGGACTGAAGCTCGGCATCGGCCGCGGCCTGATCGGCGTCGTGGTGGCCGAACTGTTCGGCGCCCGCGCCGGCCTCGGCCAGCTGATCAGCGCGTCGGCTGACACTTTCAACATGCCGGATCTGTTCGCGGGCGTGGTGGTGCTGGCGTTCGCCGGCATCGCCATGACGGCTGGATTCAGCTGGCTCGAAACCAAGCTTGTGCCCTGGACCAAGGACTGATCGGCGTGGCGCGCAAGCTTGATATTGTCGGCTTGGCAAAATGGTTCGGTGCGCTCGAGGCGCTGCGCGGCCTCGAAATCGAGGTCGAGCGCGGCGAGTTCATTTGCGTAGTCGGGCCGAGCGGCTGCGGCAAGACTACGCTGTTGCGCCTCATTGCAGGGCTTGAGGCCGCCACCTCCGGCAGCATTATGCTCGATGGCAAGCCCGTGCACGGGCCGGGGCGCAACCGCGGCTTCGTGTTTCAGAACGACAGCCTGATGCCTTGGCGCACCGTGCTCGAAAATGCGCTGGTTGGGCCGGAAGTCGCCGGCCGCGTCGGCGCCAAGGAGCGGCAGCGGACGCTCGAATTGCTCAAGCTCGTCGGACTTAGCGGCTTCGAACACTATTATCCCCGCCAACTCTCCGGCGGCATGAGACAGCGTGTCAACCTGGCTCGCGCGCTGGCCATCGATCCCGACGTGCTGTTGATGGACGAGCCGTTCGCCGCGCTCGATGCGCAGACCCGCGAAATCATGCAGACCGAACTTTTGCGCATCTGGGAGCAGGGAAGAAAGACCGTGCTGTTCGTCACCCATCAGATCGACGAAGCGGTGTTCCTGTCAGATCGCGTCATCGTGCTGGCCCGCCGCCCCGGCCGGCTGCAGGAAACCGTTCGCATCAAGCTGCCGCGGCCGCGGCTGCTCGACGTCAAGCGCAAGCCGGAATTCGTCGATTATGTCGATCACATCTGGCGCCTGATCGAGCACGATGTGCGCGCGTCCGTGATCGACGAGCATCAGTGAGGCGAATGGCTGCCCGCTGTAGTTTGCGCCTCCGCTTTCGCTCGCAGGCGCCCAAGAGCGTTACATTAAAATGCATCGTTTCGAGTCAGACTCTTAGAACGTCCCGAGTTGCTTGCCTGGTCACGCAAAATGAAGTATGCCCCCGTCACGTGTGATTATGCAGGCGCGGATCATGGATCTGAGTGATCGCCTTCACAAATTTTACTCTCGTCACAGTGCTGATCACCGGCGGTGCTTCGTACATTGGTAGTCATCTTGCCGAGTTTCTCGTGGATGCTGGCGCGCGCGTCCCTATGGGAGACGACCTGTCAAGCGGCCGGTTTGAACACCTTGAGGGAATCGCGCAGAAAATCCGCCTTGTCTTGGTATATGTCCACGCCAGCGAGCCGCAACGCGGTCGACCTGGAGCGGCGCCTCATGGAGCGGGTCTGAAATGGGCGGGACGCATAGCGTAATCGACGTGGTCCTGCCGGCTCATAACGAGGGCGCGTCGATCGAAGCTACTTTACGGGAATTCTATGACGCGGTCGCGATACAAGCACAGATTCCGATTCGTTTTGTCGTTTGTGAAGACGGTTCGACCGATGACACTGTGCCGGTGCTTCGATCGCTCGCCGAGGAGATACCACTCAAGTTGATCTCCGATCCAGTTCGCAAGGGGTATTCGAAAGCCGTCGTCGACGGAATGCAGGCGACGGATGCGGAATGGGTCGCGTTCATCGACGCTGACGGACAATGCGATCCCAGCGACTTCGCCAAACTGACAGCCTTGCGTGAGAGTGCCGATATTGTAATGGGTTGGCGCAATCCTCGCTCGGACAGCTGGGTTCGCAAGCTGATGTCGGGTGCGTTTGGAACGGTCTATCAAATGCTGTTTGATGTCCGGGTTAAGGATCCATCTTGTCCTTATCTTCTCATTCGCCGTCCGGCCCTTTTGGAGTTGCTTGATGGAAACGTGGGAATTCTCAAGCAAGGATTTTGGTGGGAATTCGTCGCTCGAGCTGCCGCCCTGCAGCTTCGCATCGTTGAAACCCCGGTCCGACATCGGGTTCGAACAAGCGGCGTGACCCAAGTTTATCGCGCCAGCAAAGTGCCCCGCATCGCGGCCGAGCATCTGCTTGGCCTCTTCATACTAAAACGTGAGCTGAATACGAGGTCAAAAGCGAAATGAACATGCCGTTTTGCAAAGCATTGCAAGCGTTGCATCGGAGCGCCAGCTCAGCCAGCGAGATCTGATACCCGAATCTTATCCACACGACTTTCCATTCAATGACGCGCGAATACCTCACAAACCGCGCTTTGGGCAGCAATCATTCCGCCTTGACGCTGACGCTGCTGGTGTGCCTGTGCTGTGCCGCACATCTGCTTCTCCTCGATCTTCCCCCAATCAACTGGGAATTTGCGTTTGGCGAAGGCGCCAAATATTTCTCCGACGGCGATCCTCACCATATAGAACAATATTTCGCTTACGAACCCAATACATTGGCGGTTCCCTGGCTAACTTTCGCCATCGGTCGGCTGCTCCCCGGATTCGACATCGATCACGTTGCCCGCCTGGTTTCATTTTTGGGTATTCCGTTTCTTGCCTACGGGTTGGTGCGCATCAACCGGCAGATGGCCGATAAGATAAATCCCAATCTTCTTATTTCGTTGGTGCTGCTCAACCCCCTGATATGGACGTTCGCCGGCCGTGGAACGGCCGACTTCCTGCCCGCCGCGCTGGGCGTGTTTGCTTTCTCGCTGTTCTATCGCGATGAAGAGAAGAGCCGCTCCCAATTGTGGCGCGTGGCTTGGGCGAGCACGGTTCTGGGGCTTGCCGCAGTGGTCAAGTATCACGCCCTTCTGCTACTGCCCGGCGTCGCGGCGGAGATCGCAATCCGGCGCAGACGGCAGTTTACCGTGATGCTTATCGAATGGATCATCGCGGCGACGCCCGCGATGGTCGTGCTCGGCGCTTATTTGCTGACGGTGAGAATAGAATTCGGTTTCTGGCTGGCACCTCCGCCATATGTGCAGATGCACGGCTTAGCTCTCGCGGAATGGCCCGCCAATGTGCTGAGCTACGCCGGCTATCTGATTCTGATAACCATCCCGTTGTCCTTGACCATTCCTTGGCGAACGACGCCCCGATCCCGATCGCTGTTTGGTGCGGCGATACTGCTTCTCGCTGTCGCCTTCGCGCTCGGCTATTTTTTTCTGCCCGACGACGGAGAGATGAACCTGGGGCCGCTGGACCGATACATCAGCAAGAATTTCGCGAATGGTGCTCTGGCGATGTTCAGCGCAATCCTACCCATTCGCCTAACCATGGGCGTGAATCGGCCCTCAGCTGCCACGAAAACGACGACGCTCGTGCTCGGGCTGGCAGCGACCATCATTCTGTTCATCTTGGTTTTGTCGCCGACCAGGCCGTCGCAGCGCTACCTGCTTTTCGTCATCCCACTGTTTTACTTCTTTCTCCCGGCGCCGCAGAGATATCGTCGCGCAATCATCGCCGCCGCGCTTCTGTTTGGCGTTGCGCTTAACGTCTACATCATTCTCAACCAGGCGGCATCCGGTATCGCTTCCGAGGAAATGGCGCAACACATCGCGGCGCTTGGGCTGTTGAGCAAGACTGACCCAGGACCCATCGAAGGCAACGTGGGCAATCTTTTTTTTCCTTACCGGAACGAGCGAAAGACCTTTGCCGTCGTGGCCGGCGACGCCGGGGGTAGTATTGCGGAAGTACACTACAGTGCGCTTCCCGGGGTTCCTTTCATCGGCAAGTCGTTTTCACTGGTTCGGCTGCAACCGCGATAACAGGGCGCTGCCGCTTCGCGGTTCCCTATCGTGACGCCTGAGCCGGACCCTTGCGGGAGGCGAGAAAGGCAAGCCCGACGGCGCCGATGATCGCGCCGAAAATAACCCCGACCGGCATGAAGGCGTAAAACACCAGCATGCCCGAATAGCCTTCAAACGAGCTGGTATGAAAAATGCTCGTCCACGCCAGACCGAACCCGACGCCGATGCTGCCGCCCACGATGGCGCCCAAAAGCAGGCCGACGAAGCCGACCATTACGATCTTCATAATGCCCCCATTCGGCACGGCGCGGCGCGATTTCGCGGTCCCTCACCTATCCGAGAAGTGCCTTTCCAGCCCCTGCCAGCCCTCGAAATAATCGTGCTGCAGCTCGGAGGATTCGACCGCATAGCGGGTGAGCCGCATGGCGAAGCGGCTTTCGAACATGAACGCCATCGTATCTTCGATCTTGTGCGGTTTGAGCTCGGCGCGCGTCGCGCGCGCCCAGGTCTCGGCGTCGGGGCCGTGCGCCGTCATGCAATTGTGCAGGCTCGCCCCGCCCGGCAAAAAACCTTCGGCCTTGGCGTCGTAGACGCCGTGCAAGAGTCCCATGAACTCGGTCATGACGTTGCGGTGATACCAGGGCGGGCGGAAGGTATCCTCGCCCACCAGCCAGCGCGGCGGGAAGATCACGAAATCGATATTGGCCGCGCCCGGCAGATCCGACGGCGCGGTGAGCACGCTGTAGATCGACGGATCGGGATGATCGAAACTCACCGTGCCGATCACCATGAAGCGGGCGAGATCGTATTTATAGGGAGCGAAATTGCCGTGCCAGGCGACGACATTGAGCGGCGAATGATCCATCTTCGCCGCCCATAAGTTGCCCTGGAATTTGGCGACCAGAACGCATGGCGACTGGCTGTCCTCATAAGCCGCGACCGGCGCCAGGAAATCGCGCGGATTGGCAAGCCCGTTCGAACCAAGCGGGCCGAGATCCGGCAACCGCAGCATCGCTCCGTAATTCTCGCAGATATAGCCGCGCGAGGGGCCGTCCGGCAGCTCGGCGCGAAACCGCAAGCCGCGCGGAATGACGACGATCTCGCCCGGACTGCCTTCGACGATGCCAAGCTCGGTAACGAAGCGGCCACGTCCCTGCTGAGGCACGATCAGCATTTCGCCGTCGGCATTGTAGAAACACCGATCGGTCATCGATCGATTGGCGGCGTACATGTGCACCGCCATGCCGAGCTGCGTCGCCACGTCGCCGTTGCCGCCGAGGGTCACCATCCCTTGGATAAAGTCGGTCGGCTTTTCCGGAATCGGAATCGGGCTCCAGCGCAACTGCGTCGGCGTTGCATCCACTTCGTTGAACGGCGCGCTGCAGATCCGGCCGTTGTCGATGCGCGCATAGGGCCGGTGCACGACCGAGGGCTGGATGCGATAGGTCCAGGTGCGCCGGTTGTCGGCGCGCGCCGTCGTGAACGAGGTGCCGGAGATCAGTTCGGCATAAAGCCCATGCGGCGGCCGCTGCGGCGAATTGCGGCCGACCGGCAACGCGCCCGCCACCGCTTCGGTGGCGAAATGATTGGCGAAGCCGGACTGATATTGCAACGGCGCCTCGGCGCGCGCGGGTTTGCTGCCGGCTTGCCGCAACTTGGTGTCGTAATTCATCGGACCTCGCAAATCGGCTGCGCTGCAAGCCGCCGCATCGGCACCACAGGCCGGAATTGGTCGCGTACGCAACTATCCGCCTTCATCCCGCGCGGCGCAAGCCGTCGCGGCCTGTTCCAAAACTGCGGAACAAGCCGCAATTCGCCTTGAATGACGCACACTCCGTTCAAAAAGCCGCCCGCTTGAGCGGCCATGAGCGCCCCCAACGAGGGGTTTTCTCTCACCGCAGACAGTCGCGCGAGCTTTGCCGGCGCCGCGCGGGCACGACTTCGCGAGGAGCCGATGCGAGCGATTTTTGCTACCGCGATTCTTCTGTTCTGTTTGTCGACGGTGGCGCCGGAGCCAGATTATTTGTCGCTGCTTCCCGGCGCCTTCCATCTCGGCGGCGGCAAGTCGATTGCGTCCTTGGTACAAATCGAATCATCGAGAGCGAGAGGCAGCCGCAAGGCGATTGGGGCACAGCTTGCCGCCAAAACAAGCGCTCAAAATCCCGCACCGCCTGCGCAACCCGCGCCGGCGCAACCGCCCGCCGCAAGCGCAAATGCTTCCGCGGGAGCATTGCCAAACGTGAGCGAGCCCGGCAGCACGCCGCAGGCCTCCGTGGACGATCTCTGCAACGCGCTGCTCACCTCCGCGCAGGACAACGATCTGCCGGTTGCCTTTTTCGCCAATCTGATTTGGCAGGAGAGCCGGCTGCGCGACGATGCCGTCAGTCCGAAGGGCGCGATGGGCATCGCCCAATTCATGCCGAAGGTGGCGATGGCGTCGGGCTTGGAGAATCCGTTCGATCCGCTGTCGGCGCTCGCCGCATCGGCGCGGCTGCTGGGCGAGCTGCGCGATCAATTCGGTAATCTCGGCTTCGTCGCCGCCGCCTACAATGCCGGCGCCAAGCGGGTGAGCGAGTGGCTGGCGCGCCGGCGTGCCCTGCCGCGCGAGACGCGCGTTTACGTCATGGACGTGACCGGCCGCTCCGTCGAGCAATGGCAAAAGTCGCCGCAGAATACCGTGGAGCTGCACTTCGTGCGGCGCCTGCCCTGCCGCGACATGCCGGCCTTCAGCCAACTGGAGCAGGCGCAATTGCAACAAGCGCAGTCGGCGCGGCAGCAGGCGCAGGAAGCGAAGGCGGAGCAGCCGCAAACGCCGAAACCGCCGGAAAAAGTCGCGGCGAAGCGCCGCGCAACGCGGCAGCGGGGTGCCGAACACAAACCTAAGCGGACCCCGCTTCGGCATGAGGACGCGCGCACCGCCGAGCGCGAACATCATCGCGCCGCGCGCGAAGCCAAACAGCATATCCGGCGCGCTCCCCGCGCCCGGCCCAGGCGCGCGTGAACATCTCGCATCAGCTCGCCGCAACGGTGGAAGCCGTCGCCCGCTGCATGCCGAGCGCGAGAATGCGGTGCAACAAGTCGCGGTATTTGATGCCGTCGTGCCGTGCCGCCGAGGCAAACTCCTGGCTCTCGGCAATCTCCGGATTCGGATTGGCTTCGAGAAAATACGGCGTGCCGTCGGAGGCGAGCCGGAAATCGATGCGCGCATAGCCGTCGAGCTCCAGCGTCCGGTAAATACGCTTGGCGATACGCTGGATGCGGGCGACGAGTTCGGGCGCCAGGTTCTTGGCCGGGCCGTGCAGGATGCCGCGTCGCTCCTGATAATCAGTATCGTGCTTGGCTTTTTCGGTGGCGATCAGCCAGTCGCCTTGCGGCATGTTGCCGAATTCCAGCTCCCACACCGGCAATACGCGCAGCCGCTCATTGCCGATCACGCCGACGTAGATTTCGCGACCCTCGATATACTGCTCGGCGATCGCCGGCGTGCCGATGCGCTCGTGGATGAAACTGACGCGTTCGGCGAGCTTCTCGTCTGTGTCGACGACCGAGGCCTGCGAAATGCCGTAGGAGCCATGCTCGTTCAGACTCTTGACGATAAGCGGCAGCGCCAGCCGCGCCGGACGCTGGACTTTCCGCCGCATCGGAAAGACGGCAAATGCCGGCACCGGGATGCGATGATAGTGCACCAGCGTCTTGCAAAGGTCCTTGCCGCGCGCCAGCACCAGGCCGCGCGGATTGCAGCCGGTGTAGGGCACGTGCATCAGTTCCAAAAAGCTCACGACGTTCTGGTCGTAGATGGCTTCGCCGTGGAATTGCTCGAGCAGTGTCAGCACCACATCCGGCTTCCAGCTGTCGATCTCCTCACGGATCGGTTTTAGTTCATCGTGCACGCCGAGCGGGCGCACGTCATGACCGGCGCGCCGCAACGTGCGCACGACGTCATACTCCGTCTTCCACTCGTTGATTTCCTGCTCGCTGTAGCCCTTGCTCGAATCCGGAGGCAGCAGGTCCGGGTGGACGAGCACCAGGATGCGCAACTTTTTCATAGCGCGATCCATCTCCGCCGCGACGGGCCGAAGAGTGCATGCATCGTCTTGGCGGTCAACAGCACGGTGAAATCCATGACAAGTTTTTGCTCGGATCCGACCGCGCGCAAATTAAGCTCGCGGCAGCGCGCAATCATGTCGTCGAGCACGGCATCGAGCGTGAGCTGATATTCGCCCGTCCATTTCGCCACCAGCTTGCGCACCCTGGCGCGATTGCGCCGCAAGAAGGTGGACGCGGCCTCGGAGCGCCGACGCTTCGGATCGGCGGAAAACAACCGGTGCAAATCGCGATCGTAGGTTTTCGGCGTATCGAAAGCGTAAAGCGCCTGTTTCTTTTTGTAATGCTCGCCCAGCGTCTCGGTCAGACTGCCGATCGGATCGACGCGCTCGCGGCCCTTGAGCAGCGGCCGCTGCCGCGAAATTTCACCCATCAGCTCGTCGACATATTCGAGTTTCTTCAGCGCCGGCCATCCGGCATAGCGCGTACGCCAGTTGGAGCGCGGCCGCAGCCACACCGCGAACGTTTCGGCGAAATCCTCGTCCGGATGGCTTTGCGCGTACCAGAGGCGGAGATGCTGGACGAACTGGCGGCTCGCCGGGTTGGGCCGGTAATAGCGCGGGTAGCGCCGCGACGAGGGACCGAACAAATGCTGCCAGGCGCGGCGCTGCGACAGCGCGTAGGCGTGCTGGATGACATGGCCGGCTTCATGGCGAAGGATGGCCATGCATTCGCGCCAGGTGCCGCCTTCGACGTCGATGATCATTTTGCGCTCGAGCCGCATCAGCCGCGGATGCGCCAGATAGAACGGAATGGCGATACCCGGCGTGTTCTCCGGGCTGAACCACTCGCTCGAAATCCAGGCATGCGGCCGCACGCGCAGGCCGGCCTGCGCCAGTTCGTCGTGCAGCGCGAGCACGCAATCCTCGAGCCACGTCCCCTCGATCGTCAGCTTCAAATCCTTGAGCCGAAGCTCGAGCAACTCCTCGTCGGGCAGCGAAGCCCAAGGAAATTTCCGGGACAAATTCTGACGCGGCATGATGCTGATAAGCTCGACCAAATCGGCGCCGCCATGGTGTCACGACGGCGGCGGGAGGTGAACACGGAAAATCGTCCCCGCAGCAAGGGGATGCCTACCCCGCAGGCGCGGCGGGGTGCCTCTCGCGGATGCGGATAAGCGCGCCCTCGTTCTCGCGGCGCGATTTTTTGTTCGCACCCGAGGTCCCGATGGCCGCGCCGTCGCAACGTCATATCTTCGGCACTACGTGGATTTGCCGCGGTTGGCATCGTCGAGCAGCGACTCGTAACAGCTAAACTTACCGCCGCCGCAGGGGAATTTTATCCCAGCGAGGCGTTCGTCCTATAGCGTGCCTCGCGGGTTCGGCCGAGGCTCTCTGCCACGCGCGGCGTTACGTTATCTGCAAGGCCGGCAGCGGCGCCAGCGAGTTCAGGGGTGGCATTTCAACCCCATGATACGCGTTTATATTCGCAGCTCGATCCGGCGCATGGAACGCGCTGCGGCGCCTACGAGCGCGAACCGGCGGCTGAATGATCTCGCTTTGGCACAGCGCCGTCACGAAGGCGCACCGCGCCCGCAGTCAAAGCCCGATCGCGTTCCGGAGCCAAGCGCCGCGCGGCGCTCTTGAGCCAGGCGTAGCATTCGCAGCAGCGTTGCTCGAGTGCAGCCCGGTCGGCGACCCGCATGTATCCGCGGCGGCAGTCGATCGCACCCGCATCGGCAAGCTCGCCGGCGATCACCGTAACGGTCGTGCGGCGCACGCCGAGCAACTCCGCCAAGGCGCCCTGGGTGAGAGGAATCCTTTCGTCGTCGCTACGTTCATGCACTTCAAGCAACCAACGGCACATTCGCGCCTCGACGGAATGAGTGGCGTTGCACAGCGCCGTTTGCTGCGTCTGCGCCATCAGCGCATTGTCGAACTGTGACGACCAGTGACGCAGAGTGGGGCTGCGATCCAGCGCGTAGCGAAATGCCGCGGCGGTCATGTACGAAGCTTTGCCCTCGATCAATATCTCACAGTCGCAGGTTGCCGGCGCCGAGGCCTTTGCAGCAAAGCCCCCGACAACCCCGTCGCGGCCAATCAAGGCAAGCCCCGTGCCTGCTCCGTCGCGCAGCGACGCCCTCAGTACGGCGACGCCTGAATGGGGAAAAACAACCTCATTGATCCGGTCGCCGCGCACATAGAGGAGGCCGCCAACGCGCAGGTCCGCTTCGACCAATTGGCTGCGCAATAACGCGGAATCCTCAACGGTCAGCCCAGCCAAGAACTGGTTTCGTGACGGGTGTGCTGCAGCCATCGGCGCGAACTCCTGATTGTCAGTCACTCCAGTGTTGCCCGCGGCGGTTTGAAACCGGCTGCCCCAACCCGCCTTACCTGATGGTCTGTTTTCCGGCGACCGCGGCAAGGTATGGCTGACCGCGGGAACGCGCCATCAACGCACGAGTTTCGCGCACCGTAACCCGTGCGGCGTGGATTGCATCGCTGGTCGATCGACGCAAGTCGCACACCGTTTCAATTCGGTTGCGAAATTCCACATCAAGGTGATCCAGCGTGGGGTCAAGGGTCGCGAACAAAAGCTCGAAGAGCCGCAAATTGTGATTTTCGTAGACGTCGAGCCGCCAGGAGCGGGTCTGGACTTCCCTGCCTTGCATCAATTCGCGAGCAACTCCCTCGGCGTAGGCCAATGCCTGCACACGGTCAGGCAAATGCACGCCAATGTCGTCGTGAACCGGTTCGGATCCTCGTCGCAATTCAAAGGTATAATGGGGCACCCGGATCGCCCTTTGTCCGTCGGTTGGCCGCTTTATCCTTACGCGCGTCCCGCCGAATTATCAAAGCATGGACGCCGCCTGAGTTGCTGAGTCGGCTTCCGAACATTCGGAAGACGACCATCGTACCGCCAGGGACGAAGGAAATCCGTGTCGATGTGGTTTGAAGGAGTCGAACCGGCAGTTATAGTGACGGGTCGAGATCGAAGGATGAGCGGTCGGTCACAAATCCGACCCGGCGGATGGATTTATCCACAGCGAGTCGGAGCCGTCGGTTGCCATTCGCGCCAATGGGTCGGGTAGACGTCGATCCGTTGCTTGCTCGCCGCATTCACCCAGCCGCCCAGAACGCGACGACAGGCAAATACAAGAGCGTGAACCCCGTCGGGAGCGATCACGGCCAACTCAAGATCGCAGTCAAATGGTGCAGTCGCTATTGGCTTCCATCCCATGCGCCATCATCGCCGGTGCGGACGCGCAGCCGTTGATCTAGATCAATTCTGCGGGGTCGTGAGGCGGCGCCGGCTGGAC
>Ga0335078_10008796_pt1 | contig 15003 bp, 11 predicted proteins | sample Lox_Sample_32_FD_206711 | JGI IMG/M metagenome (GOLD analysis project Ga0335078, IMG submission 206711) | Soil microbial communities from Loxahatchee National Wildlife Refuge, Florida, United States - Lox_Sample_3.2 | ecosystem: Environmental > Terrestrial > Soil > Wetlands | place: USA...
CGGCGATCAGCGCGCGCGGGACCGTGATTACGGCTTCCTGAATGAGCTGCTCGAGGCGGCGTAGCGCGCCGATTGCCGAACCCGCATGAAGAGTCCCGACACCGCCGGGATGGCCGGTTCCCCACGCCTTCAGCAGGTCGAGCGCCTCCGCGCCGCGCACCTCACCAATGGGAATGCGATCGGGCCGAAGCCGCAGCGACGAACGGACGAGATCGGAGAGCGAGGCGGCGCCGTCTTTTGTGCGAAGCGCGACCAGGTTCGGCGCCGTGCATTGCAGCTCGCGCGTATCCTCGATCAGCACGACGCGGTCGCCGGTCTTGGCGACCTCGGCGAGGAGAGCATTGACCAGCGTGGTCTTCCCAGTGGAGGTGCCGCCGGCGACGAGTACGTTCTTGCGGTCGCGCACCGCCATGCGCAGCAGCTCAGCTTGCGTCGCCGACATGATGCTGGAGCCGACATAGTCGTCGAGGGTGAAGACGGCGACGGCGGGACGGCGAATGGCGAAGCAAGGCGCAGCCACTACCGGCGGCACTAGGCCCTCGAACCGCTCCCCGCTTTCCGGCAGCTCGGCCGAGACCCGCGGACTGTTCGCATGGATCTCGACACCGACGTGATGCGCGACGAGGCGCACGATGCGCTCGGCGTCAGCGGGCGTGACGCGGCAGCCGGTATCTTCAAGGCCGCCCGACAACCGGTCGATCCACAAGCGACCGTCGGGGTTGAGCATCACTTCGACGATGCTGGGATCTTCAAGATAGGCGGAGATCGCCGGGCCGAGCGCGGTGCGCAGCATGCGCGCGCCGCGGGCGAAAGCTTCAGACCGGAGGGAGATTGTCGTCACATGGGCCCCGCAAGCTCGCCTCAACTCAGAGGCGGATGTCAGCGGGTTGATTAGAAAAGGCCGGAAATGGGACTCCGCAACAACGGAGATGAGGCGAGAGGGCTTACGGATAGAATTACAGACGGTTAGGACGATCGATATTTGGCTTTGGGGTTACAGGTCTGGGTGTGACCGCCTTCCGGATTTCGGGATCCAAACTAACCTGGAGGAACCACCCTCAGCGTCTCACGCAGCGCCTGACGATATCGACCCAAAGAAACGGCCCGATGAGCACGGGCGAATAGCACCCGGCCCACGCCGGCCGCGCGAGCTTCGAACGCGATAGCGCTAAGGTGACTCGGATCTGAGCGAGAGATTGAAGGCCAGCACTTCTGCGGCCGCGGCCGGCAGCGGTATCCGCTCCGCTGCTTTTTCGGTGTGCGCTTCGTCAGTCTGATATTTCTCGCCCATCAGCACCTGAAACCACCGCTCGCGATCCATGACGACTCGATACTGCTTTTCGTCTTGCGTGCCGCCGACGTAGGGGAGGAAAACCTCAATGGGCTTCGCGACCGTCTCGGCTTTGGCCCCGATGCGATCGACGCGCCCGGTCCGTTGCTCAAGCGTGCTCGGATTCCAGCTCAGATCGTGGTGGATCACATAGCGGCAGTTGAGATGCAAATCGACGCCCTCGGCTAGGACGCTTGAGGCGACGAGAATCTCAGGAAAGAACGGCGTATTGAACGCGAGCATCAACCGTTGGCGCGTCTCTTGTTTGACCAATCCGTTGGCGAGCCGGATGTTCGGCATCGCGCTTATTCCTTCGATTTGGCGCAGATCGTCGTCAGTGTCCTTGTGCAGCTCTCCTCGAATGCCGGGCTGCACCCGGTTCAACGCTTCGAGGTATTGGCTGCGCTCGTCGGGCGAGCATCTTTTGGCGATAAACTTCAGAAACGCATCGATCTGTTCACCGAGCGATGTCGTCTTGAATGCAGCCTGCAGCGTGGCATCGCCGGAGCGCGCCTGAACATCGAAGTAACGGGCAACAAACAAGGGAGTTCGCACGAAGCGGCGGACGACGTCCTGTATAAGCTCTCGCTCGTCGTCGGCCAACTCCGTGAAAGGTGCGAGCCGTTGCGCCACCTCATCATAGAGCGGCTGGCGCATGCCGCCGTCCGCATCAAAACGCGCGCCAAAATCCGTTACAGCCTTGCGGACGTTTCGGTCGTCGAGGCCAAGCCTTTGCGCGGCGTCGTCCCAAAGCCGTTTCTCCAGCGCGGCAGAGAGATGTCGCACCAGCGCTCTTCCCGTTTCGCGGTAGTGACAGAACACCACCACCTTCTCGCCTTGATTCCATAGGTCCAAGACCCGTGCGACGAGCGGAGCAATCTTCGGATGCCGGGCATAAGCCGTCTGATCGGGAAGCGCGGCTTCCAATTTCTGAACGTAGCGGTTCACGCGCCCGTTGGACGCGGTGGTGCCAGATGTCTCCTCCTTCTCCTCCTCGTCACGCTCGGCGTGGTTGCTTCGGGTTTCAAGAAAAGCTTCGTAGCTCGAAGCGAGGCCTTCGGCGAAGGTGGCGCGCCCAGCATTTTCGGCCTCGCGAACGACGACAGCCTGCGCACGCGCGGCGAGCAAGAATGGCAGCAAGGCATCTTCCTCCACAGGAAGGCCGCCGTCGCCAACGCCGGAAAGCGCTATCGCTCGGCCCACGCGCCGTGCCCGTCGCGGTATCTGAGTGCCCGGAAGCGCGCGGTCGCGCAGATGCCTTACCACCCATTTGCGGAGCGGAACCTCTGCCTCCTTCATGGCGCTCCTCGTCTGGGCGAAAGCTCTTAGCAGCACCTGAACGCGCTCGGGTTGCGCCGTGGGATTGGATTCGGCGGCGAGCCACCATTGCTCTGCAGTGAGCGGACCCAGATTCGCATCCGCAAGATCGTCTTGACGGAGAGACGGCCATCGCTTGTCAAGCTCGGCTGCGCGGTGCTGGGCGCGGTCCAACATGTCGCCGAGACTCTTCACTTCCTCAACGAACTTCTCCTTGGTGCTTTGCGGCAACGTCTTCCAAGCAATGCCCCTGAATATCCCGATCACATTGATCAGTTCGTGGTGGCCGAGTTGAAACGGCGTCGCCGTCAGGAACATCATCCGCTCGAACGCGCCATCGAGGGCGCCCGTCACGTCGCGCGCATCCTCCTGGGCCTCGTCGGACACAAAGAGCGACGGCAATCTGCGATCGGGATTTTTCAGATGGTGCGCCTCATCGAGAATCAGGAGCGGCGAGCGAAACCTCGCCCTGGCAAGCGTGGAGGGCCACATCGTCCGGAGCGCCTCATTGATTGCAACACGCGTGTGCTCCAGGCGTTTGTCGACCAAGATGGTTTCCCGGGCCGGCAGTTCTCTCAGGCAGTTGCGGAGCTCCGTGACTACGATGTCGCTGGAATCGAGGACTTTCTGGATTGCGGCCGGTATCGGATCGTCTTTGAGGTGGAGTTCAGGCCACGCCTGATAATGACTGTTGATGACAATGCGCCATTCCCGGGTGGGCGTGTTGAGAAGTTTGGCGAACAAGTCAGGGTCGCTGTAGGACGATTTGGTTCTGAGCAATCTGGCGGCAAACCTGGGCAGCGCGGTGCGGCGCTCGCCCAAGTGCATGCCGTGCATCGCCCGCTTGATCACCGCGAGGCGGACCCAGTGATCGATGTTCTGCACATGGAAAGCCCCATGCTTGAGGAATATGATGTGCGGGCGGTTACTGGCTTCGCTGTCGATTAGCCGGAAGAAGTCGAGCGCCGAATGCGCAAGTTCGGCGCGAAGCGTCTGGTCTTCCGGCTGTTTGATCGCAAGGCGCTTGAACTCACGAAAATCGCGCGGCCATTTTTCGTGTAGCGATGACGGGACCATAATGACCACAGGACGTCGGCCGCGGTCGGCAAGGGCCGTCATCATTGCGACACCGAGGGCGACGAACGTTTTCCCCATGCCGACTTCGTCGGCCAGCACGACGCCAGGCTGGATGGCGAGGCGCCGAAGAATTTCGCCAACGGTGCGCTGTTGGCGAAGCGCGTCATGCTCGCTGATGCGATCGTTTTTGAGGTCAATACGCGCATCGAGATCGCGGATGTCGAAAGGCCACGTCACGCCAGCATCTCCTCAAAGGCCACCTTGACATAGGCGGCGAGGCTCGTTGGCGCGGGCGCTTGCAGCGCAAGCTTGTGCAGGACCTGCAACGTGTCTTTGACCTCAGGAGCAATATCGCCGGACCGCAACGGCGCGTGCGGCTTCCAAACCACCGCCCGCAATGTCGTGGCGACCTCCGCGATCATGAACGCGGCTCCGTCCGGATCGTCATTGGCGAGACGTGTGGCGAGCGCGACCGGCCCGATCGGCCCTTGCAGCCGCCAACGCAGCGCGTCGATTGAGGCCATCGGCTGCTGCAATCGCTCGCGCATGCCCTCCATGGCCTGCGCGACACGTCGCATCCGACGGAGCAGGAATTGGCTCGTATCGACCTTGCGGTGGGGATCGATTTCAATGGTGCTTGCGGGAGCCTGTTTGCTCTCCCGGCGCTGCAGGATTCGCATAACGACTTCATGCAACGGCCGTGCGGAAGTGAGAATTTCGATCAGCTCAGCAAGCGATAGGCTTCCGAGCTCGTCGGGCGGCGGCAGAGCTGACATATTCGCGACATTGACAACCCACGGCGCGATCTGCTCGCGCCGCTTCTCGTCTTGCCAATGGACCTTGAGCGAACTCGGCGGCCGCTTCGCGTCCCAAGGAATGACGACGAGCGCTTGCTTGCCGCCGCGAATCCAGTCGGCGCTGGCAAGAAGAGAGGCTCCTTCCTTGGACCAAACTTCGAAATGCAACGGCACGGCGCCGCTGATTTCAAGTTCGAGCCGCCCGCCGTGGGGATCGAGGCAGAAGAGAGCCGGTCCGAAGGCAGCCGGGAGCACGGGAGCATCCGGGTCTTCGGCTGAATCGGCCTCCCCGCCCAAAAATCGAACGTTCGTGAGGTCGTTGAGCGGGATCTGCTCAGGCCAGGATTCGGCGCAAAGCTTGCCGAACCGCGAGGCGCAATCGCGTATCAGGTAGGCAATGTTTAGTTCAATGTTGTGCCGCGGATGAAGGCCAAGCCCGGCGGCGGTGAAATTGCTCGACCCTATCATGCAGAGCGCGCGGTCATCCCGCTCCAGCCATACCGACTTGGCGTGCAGCGGGCGATCTTCGTCCTTGCCTTCGATCGTCACGCGCTGAGGCACAATGGCGAATTCGTGCTGGAGCAAAGGATGAGAGGATTCCTTAAGCGTTTGCGGCAGGTCGATCTCGACGATGCCACTCGGCAATGTCCGCCCCGGCGCGGAAAAGGACAGGGTCCGCTCGCCGCGGCTGGTGAGAATACCGGCAAGAGCCGCTGCGGTGTCGATCGCCTGTTGCCCCTCATCGAAGAAAGGGCTCAAGACCGCCGCTAGGTCGGGGCGCGAGCCCGACCACTGCGCCGTCAGTTGCTCGATGACCGTCTTGCCGCCCGGGACCAAGGGAATGAGAGCGCAATCGGCATCCTCGCGCTCGGCGGGTGGCATCGAACGCGCGCGTTGTTCGATGGACGCGAGAAACGCGGCCAGCGCGGTTTGCGGACCCGCGCCCGGGCGATCGAAGCCAGGGGCAAAACGGCGCACGCGATTGAGGAAGCTTGCGCATTGAATCAGCAGATCAGGGGGTGGATTGCTAAGCGCTCCATAATCGAGAACGGCCATTACCTCCTGATTGCGCCGGTAGGCCGGCTCCGTAACATTCGCTGAGCCGATGAGGACGCGAACGCGATGCTCCCAAGCGAGCAGCGTCAGCTTTGCGTGCAGCACGCCTCCGCGCGGAAGGGTCACCGGCAACATGTACCAACGCAGGCTGCGGTCTGGCGCCGCGTGGGCGGCATCGACCAGGACGCAGGCGAAGCATTGGGAGAGTTTCTCCTCCCGCTCGATCAGATAGGCCTTGGCGGTTTCGTTCGGATTGCTTTGGATCGACAGGAACCGCGCGAGACACTGTTCTTCGAACAATTCGGCATCGAAGGTGAAGGTGGTCGTCACACAGCCGAGCGCTCGGCCAAAGCCATCCTCCCCGCGCCAAAGGTCAAGCAGGCGCGCGCGGGTTCGCTCGACGATTGACGCCTGTTCGCCCCTCACCGCAGGACTCCGAGATCGGTGAGGAAGGCTGAAAAGGTTGGAACGCGATACTCGTGCACATAGTCGCTTGGCTGATCAGGCAATTCGGGCAACGCGTAGCCTGATCGGATGACCACCTTGCCTCGGTGTCCGCGTTCGAACCAAGGCCGCTTCCCGTTGGGCGGCTTGTTTTTCTGTACCTGTTCGTGGTGGTCGAGGACCGCATCGAACAGCTCGCCGCCGGTGCGAATCTGTTCAAATCGATCCAATGCCTGCGCAAGCGTTCCCTGGGCGCTCTCCCATTCGAGCAGCGACGGATGCGAGCGGACGCGAGTCAGGCTGGGATTGAGGGCTCTGAGCGCTGACTTAGCGGCCTTTGTGGAGGAAAAAGCCTGAGCGTCCACGGGCGCCGCCCCGTTTATCGATGCGCAGTGACGCAATCCGTCGAAAGCGACCGTAATCGTGCGGCCGAACGTTTCGTAGGCGTCGATGGCCGTCAGAATCTGAGCAAGATCGGGAGAGACTTTCCGGGTCAGCTTGCGCAGAAAAGCCGGCTCATGCTGGCGCTCGCTGACGCCACCTTCCGCGATGAGAGTCTCCTTGAGGCGCGCAATCATATCCTCCGGACCGGAGCGCAGGAGAATGCGATCGAGCAGGACCTTCGTCTCGTTGCGTCCCGGTGCAGAAGGATCGAGGCGGCGCGCGAGGTCCTTCCAAAACTCGCCCGTTTGATAGGTCGTGTGGCCCTTCTCCAAGCCCTGAGCCACGGCGCGGCGAAGCCGGTCCCGGAAAGGATGGCTTGGCGCGTCGATAAAGCCTTCGAGGCTCTGGTCCTTGGCCCAGGCCGTGACGAGTTCGTAGCCGCCGTCGTCGAGACGCCCGTCGTCGGTGAGCACGCCGATGCCACTCGCGAGCCGGCGGAACACGCCGGTGAAGCCGAAGGCGCTGGGGGTCTTGAGATAGGAACTGGCGCTGACCGGCCGCTGGTTGCGCAACGCTCGCTGCACCTTCTGGACGCCTGGAATGCCGGAAATCCCGGAAAGCGAGTCCGCGGCGCGGATAAAGGACTCGACCACGAACCACTCCCAAACCAGCCAAGGAGGCGTCTCCTCGTCCGCCGCTACCGTATCGCTATCCCAGCCCTCGCAGACGCATGCGCCGACGGCCATCGCCGTCACGAAGCGCGGATGACCCATGCGTACCGTAACGGTCGGCAGAAATCGATTGGCGAGCCGTTCGTATCCGGGCTGGAGTCCCAAGGGATCGATACTGCCTTCGCCCTCTTCGGAGGGATCGAATTCAGAACTGAATGGCGCTCTCAGCATGGGGGATTCATCGAACAATTAGGAATTGGGCTGCAGGGTGGATTGAAGAGCGATGGCCTCGGCGTGGGCGAAGAGATTCAGGCGACGAAGGTCATCGATCTTGGTCCAGGCGCCTTCCAGAAGTTCGGCGCCGTGAACCACCAGCGCCAGGCATTGCGCGCGGCTCACGGCGACGTTGAAGCGGTTCGGGTTGAACAGAAATTCCGTGCCGCGCGGCGCTTCGACGCCTTTCGAAGTCGTCATGGAGACGATCACGACGGCGGCTTCCTGGCCCTGAAACTAGTCAACGGTGCCGACCTGCGCGCCTTGCGGCAGGAGCTGCTTGAGGAGGTTCACTTGCAGGTTATAGGGCGCGACCACCAAAATATCCTCAAGCGTGATCGGCGACTCGTTCCCGTCGCGAACGATCCTATGGGTCTGAAGCTCAGCGACGAGACGCGCAATGTCCTCAGCCTCGGCGCGGCTCGATTGCGTGCAACCGTCATGAGCGACCGGAACGAAGGAAAGCCCGGCCGGGCGAAACGCGACATTGGCGCCGGGGCGAAGCACAAGTTGCCGGTTCGCAGTCATCGGGTGCGCCTTAAGACGTCCATCGTAAATGGCTTCGGAGATGAAGGCGCACAGAGCGGGATGCAGGCGGCGCGTTTCGTTGAGAAGGATGCCGCGATCCTCCGGCACGGTCGCCTTGTCCTCAAGCAGATACTCAAGGCTGGACAGGCCGGTTTCGCCCGGATGCACGCCCTGCACCGGCTGCGGCAACTGCATCTGGTCGCCAACGAGGACGATGTTCGCGGCCGCCGCCGCCATGGCGACCAGGTTGCCGAGCGACACCTGGCCCGCCTCATCGACGAACAGATAGTCGTAAGCGCCGCGCTGGTCGTCGCGCGAAAAATGGAACACCGTGGCGCCGACCAGCCGGTGTTGCGGCGACACGTCCTTCGAGTCGAACACCGTCGTGATGTTGACGCTGTGGAATTCAGTCTCGGGATTGCCGTCGTTGCCCTTTTTCACCCCGCTGAAACGAAAGCCCGACGTCTTGGCGTGCTTCTCCACTTCGAGGAGCAGCTTGTTGATCGCCTTGTGCGAATTGGATGACACGCCGACGCGCTTGCCGGCGCGCAGCAGCGCGATGATCGCCAGCGCGGCGGTATAGGTCTTGCCCGTGCCGGGCGGTCCTTGGATGAAGAGATAGCTGCGGTCGAGATCCATGACCGCGCGTATTACCGCCTCGGTCAACGGCTCTCCGGGATTGCGAATGGGCAAGCCAGCCGCTCGTCCCTGCAGGCGCGGCACACGGCGCATGAGGATGTCAAGCAGCCCTTGATCGGCTACGGTCGCGCCACGAGCGAAGCGGTCGGCAAAGGCAAGCACCGAGTCGGGCACGTTTTGCAGATCGATGGGTGCTGGGACAAGACTAAAGCGTTCGGGCAGTGCTTTCGACTTCGCGCCGCGGCGCAGCACAATCCGCCCATCTTCGGCCGAGAGGTTCACGATCTTGCCTGCATAGCCGATGGTTTCGGCGATCTTCGGGGTGTCGCCGACCTTCAGCTTGGCGTCCTGCGGCGGAAAGAGGTAAGTCGTGTCGAAGGACTTCTTGACCGGAATTGGTGCCGTCGAGAGGTCGAGCTGAAGGCGGCCGAGGCTTTCGGCATCGTCGATCAATTCGTCTTCGGACCAGGCTTGTCTTTCGAACACAGCCCACCAGCCCGGCTTCTGGGAGCGCTGGTGAAACCACAACAACTCGGCAATGAGGTCCCTCACGCGCGCATCGCCGTGGCCGCAAGCCCGCACGGCTCCGGCCAGAGCTTGCTTGCGCGCCTCAAGCTGGGCGCGCGCGGCCGACTGCTCGCGCTTCTCGGCGGCGGTATCGTCCACAATTTCGAGATTGACGCCAGGCGGACGCAAGCCCTCAAGCCAGTTCCGCAAGTGCGCCGTCGATATGCAGTCGTCCTTGTTATAGCTCGCGATGGAGTCGAGGATTGCGTTATCCTTTGTAACGCACCACCGCTCGTATTCGACGATGCTGTCGGAGGCCGTCTTCACCTCGCCCGTTCGTTCGCGCCAGTAGATGGCCTCCAGGTCTTTAAGGGAATAGCTCTCGGTCGAGGCACGAAGGGACTGGACCACGACGCGGTAGAGGTCAACGAAGCGGCGCTCGCGCAAGAGCTGGTCGAGCTCGGCCTCCATCGTTGCGTAGCGCATGGCAAGGCGCTTCAGCGCCGTGGGCTCATAGGCGGCATAGTGATAAATGTGAGCGTCCGGATGCCGCCGGATTTGATCGACAAAGAGGCGCACCGTGCTCTCGAACGCCGTTTTCTCCTCGATCGGACTATGCGCCCAGATGGGGCGGAATCCGGAATCCGTCGCTCCGTTCAAGCGCCCGTAAATGCCGAAGAGATATTCGAGCCCTTCGGCCGATGCGAGCGGGTCGCCTTCCATATCGAAGAAGATGTCGCCGGCGTCGGGTGCGGGGAGCATGGCGAAGCCGCGGCCCCGCGACCGCGGCAGTAATTCGATGCCATGCTTGCCGGTCTTTTGGGCCGCAAGCTGAAGCCGCGCCTGAGCCGACAGCTTGGCGACGGTGTCGGCGCCCATGCCGTCCACCTCCGCACCCGGTGAAAGCGCCGCCAATTGCGAAAGCGTGTGAACGCCGGCCGTGGCCAATTTGACGACCTGCGCGCCGCTCACGCCTGCCACGAAAAACGGACTATCGGCCTTGCGCCACTCATCCTCGCAGCGGGTCTTGTAGTCACATTGTCCGCACGCCGCGCACGGGAGCGGTTTGGTCACGCGGGTTTCGTTGGCGACAAAGCGCTCGAAGGAGCGCATGAGTCGGCGGAGGATGTAACGCGTACGCCGAAGGTCGAAGATTTCGGGATTGCCGGCCGCGACGTGGATCGTGCCAGCCTGCACAGGAATGCCAAACAACGTTTCGAGCAATTCCGCGTAGACGCCAAGCTGGAGCAGGTACTCGCCCTTGGTCTTCCGCGACAGCTTGGCATCCTCAGGCGCGAAGCCCAGTGCCGGCGCAGAGCCAGTGCGCACCAGGAAGTCCGGATAGCCGAGCCATGCCTCCTTGGTCAGAGCACCCTGGTAGATCAGCGCCGTCCCGCGTTCGATGGCGTGCCGTGTCACACGCACGCGCTCGGTGAGGCTGCCGTCGGCTGGAATACGCTCAGCGGGACCGTGCAGCTTTTCAAGACGCGCCAGAACGGCGGCCTCATGCTCAAAGCCCTTATCGCGGATGAGCTGCAAGGTGGCGTCGACCTCCTCCCCCGGCTTGATACCAGCGAGCCAGAGGGCCGCCTGGTGCGGGCAGCCCAGGAAATCGTTGAGGCGTGAAGCGGAGAGGGGAATCATGGTGCGGGTCAGGATAAGGGGTTTCGACGACAGAATCGGACGTAGGACTTCCGGCTAGGACACCTTCTTGTTGCCGAGGGTGTAGGTGAAACGTAGCGGCTCTTCGTGATGCGCGAGCGCGACGCGCAACTCAGTTGTCATCTGCTGGCGCAGAGAGAGCGGCTCGACGATTTCGATCTTGTTGCCCCAGGTGAATAGGTGCCACGCCAACTCGAGCATGCCGCTTGCGCGAAAGCGCACGAGCGCGCCGCCCTCAGCGTGGGGCTCGACGGTCTGACTTGGGTGGAAACGATAATTCTTGAAATCCTCCATCCCGCCCGGAAGGACATGCAACACGACGTCCTCCTGCTCACCCTCGAAGTAGGCGAAAGCCGTGTTGGCGAACGCGACAAGGTCGAAATCGGCGGGCGGTGATGCGGTCGTATCGATGCATTCAAGGCTGTCGATGCGATCGAGCCGGTAATGTTTTGCCTTGGTCGTGCCGGCGTCAGCGCCAATGAGATAGTTCATGCGGCCGAAAATGATTCCAAAAGGCACGACATCGCGCGGCGTGCCGGGCCGCGAACCGCCGTGATAGACGAATCGCAGCATCTTCGATGCCAAGAGGGCGTGGCGAAGGTTGACGAGCACGGCGGGGTCTTCGGCTGGCCTCGGCCCGGCCTGCACGGCAATGAGTTCAGCGCGCAGCAAGGCTTCCACGTCCGTCTCCGTCGCTCGGCGTCGTCCATGACGGATGGCTGAACGAACTTTCTGTTCGAGGGCCGCAAGGGACTCGGCGCGCGCCGTCGCTCCCGCCTCGCGTAGCTCCGCGATGACGACGCCGAGATCGCTCAGCTCTTCGGCGGTGGGGTCCTGAAAGAAGCCGTCGAGACCTTTGGGGATACGGAAGCGCTTGGTCGGATGATCGTGAACTTCCTCCATCTGCGGAAACACCTCACGGATGGTGTCCCGCATGCGCTCAGCGGTGCGGCGTCCGCAGCCGGCTACGCGGCACATGTCGTCGAGGGTCAAGCCTTCGGCGCTACCCGCCAGCGCGCGGGCAAGCTCAAGGATCTTCCGGGTCCGGTCATACCGCATGTGGGCTACGTCCGATTCTGACGCAGCAGCATAGCAAGATTGATCCTGCCGGTTACAGAGTTGGAAGAAAAGCCACCTTTTTCAGACACATAAGGATCCATCACCATGAATCACGAGCCTGAAAATCCGCTCCATGGGGATACCCATGAGGGGCACAAGCCGGGCGACGATGAACGTCATGATCGCCATGGCGAGGACGAGCATCATGACCACGGGCCTTGGAAGCTCAATGTCCAGGGCGTCATCATCGAGTCGCCCCAGCCCGAGATCGTCGTGCGGCAGGCGATCAAGCAGGCGGGGTTCAATCCCGACACGCCCTGGATCATCATTCTCAAGGTTGCAGGCGAGCCGAAGCGCGAGGTTGATCTCTCCTTCGTGATCGATTTGCGCCACAAGGGCATCGAAAAGCTCAGGCTGACGCCGAGGCAGATCAACAACGGCGAAATGGCGACCGGTCAGCGAGTCGAATTCACGCTCCTGCCGCAGGATGTGGAACATCTCAATCATCTCGGCCTGCGCTGGGAGACTCTGATCGATGGAGGCCGCCGCTGGCTCATCCTGCGCAACTACCCGTTGCCGCCAGGCTACCGATCGCCGGCGGCGGACATCGCGATCGAGGTGCCGATCAGCTATCCCGGCGCTCAGCTCGACATGTTCTACTGCCATCCGCCTCTGGCGCTGAACTCCGGCGCTGTCATTCCGCAAACCCAATGTCTTGAAACGATCACGGGCTTGCCGTTTCAGCGCTGGTCGCGCCACAGGCAGTGGGACGCCACGCGCGACACGCTCTCGACCCATCTCGCGCTCGTCGATGAATCCTTGCAGCGCGAGGTTGGTCAATGACGCGATCCTCTACACTGGTAATCGCGCAAAAGGTCGCCGAGCAACTGCGGCAGCACCTGCTGCCAGGGGACGGCCTAGAAGCGGCGGCGCTTCTCCTTTGCGCGCAGGTTGGCGAGCGCCGCAAGAAGCTCCTCGGCCGTGAAGTCGTCGCTGTGCCACACGATCGTTGCGTCCGGGCGCGCGACTCTATCACTTGGCCGGGCGAGCATGTGGAGGAGGCCATAGATCGTGCCATTAGGCGCGGCGATGCGGTGATTGCGGTGCATTCGCATCCGGGCGGCTCGTTCGCTTTTTCGAGCGCCGACGACGAGAGCGACTACAGCTTGATGAGCGCTCTTCGGCATGGGACCGATCAGATGGCGGGTTCGGCCGTCATGATCCCGAACGGGGCCATGCGTGCCCGTATCTACAAAAGCGACCATGCCGCGACGCCGGTCGATCTCGTGATGGCGACCGGGCCGGACATCCGGGCCTGGTGGTCCGATACCGCGACGGCGGCCGGCCCCTCGGCTCCGCCGATGGCCTTCACAACTGAGATGGGATCCTGGCTCGGGCGGTTCAGCGTATGCGTGATCGGCGTGTCGGGCACCGGCTCGATCGTGGCCGAGCAGCTTGCTCGTCTCGGCGTCGGCGAGATCATCGTTATCGACTTCGACAAGCTGGAGCGGCGGAATCTCAATCGCATCCTGAATTCATCGCTTGCGGAGATCGGTTCATACAAAGTCGAGATTTTCGCCAACGCGATCCGACTCTACCGACCTGATTGCGATGTCGTGGCGCTGCCACGGTCGATCGGAACGCCCGAAGCCATTTTGGCCGCTTGTGAGGCCGACGTGCTCTTCTCGTGCGTCGATACCGCAGAGGGCCGCCACATCGCGGATCGGCTCAGCGCTTACTTCGCCATGCCGCTATTCGATGTCGGCGTTGCCATACCGACCGAACCGGCGCTCTCCGGCGATCGTCGCATCGCCGAAGTCTATGGGCGGGTGGATTATGTCTATCCTGGTGGATCAAGCCTAATGGATCGCGGCGTTTACGATGCCGCACTGCTGGAAGCCGAATATCTCGCGCGTGTGGCGCCCCAGGCGCTGTCGCGAAGAGTTGCGGACGGCTATCTGCGCGGCATTCCCGAGGAAGCGCCTGGTGTTATCGCGCTCAATATGCGCGCGGCCTCGGCGTGCGTGATCGAGTTCCTGGCGCGCGTGTTTCCATTCCGCGAATTTCCAAATGCGGAGCGCGCGCGCTCAATCTTCATGCTAGCGGAAGGCGATGAAGACGTGTTCGCCGAAAGCCAATTCACAGCCGGCAACGCATTCCCTGTTGCCGTCGGAGCGGTCGAGCCGCTGCTCGGCCTACCAGCGCTTGCGGCACGGCGGAGAGTGGCATGAGCCGGAGACCGCTCTGGTGGCGCCGACTGACAGCGGCTTTAACGCCGCGGCGCGTACTGAAGATCGTCGATGGCGACATGTTGCCGGAAAGGTTGCCCCACTGGAATCTCGTCTTGGCCCGCGATGGCGACGAGGATTGGGCCGTGGGCCTGCGGTGCCCTTGTGGTTGTGGGCAGCGGCTGGAAATGATGCTGCTCAAGGAGGTGAAGCCGCGCTGGGATATTTCGGTCGACCGGTACGGTCATGTGTCGCTACATCCGTCAGTGTGGTTGCGCGCCGGATGCAAGTCCCATTTCTGGGTGCGATCAGGCAAGATCGTTTGGTGCGAATGACTCACGTTTGGGTGCCTCGTAGGGAAGAGCCGACACGCCCCGCCTCTGATTTTGCCAATCGTGGATTCTGCGGATAATCGAATTCCTATTGGCGTTCATTGATGTCCGTCCTGTGGCTCCGAGGCGCTGTGTGCCACATCCATGCTCACCTCGTCGGCAAGCTTGCGGCCGCGCGCCAGCCTTCGCCCTAGGGCCTCAATGAAGCCATCGTAGCGCTCGCGCCCCTTGGTCTGGGCGGCAGCAAGCGCTGTGTCTGGCAAGGCCGGTGTGCTCGTCAGCCAGAAGCGCACGAACACCGCCAGCGCCTCATTCGAGATCGTGATGTGCCGCTCTATCAGCTCCATCTGCCGTGACATTCGGTCGAGCCGGCGCGCCAGGGCCGCTTCCAGTCGATCGGCGCCGTCAGGCGACAGATGCGACGCAAGCGCCGCCTCGACGATCAAGGCCTGAGGCACCCGCTTACGGGCGGCATAGTCCGCGAGCCTCGCGGAGAGGTCGGGCGGAAGGCGAAATGTGTGTTTGGTTCGCAAGGGCGTCACATCTGCATGTCATCGCCGGGGTCGAGCGATACTTGACGTGCGACCGTTCCGAACGTGCGCTGCATGATGCGCTGGCGCTGAACCTCGTCATCCGGCTCGTCATCCATGGGGTCGAACTCGTGAACCGGCTGCTTCGGCTCCGACACGATTTCCTCGT
>Ga0335078_10008797_pt1 | contig 15001 bp, 9 predicted proteins | sample Lox_Sample_32_FD_206711 | JGI IMG/M metagenome (GOLD analysis project Ga0335078, IMG submission 206711) | Soil microbial communities from Loxahatchee National Wildlife Refuge, Florida, United States - Lox_Sample_3.2 | ecosystem: Environmental > Terrestrial > Soil > Wetlands | place: USA: Florida...
ATTGCAGCGGATCGAAATCGAGGTGCTGGTAGAGATTCTGATTGATGACCAGCGGTCCGGGCGGGGACGCCAGCAGCGTGTATCCGTCGGGATCGGATTTGGCCACCGCCTCTGCCCCGATATTGCCGCCCGCGCCCGTGCGGTTCTCGATGATGACGGACTGGCCCCATTTGCGCGACAGCCAATCGGCGATGATGCGCGGCATCACGTCGGCGGTGCCTCCGGCCGGATACGGCACTACGATCCTCACCACGCGCGTCGGGTAATCCTCTGCGCGCGCGGAACACGGCCAAAGTGTCGCCGTGCTCGCGCACGCCAACGCCATCGCCGCCATCGTGACTCGAATGTATCGACGGGAATGGCTGCGCATGGTCCCCTCTTGCTTTGTCTTTGCCCGCGGTGGCGAGCGGGTAGGTCAGGTCGCGAAACTCCCGATCAGAGTGCGTTAGAGCTTATCCAAACCGGTTCCTAGCCACCAGCGCGCTGCGCAGCGGCGGCCGATACGGCAGTCGCGGGGAATTGGAGGCATTTTACGTAACCCGTTCTTAAGCGCGTCAAGCTTAGAGCAGGAAGCCGCGCTCCGTGAGGTGCAACGACGCGGCTGCCCAGAGGCCGTAAACTCGGCAAATGTGCGGGTCTAGGGTGCCGCGTAGGAAGCTCGCGAAACGCGCAATTGGCGCGCTAATGTTCCCATTGCGGCCGCATTCACCCCGTGATGTAACCACGCGACGCTACGGTCCGGCCTGCGGCCTTTTGCCTGGACTGGGCGGGACAAACCGCAACGGCCCTCGAAGAGACACTAAATAGCGGCATGATGCTCTGGCTCGGCTTTGCGTTGATGACCGTTGCGGCAATTCTCGCCGTGCTGTGGCCGCTTATGCGCAAGCCGGTGGCGGACCGAGCAGGCAGTGACCTTATCGTCTATCAGGACCAACTGGAAGAAATCGGCCGTGACCAGCACGCGGGCCTGATCGGCGAAGCCGAAGCCCAGGCCGCGCGTGTTGAGGTTTCGCGGCGGCTTCTTGCCGCAGCCGACGCGCAAGCGCGGGGACCGGCGCCGACACAACCGCTTCGGCACCGCCGCGCTGCAACAGTGGTAGCGCTCGTCGTTCTCTCGCTTCTTCCGGTCGGTCTCTACGCGGCGCTGGGGTCGCCGGAGATTCCGGGGCAGCCCGCATCCGCGCGCGCAACGGCGCCACAGGATCGCCAAAGCGTCGCCAACCTCATCGGCAAGGTCGAGGAGCATCTGGCGCAAAATCCCAATGACGGCGCCGGATGGCAGGTGATCGGGCCGGTTTATATGCGGCTGGGCCGCTTTGATGATGCAGTCGTGGCGTTTCGCAAATCCCTCGCGCTCAATGGCGAGACCGCCGGCCGCCACTCCGCTCTCGGCGAAGCGCTGGTCGGCGCCGCCAATGGCGTGGTGACCGACGAAGCGAAGAAAGAGTTTGAGCGTGCCGTTGCGCTTGACGCACGCGAACCGAAAGGCCGGTTCTTTTTAGGTCTGGCGGACGAGCAAGACGGCAACCGCGACGCGGCAGCGGCCAAATGGCGTGCGATGCTGAAAGATGCGCCGGCGAACGCGCCCTGGGTCGGGCTCGTTCGGGAATCGCTCGCGCGGGTCACTGCCGAACCAGTTGCAGGCGAGGCCCCGGGCCCGAGCCAGGAGGCTATGGCGGCGGCGCAAGACATGCCGGAGGCTCGGCGCGTCGAGATGATCCGCGGCATGGTCACAAAGCTTGCCGATCGACTGCACGCGGATGGAAGCGACGTCGACGGCTGGCTGCGGCTGGTGCGCGCCTACGCTGTACTCGGTGAGCGTGACCAGGCAAAAGGCGCTGCCGCCGATGCCAAGAAAGCACTTGCCCAGCATCCTGACGAGGTCAAACAGATCGATGACCTCGTCAAAGGGCTCGGTCTCGAAGGTTGACGGACAGCACGATGCGGCGGAGACGGCAAGAATGACCCGCAAACAGCGACGCCTGGTTCTGATCGGCGGCTCGCTCGGCGTCCTCGCTGTCGCTGTTGGGCTCATGCTCAATGCGTTCCGCGATTCCATCGTTTTCTTCAATTCGCCAAGCGATGTGGCGGAGAAGCATGTTGGGCCGGGCACGCGCATCCGGCTTGGCGGTATGGTGAAGGACGGCAGCGTTGTGCGGAGCGACGGTCTGCGCATCCGCTTCGAAGTCACCGACGGCAAGGCCGAGATACCCGTGGTCTATCAGGGTGTGGTGCCGGACCTGTTTCGCGAAGGGCAGGGGGTCGTGGCCGAAGGCTCACTCGATAATTCTGGCGTGTTCGATGCCGACACAATTCTGGCCAAGCATGATGAGACCTACATGCCGAAGGAAGTCGCCGATGCGCTGAAGAAATCCGGGCATTGGAAGGATGATTACGCGCAAAGGGCGGCATTGCCGATAACGGGCGCAAACAAATGATCGCTGAACTCGGTCAGTACGCTTTGATGCTCGCATTCGGACTGGCGCTTATTCAGGGCACCATGCCGATCGTCGGTACGCGCACCAATGACGCTGCGCTTATGAGCATCGCCACACCGGCGGCGTTGGCGCAATTCGCCTTTGTGGCGATCGCGTTTGGGGCGCTCGCCGAATGCTACGTGGCCTCCGACTTCTCGGTGTTGAATGTCTACGAGAACTCGAACTCGCAAATGCCGCTGATCTATCGGCTCACCAGCGTTTGGGGAAACCACGAAGGCTCCATGATGCTGTGGATTTCGATCCTCGCGTTTTTCGGCGCGCTGGTCGCGGTTTTCGGCAGCAATCTACCTGCGAAGCTGAAAGCCAATGCACTGGCGGTGCAGGCCTGGATCGCCGCCGCGTTTGAGCTTTTCATCCTCACCACATCGAACCCATTCGTACGCATTGCCGAGGCGCCGTTCGAAGGCCGCGATCTCAATCCGATCCTGCAGGATCCCGGTCTCGCGTTTCACCCGCCGCTGCTTTACCTCGGCTATGTCGGCTTCTCGATCACCTTCTCGTTCGCGATCGCGGCGTTGCTGGAAGGCCGCATCGATGCGGCCTGGGCGCGCTGGGTGCGGCCCTGGGTGCTCGGCGCCTGGATGTGTCTGACCCTGGGGATCGCCGGAGGGTCGTACTGGGCCTATTACGAGCTCGGCTGGGGCGGCTTCTGGTTCTGGGACCCGGTCGAGAATGCGTCGCTAATGCCGTGGCTTGCCGGCACGGCGCTGCTGCATTCCGCTGTCGTGATGGAAAAGCGCGAAGCGCTGAAAGTCTGGACCATTCTGCTTGCGATCCTTGCCTTCTCGTTGTCGTTGATCGGGACCTTCCTGGTGCGGTCGGGGGTGCTCACGTCGGTCCATGCCTTTGCCACCGATCCCAGGCGCGGCATTTTCATTTTGGCAATTCTGATCGTCTTTATCGGCGGTGCGCTTGCCCTCTATGCTTGGCGAGCGCCGCTGCTCAAACAGGGCGGTTTGTTCGCGCCGATCTCGCGCGAAGGGGCGTTGGTCTTCAATAACCTATTCCTGGTGACCGCTTGCGCCACCGTCTTCGTCGGCACGCTTTATCCGCTGGCGCTGGAAGCGCTGACGGGCGATAAGATTTCGGTCGGCCCGCCGTTCTTTAACGCCACCTTCGGCCCGCTCTTCATTCCGCTAATGATGGTGATGCCGTTTGGGCCGCTGATGGGATGGAAACGCGGCGATCTCCTCGGCGCGGCTCAACGCTTGCTCGTGGCGGCAATCATTGCTGTGGTGGCGGTGGCGGGCGCTTTCGCCGTGACTCACGGCGGCCCGGTCCTGGCGCCGTTCGGTGTCGGCGTTGCCGTGTTCGTCATGGCGGGTGCGGTGACCGACATTGTCGAGCGCACAATGGTTCTGCGCCTGCCGCTAGGCGCAACGCTGCGCCGCGCGCTCGGACTGCCGCGCTCGGCTTGGGGTACGGCTTTCGCGCATTTCGGTATCGGCGTTACGCTCCTCGGCATAATTGGTGTGACCGCTTGGGGCAGTGAGCGCCTCGCCGAGGTGAAGCCCGGAGGAAGTCTGGACATTGCCCATTACCGGCTGACGTTCGATGGCCTATTCAATCGAACGGGCCCGAACTATAAGGACGTCGTTGGCCATTTCACCGTGCATCGCGCCAGCGGCGAATTGATTGGCGCTATGGAGCCGAGCCGGCGTACCTTCCCGGCGCGTCAAATGGCAACCACCGAAGCGGCACTGATGACTCGTGGCGTGAGTCAGATCTATTTGTCGCTCGGCGATCCGAACAAAGATGGCAGCGTGGCGGTGAGGCTCTATTTCAAACCGTATGTCTTGCTGATCTGGATCGGTGCCATGTTCATGTTTTTCGGCGGCGCGCTGTCGCTGTCGGATCGGCGGCTGCGAGTCGGCGCCCCGCGACCGGCCAAAGCCAAGGCCGCTCAATCGAAACCCGCGTTGCAGGCTGCCGAATGAATGCGATGAGATACTTGCATGCGCTGGTGTTTCTTATTGCGCTTTTGGCCGGCATGCCGTCGTGGGCGGTCCAGCCCGATGAAGTTCTATCCGATCCCACGCTGGAGGCTCGTGCCCGCGCGATCTCCAAGGAACTGCGCTGCATGGTGTGTCAGAACGAGTCGATTGACGATTCTGAGGCGCCACTTGCCCATGATCTGCGCGTCCTGGTGCGTGAGCGACTGAAGGTGGGCGACACGGACGATCAAATCATCCATTTCCTAGTGTCGCGCTATGGCGAGTTCGTGTTGCTCAGACCGCCGCTGTCCTGGCATACGGTCGCGCTATGGGGCGCGGCGCCGGCGATCCTGCTGTTCGGAATTGTCACGATCGTCGTTGTTGAGCGGCGTCGCGCTGCCGTGGGGTCGCGGGCGCCGTCGGGCAACCTCACCGCGGCGGAGCAGGCGCGCCTTGCCGAAATTCTGCGCGGTGGCGCCGAGACGTCCGGCTAGACTTCTTTTGGGCGTGAGGCCGTCGTTTCGGCTTTCGGTCAAGACACTGTTTTTCCGTCTGAATTCGACGCTTTGCGACATTACAAAACTTTAATTTGGCCGACAGAAACCGGTAATGCGGTCTGTCTCATCCTGACTGTTAACAAACGCAATGGTCTCGGGGGCGGCCGTCGCAGGATGGCCCCGCGATGTGGAGACAATGGATGCAACTTAGCAACAACGACGGTCCGCAGCTGCGCCGCAAATTAACGGCGCGCCGCCTAGCTTTGCTGGCGACGACGATTGCCGGCTTTGGCGTCCTGGCGCTGCTGGCGGCGCCGAGCGCTACACCGAGGCTCGATTTGTTCGGTGCTTCGGCGGTGGCGCAAAACTTGACCGAGAAGGCTCAACAGCTGGCGCAAAAGCCGGTGGGATTCGCCGATATCGTTGAGAAAGTGAAACCCGCCGTGATTTCGGTGCGGGTTAAGATGGAGCGCCCTGCAAACTCGAATCTGAAAGACAACGATGACGATAACCCGTTCCCGCCCGGGTCACCGTTTGAACGTTTCTTCCGCCGGTTCGGCATGCCCAACATACCGAGCTTGCCCAACGGCCCTGAAGTCATTACCGGCCAAGGGTCGGGTTTCTTCATCTCGGCTGATGGCTACGCGGTCACCAATAATCACGTGGTGCAAAACGCCGACAGCGTGAAGGTCACAACCGATGACGGCAAGAGCTACGACGCGAAGGTGATTGGAACTGATCAGCGCACCGATCTTGCGCTGATCAAGGTCGATGGCAAGGACTTCCCGTTCGTGAAGCTCGCGGACGGGACGCCACGGGTGGGCGATTGGGTAATCGCGGTGGGCAATCCGTTTGGGCTGGGCGGTACGGTGACCGCCGGCATCGTCTCAGCCCGCGGCCGCGACATCGGCGCCGGCCCCTACGACGATTTCGTTCAGATCGACGCGCCGGTCAACAAGGGCAATTCGGGTGGTCCGACCTTCGATGTGGACGGCGAGGTCATCGGCGTGAACACTGCGATTTATTCGCCGTCCGGTGGTTCCGTTGGTATCGCGTTTGCCATCCCGGCCGACACGGTCAAGAACGTCGTGGCTCAGTTGCGTGAAAAAGGTAGCGTTACCCGTGGGTGGATCGGCGTGCAGATCCAGCCGGTGACTCCGGAAATCGCCGACAGCTTGGGCCTGAAGCAGGCAACCGGGGCACTCGTCGCCGAACCGCAACCCAATGGGCCTGCGGTCAAAGCCGGCATTCAGAGCGGCGACGTGATCGTGTCGGTAAACGGCGCGTCGGTGCACGACGCACGAGAACTGGCAAAGCGCATCGGTACCATGGCGCCAGGCACCTCGGTCACCCTCGATATCATCCATAGCGGCCAGCAGAAGACCGTAACGCTTACGCTTGGCACACTGCCGAACGAGAAGCAGGCGGCCAACGAGCCGAGTCCGCGCATGGGCCGAACTTCGGAGGTTGACGTGCCGAAGCTCGGGTTTTCCGTGGCACCTGCGAATTCCATCGCTGGGTCGGACACCAGCGGCGTCGTGGTGACAGCAATCGCCGAGGGCGGCGTCGCCGCTGATCACGGGCTGCAGGTTGGTGATGTGATCATGGACGTGGGCGGCAAGCCGGTTACGACCCCGGCGGACTTCCGCAAAAGCCTTTCCGACGCACAGAAGGATGGCAAACGCACGGTGTTATTTAGGGTGAAGTCAAGCGGCGGCACCAGGTTCGTGGCCCTGCCGCTTGGCAATGCCTGAAGAGAAGGGGCGATCCGCCGGCATTTGTCGCCCCCGCTGGCGGGCGTTCCTGGGGACGGGTCGCAAGGCCCGTCCCCGCTGAATACCAACTCTGCCTCCCGGTATCCGTCGCCCCCGCCGGGTAGAGCTGGAGGAGGGGGTGGTGAGCAACTGCTCGCCACCCCCTTGTCGTTCATGGCATTCCTTGGAGCGCAGGCACTGGGGAGTGCCGAGTGGGCCGTCCGTTGGGATGGCGGTGCTGGCGATCCAGGACCGATATTGCCGGAAGAACTTTCCGGGACAATATGATGCAATGTGAGTCGGGCCAGTCCGTTTTGGGTTCTCTAAGTGGCTTGTCTCCCCGGCTTTTGAGTGTGGTTTTGAAGCATGCGCCTTCTCATTGTTGAGGATGATCGCGACGCCACCGAATATTTGGTCAAGGCCTTTCGCGAGGTCGGGCATATGGCCGATAAGGCGAGCGACGGCGAAGAGGGCCAGGCGCTCGCGCTTGAAGGCCAGTACGACGTGTTGATCATCGATCGCATGCTGCCGAAGCTCGACGGGCTGTCGATTGTCGCCGCATTGCGCGCCAAATCCATCGAGACACCGGTGCTGATCTTGTCGGCGCTCGGCCAGGTCGACGACCGGGTGAAAGGCCTGCGCACGGGCGGGGACGACTATTTGTCCAAACCCTACGCATTTTCGGAACTACTGGCGCGAGTCGAAGCGCTGGGCCGCCGCCGCGCCAACCGCGGCGAGGAGACCGTCTATCGCGTCGGCGATCTTCAGCTCAATCGGCTTTCTCACGAAGTCAGCCGCGGTGGGCAGGAGCTGCAGCTCCAGCCGCGCGAATTCCGTTTGCTCGAGTATCTGATGCGACATGCGGGTCAGGTCGTGACCCGCACCATGTTGCTGGAGAACGTTTGGGATTACCATTTTGACCCGCAGACCAACGTCATCGACGTCCACATCTCAAGGTTGCGTTCAAAGATCGACAAGGGCTTTACGCTGCCGCTTTTGCATACCGTGCGCGGCGCCGGCTATATGATCCGCGACGGTGCACGCTGATTTCCTGGTCGCCCGCGCTGCGGCCGAAATCGAGATGAAATTGAGTTTGCGATCCGTCCGGGAGGACGCCATGCCGGCCAGCAATGCGGCGCCATATGTTGCGGCTCGTGACTTTCTGCTGCGCCATCGCGAGGATTATGTCACCGCCTACCGCGTTTTCCAGTGGCCCAAACTCGATCGCTTCAATTGGGCGCTCGACTACTTCGATCCCATGGCGCGCGACAACGGCCAGGCGGCACTGTGGCTCGTTGACGAGGGCATTGGGGAGATGAAGCTCACTTTCGCTCAATTAAGTGAGCGCTCGAACCGCGTCGCCAATGCGTTTCGCCGCCTCGGCGTGCACCGCGGCGATCGCGTCTTGCTCATGCTCGGCAATGTCGTGGCGCTTTGGGAGAGCATGCTGGCGGCGATGAAGCTCGGGGCGGTCGTCGTGCCGGCGACAACATTGTTGACGCGCAGCGACCTTGCCGACCGCTTCACCCGCGGGCACGTGAGGCACGTGATCGCGAGCGCTGACGCCGCGGTAAAATTTGCTGATTTGCCCGGCGACTACACGCGCATCGTCGTTGGAAACGCGGTGCCGGGATGGAATTCGTATGAGGGTTGCTATGCGGCGTCACAGGACTTTAGGCCTGACGGAGAAACGCGTCCTGAGGACCCGCTGCTGCTTTATTTCACGTCGGGCACGACAGCCACCCCAAAGCTCGTCTTGCACAGTCATCAGAGCTATCCGGTGGGACATCTCTCCACGGTCTACTGGCTCGGATTGCAGCCAGGCGACGTTCACCTCAACATTTCATCGCCGGGCTGGGCGAAGCACGCCTGGAGTTGTTTCTTCTCGCCGTGGACCGCGCAGGCGACGATCTTCATCGTCAATCAATCCCGCTTCAATGCGCGCGGCCTGCTCGACACGATCGTGAGGTGCGGCGTCACCACCTTTTGCGCACCGCCCACCGTCTGGCGAATGCTAATCCAAGAAGATCTGGCGTCCTGGCCGGTCAAGCTGAAAGAGGTGATCGGGGCCGGTGAACCGCTCAATCCCGAGGTCATCGAACGGGTCCGGAAGGCATGGGGTCTCACCATCCGCGATGGCTACGGACAGACCGAGACAAGCGCTCTCGTCGGCAACACGCCTGGACAAAAGGTCAAGCCTGGCTCTATGGGCCGGCCGCTCCCTGGCTTTCGGGTCGCGCTGTTGGATCCGGAAGGCGCTACGCGCAAGGAGGGCGAGATCTGCCTCATCCTGGAGCCGCGGCCGACGGGGCTCATGGAGGGCTACCAGGGTGAGGGCGGCAAAGTCATTCCTGCAAGCGATTCGGTTTACCGCACCGGCGATGTCGCGGCCGTCGACGATGACGGTTATCTGACCTACGTAGGCCGCGCCGATGATGTATTCAAATCGTCCGATTATCGGATCAGTCCCTTTGAGCTTGAAAGCGTGCTGATTCAGCATCCGGCCGTGGCCGAGGCGGCGGTCGTGCCGTCACCCGATCCGATCCGGCTCGCAGTTCCGAAGGCGTTTCTCGTGCTCACGTCAGGTCATGCGCCCGATCGCCAGACGGCCCTGTCGATCTTCCGGCATTGCCGTGTCGCGTTGGCGCCGTTCAAGCGGGTACGACGGATCCAGTTTGCTGATCTGCCGAAGACGATTTCGGGCAAAATTCGCCGCGTCGAACTACGGCTGGCGGAGGCGGATCAGCGGAGCGGCCAACGCGCGGCGCTTGAGTTCTGGGAAGAGGACTTTTCCGAGAACGAACTAGGCGCGCCCAAATGAGAGAACTTCATCGTGGTGGCCGTCGGTAAACTTCTACGCTCGACAGCGTTCAAGCTGACGCTTGTCTACCTTCTGATCTTCGTTCTGTTCGCTGCCTTTCTGCTGGGTTATTTCGCGCTCAACACCAGGCGCCTCATCAACGAACAGATTACCGACACCGTGCAGAGCGAAATCCGCGGTCTGACCGAGCTTTATGAGCAAGGCGGTTTGAGGCGGTTGGTTACCGCAGTCGAATTGCGCTCGCGGCGACCTGGATCGAGCCTCTATCTTGTCACCACGCCGAGCGGGGAGGGGTTGGCCGGAAACGTCGGCGCGCTCGAACCGGGCGTTCTCGATCGGCCAGGTTGGTTGGAAACGTCCTATCGCCGCCTCGACTCTCCGAATGGAGGTGACCGTAGGGCCTTGGTCGAGGTCGTTCAGCTTGGCGGATTTCGTCTTCTGGTCGGACGCGACCTCGACGAGCGCGAGCGACTTTATGGCATCATCGCCAATGCTGGACGCTGGTCATCTGCGCTGGTCGTTGTACTTGGCCTCGCGGGCGGCTTCTTCGTTAGCCGGCGCGTGCTCAGTCGTGTCGATGCCATGACCGGAACGGCACAAACCATCATGGCTGGTGACCTTTCCGGCAGGCTGCCGGTCGCTGGCACTGGCGACGAGCTCGATCGCCTCGCCGAGAATGTCAACGCAATGCTCGACCGCATCGTGGCGCTGATGCGCGGCCTGACGGAGGTTTCCGACAATATCGCACATGATCTGAAAACGCCGCTGACCCGGCTGCGAAACCGCTGCGAGCAGGCGCTGCGCAGCTCCGCGAACGAAAAGGACTACCGAGTTGCGCTCGAGTCCACGATTGAAGAGTCCGATGGACTTATTCGTACCTTCGACGCGTTGCTGATGATCGCGCGTGCCGAGGCCGGCCACGCCCGCGAAAATATGACCGAATTCGATGCTTCCGAAATCGCCCGCGATGTCGGCGAGCTGTACGAGCCCTTGGCCGAGGAGAAGGGACTTGCGCTCAAGGTGGACGCGGCGGCGCCGGCGCCGGTGCACGGTAATCGTGAACTGGTCGGTCAGGCGCTGGCCAATCTCGTCGATAACGCCATCAAATACGCGGGACCCAACAGCAAGCTCAATGGTGAACCCACCGAGATTCTGGTCAAGGCTGGCAACGACGGCGATCGCATCATGTTGACGGTGGAGGATCATGGGCCCGGCATCCCCGAAGCCGATCGGGATCGCGTCGTTGAGCGTTTTGTCCGGCTAGATCAGAGTCGTTCGGAGCCTGGCCTGGGGTTGGGCTTAAGCCTCGCTTCGGCGGTCGCGCGGTTGCACGGCGGCGAGTTGAAGCTTGAGGACAATCACCCGGGCCTGAAAAGCATCATCGATCTGCCGCGCGCCGGCCCGACGGGGGCCGGATGAGGCGGCCGTCGGTCAGCAAAAATACAAAGAAATCGCCGAAGCTGAAATTTGACGATACAGCGCTGGTCCGGCGGCTGGTTTTCCCTCGGGAAGCTGAGCGTGGCGTTGCGCCCGGACTGCCGGCGGCACCGCCGCAACCCTCGGAGCGCGTATCCAATTGGCTCGTCAGCGTCGCGGCCACCGCCGCCGGCAGGGCGCTCGGCAGGCTTGTCCGCGAGAGTCCGGCGGTTTTGCAGTTGATCGGCGGAATCGCCGAGAGCGCCCCCTACCTCTGGGACCTCATATGCGCGGATGCTGCGCGCTTGCTGCGCCTTCTCAGTCGCGATCCGGAAGCGGAGCTTGCGTCGCTGCTTGAGGTCACGCGCCGGTTCAGCGCATCGGCGCACACGCCAGCGGTGCTGATGAGGCATCTGCGACGAGCAAAATCTGAGGCCGCGCTGCTCATCGCGCTGGCGGACATCAGCAATGTCTGGACGATTGAGCAAGTGACGCGGTCACTCACCGTTTTTGCCGACATGGCAGTTAGCGCTGCGGTCAGCCAAGTCCTGAGTCGCGCGGCGAAGCACGGCGGGGTTACACCATCCGATCCTCGCCCCCCCGAGATAGCATCGGGGTACATTGTGCTTGCCATGGGCAAGATGGGCGCCTGTGAGCTCAATTTCTCCAGCGACATCGATCTTATGGTCTTTTTCGAGCCAACGGCTCCATCGCTCGCACCAAATGTTGAGTCGGCGCAATTTTACGTTCGGCTGACGCGTGACCTGGTGAAGCTCCTGCAAGAGCGCACGGAGGACGGCTATGTGTTCCGCGTCGACCTGCGCTTGCGTCCCGATCCATCGTCGACCCAGATCGCGATCGCGACCGACGCGGCGTTGGCCTATTACGAGAGCCGCGGACAAAACTGGGAGCGCGCGGCGCTTATCAAGGCGCGTCCTTGTGCGGGCGATATCGCCGCCGGCGAACGGTTCCTCCGCGATCTCTCGCCCTTTGTTTGGCGAAAGTACCTCGACTACGCGACCATCGCAGATGTCCATGAGATGAAGCGGCAAATTCATGCCTATCGGGGCCATGGCGAAATCGCCGTCGAGGGACACAACATCAAGTTGGGCCGCGGCGGCATCCGCGAGATCGAGTTTTTCGCGCAGACCCAACAGCTCATCGCTGGCGGCCGCCACAACGAGCTGCGCCGCCGCGGGACCATTGCAACACTTGTGGCACTCGCTGCCGGCGGCTGGATCGATGCGGTTACCCGCGACGAGCTGACTGAAGCGTACGATTTCCTGCGACGCGTCGAGCATCGCCTGCAAATGATCGCCGACGAGCAGACCCATACCCTGCCGTCAGATCCTGATGCCCTGAATGATTTTTCGCGCTTTCTCGGCTATGCCGGGCGGGACGAATTCGCGGCGGCCCTGCTTGCGCAATTGCGTATCGTCGAATGCCACTATGTCAGACTGTTCGAGCGAGAGCCTGCCCGTCTCGCGCGCCAGCACGACCTGTCGTTCTCAGCGGCCGAACGCGAGAGTGAGACGCTGGATCGCCTGGCGCAGCTCGGCTTTCGCCAACCTCAAGCCGTGGCCGAGGCCGTGCGGCGATGGCGCGCCGCGCTCTATCGCGGTTTGCGGGGGGCGCAGGTGCGCGCAAATTTGGATCAGCTAGCACCGCTTATCATCGATCGAATGTCGCGAGCCGAGAATCCGGACGCTGCCTTCGCGACGTTCGATCGGTTCCTCGCCGAATTGCGTGCTGGAGGGCGCTTCCTCTCGCTATTGCGGCAGAAACCACTGGTTGCGGAACTTAAGCGGTCGCTCGGAGAGACGCGCAGCTACGAGGATTTTCTCGACGCGGTCCGCCTGTTCGGGCAGGAGCAGATGTTCCTGATCGGCGCACGCATCCTGTCGGGCTTGGTCTCCGCGGAGCGGGCAGGCGAGGTCTTTGCTCGCTTGGCGGAGGTACTCGTTCGTGCATTGCACGCAAAGGTGCAACAGGATTTTGCCGCTACACACGGGCGCCTGCGCGGCGAGCACACCGCAATCCTCGCGTTGGGTCGGCTCGGCGCCCGTGAGATGACCGCGAGTTCCGACCTTGACCTGATCGTGATCTATGATTTCGACGAAGAACATCCGAATTCCGACGGCAAGCGCCCATTGTATGGTGCGCAGTATTTTGCGCGTGTTACCCAGCGCCTGATCAGCGCGCTCACAGTGCAGACGAACTACGGCGTCCTCTATCCGGTCGACATGCGGCTTCGGCCTTCGGGGCGCTCGGGCCCGCTGGCGACGCAGATCGACGGGTTCGCGAGCTACCAGGAGCGGGAGGCGTGGACCTGGGAACATATGGCGCTCACACGTGCGCGCGTCATTTCAGGATCGCGGGAATTTGCCGCACGGGTGGAAGCCATTCTTGGCGAAGTACTCTGCCGCAAGCGTGACCCCGCTATCATCGCTGCCGACGTTGTCGAGATGCGCGCGGCAATCGCCAAGGAAAAAGGAGACTCCGACCGCTGGGACCTCAAATATGCGGCCGGCGCGCTCGTCGACATCGAGTTCATCGCGCAATATTTGCAATTGGTACACGCCGCAGAGACACCGGAGATTCTCGACACATCAACGGCGCGGACACTGGAAAAAGCCGCTCGGCTCGGCGCGCTCAAGGCCGAGGATGCCGACGTGGTGCGGCCGGCGGTGGCGCTCTTTCACGATTTGACGCAAATCCTCCGGCTTTGCCTGCCCGGAAGGTTCGATCCGGCGACGGCAAGCGCCGGCGTTCTTGCGCTACTGGCGCGCGCCGCCGACCTGCCGGATTTCGCCGCGCTCGAGGCCCACGTGGCGGATACCCAGCGCAAAGTGCGCGAGTCTTTCGTGCGCATTTTGGGCAAGGCGCCGTAGGCTTTGCTGGCGCGCCTTATGCCGCTGCCCGCACGGACTCGCGTGCTTCCACCGGGAGCCGGACCACGACCAGCGTACCTTTGCCCAGGGTCGAGCCGATGCGCATGGCGCCGCCATGCAATTCGACCAGCGATTTGGCGATGGCAAGGCCCAATCCCGATCCCTGGTGCTGCTTGGTCAGTTGGCTCTCTACCTGCTCGAAGGGCCGGCCGAGCTTGCGGAGCGCGTCCTTGGCAATGCCGATGCCGGTGTCTTCAATCGCGATTGTAATTATGCCGGCGCGTGAGCGGCCTGTCACCGTGACTACGCCGCCTTCGGGCGTGAACTTCACCGCGTTCGACAGAAGATTGAGCGCAACCTGCTTGAGCGCGCGGCGATCGGCTCTGAGGTAGATAGCCGGCGTAATGTCGGCCTTGAGCGTAATGCGCTTTTCACTGGCGGGGCCGGCCACCACGCGCAGGCAGTCGGCAAGCACGGGGCCGAGGTCCACGTCCTCGAGGATAAGTCTGATGCCGCCGGCCTCGATCTTCGACATGTCAAGAATGTCGTTGATGACATCGAGCAAATACTGGCCGCTTTTGCGGATATCGCGCGAATACTCGCTGTACTTCTCGGCGCCCAGCGGCCCGAACATCGCGGTTTCCATAATCTCGGAGAAACCGATAATGGCGTTGAGCGGTGTACGTAATTCGTGGCTCATATTCGCGAGGAATTTGGATTTCGTCTGGTTGGCCTCTTCGGCGCGGGTCTTCTCCTCGGCATATTTTCCCGCAAGATCGGCGAGCTGATCGGCTTGCAGTTCCAGTGCCTGCTGGGATTTGCGCAGATCGTCAATGGTAGCGATGCGGCGCTTCTCGCCCTCTACCAGCCGCTGCTCATGCAGCTTGATCTTAGTGATGTCGGTGCCAACCGACACGTAGCCGCCGTCCTTGGTGCGGCGCTCGCTGATGTGCATCCAGCGTCCGTCGTCAAGTCGCGCTTCGAACGTGCGTGCGCCTGGCGACTGGTTGTCGTCGCTGGCGACGGTGGTGCGGATGATCGTTCGCCTTCCTGCAGTTAGGAGCGCCTCATAGGGCGTGCCGGCAACGACCGCTGCATCGGGCAAGCAGTGCAGCAGCTGAAAGTTCGAGTTGCACAGGACCAGACGATTGTCGGCGTCCCACAGCACGAATGCTTCGGGTATAGTCTCG
>Ga0335078_10008799_pt1 | contig 14998 bp, 16 predicted proteins | sample Lox_Sample_32_FD_206711 | JGI IMG/M metagenome (GOLD analysis project Ga0335078, IMG submission 206711) | Soil microbial communities from Loxahatchee National Wildlife Refuge, Florida, United States - Lox_Sample_3.2 | ecosystem: Environmental > Terrestrial > Soil > Wetlands | place: USA...
GCTGCGAGGAACGGCTCAATACCCAAGATTCTGCCCTGTAAAAGGATCTGCTCGGACATCAGGCTTCGGGAAACTCGCGGAAAGGGCTTAGTCTACCACAGCGGGTTACCGGCGGAGGAGCACCCACAGCCATCGCGCAACCGGGCACACCCGCGGCGAGTCGCCAAGCATAGAATAACTGCATGCAAGGCTCACCACTCCGCACGCTGTTCACTGAGCAGGCGATCCAAAAACGAATCCGGGAAATGGGCGCGCAGATTGATGCGGACTATCCCGGAGGCACCCTGCACCTGGTGTGTATTCTCAAAGGCGCATGCTTCTTCCTGGCCGATCTCGCGCGCGCCATTGAACGCGACGTGGTCGTCGATTTCATCGGGATTTCCAGCTACGGGCGCGGCAAAACAACGTCTGGCGCGGTGAAGCTGACCAAAGATCTGGACATGGCAATCGAGAACACAGATGTGCTGCTGGTGGAAGACATCGTGGATACCGGGGTCACCCTCACTTATTTGGTCAATGTTCTCGAACAGCGGCGGCCGAAATCCATTCGTATCGCGACGCTCCTGGATAAGCCGAGCCGCCGGTTACGCCCGGTGAAGGTGGCCTATGTGGGTTTTGAGATCCCCGACGAATTCGTAGTAGGGTATGGGCTGGATTACGCAGAGCGGTACCGGAATTTAAGAGAAGTGTGCGTTTTGGAGGGTCCTCAGGTCGCATAATGAGCCGCGTAATGTGAGACCTGTAAATTGGAAGCTACTTCCGCAGGTGCTATCATTTTAGTGAGATTCCAATACTGGAGGAAGCAGCAAGATGGGTCCGCTAGGTTGGCAGGAAATGGCCTTCATCTTTCTCCTGGCTCTTCTCCTGTTCGGGCCGAAGAAGCTCCCCGAGCTGGGAAAGCAGTTGGCGAAAGGTTTGGCTGAATTCCGCCGCGCGCAAAACGAGCTCAAAGCCACGTTCGAGCGCGAGATGAAAAGCCTGGAGCGGGAAAACGAATCCATTAGGGATGTGACCAGCAGCTACTCGCACGACACGTACAACTACGACTATTCTTCCTACGACTCCGGATCGTATGGTTCGGAGCCGCACGATTCGCCCGCAAACACTGCTGTAACCACCACAAGCGCATCCGCACCTCAGGGCGCTGAGTTAACGTCGGGAGTTGTCCCGGAAGGGGCCATCGCCAGCGGAACGATCACCGCTGCCGGAACCGAAGGTCCTGTCGCGAAGGCCGCGGAGCCGGGCGCCTCTGAAAGCGGAGCGTCCTCTCAGCCCGGAACTGAATCCCCGACGACTGAACAGCGAGCCTTGACCACTTAGCATGTCGTCACCCGAAGATCCAAAGGGAGCGCAAGCTCCCCAAGGGAAAGGTGCATCTGCATCCGGCCCCTCCACAGCCCTGGTTCCCGCCGCCGGCGCGGGCGGATCGGGCGGCTCGAATCCGCCGCCTCCGCCCTCCGATTCTGACGACGGCGAGGAAGAGGGGATGCTTCGGATGTCGTTTCTGGAGCACCTGGAGGAGCTGCGCTCCCGGATTCTCCGCATGCTGGCGGGCGTAGGAGTCGCGTTCGTCCTCAGCCTGACCTTCTGCAACGAACTCTGGAAAATCGTCAGCGCGCCGGCGGTGGGTGCTCTGAAAACCCTGGGGTACAAGGGGTTAAACGGCGGCGATCCCACGCTCATGCAAATCGCCCCCATGGATTACTTCAACATCGTGTGGGTGAAACTGCCGATCCTCACGGCCATTTTCATTGCCTCGCCCTGGATTCTTTACCAGGTGTGGGCTTTCATCGCGCCGGGATTGTACAAACGCGAGCGGCGCTGGGCGGCTCCGTTCGTCATCTGTTCCGCCGGTCTGTTCGTCATCGGCGGCCTCTTCGGGTACTTTGTGGCCTTCCGGTACGGCCTGACGTTCTTGCTGGGCCTCGGTCAGTCCTACGGCGTCACCGCGATGGTTTCCATGGTGGAGTATTTCGACTTATTCGTCGACGTCATCCTCGGGATCGGCCTCATCTTCGAGATGCCCGTGCTGATTTTCTTCTTGACGCTGCTGCACATCACCAGTCCCGGCTTTCTGATCCGTCATAGCCGGTACGCCATTCTCGCCATTACGATCATCGCCGCTGTGGTCACGCCGACTCCGGATGTTTTCAACATGATGTTGTTCGCCGTCCCCATGTGCGCGCTCTTCTATCTCGGAATTTTCGCCAGCTACCTGTTAGTGCTGCACCGTGAGCGCCAGAAGTTCCCGTGGCGCCGGGCGCTCCAGTGGATAGGAGCCATTCTAGTAATCGCAGCCATGGTAGGTTACTTCGTTGCAGCAAGATATGGTTATCATTTGTTAACTCACTGGCCATTTCTGACGCGCTGATCCGGTGGAAACTGATACCCAAAATGGGGTACTATCAGTCGACGCTGTACTTAGTCGGGGGGAGAAAGCGTCGTGAACATCAATAAGACGATTCGCGAGCTGATCGAGGAGAAAAAGCGGCTGGACCGCGTCATCGGCACTCTGGAGGAGATGCAGCGAACCGGCCGAGTTGAAGTGGTCCCGCCTTCCCAAAAGAGACGCGGGCGGAAGTCCATGGACGACCAAGCGCGTCAACAAGTATCGGAGCGGATGAAACGCTATTGGGAGTCACGCCGCCGGCAGGACCACGTGCTGGAACCGGATCTGCGGCAGGGCGAGGCCTAAGACGCGCTTCGGGCCCGCAGTGATATCATAGAATTCATCCCCGAACGAGAGTGGGCGGCTAGCTCAGCTGGGAGAGCACGGCGTTCGCAACGCCGGGGTCGTGGGTTCGAATCCCATGCCGTCCACCAAACTGCCCCGGCTCCCGCGCAAGCCGCATTCTGCGGTATCGATGCAGTATTGTGAAAGCTAATGCCTGCCTCTGCATCTTTTGAGCGCACCGTGCTCGGCGCTACGGGGCTCCAAGTCTGCCGTCTGGGGGTCGCGGCCAGCTATGGCGTGCCGGCGGCGGCGGTGGAGGCCGCGTTCGCGCACGGCGTGAATTATTTTTACTGGGGGAGCATCCGCCGGTCCGGATTCGGGCAGGCGATCCGCAACCTGAGTTCGCAGCGCGGGCGGATGGTGCTCGTGATCCAGTCCTATTCGCGGATTGCCGGACTGATGGGCTGGAGTCTGGAGCGTGCGCTTCGCGAGTTGCGCTTGGACTATGCCGACATCCTGCTGCTGGGGCTCTGGAACAAGCCGCTTTCCGAACGGATACTGGACGCCGCGCGCAAGCTCAAAGAGCGAGGCCTGGTCCGGCACCTGGCGGCGTCATCGCACCAGCGGCCGCTGATTGCGCAATGGGCCGCCACAAGGGCATTGGACGTGGTTCACTTCCGCTACAACGCAATCCATACCGGGGCCGAGCGCGATCTCTTCCCTTCCCTGCCCGCCGAGAAGCGCCCCGGCATGGTGGCCTACACCGCAACCAGTTGGAAGCAACTGCTGAATCCCCAGAGAGTGCCGAAGGGCGAGAAGGTGCCGCGAGCCAGCGATTGTTATCGCTTCGTGCTCGCGCGTCCTGAAGTCGACGTCTGCATGAGCGGGCCGTCGAATGCGGAGCAGATGACCGAGGCACTCGAAGCTCTGCGCCGCGGACCGATGTCTGAAGAGGAGTTAGCGTGGATGCGCCGGGTCGGCGATCCTCAGCGGTAAGCAATGAAGAACAGCCGTCGAAATGCAAACAGCACCTTCCCGTTCGGCCGACGCGGATAGGATGTGGTGTAGCGTTCCAGCAGCATGGCTTCGAACCGTTGTCGCTCGCCCTCTGACGTGAGCACCTCGAGAAACGGCCGCAGCCCGGTTCCCCGGAACCACTCCAGCACCGCCTCCGGTCCAGCCACGACGTGGTGGTACGTAGTCTCCCACAAGTCCACGTGCGAGGCCACAGGCTCAAGCGTGTCGTAGTAGAGTTCTGGCGGCTCACGCGTGATCGCCGTGCGAGCGGACTGCATGCCGCCGTTCCAGGCCGGATCTCTCGAAACCTGGAGGATTTCCCGATGAAGCGCCGAATCGTAGTGGTAGGGAAGCTGGGCCGCCAGCGCGCCTCCCGCCGCGACCTGATCGAACAGGTGCCGGCAGACTCGCGCATGATCGGGCAGCCATTGCAACAACGCGTTTGAGAAAACCAGGTCGAAAGGCTCGCTGGGTGTCCAGGACACGGCATCACCTACCTCCCAAATCCCATCCGGGTATGTCTGCCTGGCTGATTCGATCATTTGCGGCGAGTTATCGAGACCCACGATGGTTGCGTGCGGCCAGCTTCTGCGGAGCGCTTGCGTGCTGTTTCCTGGACCGCATCCCAGGTCGATGATCCGCCGCGGCTCGTCGAGCTTGATCCGGTGGATCAGGTCCAGACTCGGCTGGGTCCGCTCATTGGCAAATTTTAGATAGACCTGGGCATCCCACTGCGGCATGTGCTGGCTACGCGCGCTCGATGAGCGTTGCTGCCTGGCGCTGGATTTTCCGGATGGCTTCGGCGATCTGGTCCATGTCACCGCGCGGGCCGAGCAACATGGTTTGCGTAAACCACACCGCCTCTTCGCAGAGCTTGTCATTGGCAGGGCAGTGATTGCGCTCGGACCATTCGGCAAGCTGCTTGGCCGGATAGATGGCCCGGTAGGCACGCGAATCGAACGTATGCTTCAGAAACGGCTCCTTGTTCAGAGGCGTGTAACCACCGGATGCGGGAATACCCTCAGCCTTCAACGCCGCCAGGAAGCGCGATCGCGGAAGGTTGGCGAACTGCGCCTGATCGTACCGGAACATGTATAAGTGATAGGCATTGCGCGTTGCGCCGCTGTACATGCGTGCCGGAAGGATTCCGGGGATCTCCGCGAGCTGCCTCGTGAGGTGCGCGGCATTCTGCTCGCGCGTGCGCGATTGCTGGTCGACACGCTTGAGCTGTTCGAGCAAAAGGGCTGCCTGGAATTCCGTGAGCCGGAGATTCGCGCCATTGCGCACGTAACCGAACCCCGAGCCCGTATCGCCGCGGCCGTTGTTGTGAAAGCTCTGGCACGCATTGTAGAGATCGGTGTCGTTGGTCAGAATCGCGCCGCCCTCGCCGGAGTTCAGGTTTTTCGAAGCCTGGAAACTGAAGCAGCCAAGCGCGCCCAGCGTGCTCACTTTGCGTCCGCGCCACTCGGCCAAATGGGCCTGGCAGGCGTCTTCGAGCACGGGCAGATTGTGCTTGCGGCCGATTTGCAGAATGGTGTCGAGATCGGCGGGCGACCCACCCAAATGCACCGGCAGGATGCAGCGCGTGCGCTCCGTGATGGCCGCTTCGATCTTGCGCGCGTCGATCTGGAATGTCTCGGGGTCGGTGTCGACGAACACGGGCAACGCATGTTGCAGCAGGACGGCGTTGACGGTGGCGACGAAGGTGTATGGCGGCACGATCACTTCGTCACCGGGCCCGATACCGAGCGCATTGAGGGAAGCGAACAAAGCGCTCGTTCCGTTGGCTGTGGCAAGACAGTGTTTTGCGCCGAGTGTTGCCGCCCAGGTTTCTTCAAACCGTCTCGCGCAGTCACCATCCAGGCGATTCCACTTGCCGCTGTGCAGCACGTCCATCCAGGCGCGCTCGTCGTTGCCGGCGATCACGGGCCACGAGGGAAAGGGTTCGCTGCGCACGGGTTGTCCGCCGAGAATCGCGGGCTTGCCGGAGGAAGCGGCCGGGCGGGCAACGCGAGTCGCGGCGATGCCAGTGGATGCGACGGCGAGTAATTTTCGGCGGGTTAGTTCATTGCGTGACATGATCTCTCCTATTTCTTGTTCAAAATGCGCCACAGGGTGCCGGCGAAGATGTTCGCCTGCGCTTCCGGCGGCACGCCACAGGCGTCCAGCATTTTGTGATAGCGATCCAGCTCGCGGTCGAATTCTTCCAATTCGCCTCCAAAGACGTCGGAGCCGAAAACAATCTTCTCAAATGCGCTCGGCCCTCCCTTGGGTGAATGCGGGCTGCTGACGCCGGACCACCAGAAAATGGACTTGAAGAAAGTGTAATCCTCTTGTTTCTTGATCAACGTGGAGCCGGAAAGATCCCAGTAGACATTCGGATTCCAGCGGGCGATCTCCGCGGCCCAGGAGTAATCCGGGTTGCCCAGATGCGCGCCGATGAGCGTGATTTTCGGATACCGCCGCGCGATGTTGTCGAGCGTGGTGGCACGCATGCGATCAACGCTGATGTCCTCGGAAATGTCCGGCTTGGTGCGATTGACGATGCCGGTGTGGAACAGGATGAACATGCCGTACTTTTCGGCGCGGGCATAGATCGGCGCATACGCCGGGTCGTCATAATTCTTTTTCGGCCCGGAAAGTTCGCCCAATCCGCGGAAGCCGGCGGCGTGAAACTGGTCGATCTGTTCGAGGACTTTGGGATCATCGAGCTGAATCTCGCCAAAACCGACCAAGCGGTTGGAATGCTGGCGGACAGACTCCTTCACGCCGGCGAAGTCTTTGGGTTGGATCAGCAGGAACGCGAGGCCGTCGACTTGGTCCAATTTGCCCAGCAACCGCTCGAGAAATGCCGAATCACCGTTGTAATGCAAGTGGGCATCGATGAGCTTGGGCGTGGGCTGGGCGTAGACTAATGAACACAGACCGGCCAGCCACAGTAGGGCGAACCGCATCACCATGCGGTTATTCTACTGCACAAGACTCCGGAAAGAGCGCCGTCCGCTGAATCTAACGCTCGGACCGTGCGACGGTTTCGCTCCGCTTGATCTGTGCGCGGCGGCGCCCTTTGGTCAGATTATCAGCGGCTTTCTGCCGGGCCGCGTCGCTGGGCTCAATGTTGTTGATCACGTCGGTGGCGCCTGCTGCATGGGCCAGCCGGGTGGCCGTGCCCTTGTGTTGCAGGACGTTGGTGTTTCCCGTAAGCGTCGCGTGTCCGCCCTGGACGTGTACCTCAAATTTATCTTCCGCGATCTTCGAGGCGGCGAAACGGGCGCGAATCGCTTTTTCGAGCTGCGCATCCGTTTGTGCCGTGGGAGCGCCCGCCTTATGGGCTGTCGCCACGGTTGCCTTCTTTGCCGCCGGAGCCGGCTTAGCGGCCGGCTGGCCCATCGAAGAGCTCGCCAGGGCGGCGACCAAAATGAGATTGAAAAGCGAAGTTTGAATAGTCAAGTTTTCTCTACCTGTCGTAAAACTTGTCGCCCGCGGCGGCGATTCCTCTCACGAAACTGCGACGCGCCTGTGTAGAATTGGAGTTTGAGAAGCCTGCGCATTGTCGCCGTCGCGCTTGTCTCAAGCGCGCTAGCTTGCGCACAGCCGCCCCTCACGGCGGAGCAAAAGCGGCTCAATCTGGAGTCCTTCGAGTTTGTCTGGTCGACGATTCGCGACCAGTATTGGGACCCGACGTTCGGCGGCATCGACTGGACCGCCGTGCGCGATGAATTCCGGCCGCGGATCATGCGCGCGGCCACCATGGCCGAGACACGCACCCTCATGAGCCAGATGCTCGAGCGGCTCGGGAAATCTCACTTCGCCATCATTCCTTCGGACATTTACGGCGATCTCGACGCGCGCGAGGAGAGCGGAACGGCCTCAGCCGGTTTCGATGTTCGCGTGATCGAGAACCACGCCCTCGTCATTTCCGTCCAAGAAGGCTCGCCCGCGGCGCTGCAAGGTGTGCACTCGGGTTGGGAAATCCTCAGCATTGATGGCACGGACCTGGCGCCGCGGATCGAAAAAGTCGCCGGCCTTTATCGCAACTCGACCACTCGAGAGTTGTACCTGGCGCGGTCAGTGCTTGGGAAACTGGCGGGCGATGAAGGCAGCCTCGCGCAAATCCAATTCCGCGACGGGAGCGGCGCCCGCATCGTCAAGGAAATCCAGCGAATTCGCCCCCAGGGGTCGCTGGCGAAATTCGGCTACCTGCCGCCAAGCTATGTTTGGATCAAATCGCGGAAAATCGGCGGCGACGCCGGTTACCTCGCTTTTAACCTGTTCCTCGACCCGGCGCGTCTGATGCCAGAATTCGGCAATGCGGTCCATTACTTTGCAGAATGCGCAGGGATCATCGTTGACCTTCGTGGAAACCCGGGCGGGCTGGGAATCATGGCGATGGGCATGGCCGGATGGTTCATCGACAAACCCGATCAGCGGCTCGGCACGATGTACACGCGGCAAGCGCCGGTCAAATTTGCCCTGAATCCACGCCCGCCGGTCTATCATGGCGCCCTGGCCATCCTGGTGGACGGATGCTCCGCATCTACCTCTGAAGTGTTTGCCGGCGGCATGAAGGATCTCGGACGGGCCCGCATTTTTGGAACGCGCACCGCGGGCGCGGCTCTGCCGTCCGCTATCGATCGGCTCCCCAACGGCGACGCGTTGCAGCACGCGCTGGCCGATTACATATCCGAAGGCGGCCGAACTCTGGAAGGCGTGGGCGTGATTCCGGACGTAGAAGTAAAGCTCACGCGCGACGCACTGCTTGCGGGACACGATCCCGTTCTGGATGCCGCGATAGAATGGATTCACGCGCAAAAATAGGAGGGTTGATGCACCTGCGCTATCGTTTGATGCCGGCGGTTTTTCTAGCCGGGCTTCTGTGTCATGCGGGAGCCGCCCGAGCCGGGGAAGTGCTCCCCAAGGCCGAAGAAATCCTCGACAAGTTCGTGGAAGCGACCGGAGGAAAGGCCGCTTACGAAAAGATTCACAATGAAAAGGTGACGGGGACGTTCGAATTCGTCGGTAAAGGGGTCAAGGGAGCCATGACCAATTACCGGGCTGAACCGAACAAGATGTACATGCGGATCGACCTGGAAAACATCGGCGCCATCGAAGACGGGACGGATGGAGAAACCGCCTGGACACTCTCCGTGGTCCAGGGCCCGCATATTAAGACGGGCGAGGAGCGGGCGGTCAGCCTGCGGGAAGCCACGCTGCGCGCGCCCCTGGAGTGGCGCAAGCTGTACAAGAACGCGGAGACCGCCGCTGTTGAGGATGTGAACGGCCAGGCGTGCTACAAGCTGGTGCTGACGCCCAACGAAGGCAAGCCGGAAACGCAGTACTACGACAAGAAAAGCAAGTTGCTGGTGAAAATGAGCGTGACTGTGGTGAGCCAGATGGGCGAGATCCCCACCGAGACGACGGTCAGCGATTACAAAGAGCAGGATGGGTTGTTGTCGCCGCGCAAGAGCCATCACACGGTGCTGGGGCAGGAGTTTGAGATAACGATCAACCAGATCGAGTACAACACCGAGATACCGAACAACCGGTTTGATCTCCCCGCCGAAATCAAGGCACTGGCTGCGAAGTGAACGGTGAGATCTCGTTATAATTTGAGTGGTGAAGCCGCTCCCTGCGGTCGCAGCTCGGTAATGAGACGTTTCTGAGCGCGACCCGAGGGAACACTTCCGCTTCATTAAAGCTGGACAGGCATTCCTGACTTGTCTCAAGGAGAAATTCCATTGCGTAGAAAAGTAACGGTAGTCGGCGCCGGAAACGTCGGCGCAAATTGTGCGCTGCGAATCGCCGATAAGGAACTGGCAGACGTAGTTCTGGTGGACGTGGTGGAAGGAGTGCCGCAAGGCAAGGCGCTCGACCTGTTGCAGTCAGGTCCCGTCCAGGGCTACGACGTAACAGTCACGGGCTCGAATGATTATGAGCCCACCGCCAACTCCGACCTGGTGATCATCACCGCGGGCTTTCCCCGCAAACCGGGCATGAGCCGTGATGATCTGCTGTTGGCGAACTTCGATGTGGTGCGCCAGGCAACCGAGCAGTGCGTGAAATATTCGCCCGGCTGCATTTTGATCGTGGTGACGAATCCGCTGGACGCCATGTGCCAGGCGGCTTTCATGGTTTCGAAGTTTAGTAAGAACCGCGTGATCGGTATGGCCGGCGTGCTGGATACGGCGCGCTTCCGGACGTTCATCGCGCAGGAACTGCAGGTCGCGGTGGAGAATGTGACCGCCGTGGTGCTGGGCGGCCACGGCGACACCATGGTGCCGGTGGTCCGGTTGAGCAACGTGTCGGGCATTCCGATCACCGAGCTCATGGATCCAGCCACCATCCAGCGCCTGGTGGAGCGCACGCAAAACGGCGGCGCCGAGATTGTGAAATATCTCAAGACCGGAAGCGCGTACTACGCGCCGTCCGCCGCAGTTGTGGAGATGACCGAATCCATTCTGAAAGACAAGAAAAAGGTCCTGCCCTGCGCGGCGTACCTGGAAGGCGAGTACGGGATTGACGGGTTGTTCGTCGGCGTGCCGGTGAAACTGGGGGCCCGCGGCATCGAGCAGATCTACCAGATCAAACTGACCGCGGAAGAACAGGCGATGCTGAACAAAAGCGCCGCGGCGGTGAAAGAGCTGGTGGATGTGATCATGACGAAGGCGTGAACCGTCTATTTGATCGCCTGAAGATCGTTAAAAGAAACCTGGCGCTCGGCAACGCGATCCAGAAGGTGACGCCGAAGGGCCGAGGCAAGTTAGAGAACCGGATCTTCGACAATGGCGTTAGCCCCGAAAATCGTTCGTACCAAATTCTCTCCTGCCTCGTTTTTCCGTGCGGGATCCTGTTCGCTCATGAAACGGCCGGGTCAACCTTTGAGGTCTTTCTTAGCGTCCGATTCAGCAAGCACCCCGAGCTCGGCGAGCTCGATTAGAGCGCGGCTAACGGTAAGGTGCCGCTCTTCAGCCACACGGCGAACCTGAACAGCTAGAGGCGCGGGAATGGTTACAATCTGCCGGATCGGTCGGGATTTCTGCGTCTTCGAAACCGTTCTGGCTCTCGTCCGCATAACTCTAGGATAACCGGGGAGTGCACAACAGGTCGGGTTCTTGAGTTGTGGCTCTGCAGAAGAGCGGGTTCCGGGTGCGAACCGCTAAAGCCCCGACCGTTTTCGGCCGATGACACATGGAGATGGTGTCCGCAACGCCGCCCCCCTCGTTTGCCCTCGCCGACCGCCTGGACGCCCATGCCATCGCTCTGCAGAACCTCCAGTTGCGTTCGCATGCCCTGCTAGCCGAGCTGTTGGATTGTCTTCCCGACCCCGTGCTGATTTTGAACCAGCAGCGGCAGATCGTGTTGGCGAATCGAGGCTTCGCGCAATTGTTGCAGAGCCCGGCTGAGGAGTTGTTGGGATTGCGCCTCGGCGATGCGCTGCATTGCATTCGTTGCTGTGAGACTTCGGGCGGTTGCGGAACGAGCAGTTTCTGCCGTCATTGCGGCGCCACGCAGGCCATCGTGGAAAGCCAGCGCACGTCCGAGGCCCGGGTAGAGGAGTGCCGCATCATGCGCGAATCCCCGCATGAGCCGTCCCCCCTGGACCTGCGTGTCTGGGCCACGCCCCTGGCGGCTGCCGGCCCGTTTACGGTTTTCGCCATCAAGGACATTAGTGATGAGAAACGCCGAATCGTTCTGGAACGAATCTTTTATCACGACGTATTGAACGCTGCCACGAGCCTGTTGGGAAGCGTCGAGCTGTGGAGAAGCACCAGCGGCCTCGAGGCTGAGGAGATCAGCGCCACGGCGCATTATCTGGCGGAGCAGATCATCGAAGAGATCCGAGCCGGGCGCGACCTCGCAGCCGCGGAGCGCGGAGAGCTTGTGCCAGAGCTTCGCGAGATCAATGTACCTGCGTTTCTCGCCTCTCTCCATTCGGCGTTTCGCCATTATGGCTCCGTAACCGGCAAGCGCCTGGTCTTCAAGCCTGGGGCCGCGCCGGGAACCATCTACTCGGATGAAGCGTTGCTGCGGCGTGTTCTGGGGAACCTGATCAAGAACGGCTTGGAATCCTCGGAGCCCGGCCAGGCGGTAACCGTTCGCTTTGAAGGGACGGACCAACCCGCATTCTCGGTGCACAACGAATCCGTGATGGCCGAAGCCGTCCAGCGCCAGATCTTTCAACGATCATTTACCACCAAAAGGGGAGCAGGCCACGGCATCGGTACCTTCAGCGTCAAGATCCTAGTCGAGCGCTATTTGAAAGGCACGGTGTCGTTCACTTCTTCCGTGGAAAACGGTACGACATTCACCGTGCGCCTGCCCGCGGGCGGATGCAGCAATCACCAGATGTAGTCTTTCGCGATTTCCCGCTTATCATAACCGTCCAGCACGTGCACGACGCGCACTTTCTTCAGCGTCACTGGGGAGAGCTGGCCGATGGGAATGTAGATGATGGTCCGGCCAAAGCGTGCCGCGACATTTCGGAATACCGATCGCGGCGGTTTGGCGGCCACATACACCACATACTTCTGTAGGGAGTAGTCGAGCCCGGCAAGCAACAGCCTTTCCGGCTTGTTCTCGGCGAAGTCATAGTCCGGATCCTGCCAGACATCGAACATGCGCCGCGCCGGCAGGCTCATCAGGAACCCGCCATATTCGCCGCGGCCGATGCCCGGCCCCACCAGGTTGTCGAATGGGAACGTGGAGTAAAAGGCCATGTCCGATTCATTCTGGTGTTCGCCCAGCCAGGTAGTCATGTAGGGATAGCGATCGTCGCGGTCCTCGTCAAAGATGACAATGACTGCGCCTACCTCGCCGTGTATCTTCTGGAAGCTGCGAACGTAAATCTGCCGCTCGTGCCAGTTGCGGATGGTTTCCCGGATATCGATCCCATCGAGCAAGGATGTGGTGAAGGGCTCGGTCCGCGCGCGCTCTTCCGAGAGAATGCTTTTGCCCTTTTTCTTCAGGAACCGGCCGTAGTCTTCGATAACCAGGTCCTCCGGCGGATACGAGCAGATGCTGGCGCCATTAAGCTGGCTGGCCCACTCGCCTGCGACTTTTTCTTTCTTTCGCGGCTTCAAACCGACCGGGCGCAATCGCCGCTTTTTGCTGGGCAAGCGCCGGCGCAAACGCATCTTCTTGGTATCGAGCCACACCTCTTCGCCGGAAATCTTGACGGTCGCGAGGTCGCTCTCGACCTTCTGGTGCGGGTAGCGGTTTGCGGCTTCCCAGACCTCCCAGCCGTAGTTGTCGTCCACCACCGCCCGCGCGGCCACGGTGATATCAAAAATGCGCGCCGCCAGCTCGCGATTCACCAGCGCCAGGTTTCGCGTGTAACGCGCGAGCAGACGCCGCTGCCAGTGCGCCACGTGTTCGCCGGTGTTGGCCTCATAAGTCTTCTCCGCCTCCCGGAACACGGCCAGTTGGACGCGGCGGCGTTCCACGCCGTGGTGGTCGCTCATTTCGCCTCGAAACTGTTCGTAGCGCTCCTGCAGATACGGATACTCGATCGTGATCTCCGCCAGGCACTCCGGATGCGGATTCAGAACCTGCACTCCGTTGCGCCGCAGACGAGCCATGGGCTGAGCCTGCGGCTTCTCCATGGCATCCAGAACGGGGTCCAGCAGATTGAGAGAAATCACCACCAGCACGTTCGCCTGCGGATCGCAGCCCTGCAATTTCCAGGCGATCCCTTCAGCGTGCGCCACAATCTGCTCCGAGCGCGGCTGCGGCCACAGCCGGTAAGCCTCCACGTAATTTTCGAGCGGAATGTGCCGCAGCGCGTAGCTATCGGGGTATTCATCCGGCAGGTGCGGCCGTTCCCCGGCATCCGGATCGGCAAACACAATCTCCGCGCCGATTTCCAGGCCTGAGCGAATGGCTTCGGTGAAGGGATCCGCCGGCTCCACTGGAACGTAAATGGCGCGGTCTTCTTCCTGATCGTCGTTGTAGAGGATGACGGACATCTGCGGCAGCCGCTCGACCGCGCGCAGATAGGCATCGCGCAAGGTCGTGGGAAGCTCCACCGCGACGACTTGAGGACGTTCCCGCAGCAGGCGCCGGCGCAGCTCAATGGCAAATTCCAATTTTCCAGGCACAACCGGAAAATAGGTGAACCGGCCTCGCTGTAGGCTGCCCGGATCAGGAAACGATAGGTCGGGCTCTTCGGGCATAGCGCAGCGCTTCTTCACCGAGTGTTTCGATGATCGCCGTCTCGAGCGCCGCCGTTTCATGGCTTCGCTCCGTGGCCAGGCTCTTCAATTTGATGGCGAAGCGCCCGATGTTGATGCCGTCCCGCACCGTATAGCGCTCATCGGCGGCATGCGCCTGCTGCAGGAACTCCGTCACATAAGTGAGAATATGCTCCTCGGCGAAAGGCAGGTTTTCCTTGAGGATGTGGTACTCTTCATCGCGCTCGGGGAAATCGATGTAAATCTGCGGTTGCAAGCGCGAATGGATGTACTCCGGCAGCTCGAATGTCGACGCATCGTCGTTCATAGTAGTGACCAGCCGGAACTGGGAATGCGCCTTGATCTTGACGCCCGCGACAATCGACTCCACATAGCGCCGGTTATCGAGCAGCGGCGCCAGACTCGCCCAGCTCTTCTCGCTCATGCGGTTGCCTTCGTCCAGAATCACGATGCCGCCGCGAATCATCGCGGTCACCAGCGGGGACGCCACGTAGCGCAATTGGCCCTCGCCTTCGATGACGGGCGTGATGAGCAAGTCCTCGGGCCGTGTGTCGAGCGTGGCTTGCAGGATGTAAACCTCACGCCCCATGCGCTTGGCAGCCGCGTACGCCAGCGTCGTCTTGCCCACTCCCGGTTTGCCCAGCAGGCGCGGGTTCATGGGCAGGTCCTGATCGTTCACCACCAGCCAGGCTGCCAGCAACTGCCGCATCAGCTCCTCTTGCCCGACCCAGCGCACCGGCAACTCGTCTGGATGGGCGAGGTGCAGGTTGATGCCTTCGATCTCCACCGTCATAAACCCATTTTCGTATGAATTGTAACGCGACGTGAACAGTCGCCAACAGACTTCGCCTCTCTTCATGCCGTGGTAGTCTGTTAAGTTCTCCACCGATGCGAGATCCTCTACCAAGGAAACGAACGTGAAAGATATGAAAGAGTGGGGCTTCGCTCAAATTCTGCCCACCGACCAACTGGCGCACTTGCAATTTTTTTCCGTCAAGAAGCCGCACGCGCAGGGAACGGTGGAGTTTCGCATCACCGTCTACGAGTATGTGCGCCCGCCGGATCCGGCCATGTGTTTCTTCGCGCAAGCCGATAAGCAAACCAACCAAAAGACCGC
>Ga0335078_10008801_pt1 | contig 14998 bp, 17 predicted proteins | sample Lox_Sample_32_FD_206711 | JGI IMG/M metagenome (GOLD analysis project Ga0335078, IMG submission 206711) | Soil microbial communities from Loxahatchee National Wildlife Refuge, Florida, United States - Lox_Sample_3.2 | ecosystem: Environmental > Terrestrial > Soil > Wetlands | place: USA...
CGATGACGCCGAGGACGCCGAAGGCGATTACCGGCGCGAACAGCGCTGTGGTGCCCCGGGCGCGGTGGTGCGAGACCCAGCCGATGAGCCGGATGTAGCCGGCCGAGACCAGCCCGATGACCGGCCCGGCCAGCAGCGCCCAGGTCATCACCGACCAGGTGAACCGGTAGTCCGGGATGCCGGGGTAGGTGGCGTGATCGGGCAGGTAGACCCATGCGGTGGCGGTGGCGACCGCCGAGCACGCGATCGCCGGCAGCATCACCGGCAGGGTGATGCTGCCGATGAGGATCTCTGCGGTGAACAAGGCGCCGGCCAGCGGGACGTTGTAGACCGCGGCGAGCCCAGCGCCGCCGCCGCATGCCACCAGCAGGCGCCGCTGCTGCGCCGACAGGCCGCCCCGGCCGGCCAGGACGCTGCCGGACGCGCCGCCCAGCAGCTTGGGCGCGGCCTCGCGGCCGATCGAGGCGCCCATGCCGATGACAACCTCGGAGATCACCGAGGTGCCCAGGCAGCGGCGGAACGACAGCCGCCCGTCGCCGTTCCACAGCGCCTCGTCGAGCTCCGACGACTCGCCCCGGGTGTAACGGCGCAGCAGGAACCACGCCACCCCGCCGAATAGGCCCGCGATCAGCAACGAGGCAACCCGCCGCGCCGCCGGCGCGTGCTCTGTGCCGTACTGCAGGCTGCCTTCGTGGTAGCCGAACGCGGCGTACTGCACGTTGAACAAGATCGCCATCATCAGCGCGCCGAGCAGCCCGGCGGCGACGCCGGCCAGCACCACCATCACCCAGAACCGGGGAGTGAGGACGCCGGCCCCGCCGCTGGTGATGTTCGGCTGCTCCATCGCGCCGCGCCCTGATGGCATGCGCTGCTTCAGCAGCGGCTGCGGGCGCCGCTGCCGCTCACTAGCCCTGGCCGGCCGCCGGATGCGCGGCAGGCTGAGACGGTGCGATGGGCCGGGACGGTGCGTCTCGCCGTCAGGACTGGTCATCCGGGTAGCTCCAGGTCGCCAGGCAGTCAACCGAGTGGGCGGGCGTGAACGGCCGCCGGATCATGGCCGGACCGGCTCACGCGGCAGCATCACTACCTGGCCCTCCGTCCTCGGGTAGTGCACGGCCAGAACGCCGACCCCGTTCCTATTTACTTCTGTAGAAGAACTATTGATAGTTCTATCACAGAAGGATCTGGTTTGGACAGCCGCGTGGCGGCCTGGCGTGCCTAGGAGACCGGGCATTGCCGACGCCATCTCGCGCGTGTACGTCCAGGCCGATCTGGAAGGCCGCTCACCTGCGCAATCCGTCGCACCGCAGCATCTCCAACCTGGAGGCGACCGGCATGGTCCTTCGCCTGGACACCCATGCCCGCCGGATCGACACCGGCAGGCACCGGGTATTCGCGGTGACCCCGGGCACCCAGGCGGAAAAGACCTCTGGCCGGGACGTCGTGACCTGGCTTCGCGACCTTCCTGCTCAGCAGCCCTCAGGATGAGGACCAGACGGCTGCCCGGGCATGGCTCGGAGACACCGGGCAGCGCGCAGCTGCACGGCGTGCTAGCCCGGATCCGCGACCTCGGCGTCCCGCTGCTGTCGCTGACCACCGACCGCACCGGCCGCCTAATTGTTCTCTGGATGCGCTGCGGCGGTGTTCGTGGCGTTGAACGGGTCCGATGGGCTGGCTCCCGAACCGCCTGCCGGCCGCTGTGGCCTGGCTTGAGAACGATGTGCCGGCCTGCCGGGCCCTGCCGTGGCGTGGCTCGAAAGAGGTGCGACCGCTGATCGATCCGGAATTAGGCCTGCCCGCCACGGGATCCCCGCCGGAGCTCGAGTGGAAAGGGGCAGCCAATGGCGGCAGTGATGATCGGGGTGGCCCCGCATAAGGGGTCGCACACCGCGGTGGTGATCGACCAGGCCGAGAGAGCGCTGGACCAAGTGCGGGTGCGGGCCTGCGTGGCGCAGGCGGAGCGGCTGCTGGCGTGGGCGGCGGCCTGGCCGCAGCGGACCTGGGCGGTCGAGGGCGCCGGCGGGCTGGGCTGCCTGCTGGCCCGGCAGCTGGTCGCCGCGGGTGAGCGGGTGCTGGATGTGCAGCCCAAGCTGGCCGCGCGGGTGCGGCTGCTGGCCGCCGGGGACGTGAACAAGAACGACCCGGACGATGCCCGGCCGGTCGCCGTCGCGGCGCTGCGGCCGGCGGCCTGCCTGCCGGTGCGGGCCGATGACCATGACCAGGAGCTCATCCGCACCGGGTTCCGGATGATCCTCGCCGCTGACCCTGACATCGAGGTCGTGGCCGAAGTCCGCACCGGCATCGAGGCGGTCCTGGCGGCAGGCGAGCTGCGTCCTGACGTCGTGTTGATGGATATCCGCATGCCTGACCTGGACGGGATTGAGGCGACCCGCCGGATCCTCGCCAAGGACGGCTCGCAGACCCAGGTCGTGATCCTCACCACTTTTGACCTTGATGAGTACGTCTACGATGCGCTCCATGGGCAAGAACAACAGCGAAATCGCCGCCCAGCTCGTCGTGGCTGAGACGACGGTAAAGACCCATGTGACGCGGATCCTCACCAAGCTCGGGCTGCGCGACCGGGTTCAGGCCGTCATCCTGGCCTACGACACCGGCGTGGCGAGACCGCGAGCCGGGCCGTGACGCTGGCGCGCCACCGCGAGCCCTGATCGCGCCCTGTCCACTGCGGCAGCGCGCCGATTCGACGATTCACACGAGGGGCTGAGCACCATGGAGGTCAAAGAGCCCTCTGCGGCGAGCTCAGCAGGCCGCCGGAATTCGACATTGCCTCTGGCTGATATGCAGGCGATCGTGAGGCCCGGAATCGAGGCGCGCCGCACCTCGATCACGCGCATGATCAGGCACTATCTGAGCCGGAAGGTACGGTGATCTTCGACCCCGCAATGTCGGGATGAGAGCGTATTCAAGCGACGAGGCTGGCCTTGAACGGTCTGCGGGTCTCTGAAGCGGCCGACGCTGACATCGAGCACCTGGGCCTCGAGCGCGGGCACCGCCGCGGCGCGCTCGAATGGGGATTCTGTGTCGCTGACCGGGCTGGCAGGAACATGCCTCGAGCGATCCGGCCCCAAATGCGGTCCAGGTCTGAGGCACTCTGCTCGTGCTGGTCAGGGTTGAGATGCATCCGCACGAGCCGGTGCGGCCAGTTCGCCGACCACTCGGGTGGGCGTGTCTGCACTCCGGCCGGCGGGTCCTGCGCCATAGCGGGTCTGTTAGGGCGCCTCGTTTGGGTTTCTGCAAAGATGGCGGGGCAGGCGGGTGCCGGGGAAAATTGCGGTGTGCCTGCTGAGGAGCGGAAGCTCGCGACGGTTCTGTTTGCGGATCTGGTCGGGTCGACCGAACTGGCCGACCACCCGGACACCCTGGCCACTCGCGGCAACCTCGCCGGCTTCACCGGCGGGGCAGGGAATGCGGCCGCGGCACGGGACCAGTTCACCGCGCTGCTGCCTATCCGCGAGCGGGTCTCGGGCCCCGGGCACCCGGACACCCTGGCCGCCCGCGCCAACCTCGCCTACTGGTCGGCGGAGGCCGAGCGCAGCGGAAACTGCCTGGTACGCGATCAGCCCTGATCATCGCCGGCCCCGATGCCGGGCGGCAGCACCTCGGTGTCAGGCCGGGCAGCCGAACGACGGCCGCTTGCCTTCTGCCAGTAAGCCTCCTTGCCCAGCAGCGCCTCCCCGAACCGGTCGAACTCGGCGATCACCTTCTGCGTCGCCGCGGTAACGGCCTCACCGGTTCGCTCGCCCAGCTCTGCCAGCTGCCGGGACACCTCAGCCTGGATCTGAGCGGCCACCTCGTCGGCCGCCAGGCCGCGCATTTCCTGCCTGGCCTCCCGCACCGCGGCGCGCAGATCCTTGGTCGCGGCGTGGGCGTCGCGGATCATCTCCCGGCACTCGCTCATCGCCGCTTCCAGCCGGTCCAGTTCGCTCACGGCATCCTCCTCCCTTCCCCGCACGGCCCGGGCCGCGCCGGTCCCCGGCCGGCCTCCCGCCCGCGCACCGCAGGGCCATCATCAAGCTGCAGCAGCCCGCAACGACGCCGTGCGCCGCGGCTCAGCTGCCCTGACGGGCCAGGACCAGGAAACCCGGACCCATCTGGGGGCCGGGGAGGAAGCCGGACCGCACCTGGCCAGGTTACTAACCAGCGCCAAGCTCACCGAGCAGCGCCTGCACACGCACCGGGTCAGGTACCTGGGCGCCGGCCGCGAGCACCGGGGCGAGGGTGCGGTGCGCGGCCTCGCCATCTCCGGCGGTCGCGTGAGCGCGGGCCACGCGGCCTCCGGCGAGGTACCGGCCCGTCCGGCCGATATCAGCGCGGCCTGGATGTCGCCGGCCGCCGCGCAGGCCCGCGACTCGGCCAGGCTCAGCTGCCGGTCCAGCCAGGCCGGGACGGACCATCCGGCCCGGGCTCGGTCGATGAGCTGCGCGGCCACGGCCGGGCGGCCTTCGGCCAGGGCACCGCCTGCCGCGACGAGGTAGGCCACCGCCCCGGTCAGCTTGTCCGGAGTGATGCCCAGGGCGGTCGCCATGCTGCGGAGGCGGTCCGTCGGCTGACCGCGGTTGTCCGGACGTCCACGCGGAGCTTATTGTGCATGGGGTGCAGGGTATGGTTTCCGGACAGTGCGATTTCTGCGGTCAACGGAGGTATGGTGATCGATAGTCAAGCGGCGCTCGTTGCATACAACGATTTCCGGCAGGCACATCCAGAGTACTTTCTCAATCCACCCGACACGGCATTCGAGATAGTTTTCGATCCCGATCTGCAGAAAACGGCAGGTGCGGCACTTATTTATAAAGACATCTATGTCGTTTTTCTCCGGGATGCCGTTCGGTTCCGTAATGGGTTTGTCGGGACTTACATCCGGACCATTCCGGCAGCCGGGCAAGGAGGGGCGGCCGTACTTCCCGTGATTGACGGCAATGTCGTATTGATACGTCATGAGCGGCATGCTACGCGCAAGAAGCACTGGGAAATCCCGCGTGGCTTCGCGGCGCATGGTGAAACTCCTGCGGAAACTGCCCGGCGTGAAGCGGTCGAGGAAATCGGAATACTAGAGCCCGAGATAATCGACATAGGCAGCGTTTATCCTGACACGGGAGCGTCGAATGTCCATACCCGGCTCTATTTGGCACGCGTCACTGGGACAGGCCGGGTCGAGGCTAATGAAGGTATCGACGAGCTGAGAGTAGTAACGGCTAAGGAGCTCGATGAAATGCTCCGAGCTGAGCAGGTTACCGATTCGTTCACCTTGGCCGCCATTCTGCAGGCACGAGTACGCGGACTAATCGGCTGACGCTATCGGACGGCTTGGCTCAACATGTCGAGATACTCGCCTGCGGCGGCCGCCTGTTCTACGCTCGCCCAGCGCAAGCGTCCTGGTTCGTTGCTCTGGGTGAAGGTCTCACCGTTGAGCGATCCTACTATCTGCAGGCTGTCACCCTCGACATACAGAGCATCGCCAAAGCATCCGCCTAGGAGCGCGAGGTGGTTATCCCAGGCCTGAGCGAACTCAAAACGCTCCTCCGGACCGTCGGTACGCATGTGCAGCAAGCGGTTTACGTCGTCGCAGGAATGCTGCCATATCCGGCGCTGATCGGCATCGGCAATCAGTTCCCAATAGGCCTGGAATATTACCGAGAGAGGCTCGACACTTAGGTTCCGTTCCATGCCGACAGTATTGAAAATCCCCGACATCGGCGCCGCTTCATCAAGCTTCTTTTCGGTCACAGCGGCATCGGCATCTTGTTTCGCCGCGGCCACCGCGAGGGCGAGTTCGTTGACTTGCGCATCAGCCACCACGTTGCGGCTACGAGGCGGGGTGGAGAGATACGATGTGGTAGCTGCTGTCGAGTTCGCCAGCTGGGCGTTGTAGAGCGTATCGACCAACTCACGGACCAATGGAGCGACGTCATCACCCACCTCATCCGCGAAAACGGGGCCGTAGACCCATGTGCGGTTAACTAGTCCTGCCTCCCTACCTTGGATAGCCCGGTAGATTGTTTCCGCATGGTCCTCCGCGCAATTCGCCTTGCTGGCCGTGTCGACCAGCCAAGCAGTGCCTTTATCTTGGATCAGACGAATGCAGTCGGCGAGCACCCATGGTAGCTCTCTTCTTGTCTCCAGGTTTACATCGGGCAGCTTGATCAGGTAGTCGTGCAGGCGCTCCAGCGTGAAGAGCTGCTGATAGGCAAGTGAGTCTTTTCCAATAAAGTCGGGAAGTGGTATTGAATTTAGCCGGGCGCCGTTTTCTATGCGCCCCATAATCCCAGCCAATTCTCGTCGGGCTTTGTCGTCCTCGTCAATATGCTGCCATGCCGAAAGAATGAAGCGATTACCAGGCTCCAGTCTAGTTAGCTGGGTGATGCATCCTTGAAGCAGCGTCGGAGCCTGATGGCGGCGCATGATGACGGGAGGATGAAGGAGGTAAAGGTCGAGTTCAGTTCTATCTGGCGTCCGGCTCGCGACGGCCGCCGCTGCATCGAAGACCATGCTTAGCAAGCTCAGGACGCTGCGCGAGTCGAATGCCTGACCGTTATTTATGGTGATGGAGCGGCCGAGGAGCAGGGTCAGCAGTGTCTCGGTCTGGACCTGGGCCAGCTGAGGGTTCACGTACGGGTCAAGGGAACGCGCGCGGACTGAGTCGAACGACTCGTGGAAGACCATTTCCTGAGGCATTTCTCTCCTTATGCACTGGGGATGAGCGTGAATGGGCGGGGGGCATCGGGGCTCATGAACAGTACAGGCATGCCGGTTTCTGGCAACCTGACGCACCTCTCCAGCGTCACCGCGAAGGCTTCCTCAAGCGTTGCGCCCGACATCACGCTGACGAGCAGCTCCTCAAGAAGCTGCTCCAGGGCCCAGACGCTTTCGCGGGTTCGCAACGCTATGACCGCTGGTGTCCCACCGTCGGCGAGATGCCTGGCCAGATTGACAGACTGGCAAGCAGCCAGGATGACCAGCCGGGGCGAGGCGGCTGCCAGCGATCCAGCCAGCTGCTCGGCGTTGATGGTGTGCCCAGCCGTGAGCGTGAGGTGCCGGGGCCCGGCATGAGCGAGCAAGATCACCACATCGGCTGGTGCCGAAAGGACATCCCTGAGCTGCTGCTCAGACCCGACTGGGGGAATCTCGTCGGCTTGCAACTCCAGCCCGCGCGGAAACCGGTCCAAGATGGAAGGGAAGATCCGGCCGAAGGTGGCGAACTCACGGTCTGGTGCTCGCAGCGCTACCAGCCGTACTCCGCTGGATGCCGAGGACTGAACCCGGCTAGCCGTAGGCTTGGCCGAGCGAACGAGCTCGAAGTGGTGTTGATCAACGGCGAGCTCCCACGGGAGGACGTCCAGGTTGGAGTCGGAGATCACCAACCGCAACCGCGCCGGGAGCGGGATGCCCTGGCTGATCATGCGGTCCAGGGAAAGTCGCAGTCCAGCCGCGCCTAGCCAGCCTTGAAGACGCTCTGCCAGGTGCAGAGTTAGGTCCCTGCTGGGCTCCGTTCCCCGGCGCGCATCCTTCACCAGGACCATCACCAGCCTGTGCAGGTCGGTCGCCATGGGCCATCGGGAGCCGTCGGGTAGCCGGGCAACGTAGGTCCTGCGTCCGGCCGAGTCGGCCGTTGCGTCTACGCGTAGTACTAGCTCGTCATCGGCTGCGCTAGGGTCAGGACTGACCAGATTGAAGAGCGAGACCTCGTCTCCGGCTGCCGCCGCGAGCCGGAGACCGTCCGCACCGAGCGCCGAGGCATGCAAGTGGATACTGGCTACCCAGTGACCGGTATCGGCCCTGACGACGGCCACCTTGCCGTCACGGTACGCGACGGCAAAGAACTCTGGCGTCATCGCCACTGCCCGAGTCAACATGCTGCCCGCAGACCACAGAGTGGTGACCTCTCCATCGGCATACCGGAATACAGTCCCGTCGGTGACCGAGACGAACAGGAGGGCTCCGCCGGACATGCACAGCAGCCGCCGAGCCGGCGGAAGCCGGAATGCAGGCGTCCTGTCGATCCACATCCCACCTTCGTCGTCCAGCGTCACTACACAACCATCGTCAGCCACGATGGCGTCCACCACGGTTGTGTTGTGCCGGTAGCGCTCCTCGCCGTTGACTAGGACGCGGTTGCCGCATCCGGCTACCCACAGTCCGTTCTTCCCGGTGGTGACGACCCTGCTGGGGGTGCGGATCCTCGTGAGTGACTCTCCCGGTTTCCAATGGAACAGCCCGGTAGATCCGGCCACATACCAGCCAGTCGACGCGGCCGCCACGCGGTGTACCCGCCCGTAAATCCTGGCGGGGTCATGGCGGATCCGGCCTGCGGAGTCGTGCTGCCGCAACAAGCCGTGTGAGGTAGCCGATACCACCACCTCCGGACGGCTCGGGTCCAGTCCGATGACTGCGACCTCATCCGGCACCGTGAGCGCTCGGCCCCCGCGACCCGCGGATCGCTGCCAGCCGATGAGGCGACGACCATTGCCTGTGATAAGGAGCTTTTCGGTGAATGCCAGTACTGATGTCGGGCTCGCCGTTCGCAGGCTCCGATAACGCGGCTTGCGGCCCTCTAGGCCCTCGGTGATCCAGATCCTGCGGTCGTATCCAGCCGACGCAAGGGAGCCATCCGCCGACCAGCCTAGTGCGGCGACCGACAGGTGCCTGACAGCCAGCACGCGAGTTTCCCAGGTACCGCCAGAACGGCGCAGCACCACCACGGTCCCGTCCGCCTCGCCCAGAGCGACCATCTCGGCAGAGGGATGCCAGCTCGCCGTTCTCACCCGCTTGAAACGAGAGTGGGTATGCCGCAGCTGCAGACCCTCTCGGTGTTCAGCTATTTCGCCATCTGCCCGTACGCAGGCCAAGGCACCGTCGGCGGTGAAACTCATAGCCAGCACAGCCGGATGCTCATCGTCTGCGTCAGGCCACTTCAGCTGGGTGCCGTCCACCCACACTTCGCCGGTCTCGAATCCGCACGCCACCCGCGGTCCGTCGGTCGCCGCCGCTGTGATGGCACTTCGCTCGTGCGGCACCCGCTCCGGTCCATCGGGCCGCATGACAAGCAGCTCGTTGCCAGCACCACCGGCTACTACGGTGCCATTGCGGACCGCGATCACCCATACAGCACCGGGTATCTCGCCCAGCGTCAGCGGCGACGCCGACATGCCACGGGCTGGGTCGCGCTGTTGTATTCGGCCGTTCCGGTCACCGGTGATCAGCTGGGTTCCGTCAGCTGCCAGCGCCGTCACCGTATCCGTCGTCCAGGCCTCCCCCACGACCCTCCGGTCGGCCGACGCATGGCGCCACCATTGACGCAGGTAAGGATGCCCGAGGTGCTCCAGCCACCTCACTGCCCACCGTTCGAATTCTGGCCTGGCCAGCGCAGCGGCCAAGCTGAGAACCAGTTGCGCAGCGCAGGCACGTGGGTCCTCGCCGGGCTGGTGCTGAAGGGCGTCGCGGGCGGAAGCCGCCTCCCGCAGCACCTCGGCGAACATCCTCTCAGGGTCTACCGGGCTGGTTTGCATATAGGTATCGGCCAGACCTTCCAGGTCTGTCCACGCGGAATCATCGTCCCAGGGTGTCGGCAGGCCTTCCGGAGGCATAGTTACCTATTCCGTGCCAGGCCGCGAAGAGATCACAGAAAGCCGCGGTGACCAGCGGTAAAGCGGGGAGCAACTACCCGGCATAGTCATTGAAGCCGCAATCATGATTATTGCAGACACGATCATATCGCTTACTTGCTCGACGCCGCCCCAACCAGTTGATAAACAATATACACACACCGCTCTTCTCCGCATACAATCTGCACGAATCGTGACGATAGATAGAGGAAGGGTCATGCCAACTGTCCGCGACGTGATGTCAGGGGCGGTCGTTATCATCCCCGCATCCGGTTCCGTTCCCGAGTATCAGGGCACCCTTGCCGTCGTGCTCGACCCTTCAGGGCGCCCGAGTACCGTCATCGGGCCCGACGGCCCGCAGGAAGTACTGACGGTATCGCCAGATGCACCTGCGGACGATCTACCCTTCACGGTTAATGGTGAGGCGGTAATCGGCGGACAAGCATACTGTCTCGTTGTCGTGGCTGACGGCATGGTCATGGGCATCATGACTCCAGAGATCTTGGATGCCTTGCTAGGGCCAGATCCGCTTGAGGGAGACCTCACGCCCGCAGGCGACATGCCCCCGACCGACCGTCACGATGGCGATCCGCGGCATGTCAACCTTTGCTTCACCTGGCCGCATTCACGCGACATCGTGCCCTCGGACACGGCCTTGCAGGCGGGGTGGGACTATGAGTTGCGATTGGATATAGGGCAAATATCGAATGACAGCATTGTGGTCAACCCGGAAGAATTGCCCGCTCACCTGCTGCCTTCGACGGACCAGGGCACCTGGCTGGAGATCGTCGTGGTCAGCGACGACCTTGAGCTGCCGAGGAACACTTTCCCGGTCTTCTTGCCGATTCACGGGCCCAGTTGGACATGTCCCTGTCCAGTGAGCCAGAGGCACGCGTGCCACGAACGGCAGCGAGGTCGCTACCTTTACGTCCCGTTCACCGTGCCGGCCGAACCCGGTATCGCCAGGCTGCGTCTGACCATTTGCGTGGACAACCGCCAGGTGCAGTCCATGCTGGTCTCGGTGGAGATTACTTCGGTCGAGCGTCCTGGCCTGGCGCAGAGAGCGGTCATCGATTACACCTTGACCGCTTACCTGTCCGACGTGGAGGCATTGCCGTCACCACTGCTTAGCATTGGCGTCAGCCCGGTGGCCCCGGAGCGTCAGTCGATGCTTGTCTGTTCCGGTAAGGCGAGACCGCTCATGATCGGGATAACTGAGCTTCAGATGAACGAGATGCTAGCTCAAGGCAGAGCCTTGCTCGGCCAGATCCAGGACAACCTTGACGGCAGGAGGCTCACCACAGACTCCCGGCGCTTCAGGGAGAATCTGAGGAACCTGGCGATCTTCGGACGAGGGATTTTCACCAAGGTCATCCCGGACCGCGCTCTGCGAGCCGAATTGCGCAACAGATTGCGGCAGCGCGGCGTGATCCAGGTGGCACGGATAGGCGTGGGCGACTATTCTGTCCCGTGGGCTCTACTTTATGACATCCCGATTCAAGACGGCGACCCCGCCAGCAACCGTTTCTGTCCAGTCATCGAAGCCTGGGAAAAGCTCTTCAGAACTGACGGTGCCTTCGTGTCCGCCTGCCCTTTCGATGCCAGCCACACTGATGACACAGTGTGCCCGTTTGGGTTCTGGGGATTCCGCCATATTATCGAGACACCTCCGTCGATGCCCGCGGGCCATGGCCTCCCGACGCTCATACGTACGCCGCGCGAACCAAAGATGGTAGTCGGGTACGGTAAGCTGCCCCAGGTTCAGGCTCATCTGGACGCACTGCGTACCGATCTTGCCGGGATCTCGGTGCAAGCTCACGACCAGCGCGCCGGGCTGATTAACGCCCTGCACACCACAGATCTGTCTCTAGTCTACTTCTTTTGCCACTGCCGGCGGAGCGATGGGCATCGGTCGCCAGGCCCTAGCCCCTACCTAGAGATTGGTCACGGGCGAATCAGTCCCAACGACCTGGCAGGCGACGATCTAGTTGCGCTGTCGTATTGGCGTAAGAACTCTCCGTTGGTATTCATCAACGGATGCCAGACGGCAGGCATCACGCTCGATTCGTGGATCGACTTCGTCGGCGTATTCGCCCAGATGTACGCATCAGGTGTTATCGGCACGGAAATAGCGATCCGCGAGACCCTTGCCCGCAAGGCTGCCGAGCATATATGGAGGTCATTGAACCAGCGCAGCACGGTCGGAGAAGCCCTGTATTCGCTCCGGATGCATCTCCTCCGCGACAACAACCTCCTTGGCCTCGCCTATAGTGCCTACTGTTCCGCTCATCTCCGCATGGACGCCTGAGTTCAGGCTAAATGCTGAGTGTCTATGGGCGAAGCTACTGCAGGCCGCTCACGCCCGAGATTATCCCCCCTATCACTATCAGGATAGTACCGAAGGAGAAGCAAGCGAGGCTTGGCTTGCCGGATTCGGCTATTGCCACGACCAGTTCTTTTACTGCCCTCACGAAATCAGCCGGGCCAAGCGTCCTTCGTTGCCTGTACTCGTCCAACGCAAAGAACATTCCCAGCACTACCAGCAATATGCCGACTCCAATTACGACTATTCCCGCAATAGCCATAGCTTGCCCACCCCATTAGAAGCTCCGGTAATGCGTTCATGCTACCGGTCTAGAGTGCCTGTCGCGCAGGGGATGGATTATTGTTAGGGAACTAGTCGACCATCGTCAAGTATGCTTTTCATTATTCGTGATATCTTGTGAAGACTCGGCTACGAGTAATGTAAGTAGGTCGTGTCCTGTGGTACGGCGATATGCGGGTGGCACGCGGCATAGCCGATGGCATGCGGGCAGGAATTGTACTGTCCCAGCAGGCTGACCTCCGACAGCCCGGCCCGGTCGATGACAGCCTCCAGATCTGAGACCATCGCCTCCAGCGACAGGTCGGTGACATCTCGCTGCGAATGCCCGGTTCCCCGCCCGTCGTAGTGCACCAAGACGAGCCGCCGCGTGAGTTGCTCGAAGACCCGGTTCAGAAGCGGGATCTGCCATTCCATCCGCATATTGCTGAATGGCACCCACGGAACGAAAACCACCGCAGGGCCATCACCGGCGACCGTGAAAGCCAGGCTCACACCGTCCGCACTGCGCGCATGACTTGTCCGCGGAGCGGTCATCACAGACCGACCCTATCGTCCGGGCACGGGCATCTCGGCCGACCGGCATCGGCCGACCGCGTCGCTCGTGATTCCTCGTCCGTGTTGTCAACCGGTCGCGGCGGCGTCGGCACCGTTATCGGCAGTCTCGTCCTCTGCGGTCAGGTCGCGCTGGATCGCGTCGATCAGGGCAGCCAGGGTGGTCGCCGCGGCCTGGCGCTTCGTGGCCGGCCAGTCCGCGATTACGCGGCCGAGCCGGGCGGCGACGCGGCCTGATGCAACCCACTCAACCTGAAAGGAAATTGGCATGAACCAGTCCACGATCCTGGTCACCGGGGCCACCGGCACTGTCGGCCGTCCTCTCGTCGACGGCCTGCTGGCCGAAGGCGCCCGGGTCCGGGCGCTGACCTGCGCTGCGGCGGGTTCGCCGCCAACACGCTGGCATGGGCCGACACCATCCGCGCCGACCGGGTGGTCCGCGCCCCCTACGGGCAGGCCGCCATGGCGCTGATCGCCGAGCAGGACATCGCCGCGGCCGCGGTCCGGACCCTGCTCGACCCCGGTCACGTCGGCCAGACCTACTACCTGACCGGCCCGGAATCGCTGACCCAGATCCAGCAGGCCGCGGCGATCGCGGCGGCCATCGGGCAGCCGGTGCGCTTCGAGGAACTGTCCCCGGAGACGTTCCGTCAGTACGCCACCCGGCGCTTCCCCGCGCCGGTCGTGGACGACCTGCTGCGGAACTGGGCCCGGTCCGCCAGGCAGACCGCCGATATCGCATCCGATCTAGAGAAGATCATCGGGCGCCCGGCTACCACCTACGCGCAGTGGGCTGCCCGGCACGCCGGCGCCTACCGCTGATGCGTCCCGTCACTGTCCCCCGGGCGGGTTTCGCCCTTTCCCAAGCGAGCATGGCTGGAAAGCCCAGCCGCCAAGGAGGTATCTCATGTCCACACACGAGAGGCGGCAGGAAGTCGCAGCTCAGGCTGGGAGCGTGCCAGCCGCATCGCAACGGCCCAGCGCGCCGCCGCGCGAGCCTAGGAACGCGATCCGCCTCGGGCCACGCGCCAGGCGCCTGATCAGGGCGGCCGCCCGGGTGGTCAACCCGCTGGTGCTGCGGATCGCCGGGCGCCGGCACATGCCGATCGTCGGCATCGTGCATCACCGCGGCCGCAAGACCGGGCGCGAGTACGCCACGCCGCTGGGCGTGCGGCCCGCACCCGGCGGCGGGTTCGTGATGCCGCTGACCTTCAGCCAGGCCTCGCAGTGGTACCAGAACATCCTGGCCGCCGGGGGGTGCGTCATCACCTACCGGGGCGCGGACCACACCGTGGCCGGGCCGGTGGTGGTGGATCGCGCCACGGCGGGGCCGGGCTATCCCCGGTATGAGCGACTGGCATTGCGGCTGATCGGAATCAACGAATTCCTCTGGCTGGCCGACGCCCACGACGAGCCCCGGCCGGCCGTAAGCGGGGCGTGAAGCCACGGCCGGTTCGGGAAAGATTGATGCCCAGATCACGATGTGGCCCGTTACCTCAATTTCTGCAGATCAGGCGTACCAGTGGTGCTGGCTACGCCTGGTCAGCTGACTGCGTGCTCAGGTTGACCGGTGGCGCGCTTGCGGGCGAACCAGCGCATCCCGGACGGGATGGAGGCGATGCTGCGGCAGTTCGAGTACGAGGCCGACCCCGCCCGGACCGGCTGGGCTGGCGGTGCGCGGGACCGCGGCAATCGAGCGCGGGCCCGCTGGTGTACTGCTTCGAGCAGGCCGACCAGCCCGCCGGGGATGCTCCAGGTGCTGGCTACTCCGCCGCCGGGATCCAGACCCGCATCGCTCCTGGCGAGCGGTTGGCCCACGCGAAGTATGGAACGGCGAGCAGCTGCGTCGGAGACGCCGCAGTTGCAGCCGGCAGCGCGCGGAGGTCACGGTACTCGGACTGCCGCCACCCGTCGAGATCGCGGACGACGCCCGTCAAGCCCACACCGGGCAGGCCGCCCAGCTGCGGGACCGGCCCGTTGTCGACGGGATCGGCTGCGGGATCGGCAGCGACGGCGGCCAGGTCGAGGCCAGGCGCGAGATCGGGCTGCTCGAGGCAGTACACCACGGGCCCGCGCTCGATCGCGAGGCAGCCCCGCACTGCGTCGATGCGCGGGTTGGGCACGGTCAGTCGAGGCGAGACGTCGAGTAGGAGCACGACCTGTGTGCCATCCCGCCAGCGGCGTCTCACCTCGGCGTAACCGCCCGCGGCGACGGCTTCGC
>Ga0335078_10008802_pt1 | contig 14998 bp, 12 predicted proteins | sample Lox_Sample_32_FD_206711 | JGI IMG/M metagenome (GOLD analysis project Ga0335078, IMG submission 206711) | Soil microbial communities from Loxahatchee National Wildlife Refuge, Florida, United States - Lox_Sample_3.2 | ecosystem: Environmental > Terrestrial > Soil > Wetlands | place: USA...
GCTCGATGCCGCGTTCGCCGCCGCCGGGCTGACCGCCGCTGACGGCAGCCCGCTGCACTGCACCCCGCACGACTTCCGCAGGGTCTTCATCACCGACGCGATCATGACCGGGCTGCCCCCGCATATCGCGCAGATCATCGCCGGCCACAAGGACATCAACGTGACGCTCGGATACAAGGCCGTCTACCCAGACGAGGCCATCCAGGCACACCTGGCGTTCCTGGCCAGGCGGCGGGCACTGCGGCCGACCGATGAATACCGCGTTCCCACTGACCAGGAATGGCAAGAGTTCCTCGGCCATTTCGAGCGGCGGAAGATCGCTACCGGAATATGCGGGCGCGCCTTCGGAACACCCTGTATTCACGAGCACAGTTGCCTGCGCTGCAGCATGCACTGGCCATCACCCGGCCAGCGCCACCGCATCGCCGAGATCCGCGACAACCTCATCGCCCGCATCGCCGAAGCCGAGCGCGAAGGCTGGCTCGGCGAGGTCGAAGGACTCAAGATCAGCCTGGCTGGCGCCAACGACAAGCTCGCCCAAATCGACCGGCGCTCCCAGACCCCGGCCACCGTCAGCCTCGGCATGCCCGGCCTCCCGGCCTCCGCCTCCCGCAAGGAGCCCTGATGAAACCCGCCACAGTCACCGATTCCCTGCTGCACGACCTCGTCGCGTCCGCCCTCGCCGAGGGCACGGACCAGCTCGCCGTCGCGGCCGCCGTCACCCTCGACGACCGCATCTTGTTCTGCGGGCGTGACACCGGCGACTTCGACCAGCAATGGGGCCTGCCCGGCGGTGCAGCGCTACCCGGCGAAACCCTCACCAGCGCCCTGGACCGCATCCTGGCCTGCGACTACGGGCTGGACACCACCCAGATCCGCGCCTACCTCGGCAGCTACGACCGCATTCACCACGGCGAGACGATCCGCACCTTCGTCTTCACCGCCAGCTGCGCCGACCCCCTCCAGATCTGCCGTCACGCCCGGATCGCGCACTGCTGGGCCGACCCCGCAAGCCTTCCAGAGCAGGACAGCCAGGAACTTGCCCGCCTGACCGACCTGGCCATGCAGGCAACCGCACCCTCCGGACCGCCGGCCGGCCGGTGGGAACTGACTGCCGCCCTGCGCGCCTGCAGCAAGGGAATCTACTGCAACCAGGCTGCCGCCGAGTTGCTCATCAGGCACGGATCCTGGCTGAACAGGGACGACTTCACCGCTCAGTTCATCCTCGCCGGCACCAATCCGGGAGGCAGCACCACGGCTGCGATCAACTGGGAAGAGGCGATCACCGCCCTGCACGCCGGCGACCTTCCGTGCTCGAGCAGCGAAGCCGCCATCCTCGGCCTAGCCGCCAGTCTTGCCACCGGCACACCTGTTGCCCTGGGTCACGCCCTCACCGGACTCGACCAGGCCAACCTCTACCTCGTCATCAACGCCATCAGAAACGCCGGCGGCCAAAGCTAACCGGACTCACAGCAGTTCCAGGCGCAGCCCAAGTTCAGAGAACCGCGGAACTCCTCCAAGCCGCCGTCGAGTGAGGGTCTGGCCAAGCCGGCGCCGAGACCGCGGTCGCTGCGGAAGCGCAGCGGGCGCAAGCCCGGCGGCCAGGACGGGCATAAGGGCACGACGCTGGCGCAGGCGGCCATGCCGGACCGGGAGGTCCGCCATGAGCCGGGCTGCTGCGGCCGGTGCGGTGCCGGGCTGGCCGGCCGCCCGGTGACCGGGGTGGAGCGCCGCCAGGTCTTCGACCTGCAGCCGGTGCGCGCCGAGGTGACCGAGCACCAGCTGATCGAGCGGGAATGCGGCTGCGGGCACCGCACCAAGGGCGCGGCCCCGGCCGGGGCGGAGGCCCCGGTGCAGTACGGGCCCCGGATCGCCGCGATCATCGTCTACCTGTATGCCGGGCAATTCCTGTCCAAGGACCGCACCGCGGTCGCGCTGGCCGAGCTGTTCGGCATCCCGTGCTCGTCCGGGACGGTCGCGGCGCTGACCGTCCGCGCGGCCGGGCGGCTGGACCGATTCCTGGAGCAGGGCGCTGAACCAGCCGGGGCCGGACGGGGCACAGCCATCCCCTTACAGCTGGATCACCGCGCTGCGCGCCCCGGCCATCAAGAAGCTGATGGCCGACGACGGTCCCCTCCAGCTCAGCTTGTTCGATGAGCAGGACCTCGCCGAGATCACCTCCCCGGACTTCCCTGGCGAGCGGCTGGTCGCCTGCCGCAACCCGCACCTGGCCGCAGACCGGGCCCGCAAGCGCGAGGACCTGCTGGCTGCGACCGAGAAGCTGCTAGGCCCCGTCATCGCCCGCGTGGCCGCTGGGCGGCTTCGCGGCGCCGCCAAGATCGGGGTCGAGGTCGGCAAGGTGATCAGCAAGTACAAGACTGCCAAGCACTTCGATGTCGCCATCACCGATACCAGCCTGACCGTGCAGCGCCGGCAGGCGCAGATCCAGGAGGAGGCCGCCCTCGACGGGCTCTACGTGATCCGCACCCCCGTCCCAGCCCAGGAGCTGGACGGGCCCGGCGTGGTGACCGCCTACAAGAACCTCAAGCACGTCGAACGCGACTTCCGGTCGATCAAATCCGACGACCTGGACCTGCGGCCGGTGTTCCACCGGCTGGAGGAACGCGTCAAGGCCCACGTGCTGATCTGCATGCTGGCCTGCTACCTCACCTGGCACCTGCGCAAAGCGTGGGCGCCGCTGACCTTCACCGACGAGGACTCGCCCCGCCAGGACAACCCCGTCGCCCCCGCCCGCCGCTCCGCCAGGGCACAGGCCAAGGCCTCCTGCCAGCACGACGAAACCGGCCGCCCCTACCGCAGCTTCCGCGGCCTGCTCGAGCACCTGGCCACCCTGCCCCGCAACCAGGTCCGGTTCGCCGGCACCCAGATCACCCTGCCGATGCTCACCGAGCCGACCAGCACCCAGCGCGAGGCCTTCAGCCTCCTGGGCACCGCCATCCCCCTGACCTTGACGTAGTACGAACGCCACCCAGCAGGCCAGCCGAAATGCCAGGTCAGACCCAAAATCGCCAACCGAACTAGACGTAACTTCGGGCTAACGTCTGCGATTGGCCCGCTCTACGGCCCGCCGGGCGGAACTGCTGCCAATTGATGTAAGGGGCAGGGCAGTGCCCCGATGCAGTCGGCGCCAATAGCGCTGGCGTGCCGGTCCAGGCCGCCGCGGGCCGGGCTCGTATCACTAGCGGCCTCTTGCACGTAGCTCAGTACCACGCCGGCATCCAGGACAGCTTCAAGCAGGGCGGTCAGCTTCCGGTCGGCCGGGCTGGTGCCAGGCCGGTCATCTTCTCGCTGAGCTCCCACAGTTGCCGCGCGGCCGCGTCGTCGCGCGCGGCGGCCGACGGCTCACGCCGCTGGCGCTTGACGTAGTACCCGCCGGTCTGGTCCGCCACATCCGGTGAACTGGCCAGGTACACAATGGTGTCCGCGCCGCGCTCGGGCGACAGCATGAACGGCCGGGCGATCGTGACGCCGAGCTTCAGCAGCGGTCTGGCCTCCCGGCCGAAGCCCGTCCGTACCACCCCCGGATGCGCGCAGTTGGCCGTCACCCCGGTGCCGTCCAGCCTGCGGGCAAGCTCGCGCGTGAACAGGATGTTGGCCAGCTTGCTGTTGGCGTAAGAACGCCAGCTGTCCCACCCGCGCTCCAGGTTCGGGTCGCTGAGGTCGAGGCGGGCGGCGGAGTGCGCGTCGGAGGTGACGGTGACCACCCGCGCGGGCGCGCACGCCGTCAGCTTCGGCAGCAGCAGGTTGGTCAGCAGGAAAGGTGCCAGGTGGTTGAGCGCGAACACATGCTCAAAGCCGTCCGGGGTGATCCGTCGTTCACCGAGCACCAGTCCGGCGTTGTTGACGAGCACGTCGATACGCTCTAGCCTGGCCACTCGATCAGCGAGCCCGCGCACCTGTTCCAGCGAGGCGAGGTCAGCGATCTCCGCCTGCGGCGGCGACGCGCTCACCGAACCGATTCCAGCAGCGGCCGCCTCGGTCCGGCCGCGGTCGCGCCCGACCAGCACGACCGTGGCGCCCAGTCTGGCCAGAGCGGTCGCCGCCGCCTTCCCGATCCCGGATGTCGCGCCGGTAACCACGCAAACCTTGCCTTTCATGCCCGCATGCTAACCCAGCGGGCCTGGGCCCAGCCCGCCCGCGGCGAAGGCCGCTCATCGCCTTCCAGGCGTCATACCGATTCCTCTTCGTGCGCCCGCTGAGGACACGCGTCGATCATGCAGCGCGATCCGTCCTGAGGGTCTGTACGCCGATAGATCGCTGATTTAGCGCGCCTTGGAGTTTGGGCCGCCTGCCAACCTGTTGCGCTCAGATCATTCTTTCTTGGACGGACCGGTCATTCTTCTTGGACGGACCGGGTGTCGCCTGCCACGCTCACTCCAGCAGGCGACAACCGGGGTCCGCCAGGCCCTGGCCTTGCCGGTCCGCTGAGCGCCGGATGAGTGCTGCAACCAACCCCGGCATTCTCCCGCCGGGCTGGCATGCGGACACAACCTGGTCAGCCACCGATGATCCTGTACACGCCGTGCTCGACACCGGGTGTAGGCAGCGCCCATGGCACCTTCGCCAGGCCGCCAGCCGATGAGCACCGAGCAGCGCGCAGGTCATCGCGGCCGCTCCGCACCTCGTTTGGGGCTGGTGACACGTGTGTTAACGGCATGTCGCCCGCGAGTTCAGCCCGACCGAAGGCTCTTCACCAGGAATTCACGGCTTCAGCGCCTGATAGCCAGGGTTCCCCAAGCGGCCCGTCTCCCGTTTGCAAGGTTGACGGCCAGGGTTAGGGGGCGGCGATGAGCGGCCGGTATCGCTCTCTGAGTATCTGGTCGCCGCGCTGGCGTAGCGCGGCGTCGCGGACGGCGGCGGGCGCCGCCCAGGCTCTGGCGGCGAGGGTGCTTTGCTGCTGCACGTAGCCGGCTCGCGGCTTGCGCCTGGCCTGGAAGCGGGCGAGCGCGTCCTCGATCGTGTCCGCGGCGCGCAGCAGTTCGGCGAGCACGATGGCGTCTTCGATGGCCATGGCGCCGCCTTCGCCCAGGTGCGGCGGGCTGGCATGAGCGGCGTCGCCGATGAGCACGACCCGGCCGGCGTGCCAGCAGTCCAGGTCGATGGACTCGATCGGCCCGAAATGGATCTGCTCGTCGCAGGTCAGGGCGGCGAGGTAGCCGGTAACCAGCGGTCCGAAGCCGCGGAAGTGCTGCCCGAGCCGGTCCAGGCGCCCCGCGGGCGGGTCGTGGAACGGTTCGCCGTCCAGGCCGGCGAACCCGTAGGTATGCCCGCCGCCCACCGGGACCAGCCCGAAGTAGCGCCGCTCCCCGGTGAAAACCATGAGGTGATCCACGCCACGGGGCCGGGCGGGGATGATGCTCCGCCAGCCCACGGCACCTGCGTAGCCGGGCGCCTTCTGGGATACGGCCAGGCCGCGTACGGTGGAGTGGATGCCGTCCGCGCCGACGACAAGGTCATAGTCGCTGGCCGAGCCGTCGGCGAACACGACTGACACCCCGCCGCGCTGCTGAGTCAGCCCGATCACCGCCACGCCGAGGCGGTGCGGCACCGCGTCCGCCGCCGCTGCCAGGATCTCCTGCAGCCGTACCCTGGCGATTCCCAGGCAGGGCCCGGCCTTGCCCCACAGCTCGTTCAGGTCGCTGGCGCACAGCCGGGCGCCGTGCTGGTCGTAGAACCCGTAGCGCGGCAGCGGGGCTGCCGCCCGGCTGACCGCATCGCCGAGCCCGAGCGTCCGCAGCGCCCGCACCGCGTTGGCGTGCAGCGCGATCCCGGCGCCGGCCGCGGGCCACTGCGGGCATTTCTCGGCGAGGTGGGGGGTGTATCCGCGGCGCCGCAGCGCGATCGCCAGGGACAGCCCGGCGATGCCGCCGCCGGTGATCAGGATGCGCCCGGCTTCGGCCATGTCATCCTCCCCTCAGCAGCCCGCGTCCCCGGGCTGGGCCGGCGGGCCTGGCAGCGGGATGAAGCGCCTGACCTTGCCCGTCTTAGGGTCGCGGGTGATCGCTTCGGTCAGCGTGATGCTGACCCGCGGCCCGGGCAGTCCTGCCTGGCCCAGAGCGTGCTCCAGCCGGGCGGCCAGCGCCGCGGCATCGAGGTCGCCGCCGGTGACGCAGGCGACTTCGATGCCGTTCCCGGTCTGCCGGACCTGGTACTCGCGGACCGCGGCCTCACCGGCCAGGGCGCTGCGGATCACGTGCGGGTGGACGGCCACGCTGCCGTAGCGGAACACCTCGTCGGCCCGCCCGTCGATGCTGGCGTGCAGCCAGCCGGCCTCCGGCGTGGCTTGCGGCCTGGTGAACCGGTCGGTGAGCTCGTAGCGGATCAGCGGCTGGGTGAGGTTGTGCAGGTTGGTGACCAGCACTTTGGCCGAGGGCACCCCGGCCGGGACCGGGTTGTTGTCCTCGTCGGCCGGCTCGGCCAGGCACATGTCGCTGGCGAAGCGCAGCACCGAGCCGCCGGGCTCGCTGTGCCCGGCCAGGCCCTCGGTGGACACGAACGCGTCGATCACCGGCACCGCGAAGGCCCGTTCGATGATCGCGCGGTCGGCCGGGGTGAGCAGTTCGGCGATCGATGTCACCGATCGGGGGGCGATGCGGAGCCGCCCGGCCAGCTGCTCGCGGGCCAGCTCGGCCAGCTTGGATGCATAGCCGAGCAGGGCGGGGGGCTGGGCGGCGTTGAGCCGGGCGATGATCTCGGGCAGCGGCAGCGGCGCCGGCGCCGGGATGAGCGTGACCGGCGGCCCGGCGGCGACGGCGGCGCCGAAGCCGCTGGAGTGCACCGGCGAGGCGGCCGCGACGATGCCGAGCACCAGGCCGCCGGGTGGCGGCCCGCCCGCGGCCAGCGCCCGGGCGTATCCCGGCCGGACCACTGAGGCGACGAAATCGGCGAACTCGCCCAGTGTCTGGACGAAGATGCCGCGCAGGCCCGAGCTGCCGCCCGAGACCAGGCACACGTACTGATCCAGCAGTAGGCCCGGCTGGCGCGCCGAGGCGGCCAGATGCCGCTCGGCCAGGCGGCGGCTGAGTCGGCGGTCGGTCACCACGTCGTCGAACTCGGCCATCATCTGGCTCTTCGTCATGACCGGCAGCCGGCCCAGGTCGGTCAGCTCCAATCGCTCCAGGTCCAGCCCGCTCAGCCGCCGGGCGTGGAACGGCGAATGCTCGGCCGCATGCGCGAGCAGCACCCGCAGCCGGTCCCGCTGGTGAGCGGCCAGCTGGCCGGCGTCCCAGCCAAGCCGCTGCGTGTACTGACCCAGACGCCAGGCCAGCTCGGCCGACATCCTGGCCGGCAGACAGGCGTGCCGCGCGGGCACGGTCGCCGTGGTCATGACGTGCCCGGTCCCGTTACCGGGGCCGGCACCGGCGGCCGGAACAGCGGCCCGAGCACCTGGGCCACCTGCGCGGCCACCTGGCGTCCGCCGAGCGCAGCCGGGTCGGCGGCCTGCTCCAGCGCGGCGCCGGCGCTGAAGGCCAGCATCAGCTCGGCCAGCCGCCGCGGCGCGACCGCAGGTCCCTGACCGTCCCGTGCGCCGACCGTGGCCAGCACGCCGGCCAGCGCCTCCACGGTACGGGCGTGGGCCTCCGCGTACCGGCGGCTGAGCCCGGCATCCCGGGCGGCATGCACCCGGAATTCGATCACCAGCAGCAGCCAGCCAGGCGTGGCCTGGTCACCACGGGCCAGGTGGCCGATCAAGGACAGCAGGTCACCGTCGCGCAGGGCCCCGGCCACCCTGGCGTTTTCCGCGGCCCGCTCGGAGATCCGGGACTCCAGCAGGGCCAGGAACAGGTCGGCCTTGCTGTCGAACTGCGAGTACAGCACGCCCTTGGAAAAGCCCGCCTCCTCGGCGATCTGCTCCAGCGTCGCGCCGTGGTAGCCGCGGGCCAGGAACACCCGGCGGGCGGCGTCCAGCACCAGCGCGCGATTGCGTCCGACCTGCTCGGCCCTGCTCAAACGTTTCATACCTTCGGTATCTAATACCGGAGGTATCTGAAAGTCAATAGTATCCGGCCGTGACGCTGAGTCCGGTTCACGCCGGCCGGCGCAGCACCGGATGCGGGGCCCGGTGAGGCGTACAGCCCGCAGGGCCGGTCCCGTTCCCCCGCCTGAAGTCAGGTGTCCGGGGTTGGTCCGGCCGGCCCCTGCCGACATCCGCGAGGCAGACCGGCAGCGACATCAAGTGCCGCCAGCTTGGCGCGCAGGAAATCCCGATCTGGAAGTGCCACCCGCTACCTGGCGAAGCCCACGCCAGTGTCAGGCGGGACGGCGCGTCTGGTCATAACTGCGGCGGCGCATGCTGAAACGCGCAGATCATCCAGGTCTGCACACGCGCCCCTTGCCTTCGAGCAGATCTTTCAGGGCTAGGCGTATGCCGGTGTCGGGCAGGTCCGGGAATGCCCGCCGGGCCGGGGTGGGGTCGAACGTCATGTCGAGGGTGTCCATGACCAGCGCGGCGCGGGCCTGGCGGGCCAGCGCGGGCCTGATGGCGGCGGCCGTCCATGCCATCGCCTGCAGGGCCGGGCGCGGGATGTGCCGGACGGTGCCCCGGCGTCCCGTGGTTTCCTGCACGATGGCGGCGAGCTGGTTGAAGGTCAGGTTGTCCGGGCCGCCGAGCTCGAGGACCCGGCCGCGCAGCCCGGGATCGGTGACCGCCAGCGCGGTGAGGGCGGCGACGTCGGCGGCGGAGACGAAGTTGACCGGGTTGTCGCCGCGCCCGAACACCGGGATCTTCCCCGAAGCCTGCAGCGGCTGGTTCATGATCGTGGCCCAGGTCTCCATGAAGGCGGTGGCGCGCACGATGGTCCAGGAGATGCCGCTGGCGCGCAGCGTTTCCTCGGCGGCGTGCTTGGCCCGGAACAGGCCGACAGGGTGGCCGGGGGATGCGCCCACCACCGAGACCAGCACGAACGCGGCGCCAGCAAGGCGGGCTGCGTGAATCAGGTTGGCGTTCCCGGCCCGGTCCACCGAGGCCGGGGAGACGCCGCCGCCCCCGGCGAAGCCATGCACGGCCGAGACCACCGTGCCCGCGCCGCGCAGTGCCCTGCCCACGCTGGTGGCGTCGCGCACATCACCGCGGACCACGTCCACGCCGGGACCGGCTAGGTACCGGGCCCGGTCCGGGTCCCGGGTCAGCACCCGCACCGCCAGACCCGCCCCGGCCAGGCGCGGGACCAGCCGGGCGCCGAGAGTGCCGGTGCCGCCGGCCACGACGATCACCGGCGGGCCCCGGGCCCGGGCCCGGCTCCGGCCCGGACGTGCCGGCGGACGGCCTCGTTGACGTCCGCTCCTGCGGCCTGGACCGGCTCCAGGTAGAACCGGGCCCACGAAAACTGCCTGCCGCGGACGCCGAACACGATCACCCCGGCCATCTGGTGCACGCTGTTGTCGCGGCGGGTGCCGGTCATCTCCCACTCCGACCACACCACCGCGCCGTCCGCGCACGATCGCAGCACCCGCGCGGTGATGCCGGGCACGAAGGTGAAGATCTGCTCCCAGTTGCGCCGGACCTGGCCGCGGCCGGTGAACCCCTGGGCCGGGTGGGCCGGGGTCTCGTTGCGGTAGCCGGCCGCGAAGCAGCCAGCTAGTGCGTCAAGGTCGTGGCTGTTCACTGCGGCTGCCAGCCGTTCCAGCAATGCCGCGCCCACTCTGGCCGGATCACCCACCGCCGCCATCCCCTATTTGATACACTTCCATGGAACGGTTACATGACTATGGAACGAAAATCTGCTGCTGTCAACACCCGGCGACGCTATGACTCCAGCGGCCGCCGCGAACGGGCCCGCCAGGCCCGCGACCAGATCGCCGGCGTCGCCGAGGACCTGTTCTTGTCCCGCGGTTACGCCGCCACCACGGTTGCCGCGATCGCCGCGCAGGCGCGGGTATCGGTCGAGACCATCTACAAGGGCTTCGGCGGCAAGCCCGGGCTGGTCCGGGCCATCGTCGAGCGGGGCCTGGCCGGGGCGAGCCCGGTGCCCGCCGAGCAGCGATCGGACCAGATCCGCGACACCGTACCCGACCCCCGGCGGATCCTCGCCGCCTGGGGCGCGTTCGTCACCGAGATCGCCCCCCGGACCGCCCCGATCCTGACCCTGGCGCGTGACGCCGCCGCCAGCGACCCCGAGCTTGCCGTCCTCCTCGACGAGATCAAGGCCGCCCGCCTGGAACGGATGACCGTCAACGCCCGCGCTCTGTCCGACGCCGGCCACCTCCGCCCCGGCATCACACTTGCGCAAGCCGCCGACATCTTGTGGACCTACAGCTCGCCCGAGCTATACGAACTGCTCGTGCTCCGCCGCGGGTGGCCAGCGGAGCACTACGGCCATTTCATCGCGCAGGCCATGATCGCTGCCCTGCTCCCGCCCACAGCAACCAGGCAAGACGCGCCAGCCGGTAGCCCGGCGCCCGGCGCCCGGCGCGCCCGCCCGGATCAGCCAGATATGTCGCGCCAGGCTCCTTGATCGATATGAGCCAACGCCCGCGTAGAACGGCGGATCTCTTGCGCTGCTGCCACCGGGCGCCGACTACGCTCTGCTATCTCTGTCGCCACTACGGCTATGGGCCTCAGCGTCGCGCCATGGGCCAGGGCGACCAAGCCGGGAATGGCCGCCCTCAACGAGCTATCGGCACCCATACTCACGATCGACGACGTCTCTCATCGCGGCACCCATAAGGGCCACCACCCTCAAGAGGACGTACGGACCTGGCCCGGTGACTTACGCGCGCCGCCGGGCCTGGGCTGACTGTTCTTCTGGATCCTTCCTCGCAGCTGCCCGGTCCTGCCGCCGCGCGGCCCGGGGTCAAGCTGGAGCGCCCGCAGCCGCGCAGCGGCGAGGACGAACGAGCTGGACGCCGGCAAGCGGCGGAAGATCCTCGAGAGGCGAGGAAGGGCTCGGTTGCGGTTGGCTTACCGGGGTCGCGTTGGTGTTCCCGGAGCTTGGCTGGCGGAGTGGTCTCACAAGCACCCATCCGGCGCCGCGCCAGCGTGCGGGCGGCTGCCATGACCATGTGTCCGGGACCCGGGCTGCTCAGTCAAATGATCGAGCGCGGCGCTGGGCGCCGGCTCATGCCGCAAGAACGAGCTCACCCGGGGCTTGGCGACCCCTCCCGTCGTCACGGCCGCCGCGGCGGCTCGTTCGCGCCCGCGGCCTGCATCTCGGCGAGCAGGTGGTACGCGCGGGTCAGCAGCTTGCGGGCGATCGCGATGGTGGCGATCTTCTTGCCCCGGCGTTTCGCGATGCTCGAGTAGGTGGCGGCGAAGTCCGGGGACCGCTTGGCGGTCTGCGCGGCCTGGTTCAGCACCCAGCGCAGCCAGGCCGAGCCCTGCTTGGAGATGTGCCCGTGCCGGACGGTCAGGTCCGAGCCGCGGACCGTGGGGGTCAGCCCGGCCCAGGACGCCAGCTTGCGGGCGCTGCCGAACCGGGTGATATCGCCGATCTCGGCGAGCATGACCAGGGCGGTGAACTGGCCGACGCCCGGCAGCGTGGTCAGCACCTTGACCCGCGGGTCGGCCTTGGCGTGCTGGCGCAGCTCATGATCGATCCGGTCGATGACCGGCGCCAGGCCGTCGATGACCGCCAGGCAGTCGGTGACGACCTCCCGGGAGGCCGCCGGCAGGTCCAGCTCGGCCAGCCAGCCGCGTCCCGGGCCGGTCCAGTAGCTGGCGGACCGGTCATAGCCGAAGTCGGCGGCCACCGCGTGGATCCGGTTGCGCAGGCTGGTGCCCAGCCGGACCAGCCCGACCCGGTGCCGCAGCAGCGCGCGGAGCTGGCGCACCTTCACCGGGGCGATCCACGCCTCCGGCAGCAGGTCGGCCCGCAGCAGCTGCGCCAGAATCGCCGCGTCGACCTTGTCTTCTTCAGCCGCGCGGAGGCGATCGCCTTGCACCGCAGCGGGTGCACTAGGTGCGCCTCGAAGCCGTAGTCCTCCAGCAGGTCAGCCAGCCAGCCCCAGCCGAACGCGGCCTCGAACGCCACCGGCGTCCCCGAGGGCAGATCTCCGATCAGCCGCAGGAACGGCTCGGAGCCGTTCACCACGTTCTTGTTCAGCTGCACCTGGCCGTCCTCGGTGACCACCGCCACCTGGGAGCGCTTGCGGTGCACGTCGATGCCGACGGAACTTCTCACCCGGAGCGTCCTGCTACCGGGCTGAGCTGGGAAGAGGCCCGGCCCTTATAGGGTCAAATGAGTACGTTTGGAGAAGAATTTTTCCGGCCACTCCGACCTGTGGCTTTCCTTCCGCCTGATGCAATTCCTGAAAGTTGTCGTACTTGGCGACGTTAGCCATGAGCCGAGTTCGGCAGGAAGCGGGAGACCTCAACTGTACGTTGCAGGGACCGGTACACGGTGAGCCTACTGGCGCTGAACAGTAGGGCGATCCCAGCGATGGAGTAGTCGCCGCTGTCGTGCATCAAATGGCCCACGCGGCTGCTAGAGGGCTTTCGCAGCTCTGTGATCCGCTTGAATGTGCGTCGAGCGCCGGTTGTTTCCATGCGGGCTGCGGCCCGGATTCTCGATGCCGGTTGCCGCGTGATGGGTGGGTGGATGGGTCTTGTGATCTAGTAGTCGACGCGAGCACAATCTCATTGGCGTGTGTTGTCTTCACTGCGCAGAGGGGGAGATCAGCAGTGACCAGCGTGCCTGGCTCGGGGTGAACACATGGCAGACATGGGGAATCTGGCTCTACTTGACCTCGTGCTTCCGTACGTGCTGCGCGGCGAGAGCCTCGGCAGCCTCCACGCCGCGCTGTCGGCGGTCCGCGTCACGAGCTACGAGCAGGCGGGCGACGACCTCGGCGTGACGATCCGCGGGCGCGGCGAGTTCAACGGCTGGGTGCAGTTCTTCCCGAACGGCAGCTTCTCGATCGCCGCCGGGGTGGACGAGGGCAAGCCGGCGTACGACCCGGCCAACCGGCAGCCGATCTTCGACCTCGCGGAAACCGCCCTCGAGTTCGAGCTGCTGGTGCCCCGCGTCCGCTCCCAGATCGTGTCCGACGCCGCGGGCACCCTCGCCGGCAACAGCGGCTTCCAGGCGGCGGAGGCGGTGCTCACCGCGCTGGGCGGGATGGCAGGCAGCCAGGTCACCGACTACCCGTCCACCGGGTTCGTCCTGGACCTGATCCTGGACGCGCCCAGCTTCCGGCCGCCGTTCCTCCAGCCGGCCAAGCTCGCCGACACCGGCACGCTGGTGCCTGACGGCTCGGTGCAGGAGGTGACGCTCACCCTGCCGAAGCTGCGCTTCCGGGTCAGCCACGGCGACGCCAACCCGAGCCAGCTCACCCTCGACCTCGCCTCGCTCGGGGCCACCGGCCTGGACGACCCCGACGACCTCGGCGTCGCCCAGCTGATCTCGATGTCGCCGCCGTACGCCTACATCGGCCCGCCAGGCGCCAGCACGTTCGGCATCGGCTTCCGCTCCGCGACCCTGGACCTGTCGGCCGACAGCACCCCGCCCAAGCTGAAGGACACGGCCGGCGTCGGCGACGACTGGACCGGGCTCTACCTCCCGGAGGCACGCGGCTTCATCTCACCGAGCGGCGTGCGCAACCTGGCCTTCGAAGCAGGGGCGCACGAGTTCCTGTTCGGGATCGGGCAAGACAGCGCGGGCATCTGGGGTGACTTCGAGGTCGCGCTCATCGAGCAGGGCGACGCGAGCCCCGTGGTCACCGCCCGGTTCATCGACGCGAACGGCAAGTCCTACGGCATCCAGTCGACCGGCACGACGACCGCGACCGCGCGGCTGCCCGCGCAGACCCGCATGATCGTCGACGTCAGCGGTGGCCGGCTGCCGTACCAGCGCACGGTGACGGTCGCCGGCGGCACGGCCGAGCAGGGCACCATCTTCGTGATCGACCTGTCGGGCGTGCCCGGCGGCCAGGCCCAGATCGCGATCAGCGTCACCGATTCCAGCCCGGTGCCGAAGACCGTGACGCTGACGGTCGCCGCCCAGCTGGTCACGGCGCCCGCGGTGCTGCCCTCGGCGACGCCGGCGCAGCCGCCCGCCCAGCCGGCCACGCTGAACCCGGTCAGCGCTCCCGGCACGACGCCGGTGATCACGCTGCTCACGCAGACCAGCACCGACGTCGTGCTCACCACCATCCCGCCCGACCCCGGCCTGTACTGGGCGATCGACGGCACAGAGAACCCCGTCCCCGCGGCCTCGGTCCAGGTGGCCCTTGCCCCCGGCGATCCGCCGGTAACCGTCACCGCCCGCAAGCCCGCCATCGCCGACGCGGCCCAGACCGACTACTTCTACTTCCTCTACGACCGGCCCCCGCCGAAAACGGGCGACCCGGCCCCGCTTCACCCGGACCCGCTTAACCCGCTTAGCGTGCACCCGGCCCCGCGCACGTACTCTGCGTCCATCGCCGTCAGCGACCATGTGAAGCTCGCTTTCCAGCCGCCTGACGCCGACCCGATGACCGTGTACAAGGATCATTTCGACGCCGCGGCCGCGGCGCTGAGCGCCGGCCAGAACATCACCATCACCATCGGCGGCTGGGCGAGCTTCGAAGACGTCGACAACGACGCCAAGCGCCTGTACAACTACCAGCTCGCCCGACGCCGCGCCGAGGCAGCCCGCAACCTCATCGCCGCGGCCTACCCCGCGCTGGCCCCGGTCCTTAAGCTCACGCACGACGACCTGGCGCCGACCACGGCCGAGGTCAACCAGTGGGCCACTGACACGGGCTGGCACAACACGCAGCATGAGGCACCCAAGGACAGCGAATACTGGCGCGCGAGCGTCGACGTGCCCGACGTCGGCACCCCCGAGCACAAGGCGACCGTCACCGTCAGCCGCCCGGCCGCGCCGCCGCCGCCGCAGAACGTCACCCCGGTCGATCCCACCCCAGCCGAGCCCGACCCGCCGGACTGGTTCCGCTCGCTGAAGCTGAGCGTGCGGGTCGTCCAGAACGACCTCATCGCCGCCGAACTGGACCTGCAACTGTTCATGCGGGCCTTTGTCGAGGAGTCGCTGAAGGCGGC
>Ga0335078_10008803_pt1 | contig 14998 bp, 13 predicted proteins | sample Lox_Sample_32_FD_206711 | JGI IMG/M metagenome (GOLD analysis project Ga0335078, IMG submission 206711) | Soil microbial communities from Loxahatchee National Wildlife Refuge, Florida, United States - Lox_Sample_3.2 | ecosystem: Environmental > Terrestrial > Soil > Wetlands | place: USA...
CGGCTCTTCCGCATGGCCGCCTTCGTCGCGCTCGGGGTGTTGCTGCTGCTCACTTCGTACTTGTATTCGTATTTCCGCGGTGCGATCGAGGCCTGGTGGAGGGATGAAGAAACTCGCCAGTAGCCTACTGTGGTGCGCCCTGCTTTTGCAGGCGGAGTTCCAGCCTTCGCACTGGAAAGACCGGCGACCCCTCCCCGCCGGCACCGCGACGCCCATGGCGGTGTGGAACGTGGACCGCGGCACCTATGTCCACGCCCAGCCGGGCCTGGCCGACCTGCGAGTGGTGCGCGGCGAGGAAGAGGTTCCGTACGTTCTCGAGAGGCTTTCCGGGTGGTACCGGCGGATGGAGGTGGCAAGCGGTGCGTTTAACCAGGGCGTGAGCCCCGCGGGCGAACTCGAACTGACGGTGGATGTGGGCCGCGGCCGGCGTCACAACGGTATCCGCCTGGCGACGCCCAAGAGCAACTTCCGCCAGCGGGTGAGCATCCAAACCAGCGACGACGGCAAGCGATGGCTGCGGGTCAGGGATGACGGTTATATCTTCGATTTTTCCGCGGACCAGCGGCACATTTCCGTGCTGGCTGTCACCTATCCCGTTTCATCGCGGCGCTATGTCCGGGTTGCCGTCCACGGTTGGAAGGATCCGAAAGCAGTCTCGCAATGCTGGGTCACGCTCGAAGAAACCCAGGCTCCCGTGCGCGATGTGATGGCTTCGCTCAAGCCAGACCCGCGGCCTGACCCGCAGACGCAAAGTGTGCTCTACACCTGGGATCTCGGTGTTTCCGGGATTCCGTATGACCAGCTTTCGCTCGATGCCGGCACTGCGGAGTTTCAGCGGGCAGCGTTGGTTGAGACCAGCGACGACGGAAAGATCTGGCTCTGGTCGGGCCAGGGAGTGCTCTCCCGGTTTCCCAACGAGCAATCGCTGGCGCTCGACTTTCCCGAAAAGCACGCGCGGTATTTGCGGCTTCGCGTCTATAACGGTGACGACCGGCCGCTGGAGGTGAATACGGCGGCTCTTAGTGTGATCCGGACGCGCGTGAAATTCAAAGCGGATGGCGGCGGCGACTATTGGCTCTACTACGGCAATGCCGATGCGCACACGCCGTCGTACGATCTGCCTGCCCTGCTGGCGCGTGAGACTCCGGGCCCGGAGACGGGTGTGAGCGCCGGGCCCGAGGAACATAACCCCGCTTACCGCGAAAAACCAGTGCCGGCCAAGCCCTGGAGCGAACGGCATCCCGAAATCCTGTACCTCACGCTGGCGCTGGCCGTGGCGGGCATGGGAATCGCCACCGTACGGTTCCTGAGGAAAGTCAACGCCGAGAGCCGCTGATCTCTAGTGTGCAAGCGTCGCACCCCATCCCTCGGGGCTCACGTCGCGGATGTGGCGCGAGAAAAGCCAGCGATGGCCTTCCAGGTCTTCGACGCCGTACTGCCGTTCCCCATAGGCGGTCTCGTGCAGTTCCTCCACGATCTTCGCGCCGGCGGACTTCGATCTCTCGAAGTGCGCGTCCACATCTTCGACGAATACGGTGAGGCTCTGCGTATGGCAACCGGCCTGCGTGGGAGTGCGGCGTTCCGCCCGCGGGAGATTGAGCATGATCCAGGCGTCGCCGAGGTGCATCTGTGCGCCGTCCACCGGTGCGCCGGGTTCGCCGTAACGGTAGTGCTCGGTGAAGCCAAATACCCTGGTCAGCCAGGCCATCGCTTCGGCGACGTTCTGGTAGGTGAGGTGCGGCAGAACGATGTCCGCCGGGACGGAGCGGTTTTTCAACATGAACCAGGTATATAACATGCGCCGCCGGGGCCGCGGTTAATGTTACAACGGTTTTGGGGGTTCACCATTGCCGCATCGTGGAAAAAGCGCGCGCACCTATGCCGTGCTGTTACTCTTCATCGGGCTGAGGGGTTTCGGCAACCTTTGGTTGGCCATGGGGGCCAGGCATTTTCCGCGGGCGCTTTCGGTGAATCCGTCCGCTTACCTCGGTTCCATGCTGGAGCCGTTGGTGGCGCTCGGCATCGCCGCGCTCATCCTATCGTTGTTCACGCGGCTGGCGCTGCTGAGCCTGGCGGATCTCGCCTTCGTGCTGCCGGTCACCGCCGTGGGGTATGTGCTGGCCGCGGTGCTCGGCAAGTACTTTCTGGCCGAGAACGTCTCACCACAGCGCTGGATGGCCACCCTGCTGATCTTCGCCGGCGCCGCACTGGTGGGTTCCACCACGCAGGACACCACGTCTCCACGCAGCGCGCCGCAGGGTGAAGCAGAATGAAGTGGGTTCTGGTAGGTATCACCGTGGTGGCCACGGTGCTGAGCGACCTGCTGCAAAGCTACGAGATGAAGCGCGCGGGAGAACAATCGGTAGGCGCGCACGGCCTGGTGCGGCTGGCTCAACTGGTGGCTCGGCGGCGCTACCTGATTCTCTCCATCGTCTGCCTGGCGTTTTCGTTTTTCGCCTTCATGGCGCTGGTGCAGAGAGAGCCGCTCAGCTTCGCCGTGCCCGCTTCGGCCGGCAGCTTCGTACTGGAGATGGCGCTGGCCAAAGTGTTGCTACACGAACGCCTGGGCGCGCGGCGCGCGGCCGGAGCGGCGCTGGTGCTGGCCGGCATTGTCCTGTTAGGCCAGGGTTGATTCCCGCGGCACCAGCAGGCCGTCGCGGATGTAATAGTCGCTGCCGCGCCAGCGCACACTGCGGCGCGTGAAACTGAGGGCCCAGATGAAGAATGCCACGGCATCCCACAGTGGGATGAGCGGCAGCTTCTTCCACACCCCCGGCTGTTTCAGGCCCCAGGCGCCGATGAGCCACGTCATAGCCCAGCGCAGCGCCAGGTAAGTTCCCAGGTAGGCCAGCGCGACTGTCGCCGTAGGCTGCACCGCGACCGCGGCCAGCGACCACGGCAATCCCTGTGTCAGCAGCAGGCCCAGGTGTCCCCAGGGGCGCATGTGGCGCATCACCACAATCCACCGCAGGCGCTTGTGGATGAGGTCGCGAATCGATGCGTAATCCGCCACCGTCAGCACGGTATACGGCAGCAGCACTACTTCGTGCCCCTGCTCGGCAATCAGGCGGCCCACCAGCAGGTCGTCCGCCGGGCGATTCTCGATCGATTCGTAACCGCCGAACTCCGCCAGCCGGGAGCGCGTGGTGGCGATGGTCGGACCGAGAGCGAATTTGACGCCATCCAACTGCCACGCCACGATGATACCGGGGTAGAAATCGGAGAGCATCCCGGCCGATTGCAGCCAGTCCGCCAACGACCGCTGCTCGGTCTCCACATAGAAGCAGGTGGCCGCGCCCACGCGCGAATCGGCCAGCGGCGCGATCACCTGCCGCAGGTAATCGGGCCGCACACGCACGTCGCTGTCGTTGATGACCACGTGCTCGTAAGCGGCCTCGCTCGCCAGGCGCGCCAGCTTAGCCACTTTGTCGTTGGACGCACTGCGTCCGGAGCCGTACAGCACGCGAATGCGGCGCTCGGGGAATTCGCGCGCCAGCTTTTCCAGTACCGGAACGGCCGGATCGTCCTTCGAGTCGACGCAGAACAACATCTCGTACTCGGGGTAATCCTGCCGGCAAAAACTGGCGAAGTTTTCGTACGCGTCGGGGTCCACGCCACGGATCGGCTTGAGGTTGCTGACCGGCGGCGTGAAGGCCGAGGGCCGGGCCGGCCGCTGCCGGAAGAACCGGATCGAGCTATAGAGAACGATCAGGTAATAGATGAACGGGATAGCAGCAATAGCGAGCGTAAGAGCGCGAACCACGTGGGCGACCCCTTAATCATAACCCGAGGATAGGGCCTTCAGCGACGGTTTTTACTCACTCGAAAGAGCTATGCGGTCCAGCGGCAGTCCAGTGCTAGATTGAGACTTGCTCCCGGTTCCCACCCAAGCGTGGGCCGTGCATCCTTGCAGCAAGGGCAACTCGGTTTGTGTGGAATCGCTGGATTTACGCACCGCACTTTCACTCCCGGCCACGAGCGCATTCACAGCGTCGTCCGATCGCTGGCGCATCGCGGACCTGACCATCAGGGAGTGTTCGAAGGGCGGCTGGTTTCGCTCGGCGCGGCGCGGTTGCGGATCGTGGGGCTGGATTCGGGCGACCAGCCGATCGTCTCGGAAAACGGCGACACAGTAATCGTCTTCGACGGCCAAATCTATAACCGCGCGGAGTTGCGCGACGAGTTGGAGCGTTGCGGCCACCGCTTCCGAACGCGTACCGACGCGGAAATCGTACTGGCAGCTTTCCGGGAGTGGAAAACGGCCGCCTTCGCCCGCCTGCGCGGCATGTTCGCGGTAGCCCTATGGAGCGAACCGGAGCGGCGCCTCGTGCTGGCGCGCGACCGCATGGGGATCAAGCCGCTCTACATCGCCTGCCATCACGACGACCTGCTGTTCGGCTCCGAGTTGAAGGCGATCTTCGCACACCCCGAATTCCCCCGGCGCCTGGATCTTCACGGCCTGGATTGCTACCTCTCGCTGAATTACGTACCATGCCCCCGGACGCTGTGCGAAGGCATCCGCAAATTGCCCCCCGGGCGATGGCTGGAATGGTTCGATGGGGTTACTCGCGGCGAGCCTTACTGGCGGCTTCCGGATTGCGAAGAGCCGTATTGGACGCTCGATTCGGCCACGCTGGCGCTCGACGCGCTATTGAAGAAGTCGGTGCGCGAGCACCTGCAGGCGGATGTTCCGGTGGGCATATGGCTGGGCGGCGGCATCGATTCCGCGACCATTCTGCACTATGCCGCCAGCGCTTCCGCGACCCGTCTGAAAACGTTCTCGACCGCGTGCTGCCGGCGCAGCGCCGATGAACCGGCTGCCATTCGTCGCTTGGCCGCCGATTACGGCACCGATCACCAGGAGTTCGATTGGAAAGCGAGGCTCGACCTGGAAGAGATCCCCTATTTCTGCGACGATCCGACCGCCGATGCCAACGCGCTGCCGTTCTGGCTTCTTGCGCAGCAAACCAAACCAGCCGCGAGCGTGGCAATCAGCGGCGCAGGGGCGGACGAATTGTTCGGCGGACGGCAGACCTACCGCGCCGACGATCTGGCTCGCCCCTGGCGCCGGTGTCCCAGCGGCCTGCTTCGGCTGGCCGCCGGCGCGGCGCGGCTGTGTTCGGCTTTCGACCTGGAAACCGGCTGCAAACTGCAACGCTTTCTGACAGGCTGTGGCATGACGCCTGGGCGGGCGCACGTCTATTGGAACGGAACATTTTCGGAGGCGGAGAAACTCACGCTGCTCAATGCGTTCCTGCCGCCCGCGCTTCAGGAACTCCTCCGGGAACTGGAGAGCGGCGGCGATCGTGAGGCGGTTTACCTGCGCTTCGATCAGCAGTATCCCCTTGCCGACGATGTTCTACTGGTGGCCGGCCGCGTGGGCATGGCGCACGCGCTGCAAGTGCGTCCGCCGTTTCTGGATCACCGCCTGGTGGAACTCGCGGCGGCATTGCCGGCGGCCTTCAAAATCGACGGGGCGCGGCAGAAGGTGATTCTGCGGCGCCTGATGCGCGGCAAACTGCCGGAGGCCGTGCTCCGGCGAAAGCGGGAAGGCTTCGACATTCCCGTGCACGACTGGATGCGCGGCCCCCTGCGCCCGCTGCTCGAAGACACCCTGGCGGACGGCCCGGTGCTTTGCCCCGGCATTTTCCGGCAAGAGGCCGTGGCCGATTGCGCGCGGCGTCACGCCGAACGGCGGGCCAATCTCGGGTATCATCTATGGGGGTTAATGATCCTATTCCTGTGGATGAAACGATGGCGAATTCAAGCGGAGCCCGATTCCCAACGGGCCCTGGCTCCCGCGGCAAAAACTATTACCTCTATTTAGCGGTTCTGGCGGCGGCGTCCGCCATTTATTTAGGTTGCATTGTCTCCCCGCCGTCCCTGATGGACGATGTGGACGCCGTGCAGGCGCAGATCGCGCGCAATATGCTGCATTCCGGCGATTGGGTGACGGCGCGGCTCGACGGTATTCCTTACCTCGAAAAAGCGCCGCTGATTTACTGGCTGATTGCCGTCTTTTATCGGCTTTTCGGTGTGCTGGACTGGGTGGCGCGGCTGCCGATCGCGCTTTCCGCCATCGGCCTGGCATGGATCACGGCGGCGTTCGGGACGTGGGCCTTCGGCAGAAAGGGCGGCCTCTGGGCGGGGCTGGTGATCTCGACCTGCACCGGTTTGTTTCTGTTCACGCGCATCCTGATTCCCGACGTCATGCTGACGGCCACCGTGGCGCTGGCGATGTGGGCCTTCCTGCGCGTGCTGGACGAGGAAGAGCCGCATCCGCGCTTCTGGGCCTTCGCGCTGGCCGCCAACCTGGGCGCCGGGCTGCTGCTGAAGAGTACCGTGGGCCTGCTGTTTCCGTTGGCGGCGGCGCTGATCTACCTTTTCGTCACCGGGCAGTTGGCAAGCGCCAAAGTCTGGAGGCGCCTGCGGCCCGTGAGCGGGGCTTGCGTTATCCTGCTGATCGCGGCGCCCTGGCACATTCTGGCAGCACTCCGCAATCCGCCTTACTTCGATTTCACCCTGCACAGCGCGCCCGGCCAGTACCACGGATTCCTTTGGTTCTTCTTCATGAATGAGCAGGTGCTGCGCTTCCTGAACCTGCGCTATCCGCGCGACTACAATACGGTGCCGCGAGCGTACTTCTGGCTACTTCACCTGCTGTGGCTCTTCCCCTGGAGCGTCTATTTCCCGGCGGTGGCACGGCTCCAGTTCCGGCCGCGCGACCGGGCCGGGCGTGCGCGCCTGCTGGCCCTCTGTTGGTCGGGCTTCGTGTTGGTGTTCTTCACTTTCTCCACCACGCAGGAGTATTACTCCATGCCGTGCTATCCGGCGCTGGCGTTGCTGCTCGGCTCCGCCATGGCGGCGGGAGGGCGCTGGATCGAAGGGGGAACGCGGGTGCTTTCGGTGGTGGCGGGCGCTGCGGCGGTGGTGGCCGGAGCGTTGTGCGTCGTGGTGTGGAATGTGCCGGCGCCGGGCGACATCTCGCGCGCGCTGTCGCAACACCCCGCGGCTTATACGCTGTCGCTGGGCCATATGGAAGATCTCACGGTAGAATCGTTGGCCTACCTGCGCCTGCCGCTCGCCCTGGCCGGTGTGGCGTTCCTGATCGGCGCGCTGGGAACGCTGCGCAAGCGCGGCGATCGTCCCCTTGTGGCCATGGCGCTGATGATGGTGATCTTCTTCCATGCGGCCCGGCTGGCGATGGTGTCGTTCGATCCCTATCTCTCCTCGCGCCCCCTGGCTGAAGCCCTCAACCGTGCTCCACAAGGTGATCTGCTGGTGGATCACCACTATTACACTTTTTCTTCGATCTTCTTCTACTCCAACCGCGACGCCCTTCTGGTGAACGGGCGGGTCCAAAACCTGGTCTACGGCTCTTACGCACCCGGCGCACCCGATGTTTTCATCGACGATGCGCAGTGGAAGAACCTGTGGCTCTCACCGCGCCGCTATTACCTGGTGGCCAACCAGGCGCAACGGCCGCGTTTCGAGCACCTGGCCGGCGGCGACACGCTTCACACCGTGGCGAAAAGCGGCGGCAAAATGCTGCTGACCAACCATGGGCTATGAAAGCTTACTAAGTCATCTGAATATGAAATAATCCGAACATGAACCGCCGCGCTTTTTTCAAGACTGCCGGGAGCGCTCTTCTGGCCGGACAGGCGCTCCGCGCATCGGGTGCTTCCGACATGGGGCCAGAAATCCTCGAATACCAGAAGCCTGTTTTCCACCTGCACCAGTTTTTCTCCGCACCGGTCAAGATCGCGTCCATCGAACTGTTGCACGCGCACAACGAGTACTTTCTTCGCACGCGATCGGCGGACGGCGCCGAGGGGGTCGTTCAGACGAAGGACATCGCGGACTATGTCCCGATTCTGGCCCATCGCGTGATGCCGCATTTCCTGGGGCAGGATGCGCGCGACCTGGAACACCTGGTGGACGAAGTGTACGTCACCAACTCGAATTACAAGCTGGCCGGACAGGAGTTCTGGTGCCCGGTAGCGTACATCGAGCAGAGTCTGTTCGACCTGATGGGCAAGGCCCTGAAGAAACCGGCGGGCGAGCTCATGGGAGGTGTGCTGCGGAAGGAGGTCCCGGTCTACCTTTCGGGTTCGGGGCGCGACACCACCGCCGAAGAAGAGGTCGATGTCTATGTGCGCGAGGTGGAGAGAACCGGCGCCAAGGCCGTGAAGTTCAAAATTGGCGGGCGCATGAGTGACAATCGCGACGCCTACCCCGAGCGGACGAATAAACTGCTGGAACTGGCGCAGCAAAAGCTGGCGGGCAAGGTGACTCTCATGGCCGACGCCAACGGTTCCTACGACGCGAAAAATGCCATCGAACTCGGCAAACGGCTGCAGGACATGAAGTACCTCTGGTTCGAAGAGCCGTGCCCGTGGGAGGAAAAGAGCGAGACCAAGAAGGTTGCCGACGCACTCGACATGAAAGTGGCGTTCGGCGAGCAGGATTCCAGCCTGTGGATGTTCCAGTGGATGATCGATAACCGGGTCATGGACGTGGTGCAGCCCGACTTGAACTACAACGGCGGATTTATCCGCGCGGCGCGCGTGGCGCGGATGGCGCGCAAGGTCAACATGTGGATCTGCCCGCACGATACGCAGACGGGCGCGGCTACGGTGAATATCCTGCAATTTGCGGCGACCACACCGAACATCGGGCCCTGGATGGAGTATGTGTCGCGGAAAGCGCCCAAGAAGGAATCGTGGTACTCGCCGAACTTCGATATCCGCAACGGCGCGATTCCGGTTCCCGCGGGACCGGGGATGGGATTGGAATTCGACCCGGATTTCCTGAAGAACGCCACCGTGGTGAAGCTGGCATAGGGGCCGCTGAGAGGCCGCCCGCCGAATGTTACAGTAAACTCGGGTCTACAAAGCTGAGTCCATGAAGCACCAGAGGGGTGTTTCCCGGCGAAGTCTTTTGCCGGGAACCGTGATGGCGGCTGCCACGGCCGCATTTCGAGGGAAAGCGCGGGGCCAGGCGGCGGCGCACGCCGCGCCCAGGTATCCGGTTTTGGACACCGTGGACGTGCTGGTGGTCGGGGGCGGCCCGGCGGGCATCGGCGCTGCGCTCGGCGCTGCCCGCGCGGGGGCGAAGACCCTGGTGGTGGAGAACCAATCGTTCTTTGGCGGCGTTGCGGCATGGTCGCTGGGCATGCAGATGAACCAGATGCGTCCTTTCGGCCGTCCTCGGTCCGCGGTTCACGAGCTCCTTATCGGAAAGCTGCAAGCCTATGGCGACCAGGCGGTCAGGCTGGGGACGCACGAGGTCTGGAGCAATGTCGAATATCTCAAAGTAGCCATTCTGGATGCCTTCGACGAGGCCGGCGCCCGTTACCTGGTGCATCTGCGCGCCGTGGATGCGGTGGTGGAGCGGAACCGCGTAAGCGGCGTCGTGGTGGCGACCAAGCGCGGACTCATGACCATTCAGGCGCACACCGTAGTGGATTCGAGCGGCGACGCGGATGTGGCGTTCTTTGCCGGCGCGGAAACCATGACCGAGTCCCAGAACCTGATGCCCATGACGCTGGCGCTGGCGTTGAGCAATATCGATCCGGCGGCCAGGTGCGCCGACGTCGCGGCCGCTATTCGAAACGGCAGGAGCCGTCATCCGCTGATTTCCTCCGGCTTTGAGGAAGTGAAACCCATCGCCAACAGCCGGAACTGGTATGTGAACCATGCCGGGACCGCGGATTGGGGCCGTCTCGACGCCACCGATCCGGTGGAACGGTCGAAGGCGGAATGCACCAGCCGCCGGCAGGCGTTGCAGATGGTGCAGGCCGTGCGCGAGTCGGCCGATGTCAATCTGCAGCGCATCGAATGGGCCGCCGGCGGTCCGCAGGTCAGCGTGCGAGAAACCCGCCGCGTGAAAGGGGTGTACATCCTTTCCGAAGCCGATGCCATGGGTGGACGCACGTTTGAGGACGCCGTCGCCTGGCGCGCCGGATTTCTGGATCAGGGCGGAGAAAAGGGCGGCACGTTCGTCAAGATGAAGGTGCACGACGTGCCATACCGCTCGCTGCTGCCCGAAAAACTGGATGGACTGCTGGTGGCGGGACGCTGCATCTCGGCCAGCCACACGGCTGCGGCCGCGGGCAAGAGCATGGGCAATTGCCTGGCGGTGGGACACGCGGCGGGGGTCGCCGCTGCCATGGCTGTGCACGCCAACATCCTTCCCCGCGAGCTCAAAGTGGATGATTTGCAGGACCGGCTGCGGGCGGACGGGGTGAGTTTCGAGGTCGAGGACCGGGACCAGAAAAAGCTGGTGAATAATAACGCGTGAGTCGCCGGCCCCGTCCGGCCGGCTGGAAAAACTTTTAGTGAACCTTTGTGAGGGAACGGAAGACACCATGAAAGTTGCGGAAATCGTCGTCAGCATATTGGAAGATGAAGGCATTGAGGTCGCGTTCGGCATTCCCGGCGCCGCCATCAATCCGGTTTACGAGTACCTGGGTACCTCCAAAATCAAGCACTACATTGCCCGGCACGAGGAAGGCGCAGTCCATGCCGCCGACGGATATTTCCGCGCGTCCGGCAAACTGGCGTTGGCCATCTGCACTTCGGGACCGGCCGCGACCAATTTCGTCACCGGCTTGTACACAGCCCATGCCGATTCCATCCCGCTCGTGGCCATCACTGGAAACGCGTCTTCCGCCCTGTTTGGCAAAGAACCCTTCCAATGCGTCGATATCGCGACCATCGCCAAGACGGTGGCCAAAGCTACCTGGTGCGTCACCAATCCGGCCGAGGTTCCGGTTGTGATGCGCGAAGCCTTCCGCACGGCTCGCAGCGGGCGTCCGGGCCCGGTGCTGATCGATCTGCCGATCAACGTGCAGATGGCCGAAATCGATTACGACCCCGCCCAGGACGCGCCGCTGCCCTGGTCAAGGCCCGAGCCGGATCCGCAGGCCATCGGCCGCGCGATGGATCTCATCATGGAGAGCAAGGCGCCCATCCTGGTGCTGGGCGGCGGCGTGATTCTCTCCGAAGCCACGGCCGAGTTCCGCGCGCTGGCGGAGTATCTGTCGATCCCGGTCATCATGACTTACATGGGGAAGGGAGGGTTGCCGAGCCACCATCCTCTGTGCGCCGGCCACGCCGGCATCCAGGTGGGAGGGCCCATGGGCAACCACACCTTCCTGGAATCGGACCTGGTGATCGGCGTGGGGTGCCGCTTCACGGACCGGCACACCGGCCAACTGAATGTTTACGTCGGCAATCGAAAGTTCATCCACATCGACATCTCCCCATCGCAGATCGGCAATGTGATTCCTGCGGAAGTGGGAATTGTGGCCGATGCCAAGGCGGCGCTGATCGCGCTGCTGGAGGAAGCTAGGCGGCGCGGCTATCACCCCGAGCCTTCCGAACGGGTGAAGAACCTGCCGCAAACCCGCCAACAGTTGGCGCGCAAGACGGATTACCCCGAGGTTCCGATCCGGCCGCAGCGCGTTTTCCGGGAACTGAACCATTTCTTCCCGCCCAACACCATTTTCACGGCCGGTTGCGGCATCACCCAGATCTGGTCCGGCCAGTTGCAGGATATCGAACTGCCGCGGCGCTATCTGCCTTCGGGCGGCGCGGGAACGCTGGGCTATGAATTGCCGGCCGGGATCGGCGCGAAGGTGGCCTGTCCCGACGATCCGGTGGTAGTGGTGGTGGGCGATGCCGGCCTGTTGTTTATGGCGGAGGAACTGGGCATGTCCGGCCAGCACGGCTTGCCTGTAATCGTCGTGGTGGTGAACAACGGCTACCTGGGCCTCATCCGGCAGAACCAGAAGTACGCATACGGATACGAGCATGGTGTCAGCCTGTGGTATTCCGGGGACACCATCTATCCCGATAACGTAAAACTGGTGGAAGCCTTCGGCGGCAAGGGCGAGCGAATCTTCCAGCCCGACGACCTGCCGGCGGCGTTTGCCCGTGCCCTGCAGTCGAAAGTGTCCTACCTGATCGACGTCGTGGTGGAGCGCGAAGCGGATTGTTCCATGGGAGGCGCCGTCGATAAGGTCCGCGAGTTCGCCTGAGAGCGTCCGAGGCCGCAGCCAGACCTCCCTTTATGCTAACGTCTTAGCTGGAATGGGACGATTACCAGTGCTGTGGACCGGTGTTCTGGGGGCGTCATTGTGCCTGTTTGTGCACGGGCAGCAAACGCCAGCCAAGGAAGCGCCAACCGAAGCCAAAGGCCTGCCGCCCAGGGCGACTCCAGGCGACTATCAGGGCCGGGCCCAGGCCGGGCAGGTGACCATTGCGGCGGAATTCATGGAACATGGCGTTCCTACGTCAGAGGGAACCCTGACCACGGACGATTATGTGTCGGTAGAAGTCGGGCTGTTCGGTCCGGCCGGCACGCGGGTTACGCTTACCCCCGACGATTTCACGCTGCAGATCACCACCAAGAAGAAAGCCCCGTACCCGGCCCGGCCATTCGGATTGGTGATCGCATCGGGATCTCTCAAAGACCCTGAGTGGGTGCCGCCCGAGGAGCCGAAATCCAAGTCCAAAACCAGCCTGGGTGGAGGAGGTGACGACCAGGGCGCATCCAATGCACCACCCCCGCCGGTCAAGATTCCGTTTGAGGTGCAACGCGCCATGGCGCTGAAGGTTCAAAAAGCCGCGCTTCCGGAAGGTGACCGCGCGCTTCCCGTGGCGGGTGTGATTTTCTTCCAATATCGGGGCAACGTGAAGAAAATCCAATCGGTTGAGTTGGTCTATTCGGGTTCGGCCGGAAAAGCCACGGTTCCGCTTCAGCCGTAAGAAGCGAAACGTGCGGGACGCCGGCCTGGCATCCCGCAGTTGTTTAACGGATCTTCTGCACCAGCGCGCCGCTTAGCGCCACCGGATCCACGCCGTCCGCCGTAATCGAATAGCCGGCAATGTACTTGCCTACGCGGACGAAGCACAACCGTCCCAGGTACTTGTCGGTGGTCTGCATAGCGTCTTCGCCCAGTTTGACGGGAGTGGTGTCGGCGAACCGTTTGCGAAGGCTCTGCATGACCGCGCCAGCGGATTCCGGAGTGTCCTCGAACACCACGAACGCCTTGCCGTAATCGTATTGCGCCACATACCCGCGTTTGAGGATGCGCAAGCCGAGCACGCTTTCCGGCGCCAGTTTCAGCAATTGCAGTTTCTCGGTCGAGAACCAGGCCAAAGCCGCGGGCGGCTGGGTGTTGCCGGGGACGATCTTATCTAGCGCCGCCGCCCACTTCTGCAACGGAGCCGTGTAGTCGCCTTCCGGGTTGGCGGCGATTTCCACGTAATACTTCCCCTTGGCGAAAATCAGGCGGCGTGGCACAATCTGTCCGCCCATTCCGACCTGGTAGGAAGGCTGCCTCGGATCGCGCGTAGCGCTGAACCAGCCATACGCGTTGTCCGTATCCCCCATGTCGGAGATATCGATCACAAAGGTGGTCCCTCCCTGCTTGCAGGTGATGCCGCGCATGTTCTGGAAATTGTAAGAGAAGTATCCCTCCGAGTTTCCGTCCATGTACTCGTAGAGGTTATCGGTGGTGTAATAGCGCGGCTGGCCATCCTGAGTCCATCCGGGCGTCAAGCCACAGGAGGGGGCGACCGCCGGTTCTTCGGCGGCCGCCAATCCAAATACCACGATTCCCAGTCCCAGGAAAAACCTCGTCATGCAAACAGCTCCTGGGCCCGGCTCAACTGCTGCGCCACGTGGACGCCATTCGGGCAGCGAACGGCGCAGGTGGCGCAATCGCTGCACCGGACACTCTGGTGCTCGGCCGACAGGCGCTGGAAGTTCTCCCGGCCTAACGGGAACTGGCCGTAACCATCGGCATACATGACGAAACGAACCATATCGGACACGGGCAGCCCCTTGGGACATTGCCCGGTGCACTGGCCGCACATGCGGCAGAAGTAGGGTTTGATCTGCTCCAGTTGGGCTGTCAGCAGCTTGGCGTCGCCGTCGCCGAAGCGCTGGGACATGGCTTTGAAGTTCTGATCGAGCTGATCGTTATCCGTCATACTGGGAACGGTGGTGGCGACCGTCGGATTGTTGATCGCCCATTTCAGCGCGGCGGTGGCAAAATCGGGGGGCAGCTTCGGCCGGGGTTGGCCGGGCCTGCCGCCGGCTCGGGCCATCACTTTCATGGCAATCAGCCCGATTCCGGCCTTGGCTAGTTTTTCGATTGCGGGGGCATAGTCCTTACCCGATGTGAAGTTGAATTGCGCCTGCACAACTTCGATTTTGGCTTCGATGACGCGGTCGACAACGGCCGGCAGATTGTGGGTGCTCATGCCCACGAACCGGATCTTTCCCTGCTGCTTGGCCTTGTACTGGGCCTCGACCAGTTCATCCGTGATCTGCGCCGGGTCACTCAGGCCGTGAAGGTGCCATACGTCCAGGTGATCGGTATTGAGTTCCCGGAGGCTGGTTTCCAGCTCTGCCAGGATGCCCGCGCCCGTGTGCGTGTCGCACTTACTGGCCAGAAAGACATCTTTCCTTTTGGCCCCCAACGCTCCGGCCACCATACGTTCGTTCTGCCCGCCCTGATAATTGCGCGAAGTGTCGAAGTAATTGATGCCCATATCGACCGCACGCGTGATGACGGTCGGGTCGGAGGTGATCATGCAGCCATAGCCGACAGTGGTCACCTTCATGCCGGTCTTTCCCAGAACTCTATAGTGCAGCCCCGACTCGGAGGACAACCGGGCGGGGGGCTGGGTTTGCGATTGTTCGGAATCCGCGGAATGGGATGCCGAAGCGACAGCCGGTAAAGCCAGACCGGCCGCCAGAAAATTACGACGAGAAGGAAAGCTGTTCATAGGATGCCTCCACGGATAAAACGATGCTAACATCTTATTCTATCCTTAGGGAAGGGCAATGAATCGATTAGAGGGAGTTCTGGGTCAGGTTACCGACTTCAAGTTCCCCAAACGCAGGTAGGCAAGTCTGTAATTAAGGAGGTAAACGTCATGGGAAAAGGCTTTCCGCGCAGGAATTTGTTTCAACTGGC
>Ga0335078_10008806_pt1 | contig 14991 bp, 10 predicted proteins | sample Lox_Sample_32_FD_206711 | JGI IMG/M metagenome (GOLD analysis project Ga0335078, IMG submission 206711) | Soil microbial communities from Loxahatchee National Wildlife Refuge, Florida, United States - Lox_Sample_3.2 | ecosystem: Environmental > Terrestrial > Soil > Wetlands | place: USA...
GCATCAAGGAGGATGAGACCAACCTGATGCATCCGGAGGCCGGCCACGCGGCCGAGGATTGGAAGCATCCCTGTCACTACCTGTGGCGCGGGCCGCTGTATGTGAAGCAGAACGGCGACGTCTATCCCTGCTGCCAGAGCTACATGCTGGATGGCGCGCCCCTGGGCAACATTGCCCGGGAGCCGCTCGAAAGCCTCTGGAATTCCGACGAGATGCGGCGCATGCGGCGCGCGCACGTCTCCGGCCGCGCCGGCGAGATCGACATTTGCGCGCGCTGCTGCACCACGATCCCCCATCCTCTGCTGGTGGCGGGCAGCTTGCTGTTCCACGGGAAGACCGTGCGCCGGCTGCTACCGGCCATCGAGCGGCTGGTCTATCTCTCCAGGCTGCCGGCCAGGCTGCTGCGCCCGCCCGCACCGGCACGCGATCTGGTGCAGATCGTCAGGGAGCGCGAACACACCCGCCACTAGCTTAGCTAGTCGTTTGATTCATAAATATCGCTATAAATACGCCGATGGCATGCTACCCTTAGGGCATGCCACGCAGCGTTACTTTCCCGAGTCTCAAGGTCACGCAATTGGGCGAACTTCAGCGCGTTCTCCGGTCGCCCACGACCCCGGCGCGCATCCGGCAACGAAGTGAGCTGATTTGGCTGTTGGCTGGAGGCGCTTCGCTGACGGAGGCGAGCGAATGGGTCGGCCTTCACTATACCAACGCCCACATCTGGACAAAACGGTTTTTGGAATCTGGCCTAGCGGGACTTACGGATCGGCCGAAATCAGGCCGCCCTCGCGTTTACGGAAAGGAGATCGATAGGGCGGTCATCAAAGCCGCTGCGGCGCGGCCCAAGGACCTCGGCCTTCTCTTTACTACTTGGTCTCTGCCAAAATTGCAGCAGTACCTGAGCAAGCAACCCGGCCGGGAGGGGATCACGCGATCGACGATCCGGCGCCGACTCCTTCAGGAAGGATTTCACTTCTATGAGGGGCAAACCTGGTGTAAAAGCCACGATCCGGAGTTCGAGTCAAAAAAAACCAAATCGTAAGCCTCTACCGCAATCCGCCGGTCGACGGCGTCGTGGTCCTGCGTCGACGAAATGGGGCCGTTAGCCACCATCCCGCGCGGTGGCCGAGGCTGGGGAAAGAGGCCGGCGCGACGCCGCGGCCGGTACCATAAGGGACCCGCCATGCAACTCCTGGCCGCATGCGCTCCTCGTACCCGCCAAGCCTTAGGTTTTCCCCGCCCCCACCTCGACAGTCATCCCCGCCCATACCGTTGGACGAAGACGCTCTAACTATAGCGATACTTATGAATCACCACGAGCTTAGCTAATAAGTCAGCCCGTAGCCGTATGGGAACAACGGATGGTAGTTAGCGTCGCCCCGGTGCACGCCCACCTGCGCCATCGTGCGCGGCCACGAAAACGAGAGCTTCCCGGTGGGCTTGTAGTCGCCGAACAGCACGTCCGTCACGCCTTCGCCTTCCGTGCCTGGCAGCCACGCCGCCAGGAAGGCATCCGCTTTCTCGATCACCCCGTCCACGATCATCGGTCGACCGGAAATCAGCACCACCACTACCGGAATCCCGGCCGCCTTCATATTCTCCACGGCCGCCACATCTTCGGCGGCGAGATGCAGATCGCGCCGGTCACCGTTAGTCTCCGCGTAAGGCGTCTCGCCGATCACCACCACGCCTGCATCGGCGCCTTCGGCCCCCTTGCCATCCACCGCGAAAGTCACCTGCGTATCCTTCGAAACCGCTTGGCGGATGCCTTCAAGGATAGTGGTCCCGCCCGGCGTCGCGTTGCCGCTCGCGCCCTGCCAGGTGATGGTCCAGCCGCCGCACTGGTTGCCGATGTTGTCGGCGCTCTTTCCGCCCACGTGAATGCGCTTCAGCGATTTTGCCAGTGGCAGCGTGCCGTGCGAATTCTTCAGCAGCACCAGCGACTGGCGCACGGCATCGCGCGCCACAGCGCGATGCGCCGGCGATCCAAATTGCTTCCACAACGCCCGGTTGGCAAGCTGCGAATGGTTCTTGCCCATCAACCCCATGGCGAATTTCACGCGCAGGATGCGGCGCACCGCGTCGTTGATGCGCTCCATGGGCACCGTGCCGTCCTCCGCGGATTGCTTCAAACTGGCGATGAACTCCTGGTAGCGCGCCGGCACCATCACCATGTCCATGCCCGCGTTGATGGACGCGGCGATCTTGTGTTTGTAGTCGCCCGGAAGCTCGTCGATCGCGCCGTAGTCAGAGATCACGAAACCTTGGAAGCCCAATTCGTCTTTTAGTATCCCGGTGAGCAGCCGCTTGCTGGCCGAGCACTTGACCCCGTTCCAACTGCTGTAGGACGGCATGATCGATCCCACACCTGCGCGGATGGCGGTAATGTAACCCTGCAAATGAATCGCGCGCAGGGTCTTTTCGTCCAAGCGGGTATCGCCCTGGTCGAGCAGGTGCGGACCCAGCGTGCTGCTGCCGTAGGCTGTGCCGCCGTCTCCCGCGTAGTGCTTGGCGCAAGCCAGCACCGACAGCGGATCCGCCAGATTGCCGCCTTGCAAACCGCGCACGGCCGCCGCTCCCAATTCCTTGACGCCGTCCGGTTCTTCGGCGAAGCCTTCATAGGTGCGGCCCCAGCGGATGTCGCGCGGCACTGCGACGCAGGGCGCAAACGCCCAGTTGATGCCCGTGGCGCGTACCTCGAGCGCCGTGATGCGCTCGATCCTTTCTACCAGCGCCGGGTTACGCGCGCAGCCAAGCCCGATATCGTGCGGGAATATGACCGCGCCCAGGACGTTGTTGTGCCCGTGCACGGCGTCCACGCCGTAGAGCAGCGGGATCGCCAGGCGTGTCTCCAGGGCGCGCTTCTGATAGCGGTCGATCAGATTGGTCCAGGCCTCCAGGCTGTTGCCGGCTTTAGGGTCCGAATCGCCGCCGCTCAGTACTGATCCCAGGTAGTATCTGACAATGTCGGCGTCGCTCGCCAGGAAACTCTGGTCCGGCTGCGTCATCTGCCCGACTTTCTCGTCGAGCGTCATTTTCTCGAGCAGGGCGTTTACTTGCGGATCGAACGATGCCAGCGATCTTGTCTGGTGGGCCGGCGCGCCAATCAGGCAGATCAGCGCGCCCAGACATAGCATTGCGGATAAAACGGTCTTTCTCATACCAAGGGGATGATATCACCTCTATGCCACCGATAAGAATTTTGGATTGGACCGCTGAACCGGCCACTCCGTAGACTGGATATATGCGGACCACTACGGCTACGGTTCCGGATGGCGCTTCCCAGGTCGCCCTTTTGCACCACATCAGCAGTATTGTCAGCTCCGGGCTGAGCTTGGAGAAAATGCTCCAGGAGCTGATCGCGCTCACGCTCGAAACCACGCGCTGCGACGCTTGCCTGGTCTACCTGGTCGACCATGCGAGCAACGACGTGGTGCTGGAGGCTTCCCAACTTCCGCACACGGCCGAGATCGGCAACATCCGGCTCAAGATGGGCGAGGGCATCACCGGCTGGGTGGCGCAACACAAATCCGTGGTGGCGCTCTCCAACAACGCTTCCGCCGACGCGCGTTTCAAGACCTTTCAAACCCTGCCGGAAGACACTTTCGAGGCATTTCTTTCGGTGCCGCTGGTGAGCGGCGGCGACCTGATCGGAGTCATCAACGTGCACCACCGCGAACCGCACGCGCATTCGCCGGAAGAGGTGGCCCTGGTCAGTTTTATCGGCGAACAGATGGGCGGTGCGATCGCTAAGTTCCGCCTGGAGGAACGCTCGGAAACGGCGGCGAAGCGCATGGAAGCGCTGGCGGCGGTGGCGCAGACCATCTCGGCGGAAAGCTACCTGGACCGCATCCTGCAAGCCATCTCGGAGATGGTAGCCGAGACGCTGGATTCGCCGGTCTGCTCGATCATGCTGGTTGACGAGGACCGCCGCGAGCTGGTGATTTCAGCCGCGCGCTGTTCCTCGCCCGACTACCTGCACAAGCTGCCGCTCAAGATCGAAGACTCGCTCATCGGCCGGGTGGTGCGCGAAGGACGGCCAATTACCATTCCCAACGTGCTGGCGGAGAAACAATATCGATATCCGGAACTGGCGCGCAAAACCGGACTGGCGTCGCTGCTCTCCGTTCCGCTGCTGACGCGCGAAAAGGTGATCGGCACCATCAACCTGTACACGCGCGAGCAGCGCGCGTTCAGCGATGAGGAGATCGGATTCGTCAAGGCGGTGGCGGGCCAGGCGGCCATCGCGATCGAGAACGCGCGTTTGATGTCGGAAACGCTGGAAATGAAGCGCACGCTCGAAGCGCGCAAACTGGTGGAGCGCGCCAAGGGCATCCTGCAACAGAAATACAGCCTGACGGAAGAAGAAGCCTACCTGCGCCTGCGCAATGAGAGCCGGCGGCTGCGGCGCCCGATGCGCGATCTGGCCGAAGCGGTCATTCTGGCGGACGATCTGCGGCGATCGGGGGAGGCGCCGCGCGCGCGCCCGGAAGGGCCGAAAATGCCGGGTCCGCCGGAAGTGCCGGCGTAGCAGGCACAGCGGGAAGGCGCGCCCCTTTGCGCTACAATGGGGCCGATGCGAGTTGCCTTGGTGGCCGCATTGGTTCTTTCTGCAGCGGTGCTCTTGCGCGGCCAAACCATCAAATCCATCCAGGCCGCGATTGAAAACCACGATTCAGCCGGCGCGGCGCGCATGCTGGCAGCGGCGCTGGCGCGTTCTCCGCGCGATGCGGGACTGTGGAATCTGCAGGGCGTCGTCCACGCGCAGCAATCCGAGATGCCCGCGGCGCGCGCCGCTTTTGAAAAAGCGGTGCGCCTCGACCCTTCGCTGATTCCCGCGTGGCAAAACCTGGCGCGCGCTTGCCAGGCTATGTCCGATGCCTCCGCCATGTCCTGCGCGGCTGCCGCATGGGAGCGCGTTTTGCGCGCGCAGCCACGGGATACGCAGGCGCTTACCTCTTTGGCAACGGTGATGGAGTGGCAAGGTAAGTTTGCCGAGTCGCTGCGCCTGTTGGACAAATTGCCGCCTGACGAAGCTACCCGCTCCGCCTGGCTGGCATTGCGCTGCGGCGACCTGGCAGGTCTCCACCGTGCGCCGGAAGCGGCTGCGGCGGCGCAGCGGCTGGCCGGCGCCACGGACTTTTCCGAGACGGATGCCGAATCCATTCTTCCGGTGCTCGAAGCCACGCACAATGCGCAACTGCTGGTCACGCTGCTGGAAGCCCTGGACAAGCGCGGCCAGGCCTCCCGCACGGGCCTCGAGCACCTGGCGCTGGCATATGAACAGTTGCACCGCCTGCCGGATGCCCGCCGGACGCTCGAACGCGTGGCCGTCGCGGACCCGCAGAACACGGGTCATCTGCTGGAGTTGGCCCGCATCGCCTACCTGCTGCACGACTACGAGGGATGCCTCGGATATCTCGGCCATGCGCGCGCGCTCACGCCCAAGGACGCCCGCATTCATTTTCTGTTCGGGCTGGTGGCGCTCGACATGCAGTTGCCGGTGGAGGCTCGCCGGTCGCTGACGAAGGCTCTGGCGCTCGATCCGGATAACCCGGATTACAACTACGCCATGGGCGGCGTTTTGCTCGGCGGGGGCAATGGCGCGGAGTCCGTCAAGTACTTCGCCAGGTACGTGGCGAAACGGCCGGCGGACCCCAGGGGCCACTTTGCGCTGGGGGCTGCCTATTTCGCCTCATTGCAGTACGACAAGTGCCGCGCGGAAATGCTGAAGATCCGCAACGATCCCAAGACGGAAGCGGGCGCTGACTACTTCTTGGGCCGCGTGGCGCGGGTCGAGGAGAAGTTTGATGAAGCTTTGGCGGATCTCAATCGCTCCATCCAACTGGCGCCTTCATTTGCCGAAGCTCACACCGAACTGGCGCGTGTTTATCTGGCCCAGAACCACCTGGCGGAGGCCCGCGCGGCCATCGATCGCGCGCTGAAGCTCGATCCCGATGGTTTCCAGGCCAACTCCGTGCTGCTGTCCATCATGCAGCTTACGCGCGATCCGGGGGCGGACAAGCAGGCCACGCGTTTGCGTACGCTGGACGCCGAGCGCTCCCGCAAGCGCGAGTTGATGCTGCGCACGATTGAGGTGAAACCATATTGAGAAGGACAATCCCAGGGCTGGTGTTCTTGGTGATGTCCGCGGCACTGGCGGCCGAGCGGCCGCCCACGCTGCTCGATCACATCCAAAACTCCGGACTGCCTTCTGGCCAGCGCGACGAATTGGCGCACTTGCTGGCCGCGAAGGATTTTGCCGGAATGGAGGCGGTCTTGGAGCACCCGCCGGCCGCCGAATCTCCGCCAGTGGCAGCGGAACGGCACGCCCTGGCGGGCGCCGTCGAGTTCCTCGAAGGCCAGATGTACCGCGCCGCTCAATCCTTCCGGGTTTCCGATTCGCTGGCCCCACTGGATGACACGGACCGTTTCACCTGGGCCATGGCGCTGGTCAGGCTGGGCGATGCCAAAAGCGCGCGCGAGCAGCTCATGCGGCTGGACGTGGCCCATCCGGACAATCCGTTTTACCTTTATTGGCTCGCCAGAATCGATTACACCGAACGTCTCTATGGGCCGGCCATCGAGAAGCTCAGGCGGGTCATCCGGATTGACCCGCAGGCGTCCCGCGCCTACGACAATCTGGGCCTGGCGCTCGACATGCAAGGCCACCAGGATCAGGCCCGCGAGGAGTTCGAAAAGGCCGTCGCTCTGAACCGCAAGCTGCCCCACCCATCGGCCTGGCCGCCGCACAACCTCGGTGCGCTGCTGCTGCGCATGCAGCAGTTCAAGGCGGCCGAGGACGCCTTGCGGGAGGCTCTGCGGTACAACCCCAACTTCCCGATGGCGCATTACCACCTGGGCCGCGTGCTGGAAGACGAGAACCGCGACAACGACGCCATCGAGGAGTATCGCGCGGCCACTTCCGGCGACCAGCCGATCATGGAAGCGTTCTACTCGCTCGGGCTGCTGTATCGCCGCCACGGCCGGATGGAGGAAGCGAAAGCGGCTTTCGCCGCGTACCGGAAACTCAAGACACAGGCGCCGCCGTAGGACGAGCGGTTTGGGGGCCGCGCCGGACACGTGCCGGGCAGGTCGTCTCCCGAATGACCAGGTGGGTCTCGATCACGTACTCGGCCCGGACCCGCGCGGTGTGCAATTCGTCGACATCCAACAGCAAGGCGTGAAAGGCCCGCTCAGCCAGTTCCGTGCGCGATAGTCGCACCGTGGTCAGAGGCGGCTCGGTGAACTCGGCCAGCCGGATATCGTCGAAACCTACGATCGAAACATCCCCCGGCACGGAAAGGCCCGCGCGGCGGACGGCTCGCATGGCGCCCAGTGCCGTCAGATCGTTGGAGGCCAGCAACGCGGTGGGCGGATTCTGCGATTCCAGCACGCGCGCCATGGCTTGCAAGCCTCCGTCCACGGTGTGGTCGCCCTCCTCCACCAGGCGTTTCTCGCCGTCAATGCCGTAAGCGCCGAGCGAGCGAAGAAATGCCGACCGCCGGATGCGCGCCGACTTCAGTTTCAGCGGTCCGCTGATGAAACCGATTCGCCGGTGTCCGAGCGCCAGCAGGTGGTCTACGGCTTCATTCACTCCCATGGCGTAATCCACCACCAGATTGCTGATCCTCTTGCCGGGCGTGCCCACGTCGAGGAACACCATGGGCACCTTGCGATGGGCAAGCTGGTCGACCAGCTGCTTGGCCATCTCGGAGGTCATGATCGCCACGCCCTCGACTTTGCGCTCGAGCATCCGGCGCACACAGAGCGCCATGCGCGCCGGATCGTAGTTGGTGGAACTCACCAGGATGTCGTAGCCGTTCTGAGTGGCGACGTCTTCGAAGCCCTTGATCAACTCCGGGAAAAACGGATTGGTGATGTCCGACACAATCAGGCCCAGAATGCGGCTGCGGCCGGAGACCAGCGAGCGGGCTTGGGTATTCGGGTAGTAGCCCAGGTCCTCAATGGCTTTCCAGACCCGTTTGGCGGTTTGGGGATCCACCATCGAGGGGTTGTTGATGGTCCGCGAAACGGTGGCGGTGGAGACCTGGGCACGGCGCGCAACTTCCTGGATTTTCATCGAATTGTTCCAGTTGTGAGCGTCCGGGGCACTTTCGCACGCGCTCCATTGCGTAGCTTACACCGGGTTGAGGGGCTCCAGACAAGGGCTAGTACAAAAATATTAAAAAAAATAGCTTAGAAGTCTTGACTTAGGGCGTGCTGCCGCTTACTATCATGTGAAAACGTTTACAAATTGGGCGATGAGCACGTTTTCATCGCCGGAGCAAAAACGCTTTCAGCATCCACCATCAGGCGGGTGCGTGGGGAGGTCTTTTGATGCCACGTAGAGCATTTTGGTTAGTTGCGGCGCCGCTTCTGTGCCTGGCGGCTGCCTGGGGTCAGAGTCAAAACGCAAGTCTCACCGGTCAGGTTACGGATAAAACGGGCGCGGCAGTGCCCAACGCGACTGTAACCCTGACATCCACAACGCGAAACATTCCGCAAACGGTCACCACGGACAACGAGGGCCGTTATTCTTTTCCGAACAACCCGCCCGGCACGTACACGCTCACCATCGACGCCACGGGCTTCAAGACGTACGTGAAGACGGGCATTGAAATGGCCGTCAGCCAGTCGGTACGCTCCGATGCGCAGTTGGAGATCGGCGAGGCGTCCACCAAGGTCGAGGTCAGCGCCTCTGTCGCGCAACTTAATTTTGACAACGGCGCCAAACAGGAAGGTGTGGCTCCGGCGATCGTTAACGACCTGCCGCTGCTGGTCTCCGCCGGCACGCCGCGCAATGCCTTGCAGTTCGCCAGCTTCCTGCCCGGTGTGAACACGGGCACCAGCGTGCAGGCTTTCAACGCGCGCATCAACGGCGGCCTGAAGATGGGTGACGAAGCCGTGATGGACGGCGTCAGCATGCAGGAAGGCACCATGTCGCAGAGCGGCATTGTGTCGTTCTTCGATTTCGCCCAGACGCCCGACATGGTGCAGGAAGTGCGGCTGATGACCTCCAGCTACGAGCCCGAATACGGCACCACCACGGGCGGCGTAATGATCGTCACCACCAAGAGCGGCACGGACCAGATTCACGCCAGCGCGTTCGAGTATTTCCGCAACCGGGACCTGAACGCCCTGCAATTCACCAACGACCGCGGGCCTGGCGACCAGCGCCCGAAGGACAACGAAAACGAATATGGCTTTTCGGGCGGCCTTCCCATCAAGCTGAAGTTTCTGCCTTTCGTCTGGGGACCCAAACACAAGACCTATTTCTTCCAGGACAGCGAGTGGTTGCGCTCTCTGGGTGGCGCCAGCCGCGATGTGCTTTCGATCCCTTCGATGCAGGATCGGACCGGCGATTTCTCCGATTGGAGCACGCCGATCTACGATCCGCGGTCGGAATCGATCTCCAATGGCGTGATCTCACGCGTCCCGTATGTGGGCAACAGGATTCCGGCCAGCGAAGCGAGCGCATTGGCCCAGCAGTGGATGAGTTTCCTGCCGACTCCCACCGCCCCCGGCCCGATCAACAATTTCCTGGCCCCGCCGGTTTCCGACGGTATTCTCTCGAACCTCGAGGAGTACCTCTTCCGCGTTGATCACTACTGGGGCGAGAAGGATCACTTCTTCGTCACCATCTGGCGGCAATTAACCAATCCTACGCCGCAGTGCCAGTTGCCGGTCCAGTTGTGCACTTCAGATCCCGCAGATCCGGAAGACGCCTGGGTGAACCGCTTCAACTGGGACCACATTTTCAGTCCCACGGTTTTGAGCCACTTCGCCTACGGTTATCTGAACCGGAACGAAGGCTATGGTTCGGTTCCCGCGCAGGATCCGGCGACTCTTCCGCACATCCCCAATGCGGCTGCTTATAACGCTTCGCCCGCCGCCGGCTTCGGTGGGAACGGGGTGAACAACTACGCATCCTGGGGCAATAACCAGGGCTATGGTCCTTTGAACAAGACCACGCGGCCGAGCCACATCGCCAACGAAATGATCACCTGGGTGCGCGGTGCGCACACCATCAAGTTCGGCGGCGAATATCGTCATTTGCAGCAGGTCTTCCGCCAGAACAACAACCAGTCCGGATCGCTGGGCTTTTCCGCCGGCTCCACCGGACTGCCGGGCATCGATAGTGGAAACCCCTTCGCCAGCCTCTATATCGGCGCTGTGGACAACGGCAACCTGCAGGTCCTCAATATTACCAAGTATGGCGCTATGCAGCATGCCTACTCCCTGCACCTCGGCGACACCTGGAAAATGACTCCCAAGCTGACTCTTAATTACGGTGTCCGCTGGGATAAATTCTCGCCAACCTGGGAAACCAGCAACTACATGTCGTTCTTCTCATTCCGTTCCAACCCGGATGCCGGCGGCCTGCCGGGCAGCGTGGTGTATTCCGGCAACAACTGGGGTGACGCCAGCGCTGGGGTAAAGTACCCGGAGAACGAATGGAACGGCGGCATTGCCCCGCGGGTGGGTGTCGCCTATGCGATCAGCCAGAACACGGTAATCCGGGCCGGCTACGGCCTCTTCTACACGCAGGCGTTCTATCCCGGATGGGGCGGCGGTATGTCGCTCGATGGATTCAATCCCAGCGTCGCGTTCAACGATTCGCTCGGTGGTTATGAGCCGGCGTTCTACATGGATAGCGGCTTTCCGGCTTACAGCAAAGCGGAGGATATCAGCTTGGGCGCGGACAACGGGAAGAACGGTCCCAACTACCGCCCGGCGTACGCGAATCACCTTTCCAACACCCAGCAGTGGAACGTGACCTTCGAACATAAGCTGGGCAGTGGTTTCGCGAGTCTCGCTTATGTCGCCAGCAAAGGTACGCATCTTCCATCCACCCTGCAGCCGATCAACGTTCTGAATCCCTCGCTGCTCTCGATGGGAGCTGCCGAATTGAATAGCACATTCACTCCCACGACCACTTCGCTGTACGGCGTCAGCCAGCCGTATGCCGGCTGGGCCCAGCAATTGCTCAGCGGCAGCTGCGCGCCGACCGTAGCGCAAGCCATGATGCCGTTCCCGCAATTCTGCGGCGCGCTCCTCGGCGAGAACGAAAATGAAGGAACCTCCCACTACAATTCGCTGCAGGCGAAGTACGGCAGAAACTTCTCGGGTGGCCTGTACCTGGAGGGGAATTACACGCTCTCCCGCCTGACGACTGATGCTGCCTCGACTACCCAGTCCGGCGCGGCTGGTTACGGCGGCGTCGGCACGGTGATTAATCCGTACCAGGGTTCACGGAATATGTCGCTCTCCACCGACGACATCCCGAATATGGTGTCTATCATGGCGGTTTACGACCTGCCCTTCGGTAAAGGCAAGCAGTTCCTGAACAGCAACGAAATGTTGGGGCACCTGGTGGGCGGTTGGACCTTGGCGTCCAGCATGAAGTTCACTTCCGGCACGCCGCTCTATTTCCGCGATTCCACGGTTTGCGGCGTCCCCGGCCAGTTCCAGGCTGCCTGTATTCCCGCCATCACCGGCAATGTGCTGGCGCAATCCTGGACCAACTTCGACGTCAACAAACCCGCTTACAACGTGAACGCGTTTGATCCGGTTTCCGATTTCGCGAATGGGAATTACCTCGGCACCGGGCCGCGTGTCAGCAGCGTGCGTGGTTCGCCGTATCGCGATGTCAATCTGTCGCTCTCGCGCAAGTTTGCCATCAAGGAGCGCCTGAAGTTCGAAATACGCGCGGAGGCTTTCAACGTCTTCAACGCTCACTACTTTACGTGCGATGGCCAGGCGTTCGGCGATTGCATTCCGTTCAACAACGATCCGTCCAGCGCCAGTTTTGGCACCTGGAACGGAACTGTCACCCAGCCGCGCAACATCCAGTTGGTTGGCAGAGTCGAGTTCTGACCCTAGCTAAGCTAAACCTCGGGCCGGATGCTGCCGCAAGGGCGTCCGGCCTTTTTGTTTCTAAACTCCAGGGATGATTCAGCCGATCTATCAGGTATGAACGTCACAGGTGTTGAGTGGCGAGATCGGGATCCGAACGACGGCCGCTTCGGCGGTCGGGCAAAGCCACGGCGAGCACCCGAGCCTGCCGAGCCTGCCGAGCCTGAAGAAGAGGACGTGGTCGAGATCCACAGTGAGAACCCGGAAGACATCGCCGACGGCATAGACGAAGTCGTCGAATAGCCGCGGCCCGGTTGCCAGCCGGCGCAACTTTTTTCGCCTCTCCGTTTCAATCACATACGGCGGGCAGGCGCTTCTTCTCCAATCAACCCCATGTCATCTTGAGACCAAGTAGGGCGTTGCGCTCACTTACGCTGGCGCCCTCGAGAAGCGCTTGGGCGGCGCTTCTCCCGTCCACAGCCGGCGCTTGGCGGTCGGCTGGCAGTGATCCGGCTCCCGGAGCCCTTGAGTAAGGCTTGCCGGGCAATAGCGACGGTTGTCCGGACGGGTTTCAGAGCCGGGGCGGGCGGGCCCCGGATCTGAGCCGGATCACCGCGCCCGGCCTTCTCCATACCTCGGAGGAGGCCGGGTGGCGGCGGTTTAAACGCTGATGGACGCCTTGGCTAGTATGCCGCCATCGCACACCAGGTGCGAGCCGGTCACGTAGGACGAATCGTCGGACAACAGCCACACCACCGCACGCGCCGGCTCATCCGGATCGGCGAGGCGGCCCAGCGGAACTTCCCGGCAAATCACGCGGCGCATCTCCGGCACGTCCGCGGCCGGCACATTGGCCCACATCAGCGCGGTTTCCGTGGCGCCCGGCACGATGGCGTTGACGCGGATTCTGTAGCGCGCATAATCCACAGCCATGCATCGCACCAGCGCCGAGATGCCGCCCTTCGAGGCGCTATAGGCGCCCGCGCCGCCCGCCGCGAAGGCCACCGACGACGCCGGCGATGAGGTGCACACGATCGACCCAGGCGTGCCGGCTTTCACGAGATGCTCGAGGGCGTACTTACAGGTGAGATAGACGCCGGTCAGATTCGTGTCCAGCACGCGCTTCCACGTCTCGAAAGGCAATTCGTGCAGCGGACCGCCTTCGTCCCTGCCGGCGTTTGCGAAGACGCCGTAGAGCGGGCCGAGCTTCTGGATAGTCTCGGCGAAAGCGCGCGCCACGCTCTCCTCCCGCGAAACGTCGCATTCTACGGCGCAGGCCGCATTGGCTCCGGCGGCCAGGGCTGCGGCGGCGGCGGCGCGCGCCGAGGGTCCGTTCACATCCAGCACTGCCACGCGGTCGCCCCGCGCGGCGCATTGCATCACGACGGCCCGGCCGATCCCGGCCCCGCCCCCGGTCACCGCAATCGTCCTCACGGCGCCGGATCCCTCAACGCTGGAGCGAAATTCATGGATGGCTTGCGCTTAGTTTATCAAACCTGGCAAATGTTACGGTCGATTTGACCCCGCCGGCGGACTCCTGTGAAAATGCGCCGCCAAGCTGGCTGGTCAGGATCTCCACGATCCGCATCCCCATCGATTCCGAACGCCTGCCCGCGGCGCCGGACGGCAGACCCACGCCGTTGTCCGCCACCGTCATCGTTATCTTGCCGTCACTCGCGCAGCGCAGGGCCACCAGTATCTCGGCCGCCGCATCTCCGCTGAAAGCGTACTTCAGGGAATTGGTGATCAGCTCGTTGAGGATCAAGCCGCAGGGAATCATCTGGTCCATGGGCAGCGCAACGGGGTCGGTTTCGAAGCGCAGGCTGACGCGCGCGGCGCCGGCGCCGAAGGAATCCAGCAAATCGCGCGCCAGGCGCCGGGCATATTCCCCGAAATCCACCACGTCCATGTCCTTGTGGCCATACATCTGTTCGTGGATCAGCGCCATGGAGTGTACCCGGCGCTGGGCGTCGCGCAGGGCCGTGCGCGCGGCCGGATCGGGCAGGGATTCCGCCTGGATGTTCAACAGGCTGGAAATGGTCTGCAGATTGTTTTTGACGCGGTGATGCACTTCCCGGAGCAGCACGTCCTTGGCGGCCAGCGCCTGCGATAACGCCCGCTCGGCCGCCTTCTGCTCGGTGATGTCCACCGCTATGCAACCCAGCAGGCGGCGCCCGGCCGCATCACTAAAGAGAAAACGGAAGGTGAGTAACTCGCGGACCTGGCCGCTGGCCGCCGTAATGCGTTCAATTGTCCGCGTAGACTTGCCGCTTTCGAAGGCCGAGGCATCCTCGGTTCGAAGCTGCGAAACCACCGCGGCGGCCTGTTCCGAGGCCCGGTTGACGTACAGAATTCGGCCCTGCGCATCCCTGATGAAAGCCAACGCAGGACTGTGCCGCATGAAGGTATGGAAGCGGGCTTCGCTAGCCGTCAGTTCCACCTCCGCGCGATGTTTCTCCCGGCGCAAATTGTCCTCCAGGAGCGCGTGCTTCACCGCTTCGCCGAGGCGTCCCAGCCGGTCTTTGAGCAGATAGTCGGAGGCTCCCTGCCGCATCATGGCAACCGCCACGTCCTCGCCGATGGTGCCCGAGACCACAATGAACGGGATGTTCAGCCCACGCTCCTGCAACAGTTCGAGGGCCCGCGGAGCATCCAGTTGGGGCAACATGTAGTCGGCCAGGATTACGTCCGGCGGCGGGTCAAGGCGCTGGAGAAAATCCGGCTCGGTTTCCACGCGCTCCCAGACGGGATCGAACCCGTGGCGGCGCAATTCGTACGCCTCCAGCTCGGCATCTTCGGGCCGGTCTTCCAGGATCAGGACGTTGATGGCTTGGGACATTTCTCCTCTCCTAAGGACGATCCACCCGCCGTGGCCAGAACCGCGCGCACGGCCTCCACGAACTGCGCAAAGTCCACCGGTTTGACCACGTAGTTGTCGGCGCCCAACTCGTAAGCCGCCTTGCGGTCGCGATCCTCCCACGAAGAGCTGAACACGATGATGGGGATGGCTCGGGTGCGGGGATCCGCCTTGGCCCGCCGCAGCACCTCCAGGCCATCCACCTTGGGCAGTTTCAGGTCGAGCAGCACCACACGGGGAGGCCGCTGAATGTCCTGGTCCGCATAGGCGCC
>Ga0335078_10008807_pt1 | contig 14991 bp, 9 predicted proteins | sample Lox_Sample_32_FD_206711 | JGI IMG/M metagenome (GOLD analysis project Ga0335078, IMG submission 206711) | Soil microbial communities from Loxahatchee National Wildlife Refuge, Florida, United States - Lox_Sample_3.2 | ecosystem: Environmental > Terrestrial > Soil > Wetlands | place: USA: Florida...
TCCCAATATAGTTGGCGAGGATCTCGGCATCGTCGGTTCGCGGATCGTAGTCCGAGCGATAGATCACCACCAGCCCCAGTGCGATTGAACCCATTAAGATCATGGTGCTGATAATGCGGCCTGCTACAATTCCCGCCTTGCTGTGGGTAAGCTTTTCCATAGATTTCCTCGCTACTGAAAAAAGGCTAGCCATAGCGCCAGTGTGAACAGCGCGGTCATGCTCGGGTAAGTCAATATGGGAACGGCGAGCACAATACGTGCGCGCAAGAGCAGCCAGCGGGCCGCGACCGTGAACAGCAAGCCCGCCGCCAGGCACACAAGCCATGCCGGGAAGAAGGAGCCCAGAATGTCGAAGGATGGGGCTCGATTACAGCCGGTCGAAAGTATTGCCGCGGCCAACAATCCCAACATGGATGACCGCTGGGATTCATTCCTGCTCATGGGTGAGTCCTCCTTCTGTTGACTTGAATTGCATCGCCGGTTCGGAATGCCAGATCCGCCAGCGCCGCCAGCACCTGGGTACGCGCCAGAATGTCAGTGGAGCGCGCCTGCGCAAGTACCTTCTGTGCGTTGGTGACGTCCAGCAAGTTGCGTACGCCGTAGTTGTAGGATTCGAGCGCAGCGCTATAGGACTGAGTCGCGGCGGTCACCAGTGCGGCAGCCGCCTCCCGTTGTCGAAAAGCGGTGTTCAAGTTCGAATACGCCGTCCAAACCTGGTCTTCGACCTGGTCGCGTGCAGCGGCGACTCGCGCCTCCTTCTCCCGGATATGAGCCTCCGCCTGCGCGAGGCGACTGCGCCGCGCGCCTCCGTCAAACACGATCCAGTTCAAGCTCGCTGTCAGGGCGCCGTTCAAGCCGGCAGTATGCCCCCACGGAAGATTCTGCTGCAGAATGTACAACGACTGTGCGCTGGGGCTAGCGCTCACACTCAAGCTGGGATAGAAGGCTGCACGCGCCTGCTGCCGCTCCGCTTGCGCCACGCGGACTGCGGCGGCCTGCGCCAGAAGATCGGGACGTTGTTCCAGCGCGCGATGAATCGCCTCCGCGACAGTGTCCGACACCGATTCGGGCGTCGGAACTTGGCTGACTGGTTGCACACGAATCCGCGTGGCCGCAGAGGTTCCCAGGGCGGTTGCCAGGTCGCCGCCTGCAATGTCCTCGGCACCCAATACCGCCTGCAGATCGTATTGCGCTTGGGCGGTCGCGCTGCGTGCTTCGAGGACGTCGGGCAACGTCGCCAGCCCGTTGCGGAGGCGCTCCTCGGCTGCTTGTTGCACGGCCTGTGCATTCACTAGGCTGGCTCCCGCGGCTTCTTCCTGTCCGGCGGCATTTAGCAGCCGGTAATAGGCTTGCGATACATCGTAAATGAGTTGCCGGTGAACGTCGTTGAACTCGAAGTTCGATGCCAGCAGGCGTGCACTCTCCGCATTGATCCGGCCGCGGCGAGCGCCGAAGTCCAAAATCGTGTAGTTGAGATCAAGCGAAAGCTCAAAAGCCGGATTGGTCTGGCGGTAGAAGCGCGAGCCTAACCCGGCCTCGTCTCGTTCCACGCCGGCGAGGGCCACTGCAGCTAGGACCGGATATAACTCGCTGCGAGCGACTCCGACAGCGACGGCTTGGGCACGGGCCTTTTCCCACGCGACGCGGGTTTCCGGATTATGCGCTTCCGCAACATCGATCAACTCCGCCAATGAGTAGACTTTGTCAGCCTCGATGCGCGCCGCCGGAGGAATAGAGCGCTGCGCACCTGCTAAGACCTGCCGTTCCTCAACGGAATACCACGGGCGATCGGGCGAGTGGGGAGGAGACTGGGCGAACACACGGCCGATGGCTGTTAAGAGAACAACTCCGATGGCTGCTCGCTTCAGCCTCTTGAGGTCGGCAGTCAAATTGACCACACACATGGTTTTTCCAGTTGTGAACCGCACGTCGTGTTTTGCACCTGGCAGGCCAATTTATCCGTCCATGTATTTCGAGACGACTCCGGTATGCCATTGCGTCCGCTATATGTCGGACGATCAGCATTCCTGTCTCAATTCCGACAGCGTGCGGCGGTTGTCACATGGCAAACCGGCTCTGGGCCATTTCGCGCGAAAGCCCGCGTTTGCGCATTTTGTCCAGCAGTGTCGTGCGCTTTATTCCGAGGCGCGCCGCAGCGCCGGACTTGCCGCCAACCACCCAATTGCTATCCGCCAGCGCTTTCAGGATATGGGCCCGCTCCGCCTCGGCTAACGTCATTGGTTCTGTCTCAAACGGCATGCGGGAAGGCAGCGATGGCAACTCCAGCCGGTTGCTCCTGCTCAGAATCACCGCGCGCTCGATGAAGTTCTGGAGTTCCCGGATATTTCCCGGCCACGAGTAGCGCTTTAGCGCTTCCATCCCGTTTTGTGAAACCCTGGAGATCCGTTTCGACATGCGTTCGCCGAATTTCTGAACAAAATGCGCTACCAGTATCGGAATGTCTTCCAATCGCTGGCGCAGGGGCGGAACGACAATGGGGAACACGTCGAGTCGGTAATACAAATCTATTCTGAACTCTTTGTTTGCGACCAGTTGAGCGAGGTTCTGATTGGTGGCTGCCACCACGCGGACATCCACGCGGCGAGTGAATGTGCTGCCCAGTCGCTCGAACTCCTGCTCTTGCAACACTCGCAGCAACTTGGACTGCAGCTCCAGCGGAATATCGCCGATTTCATCCAGGAACAGCGTGCCGCCATGGGCCGCCTCGAACCGGCCCAATTTCTGCGTGACGGCTCCTGTGAACGCGCCCTTCTCGTGCCCGAAAAGTTCACTCTCCAGGAGTCCCAGGGGAATAGCCGCGCAGTTCAGTTTGACGAACGGACGGCTGCGGCGTTCGCTCTGCATATGAATGGCGCTTGCGATGAGTTCCTTGCCCGTGCCGGTTTCCCCTTCAATGAGAACCGTGGAGCCGGTAGGGGCAACCGTCCGGATTTGCTCCAAGACACCACGGAGGCAGGAACTTGATCCTACGATGGCCGTAAATTCGTTACCGCTCCTGCGCCGCGAAGCCTCCAGCAGTTCATAAAGATCGACGTATGCGCCGCAGTCCGGCTGCGGCTCGATTTTCTGCAGACGCGCGCAAGCTGCAGCCGAACTGTCCGTAAGGGAGGCTCCCAACGGCGTGACAAAATTCGTTGCCGAATTCTCGATGAGCAGTGTCATGTTCTCCATGTGGAAAGCATCCGCCGAATATGCAGGCGCCTGGAATGTTCGGAACAGTATTCGCCGGCATGCCGCGCGCGTTTGGCCGCGCGCCAACCACGTTTGGAGATACGTTTGCTAGTATTAACGGCCTTAGGCTCTGAAACTTACATGAACACTGCGGCGGGCCCGTTTGTTGGCCGTTACAGGCCGCTTTGTGCTAAAGCCACGCACCGGAGCCATGTTGGGAGGGGGCTAGTGTCAGGAGTCGATCCATCGACAGCGCCTAACCGGAGCGTTAGCTCTGAGCGCAGCGGTCTGGTGCGCAACCACCTGGAGAGGGTGCTTGCCAGCAAAGCCTTTGCGGGCAGCAGGAGATCGCAGGACTTTTTGCGCCTGGTTGTCGAGCACGCCTTGGCTGGACGTCTGGACAACCTGAGAGAACGCATGATCGGGGCCGAGATGTTCGGCCGCCCGATCGATTACGACACCGCCAATGATGCAGTAGTTCGGGTCAAAGCGAATGAAGTGCGGCGGCGCCTGGCGCAGTACTATGCCGATGAGGGGACCGAAAAGGATGGTGTGTGGATCTGTTTGCCGACCGGGACTTATGCCCCAGAGATTCACTGGGCAACACCCCAGCGGCCGCTTGAACTCGCCAATCCATCGGGCGCCGAGGTGGATCTCCCCGCGGTCGTTCGTAGAACGCGCGAACTGCATTCTCGCTTTAGCGAGCCATGGATATGGATCCTATCGGCTGCGGTGGCTACCGTTTCGGCGATTGCAATATATTCGCTGACAAATGTGGCACGCTCACCTCAGCCGCTCCTGGGAACCTTGAGCCGTCTCACATTCGATCCCGGCTACACCACGGATGGGGAAATCTCCCCCGATGGACGGCTGATCGCCTATGCCAGCGATCGCGATGGCGGGGAAAGCTTGGACATCTACGTTCAGGATGTTAGCCGCGGCAACATTGGCCGTTTCACGGACGACCCCGCGGACGACTACGATCCGGCATTTTCTCCGGACGGTACCCAGATCGCTTTCCGGTCGGAACGCAACGGCGGCGGCATCTACCAGGTCTCCTCGCTGCGCGGCGCGGCGCAGGCGCACCTTGTCGTCACTGGCGGAAGGCGTCCCCGTTTTTCGCCGGACGGCCGCTATCTGCTGTATTGGCAGGCAGCCGGGGGGTTTTACTCGAAATGGGGCGGCTTGGGCGCGCACTTGTTTACGGTGGAAGTGGCGGGAGGATCACCGGTCGAAATCTCGCATAATTGCAGTTTCGTGAACACCGGAGCCGTTTGGTCGCCCGATAGCAAGCGGATTCTTTTCGCCGGTGTCTGTCAAGGACGGTCCGGCATCTGGCTGGCTTCGCCGGACGGCCAAGTCCTGGAACCGAGTGAACTCTACAGCTTCTGGAAGAAGGAAAAGCTACAATCACTGGACTGGAGCACGGCCCCTGTTTTCGATCAGTGGTTGGACAACCCTTCCCGCCTGTTGCTGCCTGTGGCCGCGGGCGACGATATCTCATACGAAGCAATCCTGCCGGTGACGCCCGACGGCAGCCGGCCAACCGGACCTGTTCAGCGGCTCGTCTTCGGGCCTTCGCGAATCACACACGCCTCGGCATCGCGAGAGGGACGAATCATCTTATCGGTCGAAGAGCAAGGCTCAGGCGTTTGGATGCTGAAACTGGATTCCTCCGGACACGGAACGGGCAGTCCGGTTCCGCTCAAGACCGGATCTCTAGTCAATTATGACCCGTCGCTATCAAAGGACGGCAAGAATGTCGCCTTCGTCGCGCGCGAGTCCGGTGCCTGGGAACTTCAGCTTGTCTACCTGGCGAGCGGCGCATTGTCTCATCTGTCGGCAAGGCTTCCGTTCCTGCGCGATCCGGTCTTCAACTCGAAGGGCGACAAGGTCTATTATTCAGGTCAATTAGCGGGCAGTCCAAGCAAATCGGACTATGAACTGCCGATCGAGAGCTCCGTTCCGCAGACGGTTTTGAAGGAATCGCTCGGGGGCCTGTGGGATGAATCTCCCGATGGCCGCTGGCTCATCACACACAAGCAACAACAGGTTTCCGCGCCGCTAGGAGTGAGTTACGACGACAATAATCCCGCGCGGGATACCCTGGCCCTGGTGGACCGCAGCACTCGTAAGGTGACGCCGTTCCTCTTCGATCCGAATGGCAACCTCTATCAAGCGCACTTCTCCCACAATGGCGCCTGGGTGACCTTTCTTTCGGCCCGGAATCATGCCCAGATATTCGCGGTGCCGTTCAATGGGAAGGAGGTTCCCATCCAGAATTGGATTCCCATTACCGATGGCACCGCCTGGGACGATAAGCCAACCTTTTCTTCTGACGACAAGCTGATCTACTTCACTTCGGACCGCGACGGGTATCGATGCATCTGGGCTCAGCGCCTCACCGGCGACATGCATCCTTCTGGTAGTCCATTCGTGGTCCGCCACTTCCATTCGCAAAGACGTTCTCTTGCAAATCTTCCGATAGGACGGATGAGCCTTGACGCGGGTTCGGGGGTTCTGGTTTTCAATCAGGGGGAGTACACTGGAACTCTCTGGCTGTACGATCAGAAGTAGAGCTTCGCCGCGATCTGCAAAATCCTTTGACTGTTGGAACGAACCGCATTCAATGTCCCGAACCCGAATCGCCCGCCGGTGCCCCCCAAAGCCGCCGGCAAGTTGGCGATCTGGCCGGCGGCGTTGAAAGTCGCGTTCAGATTGACGCTGCTCCACTCCGTATGGTTCGGCCCGTTGAAAGCTTCCAGGCGAAGCTGGAGATAACGCGACTCATCCTTCCCCAACTGGAACTTCTTGAATACTGACATATCCCAGTTGTTATAGCCAGGACCTCGCAATCGGTTCCATCCCGAATCCATGCCCACGCTACCCTTGGGCGCAGACGCGAAACACGCCGCATTAAAGAAGGCCTGCGAACTGCCGCCGCTCGAATAAGGATTGCAGGTGAAAACGTAACGGGGCGGCACGTCTTCGCTGCCGGTGATCTCGCGGTTGAGCTGCGCTCCGCCGATGGTGCCGGTTCCAGTTGAAATGCTGTACATGGGGCTGGTGCTGTTGCCGGCTGTTGGATCGATGGGCGCGCCGCTGCTGATGGCAGTAATACCCGAAAACTGCCATCCGTTCAGCATCGCGCGTCCTATCGCGTTGTCGAAGCGGACTTTTGAAGCAAAGTCCGGAAGGTTGAACAGGTAATTGATTGTCAGCATCTGCGTTCGATCGAAATCGAGCGGCCCGTACATGCCCTTGCGCCAATCGACCGTGGGCGGCAAAACACCGTTGGTAGTAGTGCTGCTTTGGACGCCCAAGGCTTTCGACCACGTGTAAGCGCCGCCCACCTGAAGCCGCCGGCTGAAGCGCCGATTCACAGACACCTGGAGAGAGTTGTAATTGGCGGTTCCGCCGAATTCGTAGAGCACACCCTGAGCGCTCCCGGCAGGCCCGTTATAACCGATGTACGGGCGGTAAAAGCTTACAGGAAGAGCATTGTCGCCGTTCAGGTTGCACGCGGCTACGCTGGGGCATTTCGTGGGGTCCTGGTTTTGCGGCAGCCATGCGCTGCCGAAAGGAGCGTCATTGAATGGCACAAGTTCGGTTTGATGCCGCGAAAGCGAGCCAACGTAGGCGACGTCCAGCAGCATATTGAGCGGCAACGCCCGCTGCACGCCGAAGTTGTAGTTATAGACCGTAGGCAGATGGCCGTCTCCAGCCACACCGCCGGCGTAAACCGGGAAGTTAACGGACTGGCTGCTCGCGATGTTATCGATATTGCCGTACCAGAGCTGGCTTTCGCGCAGCACCGGCGGGTTGGTGATCTGGTAGTAAAGATAATTTCCCTGGATGCGCTCGAAGAAGACTCCACCTCCCATGCGTATAACGGTCTTCCCTGCGCTGCCGCCGGGAGTCCAGGCCAGACCGAATCGGGGCGCCACCTGTGGTCTCCGGCTGTTGGTCAAACCACGGGGCTCGCCGCTCGCGCCCTGTTGCACCATGCCATTATTGATGTCGCCCACGCCCGGCACTTCGGCGCCGATGAGGCCGCCTGGGAGAGTCGCTCCGGTGAGTGGATTTACTGCCACGCGGTTCGGCCCGGTACAAGGGCTAGAGCCGAGGCACCCGGGGCGGTAGAGCATCACCGCCTGTTGCGGATCGAATGCCGAAGGAACGAAGCTGGAAACTAGGTTGTGTTCTTCAAACAGCGGTCCCATGATCGCAAATCGGACGCCGTAATTGAGCGTGAGGTTAGGCCGCAGCTTCCAGGTATCCTGTCCATACCACTCGTATTGGTTATAGCGGTACTTCGCAACCTCGTAGTTGCTAATCTGTGTGAAAGCCCGGTAATTTCCGAGCAATGCATTGGCATATGCCCAGCCCGTGTCGCCGGGATTCAGCGAATCCTGATCGAAGATCAGGGAACCGCCAACGTCGGCGTATGGACTCTGGGTTTTGGTGGCCGTCTCGATAAACATTCCCGCCTTGATCGTATGGGCGCTGGCAACTTTCGTCAGGTTGTCGGTGTAATCGACGGTGGGGTTCTGGTTCGCAGAGGGCAGCCCGTCCCATTGCGAGTAGGCAGTGTCGTTGCCGATGGTCGACGCGAGGAGACCCGTGCCGCTGGGAATGCCTCCAAAGGCCAGGTTCGGAACCATGCCGGCGGGGTCCGCTTTGGGATATAACAGCGGAATCGCCAGCCCAGGTGAATTTGCGCGCAGGTCAGGGCTGTTGCTGGCCGGGGCGTCAACCGGAAGGTAATTGCGCGTATTTCCATAAATGAATTCGTTCGTCAGCGTCGGGCTGATAATTGTAGAGAGGCGCCCCTCAACGCCCCAAGCGCCGGTAGGGGAAGGAGTGGCGGATCCATAGAGATTGCTGGACGCCAAGGCGGAGTAGGGATTCAGTACGTTGGAGTGGCTCCGGATGAGCCGGAGGTTGAATCGCCAGCTTTCGGAGACGTTATAATCGGCCCGATACACCTCATCGAACTGTGGGGAGCGTTCGGGAACCTGTGAAATCCAGTTATAGGTCGCGGTGGGAACGGTATTCGGCTGCGGCAACCAGTTGAGGATAGCCGCGCCGTAACCATTCCAGCGGTTCCGTGGAATAGTCTGATTCGGGAAGGGATTACCGGTGGTGGGATCTTTGATGATCTGAAGGACGCCGGCGCTGTCTTTCGCGTCGGTGAAAATGCCCTGCCGCTCGAGAGCTGTAGGCATGGTAAGTTCCTGCAAAGCGGCCGGAGCCAGTGAATGGTTCCATTCCTGCTGAACGAAAAAGAAGATCTTGTCCCGGTTCCTATTGAGCACATGCGGGATATAGAACGGTCCTCCCAGGTTCCAGCCGGCGGTTACATATCGGTAGATCGGCCGGGAAACTCCGTTCAGGTTGTTGGTGTAAGAGTTGGCATTCAAGCTCTCGTCGCGGTGGAACCAATACGCCGTTCCGTGGAATTGCACGCCGCCGCTCTTGGAAACGATGGTAATCTGCGGCCCGGCGCTGTGTCCAAACTCTGCGGGAAGCGCGTTACTGGCGACGCTGATTTCGTCGATTGCGTCTACGCTGTAGCGAAATGCGAAACAGCCGCACCCGGAGTCCTGCATCGTCACACCGTCTAAAGTGTAGGTGTACTGGTCGTTTCGCTGCCCGGCAATGGCCTGGCCAAAAACGGAATTGGTGTCGTTCTCGATTCCGGGCAATATCCTCAAGACGGCCCCGATACTGCGGCCGTTCATCGCAAGGTTGACGACCTGCGATTGGTCGACAACGCCGCTGCGGGCCGCGGAGATCGTGTCAAGAGCAACGGCGTTCCCATCCACTGTGATGTTCTCAGCAGCCGAGCCCACCTCCAAGACAATCGACGGGAGACCGAGGCGCTGGTTTGCATCCAATGGAATCGCCGTCTGGGAGTACTTCTTGAACCCGGGCGCCTCGATCGTCACCGTGTACGTACCTGGCAGCAGCGGTGTGAACAGAAATGTCCCTTCCTGGGTGGTGTTCACCTCCATTGCCTTCACACTCTGCACCAGGTAAATCAACGTTACCTTCGCGTTCTGCACGGCGCGCGCCTGAGAGTCCAGAACCACTCCGCTGATGGATCCCGAGATCTGTTGCGCATCGAGACGACCCGCGAAGGGCAGCAGTGAGAGCGCCGTCTGTAGAGCAATGACAATCGTACGCGTGGACGTCATCAGATACCTCCGTGATGAAATTGGTAGATTTCAAATCAGACGCGAACTTGATAACGAGCGGGCGGACCCGCCATCACGTCGCAGATCGATTCTGAACCATGTGGCGGCAAAGCCCGCGCTTTTGCATTTTGCTGATTAGGGTTGTCCGCGCCAAACCAAGACGTGCCGCGGCGCCCGATGGGCCACCCACGACCCAATTACTCTCCTCGAGCGCTTTTAAGATGTGATCCGTCTCCGCCTCCTTTAAGGTCATGGGCCCTGTCGGGATCAACGGAGAGGGAATAGGCGGCACCTGCAGTACCTCCCCCTTTGTCAGGATCACCGCGCGTTCGATGAAGTTCTGCAACTCCCGGATGTTTCCAGGCCATGGGTGGCGTATCAGGGTATCCATCGCCTGCCGCGAAATTTTCGAGATCCGTCTGGACATCCGTTCGGCGAACTTCTGCACAAAATGGGCTACCAGCATCGGAATGTCATCGATGCGCTGGCGGAGCGGTGGAAGAGCAATCGGAAATACGTTCAACCGGTAGTACAGGTCCATTCGGAACTGCTTGCCGGCTACAAGGCTGTGAAGATCCTGATTGGTAGCAGCCACGATCCGGACATCTACGTGACGAGTGTAGGTGCTGCCCAGCCGTTCAAACTCCTGCTCTTGTAAGACTCGCAGCAGTTTCGCCTGCAACTCCAGGGGAATATCGCCGATCTCATCCAGGAACAGTGTGCCGCCGTTTGCCGCCTCGAACCGGCCCACTCTCTGCGTTACGGCCCCCGTGAATGCGCCCTTCTCGTGACCGAATAGTTCGCTTTCCAGCAGGTCCAACGGGATCGCCGCACAGTTCAGCTTGACGAACGGGCGGTTCCGCCGTTGGCTTTGCATGTGGACCGCTTGCGCAATGAGTTCCTTGCCGGTGCCAGTTTCTCCTTCGATTAGAACAGTGGAGCCCGCGGAGGCCACAGTGCGAACCTGGTCCAATACTTCACGCAGGCTCCTGCTTGAGCCGATAATGCCTTCAAATTCGTAGCGGCCTTCTCCATTGCGTTGCGAAGTCTCAAGTTGTCCATCGAGATCGATGTAGTCGCGCCACCCCTTGGCTTCCGTATGGCACGCGTCGTTCCTGGACCCGCGATGCCTCAGTCTCTCCCGTTCCGCCTCGGGCGAAATAGGAAACACGTTATGAACAGTGTAAGTAACTGATGCCACGACGCTCATCCCTTCCCGGAGGATCGGTCATTTCTCTGAGCCGCTCCTCTGTCTCTTTCCCTGATTCTGCGCTAAGCGCCGAGTGACAACAACCCCAATTCGAGGACCCGCAACCTACCACATCGTTGAAGTCCGGTTCACTCTTTAGTGGATAGGAGCAGAGCGCCTACGGCTCGTGAACCAGCCGTTTTCTGCCGAAGAGTCGGGCATCGATCGACCAGGCCCCGGGCCCGAGCATCGCCAGCGCAGCGCCCACTGAGGCCAATAGAATTTGAGCCCAGGGGTCGCCGGCTCCCGAAAACACGAACCACAGCGCGAGAATCGAGAGCACGCCTCCTGCGATGGGCGTCCACAAGCCGGCGCAGAGGAGCAGACCGGCAGCACCCTCTGTTAGTATCCTGAACAACGACTGGCCTGAAGCCAATCCCGTTACGACGTAGTGGAAAATGGAGACTGCGGCGGTCAACCTGAGACACAACAGTCCCGTTCCCGGCCAGCCGCGGGCGAAAGTAGAGTACAGGCGCTGCAAATGAGTCCCTACTCGAAGGTTAACCACTCCGAATCGAAGTCGAAACCCTCAATGGCCGTGTGGATCTTCACTCTTTCGAGTGATTACAATTCGATGATTCCGCGCTTCAACCCGATGGTGACGGCATGAGTGCGGTCGTTTGCGCCCAACTTGTCAAGGATGTTCTTCACCCGGCTCTTGACGGTTTCTTCCGTAATCGAAAGGTGCACCGCAATTTGTTTGTTGGCATTCCCAGCCGCGATCAGCCGCAGGACATCGATCTCCTTGGCAGTCAATCCTTCGTCGCCCGTGTGTTCGGCCAGTTGGGCCGCGATATCGGGGGATATGGCTTTGCGCCCGGTGTGCACCGCGCGGATGGTCTGCAGGAGCTCCTTGTGTAGGAGGTTTTTCAGCAGGTAAGCTTGGGCGCCGGCTTTGATCGCCCGCTGTGCCTGAACGTCCCCGGCGTACGTAGTCAGGACAATGATCCGCGCTCCCGGGAACTCATCTCGGATCGCGATGATTGCGTCAAAGCCATTCATTTCGGGCATCTGTAAGTCCATCAGGGTGACATCTGGCCGGCATTCGCGGAATCTGGCAACCGCCTCCCGTCCGTTCGACGCTTCGCTGACCAGTTTCATGTCCGACTCGGGAAGAAGGAGCGCGGCAATTCCGCCACGAATTAACTGGTGGTCGTCAACTGCCAGAACGCGAATCGGAGTCGAATTGCAGCTCATGAATTCGTGCCCACTTTCCGCGTGAAGAGGTGGAAGCGCCGGCCGGCACGCGCCGGGTAAGCGATTGAGGCAGGGACAGTCAACTCCACCTCCGTACCGGCTCCGCGTTCGCTCCAGACCTCGAATTGGCCTCCGATACGCTTGGCCCGCTCACGCATGCCCTTCAGACCCCAATGTCCGGGCCGCCCTTCCTGACTCAGCACTCTCGGATCGATTCCTATTCCGTCATCCCGCACCCGTACCCTAAGTTGCCGAATCTCGTACCGGACTTCGACTTCGATCCGCCGTGCCTGCCCGTGGTGGAACGCGTTGCGTAAGGCTTCCCGCGCAATCCCGTATATTTCATCCCGCAAGATCGGATGCAGATCTTGCGCCGCGCCCTCCACTGCTACTGAGAAGGAACTTTCGTCCGCATTCCCAGCGCTTGGCTCTGCGGCCAGTTCCTCCCCGACGGCCTCAATAGCCCTCGCCAGGTCATTCGTGATGACAGTGGAGGACCGCAGATTCTGAACCGCGTCGCGTGCCTGGGTAATGGCCTCGGCAGCTTCGTCAAGCGCCGTTTCCAAGACTTGCTGCGCATCCGCAGCACGCCCCGGTAGCAGATTGTGAGCCGCTTGAAAGCGCATTAATAGCCCATGGAAGCCCTGCAGCAGCGTGTCGTGCAGTTCACGCGCCACGCGCGTCCGCTCATCGACGCGGCCTTCCAGTTGCGCGTTGAATTCGCGCGCGATCTGATGGAGGCGGTAACGGTACAACGCCCACAGCAATCCGAACAAAGCAGCGAACAACATTCCCCGGAACCACCACGTACTCCACCAGGCGGGTAAGACTCGAATTCCGACGCTCGCGCCGACTTCACTCCAATTACCGCGGTTTGTGCGGGCCTGGACCCGGAACGTATAGTTGCCAGCCGGAAGCGTTGTATACATTACGGACCGGCGGGTGGCATCGGTCTCGTTCCATTCCCGTTCCAGAGGATCGAGCCGATACCGATAATGATCGCGCCCAGGATCCGAATAATCCAGCGCCGAAAACTCCAGTGAGAAGATGTTCCGCCGATGAGAAAGAGTCAGGGACCGAGTGAACGGCATCGACACCTTCAAGGGGGATGCGCCGCCGATCGGGACGGGTTTCCCGAACAAAAGGAAATCCGTGATGACAATTCGCGGCTTGTAACTTCTTCTGACAATCTGATTTGGAAAAAATGCTGTGATCCCGGCGTACGAACAAAAGAACAGCTCCCCGCGACGGCTCCTCCAACCGACATTGAAGCCGTCGAACTCGTTTCCTAGAATTCCATCTGTATCGTAGTAATTCAGGAACCTCCGGGTAGCGGTATCGAATCGGGACAAACCATAACTGGTCGCAAGCCAAAGCTCGCCGACATCGCCGTTGAGGATCGCGATGACGTTATTATTCGGCAAGCCTTCGTGGTCGGTATAGGTTCGGAAGGTACCGCTTGACGTCTCGAAACGGTCTAATCCACTGGGGGTCCCCACCCAAATCGTCCCGCTTCGGTCAAGCGCGATCGAATTCACAAGATCGCTACTAAGGCTGCCGGCTCTGTCCGGGTCGTGCCGGAACGTCGTGAATCTGCCGCTCGGGAGATCGAAGCGCTGAATCCCGGCGTGCCAGGTACTTACCCACAAATTGCCCTGTTTGTCTTGGACGATCGTGTGATACCGGCTGAGTTCGCCGTCGCCCGCGCGATAGACCCGGAAGTGTTTCTTTCGCGGATCAAACGCACAGAGGCCGTGCTCGGTTGCCGCCCATAGCGTTCCATCCCGGTCTACGAACAAGGTGTTAACGATGTTGGCACCGAATGCGTTCGGATCCGATGTCAGATGCCGATACGCGTCGACTTTCCCGGTTCTGAAATCGACGCAAAAGAGCCCTCGACCAAGGGTGCCGAGCCAAAGCCGCCCCTGACGATCTTGGACTATCGAGATCACGTAAGCGTTCCTTAACTCCGAAGGCCAAGCCGAGTTGTGGTAGTAAGACAATTGCGTCGTATTGCGGTCTATCTGACTGAGTCCTTTGGGACTCCCAACCCAGACGACTCCATGGCTGTCCTCATAAACTGACGCGGCCTGATTGCTGGAATCGTATCGGTATCGCCGAAAGGGCAGAGGCTGCTGGGGAAAACGGTCCACTCCAGCGCCTACCGTTCCTACCCAGATAAGACCCTCCGAGTCTTCGAAAAATGCAGATACAAAGTCCGAACTGATGCCGTCAGGATGCCCCGGATTTCGCCGATAACGGCCGAAGGCCCGACGGTCGCGGTCCAGTTTGAGAAGACCATAACCGTCAGTACCAAGCCATATCGCTCCATCCGGATCTTCATGCATAGTCAGAACGCCGGCCATCCGTAATCCACCCCGGGCCGATACCGGAACAGGATATTCGGTGATCTGGTTCGCGCGCCGGTCGACGGCTAACAAACTCGTACCGGATGAGGCGGCAACCCAAACCACACCGGCGTGATCTTCGCAAAAGATGATTCTGGCCGGGGCTCTCGTGAGATACGAGGCAACGGGAAAGCGCCTGACTACCCTGCCTGCCTGACGATCGAATACTTCGAGCGCCTCGGTGGTTGCCACCCAAAACGTACCGTCCCTCTCTTCAAATGTGGACCTGACCAGATTACTGCTCAGGGTGCCGGAATCGCCCGGCTTATGTTCATAGTGCAGCGTCTGCCAGGTCTCGGGGTTCAGGCGGGTCAGTCCGTGGTTGGTTGTTAGCCACAGGAATCCATCGCGATCCTGGCTAATGTGGGTAATAGGTCCTTCCAGTTGCCCTGGTGCGAAGCTGTGGTGGATAAAAAGGTCTCGTTCCGGATCATATCGGTCGAGGTAAAGATCCGAAGCCACCCACAGCTTTCCAGAGCGATCCTTGTATAACGCGCGGATGGAACTCCCCCGCAGACTGTATAGGTTGGCGGGGTCATACCGATATTCGCGGAAACGGTAACCATCGTAGCGCTTGAGACCGTCCTGAGTTCCAAGCCAAAGAAAGCCCTGATCATCCTGAGCTATCTGACCGATCCGGCTTTGTGATAACCCCTGTTCGGCGGATATATGCATAAACCGAATCTCGTCGCGATCGTCAAGTGGCAGTCTGACCACCAGACGATGTGGCGCGACCTCGGCTGAC
>Ga0335078_10008808_pt1 | contig 14991 bp, 12 predicted proteins | sample Lox_Sample_32_FD_206711 | JGI IMG/M metagenome (GOLD analysis project Ga0335078, IMG submission 206711) | Soil microbial communities from Loxahatchee National Wildlife Refuge, Florida, United States - Lox_Sample_3.2 | ecosystem: Environmental > Terrestrial > Soil > Wetlands | place: USA...
GATCGCGGGATTTGTCGTGGGGGGCACGGCGCCCAAGCAGCTGTTGATCCGCGCGGTGGGCCCGACGCTCGCGAGCCTGGGGGTGCCCGGGGCCATAGCCGGGACGCAGCTCGCCGTCTACTCGGGCTCGACGCTCGTCGACTCGAACACGGGCTGGAGCTCGTCGCCGTCGAACGAGACGGCCGTGTCCAACGCCGAGGCCCAGGTGGGCGCGTTTTCGCTTCCCGTCGGAAGCGGGGACTCGGCGCTCGTCTCCACGTTCGCCCCGGGCGGCTACACGGCCCTGGTCTCCGGCACCGGCTCCAACACCGGCGTCGGGCTCGTCGAGGTCTACGATATGGACGCGCTCCAGCCGTTCTCCTCGCAGAAGCTGATCAACGTCTCCACCCGCGGAAACGTGGGCACCAACGCCGACATCCTGATCGGCGGCATCATCGTCAACGGTTCCGCCCCGAAGCGCCTGCTGATCCGCGGCGCGGGGCCGTCGCTGTCGGCCCTCGGCGTCTCGGGGACGCTGCCGACGCCCCGCCTGCAGCTCTTCAACAGCACGGGGAACCTGATCCGCGAGAACTTCTCCTGGCAGGTCGGCAACGACGCCAGCCTCGTCGCCTCCGCTGAGGCGGCGACCGGCGCCTTCGCGTTTGGGAACGGCAGCGCGGACTCGGCCATCTTGATCGTGCTTCCCCCGGGGACGTACACCGCCCAGCTCTCCGGCGCGGGCGGGGCGACGGGCATCGGCCTGGTGGAGGTCTACGAAATTCCCTGACCCCGGAAGGCTCCTCGCCGCGCGACAATAGGATGGTGATTTCGTGATTTCGGGCTAGGGTTCCGTCGTTGATGACCCGGACCCCGAGCCCAGTCATTTCGCCCTCCGGCACGAGCCACCCGTTTGCCGGGGTGCTCTCGATGCTGGCCCCGCACATGGCGGCGCTCGACAAGTTCCTCCAGGGCCAGCTGGCGGCGTTCGAGCCCGAGATCCGGGCCAGCGTGAACTACTGCATCGACACCTCGGGCAAGCGCATCCGGCCCGCCCTGGTGTTCCTGAGCGGCTGGAACGAGGCGGGCAAGGTGTCCCCGGACCTCGTCCGCGCCGCCGCTGTGGTGGAAATCGTTCACCTGGCGACGCTTGTCCACGACGACATCATGGACTCGGCCGAGGTGCGCCGGAGCCGAAAGACGGCGATGCGCGAGTACGGCCCGACCGCCGCGGTCCTGCTGGGCGACGCGCTATTCGCGCACGCGCTGCACCTGGCGACCCATTTCCCGACGACCGAGGTCTGCGCGGCGGTGTCCGAGTCCACCCGGAGGGTGTGCGCGGGCGAGATCATCCAGAGCCTGAGCCGGCGCTCGACGGACCTGACGCCGGCCGAGTACCAGCGCATCATCGACCTCAAGACGGCCGAGCTCTTCCGGGTGTCGTGCTACCTCGGGGCCCGCCTGGCGGGCTCCGAGGAGGGCTACGTGGACGCCCTGGACCGCTTCGGCCGCCACCTTGGCATCGCGTACCAGATCTACGACGACCTCGCGGACTTCTTCGGGAGGGAGGACAAGATCGGCAAGACGCTCGGCACCGACCTGGCGAGCGGCAAGTTCACGCTCCCCCTGTTCGCGCTCATGGACCGGCTCCCGCCGTTTGAGCGGGCGGCGCTGTCCGGGGAGATAAGCGGCCTGCGCCCGTCCCAGCCCGCCCTGCGCCTCAAGCAGATGCTCGACCTCGGCGTCTTCGACGCGGTCGAGGGGGCGGTCCAGGTCGAGATCTCGGCGGCGCGCGCGGCGCTGGCCGAGTGGCCCGGCCATTCGCCGACGCCGCACCTGCTCGCGCTGGGCGACGTGCTGATCGCGCAGGTCGCCGCGCTCCGGCCCACCGCGTGAGCGGCGGGCGCCGCTGAGCCGGCCGCCCAAGCGTTTCGATTTGCCAAGGAAGTCGCCCGGGGCTTGCCTGTCGTCGCCGCATGAACGCCAGCAAGGCCATCGCGAAGACCCTCGTGGCGTCGCCGGAGCGCAAGCTCGAGGCGGATGCCGACTTGGCCGTGGTCCGGCAGGTTCAGGCCGGGGATGTGGCGGCGTTTGACCGCCTGATCATCAAGTACCGGGAAAGGGTCGTCGGCATCGTGTACAACATGACGTCGAACCGGGAGGACGCCGCGGACCTTGCCCAGGACGCCTTCATCAAGGCCTTCCAGTCCATCCAGCGCTTCCAGGGGCAGTCCTCCTTCTTCACGTGGCTGTACCGCATCGTCGTCAACTCGACCCTGAGCCACCTCAGGAGGAACCGGCTGCGGTCGTTCTTCAGCCTTGAGTCAATCCGCGAGGACGACCCCGTGTCCCGGGAGCTGGTGGACGCCCTGACCGACAAGACAGGCGGCGGACGGGAGGCGTTCGTCCGGGAACTTCAGGAAAAATTGAACGATGCCATGCAAAAACTGTCTATCAATCATCGGACTGTGGTGACCTTGTTCGAAATAGACGGACTTAGCCACCAAGAGATTGCAGAAGTGATGGACTGCTCGGTCGGCACTGTGCGCTCGAGGCTCCATTATGCAAAGCAATTGCTCCAGGCCGAGTTGCAACCCTACCTGAGATCATGAAGGAGCCGGCACGCAAGATCACGGTTGAGGACCTCCTGCACCTCAAGAGGGCGGAGCGCCCGCCACAGGAATTCTGGGCGCGTTTCGAGTCCGAGATGCGCGCGAAGCAGCTGGCGGCCATCGTCGTCAAGCGTCCGTGGTGGGACGGGGCCTACAGGCTGTTCTCGGCTGCCGGCCGCCTCCGCCTCCCGTTGGGCGCCGCAGCGGCCGTCGCCCTGGCGTGGGCCGGGGTTCACTACGCCGGCGGGCCGTCGCCGGCCGGGCGCGCAAGCCGCCCCGTTGCGGGGGAACCGCGTGCCGTGGCGCGCGCCGAGGCGACCGTCGCCCCGGCAGCCGCCCGGGTGGACCGGGCGCGGGAGGAATCCGCGGCCGCGGCCCCGGAAGCCGCCCTTGCGCGCGAGCCTGTGGTGGCGCAGATCGAGTCCCACGTGGCGGAAGCCCCGCGGGCCGCCAAGGCCGAGGCCGCGAGGGGCACGGCTTTTGCGGCCGGAGTCGCCGCGGCCCTCGTCGATTTTCGCGGGACGGATCCCGAGCTCGCCCGGCGCGACATCTTCGGCTCCGACCGGGAGTTTGAGGCGTCGTTTGCCTCCGCCCGCCAGCCGCCCGCGGAGCCGCTGGCCCGCATGGACCCGTCCAACGAGCGCCTCGAGAGGCTGCTTGTCCCGGCGCTTACGTCCGACTCGTCGTTTGGCGCGTCCGGGCCCGGCGGCTACCGGATAAAGCAGAAGGCCTCGTACGACAGGATGTACGAGTCGCTCGACCGCTACGGCGCCGGGGGCATGTCCCTCGAGTTCAGGTTCTGACCGGTCCGCGCGCGGACGGGGGCAGGCACGCCGCGCACCCGTTCGCGAAGAAGTCGTTGCCCTTGTCGTCGACGAGGACGAAGGCGGGGAAGTCCCTGACCCGGATCTTCCACACGGCCTCCATGCCGAGCTCGGGGTACTCGAGCACCTCCACCTTCTCGATGTTCTCCTTCGCGAGGATGGCCGCCGGGCCGCCGACGCTTCCCAGGTAGAACCCCCCGTGCTTCTTGCACGAGGCGGTCACCTCGGGCCCGCGGTTGCCCTTGGCGAGCATGACCATCGAGCCACCGAGGGACTGGAAGAGCTCGACGTAGCTGTCCATCCGCCCCGCCGTCGTGGGGCCGAAGGAGCCGGAGGCGTATCCCGTGGGGGTCTTGGCCGGCCCCGCGTAGTAGACCGGATGGCGCTTCATGTAGTCGGGCAGGCCCTTGCCGGCGTCCACGCGCTCCTTGAGCTTGGCATGGGCGCCGTCGCGGGCGACGACCATCGTTCCGCTGAGCGAGACGCGCGTCGTGACCGGGTGCCTCGAGAGCTGCGCCCGGATCTCGTCCATCGGCCGGTCCAGGTCGATGGGAACGCCCCCTGTGTCCTTGAGTGCCCGCTGCTCGGGCGAGATGAACCGGCCCGGATCCGTATCAAGCGTCTCGAGGAAGATCCCGTCGCGGGTTATCCTCGCCTTGATGTTGCGGTCGGCCGAGCACGAGACGCCCATGCCGACCGGGCAGCTCGCGCCGTGGCGGGCGAGCCGGATCACGCGGGCGTCCAGCGCGAAGTACTTCCCGCCGAACTGGGCGCCGATGCCCGTCTTGCGCGCGATCTCGAGGACCTTGGCCTCCCATTCGGTGTCGCGAAAAGCGCGGCCGAGCGCGTTGCCGGTGGTCGGGAGCGCATCCAGGTAGCGCGCGGACGCGAGCTTGAGCGTCTTCATGCACGCCTCCGCGCTCGTGCCGCCGACGACGAAGACGAGGTGGTAGGGCGGGCAGGCGGCCGTCCCCAGGAGCGGCAGCTTGTCCGCCACCCACTTCGCGAAGCTGCCGGGGTTCAGGAGCGCCTTGGTCTCCTGGAAGAAGAGCATCTTGTTCGCGGAGCCGCCCCCCTTGGCGACGAAGAGCAGCTCGTAGGCGTCGCCGGGCACGGCGGCGATGTCGATCTGCGCCGGCAGGTTCGTGCCCGTGTTGGCCTCCTTCCACATGTCGAGCGGGGCCACCATCGAGTAGCGCAGGTTCTCCGTCGTGAAGCACTCGTAGACGCCGCGGCTGAGGCATTCGGCGTCGTTCGCCCCGGTCCAAACGCGCTCGCCCTTCTTGGCGAAGATGGCGGCCGTCCCCGTGTCCTGGCACATCGGCAGGATCCCCTGGGCCGCGATCTCGGCGTTCTTGAGGAGCGTCAGCGCCACGTAGCGGTCATTCGCCGAGGCCTCGGGATCCTCGAGGACCGCCGCGAGCTGGCGCAGGTGCGCCGTGCGCAGCAGGAAGGCGCTGTCGCGGAACGCCTGCCGGGCCAGGTAGGTCAGCGCCTCGGGCGCGACCTTCAGGATGTCGCGCCCCTCGAACGGGACGGTCGAGACGCCCTCCTTCGACAGGAGGCGATAGTCGGTGTCATCGCCCTGCAGGGGGAGCGGGTCTTGGTGGGCAAAGGGCGGCGTGGCCATGGGGAGACGATGCCCCAACTCCGCGCCCAAGTAAAGGGACCGTCGCGGGCGCCGGCTCAGCGCGACCCGCCCGGGCGGCCCGCGGCCCGGTTCGCCTCGGCCATGGCGCGCACGGTCGCGTGGAAGCGGCCCAGGTCGGAGGGCGTGACGACCTCGCCCTTGTCCGGGCGCCACCCGGCCGCGCTGGGCCAGATGCCGTGCGCGAGGAACCCGTCCACCACCCTGGCGAGCGGGGCGACGGCCACGTAGTCCTTCTGGTCCTTCTCGTCGCGCTCGCGCGAGACGAGCTCCGCGGGAATCGGGCATATCGTCCCGCTCGAGACATGGGCGAGGTCGTTGAGCACGACGAACGGGCGCGAGTCCTCGAGCGTCGTCGCCGGCCGCTCGATCTCCCCGCGCAGGTACCGGCAGTACTCGACATGGTTCTCCTCCAGGCCGTCAAAGGGCCCGCTCGACGTCCGCTCGCTCCGCCCGTCGCTCCACGAGATCTCCACCTGGCCGCCGACGCCGTACTTGAAGACCGCCTTCTCGCAGATCACCGTCTCGGTGCTCGAACTGGCGCCGGCGCAGGCGTGCGAGAGCGCGAAGCGCAGCGTGCACCCCGTGGCGAGGTCGGCCTCCACGAAGAACGTGTCGGCGCCCTCGATCGCGTGGGCGCGGTAGAGCTCGGCCCGGACCGCGGCCACCTTGGCCCAGCTGTACAGGCCGGCCGCGCCGGTCCAGAAGAGCATGTTGTGGACGAAGTGCGAGATCGCGTTGCCGAAGCACGAGTCCAGCACCACCTGGCCGCCGATCATGAGCCGGCCGGACCAGTCGTTCCGGGTGAAGTAGCTCGCGGGGCGCGGCCAGAGGGCCCTGAGCGTGCCGCCGCGGATCGCCCCGAATTCGCCCGAGAGCAGCCTCCGCTTGAGCGCCAGGCGGCTCTTCTCGACGATGTAGTTGAATCCGACCAGCGAGGCCCGGGGCGGGCGCCGGTCGGCCGCGACCATGCGGTCGAGCTCGAGGTGGTCGAGGGTGGGGGGCTTCTCGAGGTAGGCGGGCAGGCCGGCCGCGGTGATCGCGTCGTGCATCGCTGCGTGGAGCTGGATCGGGGTCGGCGTGACCACGTAGTCGAGGTCGCCGCGGCAGGCGTCGAGCATCGCGCGCAGGCCCTCGAAGGTCCTCACCCCCCGCGGGCCCAAACGCCAGGCCTGCTGCTCGGCGGCGAAGGAGGCGAGCCGGGGGTCGCAGGCGCAGACCAGGCGCAGCAGGCCGCGCTCCTCGAGCCTCGCGACGGTCGCGTGGTGGGAGGCCGCGAACCCCCCCATGCCGACGATGCCGATGCGCAGGGGCTGCGTCACACGATCTTCAGCTTCGGAAGGTCCTGGCCGTCGATGAGGCCGACGGGCCTGCCGGACGGGTCCACCACGATCAGGTCGTCGATCTTGTGGAGCTCGAACAGACGCAGGGCGTCGACCGCCAGGGCGTCGTCGCGGATCACCTTGGGCGAGCGGGTCATGAATGCCGAGACGGGCCGCCCGAGGAAGCCCGGCCCCGAGAGCGCCGATCGGCGGAAGTCGCCGTCCGTGAGAATCCCGCTCAGCCGGCCGCTGCGCGCCTGCACGAGCGCGATGCTGCCGCTCTTGGCCTTGGTCATCGCCAGGATCGCGTCCTGGACCGAGACGGTGTCCTTGGCCACGGGGATGCGGTCCCCGCTGCGCATGATGTCGCGCGCGTGCAGCAGGAGCACGCGTCCGAGGTTTCCCGCCGGGTGGTACTTCGCAAAGTCGTCCCGCGTCAGGCCGCGGGCCTCGAGGAGCACCATCGCGAGCGCGTCCCCGAGCGCGAGGGCGGCGGTCGTGCTCGCCGTGGGCGCGAGCTTGAGCGGGCAGGCCTCGCGCCGGGTGCGGTAGAGGAGCCGGAAGTCGGCACGGCGCGCGAGGTCCGACTTCGGGCTGCCCGTCAGCGCGACGATCTTCAGGCCGAAGCTCTTGAGCACGGGCACGAGCCTGAGGATCTCGTCGGTTTGGCCGCTGTTGCTCAGCAGGATCGCCAGGTCGCCCTCGTCGCAGAGGCCGAGGTCCCCGTGGAGGGCCTGGGTGGGGTCGAGGAAGCAGGAGGAGACCCCCGTGCTGTTGAAGGTGGCCGCGATCTTGCCCGCGATGTGGGCCGACTTGCCGACCCCGCTGAAGACCAGCTTGCCCCCCGACGCCACGGCGGCCTCCACGGCGCGGGCCGTGCCGATGAACTCGGCGCCAAGGCCCCGCGAGGTCTCCTCGAGGGCGTCGCACTCGATGCGGATGCAGCGCCGGGCGCGCGCGAGCGCGGATTTCGGTGCGATGGCCATCAGCGCGGCAGGTTGGTGCGTCCCATTTTAGTTTGAGCCGGGGAGGGAGAAAGGAGAATCTACCGGACCCCTCCGACCGTTCAACCCCTTTCGCTTCAATGACGACACGCACCCTCCTCCTGTGGACGGCGGCGATGGCGGCCCTCGCCGCCGGCTCCGGCTGCGGCGGGGATGCGCCCTCGCTGTCCTCCGAGCTGGACGACTCGAACTACCGCGACGGCCAGCAGCTGGAGCGCCAGGGCCGCTGGGACGAGGCCCTCGCCGCCTACCTCAAGGTGATCGACCGCAGGGGGGACGCGGCCCCGGAGTCGAACCTCGACGCCGGCCTGATCTACCTCAACCACATCAGGGACCCGATCTTCGCCATCTACCACTTCCGGAAGTACCTGGAGCTCGAGCCCAACTCGAAGCAGGCGGTCTTTGTGCGGGGCATGATCGACTCGGCGAAGCGCGAGTTCGCCCGGTCCCTGCCCGGGCAGCCGCTCGAGAGCCAGGCCGAGCACCTGGGCGTCCAGGAGCAGGTGGCGCGCCTGCAGCGCGAGAATGACGAGCTCAAGGCGGAGAACGCGGCGCTGCGCGCCGGCGCCCAGGTACCCGAGACCCATTCGATGACGCTCGACCTCGCGTCGATCCCGACGCCGCAGCCCGCGGCCGAGGCGCCCGCCACGCCCGCCGCCGGCGCCGCGGCTTCTCCGATCTCCCTCGCGCCGGTGGGTTCGGGGGACGGCGCGACCTCGCCCGCCATCGCGGATGCCCCTCCGGAGAGCGCCCCGGCCCAGGCCGAGGCGCCCAAGCCCTCGCCGGCGCCCGCCGTGCGCCACCCCACGGTGGCGCACGGCGACACCCTGTTCAGCCTCGCGCAGAGGTACTACGGGAACCGCTCGAAGTGGCGCGACATCTACGCGGCGAACCGCGACGTGCTCCCGAGCGAGAACGCCACCCTGAGAATCGGCCTCGAGCTGAAGATTCCCTAGGCCGCCCGCAGCGCCTCGTCGAGGACCGCGAGCATGAAGTCGGCGTCGGCCGCCGAGAAGATCATCGGGGGCTTGATCCGCAGCGTGTTGCCCCAGAGCCCGCCCTTGCCGACCAGCAGGCCCATGTCCTTGCAGACCTCGAACACCGCGGCGCATTCCTCCCTGGCCGGCTCCTTGGTCACGCGGTCCTTCACCAGCTCGATGCCGAGCATGAGCCCCAGACCGCGGACGTCGCCGATCAGGGCGTGCCTCTCGGCCAGCCGGGCAAACCCCGCCTTGAGGTAGTTGCCGATCCGCAGCGAATTGGCCTGCAGACCCTCGCGGTCGATCACCTCGAGCACCGCGCGGCCCTGGGCGCAGGCCACCGGGTTGCCCCCGAACGTGTTGAAGTGGATCCTCGACGTGAGCGCCTGGGCGATCTTCGGCGTCGTGACGACGGCCGCGAGCGCGCAGCCGTTCCCGATGCCCTTGGCCATTGTCACGATGTCCGGCACGACGCCCTGCGTCTCGAATCCCCAGTAGTGGGTGCCCGTCCGGCCGAATCCCGGCTGGACCTCGTCGGCGATGCACAGCCCGCCGGCCGCCCTGACGTGGCCGTAGGCGTGCTTCAGGTACCCGTGCGGGAAGACGATCGTCCCGCCCACCCCCTGGATGGATTCCGCGATGAATCCGGCGATCCTCCCGGACGTGCCGTACTGGATCAGGCTCCTAACGTCCTCGGCGTACTTGCGGCCCGCCTCGGGGTCGTCCGGTCCATGGGGGCCCCGGTAGAGGTCGGGCAGGATCGCGTGCTGGACGCCGAAGCTGTGCGGCACGTTGAACTTCCACGTGTGGTGCGCGGTGAGCCCCATGGTGGACTGGCTTCCCCCGTGGTAGCCGTTGCGCAGCGCGATCATGTCGTAGGAGCCCGTGTAGGCCCTCGCCATGAGGAGCGCCAGGTCGTTGGCCTCGGAGCCCGAGTTGACGAAGTAAACCACCTTGAGCTCGCCAGGCATCTTGGCGGCGAGTTCCTTCGCGTAGAGCGCGATGGTCGGGTGCAGGTAGATCGTCGTCGTGTGCTGGAGGGTCTCATTCTGCAGGTGGGCGGCCGCGACGACGTGCGGGTGGCAGTGGCCGCAGCTCACCGTGACGATCCCCCCGATCCCGTCCAGGTAGCGCCGGCCCTTCTCGTCAAAGAGCCACTGGGCCCTGCCCTCGACGATCATGATCGGCTTCTTGTAGTAGTGGAAGATGGCCGGGTTCAGGAACTGCTTCCTCAGGGTGAGCACCTCCTCGGCCGAGGGGCCCGAGTACGGCTTCGGCACGTGGTCGGTGGGGGGCAGGGGGATCGACTTCATGTTAGGAGTTGGGCGCCAGCCTACGCAGGAGCAGGTAGACGACAAATGCTATCGCGAAGCCGGCGAACCAGGCGTAGCCGTAGACGGCGGCGAGGGGCGCCGGCACCCGCGCCGGGTCGATCCACCCCGCCTGGGCGAGGAATCCGGGCAGGCTCGGAAGGACCGCGACGGCGAACGCCGCGATGGCGACCAGGCTCCAGCCGCCCGAGTAGCGGTAGCAGCCGTCCGGGTCGTAGAGCGCCGGGACGTCGAGCTGCCTGTGGCGCACGACGAAGTAGTCCGCGATCATGATCCCGCCCACCGGGCCCAGGAGGGCGCTGTAGCCGACGAGCCACGTGAAGATGTAGCCCGAAGGGTCGGCGACCAGCTTCCAGGGCATGATCGCGATCCCGACGAGCCCCGTGATCAGCCCCCCGAGGCGGAACGATATCCAGCGCGGCGCCAGGTGGGAGAAGTCGTTCGCGGGCGAGACGACGTTGGCCGCCAGGTTCGTGGCCAGGGTGGCGATGCACAGGGCGAGCATCGCGACGATCAGCACGGCGGGGCTGCGGAAGCGGATGAGGACGTCGAGCGGGTTCCAGATCGTCTGGCCGAAGATGACGCTCGTCGCCGAGGTGACGGCGACGCCGATGAACGAGTAGAAAGCCATCGCCAGCGGCAGGCCCAGCGCCTGGCCGGCGATCTGGTCGCGCTGGGAGGCGGCGTAGCGCGAGAAGTCCGGGATGTTGAGCGAGAGCGTCGCCCAGAAGCCCACCATGCCGGTGAGTCCGGGGACGAAGAACGCCATGAACTGCCCCGCCCGGGGCTGGCCCGCGTCGAACGCCGACGGCTGGGCGAGCATCGGCCCGAAGCCGCCCGCGCTCCGGTACGCCCACGCGAGGAGCACGAGGCCGAGGGTCATGAGAAGCGGAGCCTTGATGTTCAACAGGATGCGTATCGAGTCGATCCCCTTGTAAACCACGACCATGTTGATGCCCCAGAACGCCATGAAGCAGGCGAACTGGGGCGCGCTGATGCCGAGCGCGGTCGGGGCGGCGCCCGCGAGCGACGGCAGGAAGACGCCGAGGATCCGGAAGATGGCGTCCCCCCCGATCCACGCCTGGATGCCGAACCAGCCGCAGGCGACGAGCGCGCGCAGGAGCGCGGGCACGTTCGCGCCCCGGGTGCCGAACGACGATCGGCAGAGGACGGGGAAGGGGATGCCGTAGCGCGTGCCGGCGTGCGCGTTGAGCAGGATCGGGACGAGGACGATCGTGTTGCCGAGGAAGATCGTCAGGATCGCCTCCCACCAGTTCATACCCCCGCCGACGAGCGAGGAGGCGAGCATGTAGGTCGGCACGCACGCCGACATCGAGATCCAGAGGGCCGCGAAGCTGCCGGTGCGCCAGGTGCGCCTCTCCGGGCGCACCGGCGCCAGGTCCGGGTTCTCGAGTGCCCCCGCGCTCACGCTACGACGACCCGATGAGCATCCCCGCGAGGAAGACGAGCACCCCGCCCACGATCACCTGGAACGCCGCCGAGAGGAACCTCGTGTCCATGTAGTGGTGGCGTATCCACGAGATGATGACAAGCTCCACGGCGACGACGCAGACGGCGACGGAGAAGGCCAGCTGGAACGACGGGATCAGGAACGGGAGCGTGTGGCCCAGGCCCCCCGCCGTGGTCATCAGGCCGCACACGCCGCCCCGCGCGATCGGGTGCCCGCGGCCGCTGAGCGCCCCGTCGTCCGACAGGGCCTCCGCGAAGCCCATGCTGATCCCCGCGCCCACGGACGAAGCGAGGCCCACGAGCAGCGAGTCCCGGGTGCTGTGCGTCGCGAACGCGGCCGCGAAGAGCGGGGCGAGCGTGGAGACGGAGCCGTCCATCAGGCCGGCGAGCCCGGGCTGGACCACCTGGAGGACGAACATGCGCCGCTGGCTCTCGTCCTCGCTGGCGCGCGCCCCGGAGGCGACCTGCTCCGACTCGAGGCGCTCGGCCAGGTCCACGTGGTCCGACTCGGCGAGCGCGAGGTCGCCGAGCAGGCGCCGGGTGGCGGCATCCTGGGTGCGGGCCGCCGCGACCTCGTAGAATCGGCGCGACTCGAATTCCATCAGGGCGACCTGCCGGCGCACCTGGCCGACCGAGAGGGCCCGCATGAGCCACACCGGCCTGCGCGAGACGAATCCCTTGACGTCGGCGCGGTGGATGAGGGGTATGTGCTCGCCGAACCGCTCGCGGTAGCGGTCGATCAGCCTCTGGCGGTGCACGGACTCCTCGCGCTGCATCTTGAGGAGCATCTCGGTCGTCGAGGGGAAGGTTTCGCGCACGCGGTCGGCGAAGTCGCCGTAGATGCGCCCGTCCTCCTCCTCCAGCGATATCGCCAGCGCCAGGACCTCCTGTTCGGAAAGTTCGGAAAATGGCTTGGGCATAGGGGTTGTGAAACCGGGGGACCTTATGGCCCGCCCGGGGCGGGCACCAGCCGCAAATCGCGGCCGGGGGTGCCCCGCCCGGGGAGGCCCCGCCCGCAGGAAGTTTTCTGTAACTTTTCGCCCGCCGCGTGTGTTATGCCGGTAACTTCCCCATTATGAGCCACCTCAACCGATTCGTCACCCTGGGCTGCATGCTGGCCGCCCTCACCGCAACCGCGTCCGCCAAGATCGAGCGCACCGTCGAGAAATCATTCACCGTGCAGCCCGGCGCCCGCCTCACGGTGTCGACCTCCGGGGGCGAGATCCGCGTCTCGCCGTCGGGCGACTCCGTCATCAAGGTCGTCGCGAAGGAGCACATCCATGCAAGCAGCGAGGCGGACGCCGACGCGCTCCTGCAGAAGCTCGAGCTGGTGATCGAGCAGCGCGGCAACGAGGTCGTGGCGACTGCCGCCTACAAGGACGGCGTCGGCTTCCATTTCGGCAGCTGGCCTCCGGTCCAGGTCGACTTCACCGTGTCCGTGCCCAAGAGCACCTCGGTCGACCTGAAGACCTCCGGCGGCGACGTCGTGGTCGGCGACCTGGACGGCGCCGTCCGCGCGCACACCTCCGGCGGCGAGATCGAGCTCGGCAAGATCGGCGCGGACATCGACGCCTCCACCTCCGGCGGAAGCGTGAGGCTCGACGAGGGCCGCGGGACCGTGAAGCTTTCGACCTCGGGGGGGAACATTGCCGCGGGCCGCATCGCCGGCCCGACCGACCTGCGGACCTCGGGGGGCGACATCAGGATCGACTCGGTCGAGAACACGCTCAACGCGCACACGAGCGGCGGCGACGTCAAGGCCGTGTTCGCCGGCGCCTTCAAGGGCGACTGCTCGCTCTCGACGTCGGGAGGCGAGGTGAAGGCGACCGTGGGCCAGGGGGTGGGGTTCCAGCTCGACGCCGCGACGAGCGGCGGCGACGTGGACGCGGCCGGCCTCACGATCACGATCGACCACGGCGGGATCGGCAAGAGCAGCCTCTCGGGCGCGGTCAACGGGGGCGGCCCGCTCCTCAAGCTGCGCACGAGCGGCGGCGACATCGTGATCGCCTCGCGCAAGGCCTAGGGCGCGCGTCGCCTCAGGTGCGGCTCGGGGTGCGCTTGAGGAAGCGGCCTCTGGATGGGTCGCCCGTGAATGCCCCGTCGCGCACGGCGACCTGGCCGCGCACCGTGACGACGCTGGGGCGCCCCTCGAAGGCCCAGCCCTCGAAGGCGCTGTAGTCGACGTTCATGTGCTGGGTCTTCGCGGAGATCACGCCGCGGTAGGCCGGGTCGAAGACGACGAGGTCCGCGTCGGCGCCGGGCTGGATGGCCCCCTTGCGCGGGAAAAGGTCGAAGGTCTTGGCGGCCTGCGTGCTCGCGACGTTCACCAGCGTGTGCAGGTCGATCCGGCCCGCCCTCACGCCGCGGGAGTAAAGCAGCTTGATCCGCTCCTCGAGCGAGGGGATCCCGTTCGGGATCTTCGTGAAGTCGGATGCGCCCATCCGCTTCTGGCCCTCGAAGTCGAATGGGGCGTGGTCCGTCGCGACCGTCTGGATGAGTCCGTCCCGCAACCCGTCCCAGAGGACCGCCTGGTTCGTCGCGTCGCGAAGGGGCGGCGACATGACGTACTTCGCGCCCTCGAACCCACCGCGCTCCGCGAGGCTCTTGTCGAGCACAAGGTACTGGATGAGGGTCTCGATGGCCACGCGCACGCCCCGCCGGCGGGCGGCGATCGCCTCGTCGAGCGCGGGCTTGCAGCTGAGGTGGACGATGTAGGCGTGCGCCCCGGTCAGCTCGGCGAACGTCAGCATGTGGTGGACGCCCTCGGCCTCGACCGCCGGCGGGCGGCTCTCATGGTGCTGGCCCGGGTCGGTCCTTCCGGCGGCGATGAGCTCCCTCTGGCGCTCGGCGACCAGGGTCTCGTTCTCGCAGTGGGCGGTGACGACGACGCCGAGCTCCCGCGCCAGCCTGAGCGTCCGGTACAGCTCCCCGTCGTCGATCCCGAACGCGCCCTTGTAGGCGAGGAAGATCTTGAACGAGCTCACGCCGCGCCGGACGATCTCGCGCAGCGCGGACTCCGTCTCGTCGTCGTAGCGGGAGGCGCCCATGTGGAACGTGAAGTCGCACGCGGAGCGCCCCTCGGCCTGCGCCATCCAGTGCTCGAAGCCCGCGAGGGCGCCCTCGCTGCGGGCCGGGCAGCACATCTCAATGAGCGTCGTGGTCCCCCCGACCAGGGCCGCCTTGCTGGCCGACTCGTAGGTGTCCTTGGCGAACGTGCCCATGAAGGGCAGGGTGATGTGGACGTGCGGGTCGACGAAGCCCGGGAACACGTACTTGCCGGCGGCGTCTATCACCTGCGCTCCCGGCGGGGCCTCGAGGCCGGAGCCGATGCGCGTGATGGTCTCGCCCTCGCAGTAGATGTCGGCCCTCGCCCGCGAGTCGGCGGTGATGACCTCGCCGTTCTTGATCAGGAGCGCCATGGCGGCCTCACGTGCGCCAGACGTCGCTGTCGTCCCTCCCGAGCCAGCGCGAGGTGACGACCTTCTGCTGCGTGTAGAACTGCACCGCCTCGCGCCCCTGGATGTGCAGGTCCCCGTAGAACGAGGCGTCCCACCCGGTGAAGGGGAACATCGCCATCGTGGCGGGCACCCCGATGTTGATCCCGACCATGCCCGCCTTGACCTGGTGCTTGAACGCGCGCGCGGCGGCCCCGGAGGAGGTGAAGATGGAGGCGCCGTTGCCGTACGCCGACCGGTTCGCCGCCTCGACCGCCTGCCCGAGGTCCTCGACCCGCATCACGTTGAGCACGGGCCCGAAGATCTCCTCGCGCGCGATGGTCATCGAGTCGCGCACGTTGTCGATCACGGTGGCGCCGAGGTAGAAGC
>Ga0335078_10008809_pt1 | contig 14991 bp, 10 predicted proteins | sample Lox_Sample_32_FD_206711 | JGI IMG/M metagenome (GOLD analysis project Ga0335078, IMG submission 206711) | Soil microbial communities from Loxahatchee National Wildlife Refuge, Florida, United States - Lox_Sample_3.2 | ecosystem: Environmental > Terrestrial > Soil > Wetlands | place: USA...
GGCTCCGGTGGCACCTTTCGGCACATGGATTTCGACGTCACCTGACTTCCCAGCCCATTCATAGACCCGGAAGATCAGGCCGTTATCGTCCTCAGCCTTTTTGAGGGCCGTCAGCACCACATTTTCTGGCTTCACGGTGACATACGCATGCTCCGCCGGCAGGCTGCCCGTGTGTGCTTCCACCTGCATCGCCTGAAGCTTGTAATTGTATTCGTAGCCGTGCCGGACCGTCAGTGCCTGTCTCCAGTCACCGGAGTGCGGATAGAGAGCGTAATGGAAGTGGTGGCGCCCGCGGTCGGCGTCGGGATCAGGCCATGTGGGCGAGCGCAGCAATGAAATGCGCAGCACATTGTCCTTGTCGTCGTACCCGTACTTCGACTCATTCAGCAGGCTGAAGCCGTGTTGTACATCGCCAAGGTCGGCCCAGCGCAACGCCGGTACCTCGAACTGCGCTTGTTCCCAACTATTGTTGCGCGTCGTTGGCCGCTGAATGGTTCCATACGGAATCTCGTAGGTCGCCTTGTCGCTGGTTGCAGCGAGCGGAAACGCGGCCTTGAGCAGCACATGGGTTTCATGCCAGTCGATGACATTCGCCACATCCACCTGGTCCGCTCCCGCATCAAGCGTAATAATCTGTACGAACTTCGAGCTCTGCCAGGTGCGCGTCACGCGAATCGCGGCGCGCAGCGGCCCCTTCTCGATCAGTTCGACCGAATCGGCGTTCTCAATCGGTGTGAGGTGATCGAGCGTTCCAGGATCGATGTTCCACGCGTCGTAATCTTTCGGCAGATCCTTGAAAGTTTGCAACTGATTGCCGCACGCGCCCGCCGCCAGGGTCTCGAATTTCGTCTTCTTGTCGTAGAGGCTGGTGATGCAGCCGGTTTGCTTGTCCACCGTAACCTTCAGCGCGGAATTCTCGATGGTCAGCCCTTCCGCCTTCAGATCGCTGGCGACCGGCTTCGTGCCCGGGACGACGTGCAGCACCTTGTAACCCAAGGACGGCACGTCCTTCACCGCAAGCAGCAGGTGATAGCTGTTGGTGTTTGTGTCGCTGCGCAACACTTGTGACGGCAGGGCGCGATTCGCCGCGTCCAGCACGCTCACTCCGCCCGCGGCGGGCGCGGGCATCTGCACGTCCACTGTGACCGATCCCGAGCGCTCCCAGGCCAGAGGGTTGAAGACCAACACGGGTACGCCGCCGGCAACCTGTGTGTTGATCTCGGCCGCCAGCGTCTTCAGGGCCTTCTGTGAAATCTCGTTGGTCGCCCAGCGTACCTGGTCGAAATCCTGCTGCGCTTCCTTATAGATGATTCCGATTCCTGAACCTGCCGCCAGGTCGTGAAAGTCGTTGAAGGTGATTTTCTTCCATGCCTCCGTCAGCTCATCGGCGGGATATGGCTTGCCTTCCAGCCACGCCAGCGAGGCGTACTTTTCGGCGTTCAGCGTCCATTCCTCGCTCTCCCGCATGTTACGCTTGTGGTTGGCCTGGGTGGTCATCACTCCGCGGTGGTACTCGAAATACATCTCGGTCTTCCACGTCGGAATCGCCACCTGACCCTCCGCGGGAGCCGCAGGAGCCTTGTACCCTTTGGCAATTGAGCTGTAATCCCACACCGGCGACTCCGCCGCCAGCTTGCGTTCGATCGCTGTGAAGTAGCTCTGTGCGGTCCCGAACTCCATCTTCGGCACAACCTTGTCGGGTTGCATCCAATGCACGCCCTCATCCAGGATCGCTCTGGTCGGCCCGCCACCGTGATCGCCGATACCGTAAAGGTCCATCATTTCCGTCATGCCTGGAGCTCGCTTTTGCGCAGTGGCCAGATCGGCGGAGAGACGCACCGGGTTCAGATTGTCATTGGCATAATCGTGCGGGAAATAGGCCAGCACCTTGCTGCCGTCCGGTGACTCCCACCAGAAGAGTGTGAACGGAAGTTGGTTGGTGTCGTTCCAGGTCATCTTCTGGGTTACGAAGTAGTCGACGCCGGACTTCTTGTAGATCTGGGGCAGTTGCCAGGTGTATCCGAAGGAGTCCGGGTTCCAGCCGATGCGGACATCCACGCCGTAGGCTTTTTGGAACCACCGCTTGCCTACCAGCAGTGACCGGACCTGCGACTCGCCGTCGGGCATATTCAGATCCGGTTCCACCCACATGCCGCCCACAATTTCCCAACGCCCTTCCTTGATGCGCTGCTTGATCTCCTCATTCATCTGAGGGTACTTGTCAGCAATCCAGGCGTTGTACTGCGCCGCCGACTGGGTGTACGTATAATCCGGATATTCATTCATCAATTGCAATGCGGTGCCGAACGTTCTCCTGACCACGTCCACCGTCTCGGTCCATGGCCACAGCCATGCCGCGTCGATGTGCGAGTTTCCAGTCAGGTGCGCGGTTGTTTGCTGGACCACCGGCTTCAGGCCTTCGATGACTGCCTGAGCCTGCTTCAGCGACGCATCGAATTTCGCCTGGTCCTTTGCGTCCAGCGCTGCCAGATCGACCGCGCCAATGGCCTTCTCCAGAGTCGACGTATCTGCTGCCACGTCCTTGGAGAAACCAGGAACCAGCAGCGCCGTGGACAGGATCTCGAGCCTTAGATCTTCCGGGTTCGGCCGGTTCTCGGCGAAATCGATCTTCAGATCCGTCCCCGCAAATGTCTTCTTGTCCACCGTGTGCAGCAGTTTGACGGCCACCAGCACCTTGTCGCCGGGCTTCGCCTTGTCAAAGAGCACGATCGGTTCCAGGTCATCGCCCATCGCCACGCGCCGCCCGTTGAAATAAATAATCTCCGGCATCGGGCCATTGGCGTCGGCGGAAAAGCCGAACCATATCCGCGCGCCCGTCAGGTCGTAGCCATTCAGGTTCTGTGGAACTTCGATCCACCGCCGGAACCACACCGCGTCCTGCGGTGCTTCCATGCGTGGCTTCACCAACTGCCACGATGAGTCGTCCAGATCCGGAGATTCTCCATGGGCCAGGTCACCGGCGTGAAACCGCCATTCTTCTGCCGACAGCCGGTTGAGCTTGGTCAGCCGCTCGACGACCGCCTGGGAAGGGCCGCTGAGCGACTTGACGATCTCCGCCGCTTGTTCCGCAGTTTGCGCCGTTGCCTGTCCGCCCCCAAACACGCCAAAAATCGGCAAAGACAAGGCCATGGCTACCAGGCTGATATTCAAAATGCGTTTCCCGACGCTGACAGCTCGCTTGCTTGTCATAACCTTCATTGGAGGATCCCCTGCCTTCTCGCCCAAACGCGCGGCGATCTGAGATTCTGTCGTCATCTCTTCTGCGTTTCCACTCTCCGTTGGATTGTTGAGGATTATCATGTTGAAACCGTCGTTAAGCCTCACTGTACGCAACGCACGGATGGCTGTCAAGGCGGTTGCGGAGAGGTAGTGTTCTAATCTCGCCAGCATGCTCAACCCTTCGTTGCGCTCCAGGGTAGACTTCGCGAAGAATCTCTCTTCCCGCTTTGAGGTGGCAGTCGGCCGGCGATGAGGGTTGACGCGATAAAGGCAGTGAGATATGAATAGTGCTGACTGGAGGCTTCGGTGAAGCGATCCCGCTCATACTGCCTGCTGTGCGCACTCGGGCTGGCGCTGATTATTCTGTCACGCGCCACCGCAGCGGCCACGCCCGCCGGTGCAGGCAGCCCGCCCAGCGACGGTCAGTTGGTTGACGATGTGAATCCCTTTGTCGGAACGGCGGGACCGGACCCCGGTAACACGTTTCCGGGGGCGAGTCTGCCTTTCGGCATGATCCAGTGGAGCCCGGACGGCGCCTCGTGGGGCAAGGGTCGCGCCGGCAGCTACTGGTACAAAGACAAGGCCATACGAGGCTTCAGCCTGAACCACCTGAGCGGCCCCGGATGTCCGGTCTTCGGTGATGTTCCCATCATGCCGGAGGTTGGTAAGGTGAAGGCCTCGCCGGCTTCGAACCCGGGCGCCTACGCGGCGGGATTCTCGCATGACAAGGAGACAGCTTCCCCCGGGTTCTATGAAGTCACCTTAGGGACGGGGGTGAAGGTCGCCTTGACCGTCACCACCAGAACAGGCCTTGGAATATTAACGTTTCCCGCGTCGCCCCACGCGACCGTCCTCATCGAGACCGGCCAGAACTCGAGCAAGGTGAAGGATGCCTTGGTCAAGGTTATTGACGACACTAAGGTAGCCGGAAGCGTTTCGAGCGGCCATTTCTGCGGCGCTCTCAACCAGTATACGGTTTACTTCGCGGCTGAGTTCAACCGGCCTTTCTCGTCCTTCGGAACCTGGAAGGGCGCCAAAGTGAATCGCCGCTCGCACGCGAGTGGCGGGCCAGGCTCCGGGGCTTTCCTGACCTTTGACACCACCCGGGGCCCGGTGGTCGAAATGAAAGTGGCCCTCTCCTACGTCAGCATCGATAACGCGTGGCTGAATCTCCACCAGGAAAACCAGGGATGGGACTCTGCCGCCATGCGCCAGGCGGCCAGGGAGAAATGGAACCACGAACTTGGCCTTATCCGGGTCGCCGGCGGCACTGACGACGAGGAACGGGTCTTCTACACGGCGCTTTACCACGTGCTGCTGCAGCCCAACGTCTTCACGGACGTCAACGGCGAATACATCGGGTTTGATGACCAGGTTCACGTCGCCCAAGGCTACACCCATTACGCGAACTACTCTGGATGGGATATTTACCGGACCCAGGTGCAACTTCTGGCCTTGCTGCACCCCAAGGAAACCAGCGACATGATTCAATCGCTGGTGGTCGACGAGCAGCAGGGCGGAGGGTTGCCCATCTGGCCCGTAGCCAACGACGACAGTTGCGTGATGGTGGGAGACCCCGCCTGCCCGATCATCGCCAGCGCCTACGCCTTTGGCGCCGACGGCTTCGACAAGCAGGCGGCGCTGAAGGCCATGGTCAAAGGCGCCACTCAACCTGGGGTCAAGTCCAGGAAGTGCCCGCAGTGGGTAGGGCTGGAGAACTACCTGAAACTGGGCTACCTGGGCCCGGATAGCTTCAGCGGCCCCTCGCAGCAGCTCGAATTCAACACCGCCGAGTTTTCCATCGCGCAGTTCGCCAAAGCCCTTGGAGACATGGGAACCTACAGCACCTTCATGAAGCGTGCACAACTCTGGCTGACCATCTTCGACGGTAGGACTGGTTACATCGAACCGCGCCACAATAATGGCGCGTTCTATCCTGACGTGAACCCAGCCAGCGATAAGTATTACGTGGAAGGCAACGCGACTCAGTATAGCTGGATGGTTCCGTACAATCTACGTTCCTTGTTTGACCTGATGGGCGGCAATGAGAAAGTAGTGGGGAGGCTGGACCAGTTCTTTACGCAGCTCAATGCAGGTCCTAATCGGCCCTATTCCTGGATGGGTAATGAGCCAGGATTCGCGATTCCCTGGGCCTACGACTTCGCGGGAGCGCCCTGGCGAACTCAGGATGTCGTGAGGCGCATTGAGACGGAGTTGTATACGTCTAAGCCGGAGGGCCTCGCGGGCAATGATGACCTGGGAACGATGTCGGCGTGGTACGTTTTCGCAGCCATGGGTCTGTATCCCGAGATTCCTGGCGTGGGAGGCTTCTGCCTCGATAGCCCACTCTTCGCCAATGTGACTTGGCACTTGGGCAACGGCCAGACCGTCCAGATTGTGGCCGATGGAGCCTCGACGGCAAGTCCCTACGTGCAAAGTTTGAGTGTGAATGGCAAGCCTTACGGAAGCCCGTGGATGCCTTACGCGGAGCTGACAAAAGGAGCCGTACTGGATTTTAGACTCGCAGGCACCCCAAACAAGGCATGGGGTAGCGAACCTTCTGTGGCCCCGCCCTCCTTCGACGAACGTTCGACCGCCTCGGATCGGTAAACTTCGATTATCCTCTCTCTTCAGGCAACGACTGGTCGCCGACTTGAAAACTTCTGTCCCCGCGTTCGTGCCGATTGCAGCCGACCGTCGGGCACATCTAAAAGAAATTGCTTGCATCATTTCGTTATTCCGGTATAATCGAAGAATGGATAGCAAGGACGCTAACGAGGTCGCGCGCTATGCCGATATGTTCGCGGCCATGGGCGCTGAGCCGCGGCTGCGCATTATGCAGCTTCTCCTGACAGCCCACTCCAGGGGACTGGTTGTCGGCGACATCCAGAGGGAATTGGAGATCCCCGCCTCCACCCTCTCCCATCACCTCGACAAGCTCAAGAATGAGGACCTCGTCAGGGTGCGCCGGGAGGGTACCTTCCTGTGGTACACGGCGAACCTGGAAGCCTTGCAGGAGGTCATGAACTTCTTGTATGCGGAGTGTTGCACACGGAACAAGGCCATCGAGCCAGGCGAACTTGTCGCCCTCGGGGCCCCGACCTGTGGCGCAGAAAGGAAAAGCAAATGAGTGGGGAGAACATCAAGGAAGCGGTGAAAGAGAAGTATGGACAGGCGGCCCTGCGAGTGGTCAAGGGTGGCAGTTCCTGCTGCGGCGCCGCGCCGGCGGTGGAAGGCTGCGCTGACCCGATCACTTCGAACCTTTACGACGGCGGCCAAACGAGTCAAATTCCGGCAGAGGCCTTGCTGGCCTCCTTGGGCTGTGGAAACCCAACGGCGCTGGCGGAACTGAAGGCCGGCGAGACCGTCCTCGATCTGGGATCGGGAGGCGGCATTGACGTACTGCTCTCAGCGAAGCGGGTGGGCCCTACCGGCAAGGCTTACGGTCTGGATATGACCGATGAAATGCTGGCGCTGGCCCGCGCGAACCAGCGGAAAGCGGGCGTGGAGAACGTGGAATTCCTGAAGGGTGAAATTGAGAATATCCCCTTGCCCGACGATTCTGTGGATGTGATCATCTCCAATTGCGTCATCAATCTGTCCGCAGACAAGGACCGCGTACTGCAGGAAGCCTTTCGTGTGCTCAAGCCCGGCGGAAGGTTCGCGGTCTCCGACATTGTGGTGCGTGGGGAGGTTCCCGCCGCCATTCGGCGCAGCGTGGAGCTGTGGGTCGGGTGCATGGCGGGAGCGCTGGAGGAGAACGAATACCTGGCGAAGCTCGCCCGCGCGGGGTTTGAAGTCGTCACCGTGGAACCAACACGAATTTACCGCGTTGAGGACGCGCGAGAACAGCTTTCCCGCAGTGGGATCGACGTGGATGCGATTGGGCCCTTGGTGGACGGCAAGTTCATGAGCGCCTTCGTGCGGGCTAAGAAGCCGGGTTCTTGGTGCTGCGCCCCGAGTTGTTGCGCGAGTTAGAAGTGCGGAGCCTTCGATGAACCACGGGACGCGGGAGGAGAAAAATTGTGTCAGCACACCTGTCTCGCCAACTGTCGTTTCTCGATCGATATCTGACGCTGTGGATCTTCCTCGGCATGGCGTCGGGCGTGGCCGCCGGCTATCTGGCGCCCAGCCTCGTCCGGGTCATCACCGCCTTCCAGGTGGGGACCACTTCGGTCCCCATCGCCGTTGGCCTGATTCTGATGATGTATCCGCCCCTGGCGAAGGTCCGCTACGAGGAGTTGGGCGAGGTCTTCCAAAACAAGCGGGTGCTGCTTCTCTCCCTTGTGCAGAACTGGGTGATCGGGCCGCTGCTGATGTTTGCGTTGGCGGTCATCTTCCTGCGCAGCCGTCCCGATTACATGGCCGGTCTCATCCTGATCGGCCTGGCCCGATGCATTGCCATGGTGATTGTGTGGAACGATCTGGCCAAGGGCAATTCGGAGTATGCGGCGGGACTGGTCGCCTTTAATTCGGTTTTCCAGGTGCTCTTCTACTCGGTTTACGCCTGGGTCTTCATTACCATGCTTCCGGCGTGGATCGGCTTGAAGGGGACGGTGGTCAACGTCTCTATGAAGCAGATCGCGCAAAGTGTCTTCCTCTATCTGGGCATTCCGTTTCTGGCCGGGATGTTCACTCGCTTCGCCCTGGTCCGGTCGCGTGGCCGGGAGTGGTACGAGAGGAAGTTCGTTCCCCGTATCAGCCCGTTGACCCTGGTGGCGTTGCTCTTCACCATTGTGGTGATGTTCGCGCTGAAAGGGGAATACATTATCCAACTGCCGCTCGACGTTCTCCGGATTGCCGTACCTTTACTGATCTACTTCGTGACGATGTTTCTGGTTTCCTTTTACCTGAGCCGGAAGCTGGGGGCCGACTATAGCAGGACCGCCACCCTTTCCTTCACCGCCGCCAGCAATAACTTTGAACTGGCGATTGCCGTGGCGGTGGCGGTGTTCGGCATCCACTCCGGCGAGGCGTTCGCAGCGGTGATTGGCCCGCTCGTCGAAGTCCCGGTGCTGATCGGGCTGGTGAGTGTCTCCTTGCGCTTCCAGCAGCGCTACTTCTCAGCGCAGCGGGAACCGGCAGTTGAGTCCGGCCGGCTCGCTGCCGCCGCACCTCCGGCAAGGAACTGAACGACTGCTGCTACGGCGAGTCAAGGAGCACACGCGATGACACGAGTCTTGATTCTTTGTACCGCCAATTCGGCCCGGAGCCAGATTGCTGAAGGCCTGCTTCGCCACGACGCCGGAGATCGATTTGAGGCGGCGAGCGCCGGGACCCACCCCACCGAGGTGCGGCCCGAAGCCATTGCCGTCATGCGCGAGATCGGAATCGATCTCTCGGGCCACCGGTCGAAATCGGTGGACGATTTCGAGGGGCAGGCATTCGATTACGTGATCACCGTATGCGACAACGCCAGGGAGAGCTGCCCCGTCTTTCCTGCCACCACCAAGCGGATCCATTGGAGCATCGAAGACCCAGCCGCTTTCCACGCCTCGGAAGAGTTGAGGCTGGCCGAATTCCGCCGCATTCGCGACCAGATCCGGTCGCGTCTGTATCGGTTCGTTCAGGCGCAAGTCTGACCGGGGGAGGTCATGCTTCAAACCTGCCACCAGCTTGGTGGCGGTGAAGTCGGCTCCGCGAGTTTCGAAGGAAGGCTGTACCGAGGCCCGGGGGAGTTTTGCCGTGGCCGTCCGCTCTTCCTAGAGCAGCTTGTAGCCTAGAAGGAGTAGAGTACAGGCGAGCACCGGCCGCAGTACCTTTTCGGGGAACACCAGGCTCATGCGGCTGCCGAGCCAGACGCCCGGGATCGAGCCCAGCAGCAGGGAAGCCAGCAGGGGAAAGTTGACGCTCCCCAGGCCCAGGTGGCCCAGGGCGGAGATTCCCACCAGGATCAAGGCGTGGAGAATGTCAGATCCCACAATGCGCCGGAGCGGTGTGGTGGGATAGACCATCACCAGGCAGGCCACAATCAGGCTGCCGCTTCCCACTGAGGTCATACTGACCAGGAAGCCGACCACCGCCCCCACTCCCGAAACCGTCCAACGCGGCCAGGGTGTGGCGGTGCCGCCGCTCGCGACTGGGGCGCGCGAACCCCGAAAGGTTCGGAAGAACAGGCTGAAGGCCACGCCCATGAGGGCCACCCCGAGGACCCGGACCACAATTCGATCCGTCGCCGCACCGTGCGTGCGGTGCAGGTAAGAGAGGAGAGTGAGTCCCAGCAACGCACCCGGAACGCTGCCCAGGGCCAGGCGCTTCACAATGGAGAGATCCACCGTACCTTGCCGGTAGTGAACGAAGGCGCCTACGGACTTGGTGAGGGCGCCCCACATCAGGTCGGTTCCCACTGCCACCAGGGGCCGGGCCCATCCCAGCAGTATCAGGGCCGGGGTCATCACGGCCCCGCCTCCCATGCCCGTAAGGCCCACCAGAAGCCCAATTACGAAACCGACTACGGATGCTTTCGGGTCCATCACGCCTCAGAAGATAGGAGTCAGCAGACAGAAGTCAGAAACCGAAGTCAGAATGAAGAGCAGCTATTATCGAATATCGCGTTCCTCATTCTGGCTGTCTCTCTGTCTCACGAAGTGAGAAGAAAGGAGAGTGGTCAGAAGACAAAATGCAAAGCGTCTATGTCGGTGGTCACGCTCTTCATTCTGACTCCTGACTCCTGGCTTCTGGCTTTTGTTTTCTGTCGTCAGGACGACACAGATCGGCCAGCGACGTGTGGTCGAGAATCTGGGCCGTCGCATTGCGAACATCCAAGAACACGCGGTAGAGAGGACTGCGCTTCTTGTCGAGTTTCACGAGAGCGCGCAGGGTGTCCACGTCCCCCAGAGGAGCCAGGGGGCCGTCGATGGTGCGAATCACTTCCCCCAGCACGATCTTGGAGGGATCCCTTCGCAGGGCATACCCGCCATTCACGCCGCGTAAGCTCTCCACCAGGCGCGCCCGCTTGAGATCGAGCAGGATCAACTCCAGGAACTTCTCCGGGATCTCTTCCGCGGCCGCAATCTCGCGAATCTTGGCGGCTCGCTTGGGGTAGTTCCGCGCCAGCATCATCAGGGCTTCCAGCGCATACAAGCCTTTTTTCGAGATTCTCATAATTGGCCCTATCGACCTACTAGTCTACGACGTTCGGCCTCCGAGATTCAAGCCCTTTTCTTCCGCCTCGCATGGTACCGACGTACCGCTACGTTGATGCGCCCTCTGATAGAACAGTCGCCAGTGGTTCCTTTGGATTGCGATGCAGGCCCCGCTGAGATATGCTTACCCCGCGGGAGCGAGCGCCACTAGTTTCTCGCCGGCCCAGCCGGGGCCGAGAAGGAGAAATCATCCACCAAGGAGTCAATACTCCATGAACCGCAGAAATCTGATGCAAGCTGCTGCCGCCGGTCTGAGCGGCTTATGGGTGCGGCAGCATTCACAAGCCTTCCAAACCGAGCCGGAAGCGACGCCCCCCAACATCGCACCTGCCGCCCGGCACGTGCTTCCTATGAACCGCCATTGGCTTTACGGAGGAAAGGCAATGCCGGGGTCGAGCCGCCCGGACTTCGACGATCGCAAATTCCAGCGCGTCACCCTTCCGCACACCAACAAGCCGCTGTCGTGGCACAGCTTCGACGAAAAGGACTTTCAGTTCATTTCCATCTACCGCCGGCATTTTCGGGCGCCGGCCGGGTTGCGGGGACGCCGCATCTTCGTCGATTTCGCGGGCGTCATGACCGCGGCCACGGTCAGCCTGAACGGTACGAGGCTCGGCGACTATCGCGGTGGGTACACGCCGTTTTCCTTCGAGCTCACCAAGCACCTGAAGTGGGACGGCGACAACGTTCTGGCGGTGGAAGTGGATTCCACCGAGCGAGCCGACATCCCGCCTTTCGGGGGCCAGATCGACTACTTGACGTTCGGCGGCATCTACCGCGAGGTCACGTTGCGCGCAGTGCCGGACATTTATCTGGAGAATATCTTTGCCAAGCCGGTGGACGTTCTCGCGGATGGCCGCCGGTTGGACGTGAAGTGTTACCTGAGCACGCCCACCGGACCCGCTCCGGCGTCGCTTCAGCTTAAGGTGGAACTCCGCGACGGAGACAAGGTGCTCGCTAGTGGAAATCAGGACATCAAGCCCTCGCCGGAAGGCGGCGAGCACCTGGTCTCGTTGACCAACCTGGGGTCGATCGAACTGTGGGACCTGGACCATCCCAAGCTCTACCAAGCTGCCGTGCGGCTATATGACGGAGAGAAACAGGTTGACGAAGACACGAGGCGCATCGGTTTTCGCGAAGCGCGCTTTACGCCGGACGGCTTCCAACTGAACGCCAAGACAGTGAAGCTGCGCGGACTGAACCGGCACCAGACGTTCCCGTGGGTCGGGGGAGCCATGCCGGCTCGCGTCCAGCGGCGCGACGCGCAGATCCTGAGGGAAGAGCTGAAGTGCAATATCGTCCGCACCTCGCATTATCCGCAATCGCCGCACTTCCTCGATTGCTGCGACGAAGTCGGACTGCTGGTGCTCGAGGAAATCCCCGGCTGGCAGCACATCGGAGATCAGGCCTGGCAGGATCTGGCTGTGCGCAACGTGGGGGAGATGATCGGGCGCGATTGGAACCATCCCTCCATCATCCTCTGGGGCGTGCGCATCAACGAGTCGCTCGACAACCACGACTTCTACACGCGGACCAACGCTCTGGCGCACGAACTCGACGATTCGCGGCAGACCGGCGGCATCCGGTACCTGGTGGATTCGGAACTGCTCGAGGATGTCTATACCCGCAACGACTTCGGTTTTCCCTTGATGACCCCGAACCATCCCCTCTACCTGAACACCGAGTTTGTCGGTCACACGTTTCCCACCAAGCGGTACGATAACGTGGACCGGGTAATGGAGCACGCCCGGCGCCACGCTCGCGTTCACAACCAGCTTGCCTCCGACAAGCGGTACGCCGGCGGTATCGGCTGGTGCGCGTTCGATTACAACACGCATTGGAACTTCGGTTCCGGCGACCGCATCTGCTACCACGGGGTCAGCGACATCTTTCGCATTCCCAAGCCGGCCGCCTTCTTCTACCGCTCGCAGTGCGACCCCCAGGAGGAAGTAGTGCTGGAGCCCTGCTTCAACTGGTCCCAGGGTGACCAGTCGGAGGGCGGGGGCGTCCGCAAGGCGATGATCTGCTCCAATTGCGACCACCTGAGGGTTTATCTGAAAGGCGAGTTGTTGACAGAGGCTGATCCGGACCGGCAAACTTACGCCCACCTGCCTTACCCCCCGTTCGTCGTCGACTTGTTGCCGTCCAACGATCTCGAGAACTGGGGCGATCTGCGTATCGATGGCTACATCAGAGAGGAGAAGGTGGCTTCAAAGACTCTGCCCGGGAACGATACCGATCACGAGCTGAGGGTGGAGCCCGACGATCAAGAATTGGTCGGGGACGGGAGCGACGCCACTCGCGTGGTACTGCGGGTGACCAACGCCGAAGGCGGCTGGCGTCCGTTTTCGTCCGCCGCGGTGGCGCTGAAGATCGAAGGCCCAGGCGAGATCGTCGGCGAGAATTCATTCTCTCTGTCGGGCGGGGTCGGCGCCATCTGGGTCAAGGCGAAGGAGGCGTCAGGTACCATCCGTTTGCAGGCGCGACACCCCCACCTCCCGATCCGGACGGTGAAGATTCAAGTGAAGCCGGCCAAGCCGGAGTTGGTTTGAGCCATTACAGAGTCGAGAGTCAAAAGTCGAAAGTCGAAAGTTAAGACCGAACCGTTCTTACTTTCGAAAGGAGAGGCTATGAGCATGGTGCCACGCATCTTGGGAGCCCTGATAGTGGGTTTGGGGGTGCTGGCCACGGCGCGGGCGGCGGAGGGGGCCGGCGGCGCGCCCGTTACCGTCGAGTATTACTACAAGATCGTGCCCGGCGGCATGATGCCGGGCGGTCCGTCGGAGTGGTTGTCACTCTACCTGAAGAACCACCACCCTATCCTCCGGCAACTGAAGAAGGAAGGCCTGATCCTGAGTGAGAAGGTCTACGAGCGCCGGTTCCATGCGGAGAGCCCCGCCTGGGACTACAAGGTAGTGATGGTTTGGCGCGACTGGGCGGCCCTGGACGAAGCCGGCACGCGGGAGCCAGAGATCATCCGCTCGCTGTTTCCGGACAAGGCAGCGCACGACCGCGAGGAAAAGCGTCGCTGGGAGCTGACCGAGAGGCATTGGGACGACGTCCTAAAGGAAGTGCCCATCGATTGAGGATAGCTCGGGCCGTCAGCCATCAGGCGTCAGCAATAATGCCTGGTGCTAGTTCCCGGCTGGTTCTGTGCTGACTGCTCAGAGCTTGACGGCCGACAGCTAAGATTGAGAAAGCTTTGGATGAGGTTTCGAGATCAGGCTCTGCTCGCTCCCGAACGAAAGCCTTTGCCGCTTGCGGGGTGGGCCCGCGCTAAGCTTGCTTGAACTGGCGGCGGGGCGACCGCAATTGGCGGACCCGTCCCTCGGCGCTGCCCAGTGGCCGGTTGACATCCACCCCGCCATATCATCTCGATTGCTATGCGGCACGTAGGGCTGTTCCTTGCCGGTCGACCGCCGCGACGCCGAAGTCACCAAGTTGGCCGTGCGCGCTTGAGTCAGCTTGCCGGGGTCTCTTCTACTGCCACCACCACCTCGACCGAGCTAGAGGTACGCAGTCAAGTCGGCGACTCGATCTGTTCCCCTCTAGGCCGCATCGGACAACGCCATGCTCCGGCTCACTGCCTCGGGTGTTCGCCTGTTGTCCGCTTCCTCCTGACACCTCAGGCAAAAAGCTGCCCATGGCAAAGCGTCGAGACGCCTCTTGGATATAGGCTCCTCGCATTCCTGACAGACGCCGTACGTTCCCCGCGCGACCCTGTCCAGGGCCCTCACGACTTGGCGTAGAAGGACCGTGTTTCGGTCTAGCATGGCTAAAGCCAAATCCCGATCGTTGGCGAAGACCCACTCATCGATCGAATCCGGGACGGGTTCAACAGTGGCGATAGTGCGGCCATAGTGCTCGCTTGCTGTTAGTTCGGCTTGTTTCGCTTCGAGCGCCCTTCTATAACGTTCAGTGCTTCTTGCGTTCATAAAAGACCTCCACCTCGGTTGGCATCGGCGGCTTCGCGTGGAGCGACTACCCGCAACCAGCCACCTTGTGTGAGGCTGCTCCAACCGCTCGGTCCGATCCGGTTTGCGACTTTGCAGCCGTGCACAAACGTCACGGTTATTACGACCCCGGAGAATCGGACCATACCGCCAAGCGGGTAGTCTCCGCCGGAAAGCCCGGTACCGCCGGTGACTCACTGTCGGTAACCGCGGGCGAAGCGGCGCTTCTGATTGGAGAGAAACGCGATGCTGTACATTGCCTCGCTTTAGCGGGCGCGGCATCGCGCAACGTGACCGCCTCATCAAACTTAGCAGAGGTCGAAAGGAGGCCTCATCTATGCGGCTGCCAAGGTTGAAGACAATTCTATTCTTCTTCCTGGCGGCGATTCTATCTGCGCCCGCCTTCGGTGATAATACGAGCGCAAATTCAGCGCTACCAGGAACTCTTAATTATGTCGAAGGCCAGGCTTCCATCTGTTCGCGACGCCTCGACTCGAAGTCGATCGGTTCGGCCGAGGTGAAGCCCGGCCAATCACTAACGACTCAGCAAGGCAAGGCTGAGGTTTTGTTGACGCCGGGCGTGTTTCTGCGGGTCGGCAACAACAGTTCGATAAGGATGATTTCCCCCAGCTTGACGGACACGGAGGTTGGAA
>Ga0335078_10008810_pt1 | contig 14990 bp, 8 predicted proteins | sample Lox_Sample_32_FD_206711 | JGI IMG/M metagenome (GOLD analysis project Ga0335078, IMG submission 206711) | Soil microbial communities from Loxahatchee National Wildlife Refuge, Florida, United States - Lox_Sample_3.2 | ecosystem: Environmental > Terrestrial > Soil > Wetlands | place: USA: Florida...
CTGGGGAATCTCACGAGCCATCGATTACCTGGTTACTCTCCCGGTGGTGGACAAGGCGAAGATAACCTTCACGGACCATTCCCGGGGAGGGAAACTGGCGGTTTGGGCGGGAGCCTTCGACGACAGGCTGGCCGCGGTGGTGGGGAGCAGTCCGGTCTCCGGCGGGTGCATTCCCTGGCGCTATTGCGCGGACCGTTACCTCAACGAGACCATGGAAATGTGTACTCGAAACTATCCTCAATGGTACCACCCGAGGTTGCGTTTCTTCGTCGGCCGGGAGAACAAGCTGCCCTTTGACATGCATGAAATGGTGGCGCTCATGGCCCCCCGCGCCTTCATGATCACCCTGGGGATGAATGAGTGGGAAGTGAATGCCTGGGGTGAGGAGCGCGGGTTCCTTGCCGCCCGGAAGGTTTATGAATTCCTTGGAGCCGGGGACCGGATTGCACTGAGGTTCCGGCCGGGCATACATCCCACCTACGGTTCGGATATCGAAGAATACGTGGACTGGTACGACACCGTACTGGGCCGGCGGAAATATCCCGTTCCGGACCGGCTCCTTTACGACTATTCATTTGAAAAGTGGAAGTCGCTTAGTGGAGAGAACATCGACCCCAGCTCTTATCCCGAGAAAGCATCGGAAGATCTTTTGGCGGGAAACGCCGATTGGAGCGGGAAGCGCGAAGCATTACGCAAGAATGTTCTCTGGGGGTTGGGCGAATTCCCGCCTCACGTCAGGGCCTATGGGCCGAAGGACCTGACTTCAACTCCTCCGGGCGCGTCCGGCGTGGCCGGCCTGGGATACGCCGATCAGATTCTTGGCCGGCCCCGACCCACGGAGGAAGTCGACCGGACTACTTTCATGGGACGTTCCGATCCCTACAATAACACCGGAAACCTCAACGGCCAGTTGTATTATCCCCGCCATGCGCCTGCCGATTCCAAGATGCCGGTGGTCATCTGGCTGCATCCGTACTCTTACTCGACGGGATACTCCCGTCTGCCCATTCTTCCCATGGGCTCGCCCGCCGGAGGAACGCAGGAGGAACAATCCGCTTACCTGCTCGGCACGTACCCTTTCCAAGAGGAGGGTTACCTGGGGACGGATTTCCTCGTACAACCTTTAGTATTGCAGGGTTACAGTATATTCACCTATGACATGATCGGATTCGGAGCGCGAGTTCCTGAAGCGCTGCGTTTTTACGAGCGGTTCCCCCATTGGTCCCTGATGGGCAAGATGGTGGACGATGTCGAGACCGCCGTGGATATGCTTTCGACCAACGACAGGATCGACGCGCACCGCATTTATGTGATGGGCTACTCCCTGGGGGGGACGGTGGCGCTCCTCTCCGCAGCCCTGGACGATCGGATTGCGGGTGCGGTTTCTTTTTGCGGCTTCACGCCTCTGAGGGCGGAGACGGTGGAAAAGGGGACCGGCAATATCGACAGTTTCGGCTTCATCAATGGCTTGATCCCGCGCCTGGGTTTCTTTAAAGGCAATGAGAAGCGTCTGCCTTGGGATTTCGACGACGTTCTGGCTCTCGTCGCGCCTCGGCCTCTCATGGTGGTAGCTCCTCAATTCGACCAGGATGCCACGCTGGCGGACGTCAAGCAGTCCGTGGAAGAGGCGCGGCGTGTCTACGAATCGGTGAATCCCCAAGAACGATCCGCCCAAGCCTATGACCACAATTGGAGCGGCATCTGGAGACCCGAAAATGCGAGGCAGGTTCCGCTGCGAAGCCTGGAACTTTACGCGCCTCCGGACTACAACCATTTGTCCAATTCGATGCAGTCGGTGGTCTACCACTGGATGAGTCTCAAGATGAAAGGCGAGGGTCGATGAGGGCAAGGCGCTCAATTTCGGCGTTGCGCCGGCCTTCAGAGTCTGTGTGAGAACTCGCCTATCATGTCATCCTGAGCGCAGCGAAGGATCCCTGTAGTTTGTCGCAACTAGTAAAACCAAGGAACTGCCGGGCATCGTTGACGGCGCTCGTCCAAGGGAGAAGGCTGAACAATTATCGTTGACGGCCCGGTGCGCGGGACGGCGCGGCTCGCGAGCACTTCCCACCTTGTCCACCTTCCGTAAATGAATTACGGTAGAATCGCTTCTTCGAGCACAGCAAGCACTTCGGGTGGATAGGGGATACCCATGGCTTTTCGATCGGTGTTCGTGGCAGTTACGATTGCGTTCTCATTGATTCTGGCTGCGTTTCTGATCAACCGGGCGCGGCCGCGCGTCGAGACGGAACAGGCCAGCGGTGAACTGGTGCGCGCCACCGGGAAATGCGCCGAATGTCACGCGCGAACCCAGTACTCCGTGGTGCACGAATATGAGATGAGCCTCCACGCGGCGAAAGGAGTGAATTGCCTGGAGTGCCACCAGCCTGCCGCGAACCAGGAGCGGAAGGATCACCACGGATTCATCATTGCGCCCAAGCTGACGGCGGGCAATTGCCGCAGTTGCCACGAAGCCATTTATCAGCAGTTTCTGCGCAGCCGCCACGCCGCCCCAGCCTGGGCGGCCATCTATGGAGAGAAAGGCCTCACGCCCGAGCAGGTGAATTTCTCGGAGACGTATCAACCGGGCGGCACGCGGCGTCCGCCGCATCCGTTTGTCCAAGCGGAGGGCGGCCCGGCCATGGCGAGCGGCTGCGAGCAGTGCCACAGCGTGGGCAAGCCCAACGCCGACGGCACGATCGGCAACTGCACGGCTTGCCACACCCGCCACACCACTTCCGTGCGAGTGGCGCGCCTGCCCAGCACCTGTGCGCAATGTCACATGGGACCGGACCACTCCCAGATTGAAATCTACGAAGAGTCCAAACACGGCGTGTTATTCCAGGCGCAGGAGCGGCTGCTGAATCTCAACGCGCCGCCCAAGACCCTGACCACGCGCGACATGTTCGTCCCCACCTGCGCCACCTGCCACATGAGCGGGCTGAACGGCGTGGGGATCACGCACGACCCCTCGGAACGGCTGTCGTACTATCTCGCGAACGCCATCAGCGACAAACGCCCGAACTTCGCATTGGCACAGGCCAAAATGAAGCAGGTCTGTTTGCAGTGCCATACGCCCGCCGTGGTCGATCGGGTTTACCAGCAAGCCGAAGCGGTGCTGGCTTCCACCAATGACCGCGTGCGGACGGCGCAGGAGATCGTCAATGGCCTGCGCAAGGACGGCTTGCTCGCCGGCCCGCCCTTCAGCCAACCCATCGATTTTGTGTACTTCGATCTGTGGCACTACGACGGGCGCACCAGCAAACACGGCGCCTTCATGGGTGGAGCGGACTTCGTGCAGTGGCACGGGAATTATCCCATGCTCGAGAAGACGGTTGAGTTGAAAGCGATGGCGGCGGAACTTCGGAGAGCGCATGGCAAAGCCCAATGATGCCTGGTGGAAGCAGCCGGTGCTCTGGGTGGAAGGTTTCGCGACGCTGAACATCGCCTTCCTCACCTTCGACATTTACCTGGCGCATTCGGTAAACCAGTTCCGCCGCCCCGAGGAGTACATCCCGCTGATCTTCTCGGCGCTCGCGCCCGGCGTGCTCGCCGTAGCGCTCGGCCAGTGGAAGCGGCGCCGCGCGGTCTGGGTCACCGTGGGACAGCTAGTCGGCTGGTCGGCCATCCTGGTAGGACTTGCGGGTGTGATATTGCACTTGCGGAGCCACTTCTTCCTGGAACGCACCCTGCGCAGCCTGACCTACTCCGCGCCGTTTGCCGCGCCCCTGGCCTACGCGGGACTGGGCTTCCTGTTGGTGATGAATCGGATGGTGGACCCCGATTCGGTGGAATGGGCGCAATGGGTGGTGTTCTTTTCCCTGGGCGGCTTCTTCGGGAATTTCGTCTTCAGCCTCACCGATCACGCCCAGAACGGATTCTTCTACCCGGTTGAATGGGTTCCCGTGGTGGCGAGCGCCATTGCCGTGGGCTTTCTCGCCGTGCCCCTGGTCATGCCGGTGCCAAAACGGTTTATTGAGTTGAGCGTCGCGGTCCTGATGTTAGAAGCAGTGGTGGGAGTCTGGGGCTTCCTGCTGCACGCCAGCAGTAATCTGCGCGGACCGTCGATTCACATGTTCGATAACTTCATCTACGGCGCCGCGCCGATTGCCCCCTTGCTGTTTCCCAACCTGATGGTGCTCGGAACGATTGGTCTGTGGCAACTTTCTCTCCTGGAACGACGCTCGCTGCGGGCTGAATCCCCGCTTGCCGGTCTTACAGACGAAAATAAAGCGGACGATCGGTTGGCGTAGAAACCATTCGGCCGGACAGGATGAGTCTCACGCCTCCGTTCAGGGGCGAACCTCGATGGTGCGCAGGAAGTCCTTCACTCGTTGGGCTCGTTCCTGGCGGACCCGATCAAACCGCTTGGATTGTTCGTCAGCTTTGGGGTCCTTGGTCCTCTGATACAAAATCAACAGATTCAGGTTGGCGGTGTAATTGTCAGGGCTGAGGGCAAGTGCCTTCTGCAACTCCTGCTGCGCCTGCGGATAGCTCTTCTGCTTCAGATGAACGAGCCCCATCTCCGCCCAGGCATCCGCGTAATCCGGGTGAACCTTAATGGCCATCTGCAATTGGGCGATGGCCTCCGGGTAGTTGCCTTCTTGATTGGCGATCCTGCCCAGGTAATAATGCGCCCCCGCCGCGGTCGCGGGGTCGTTGGCCACCGGCTCAATGCTCTTCTGAGCGTTGTCATCGTCATGGCTCGCGAAATAAGCTGCGCCGAGAGCCAGGCGGCCTCGCGGGTCGTGGGGCTTCAACCGGCAGTATTTCTGGAAGTAAGGCAGAGCTTCGCTGGGGTCGTCGCGCTCGATGGCCACCGCACCCAGCGCATAGTTATAGTAGGCGTTGTCGGGGTCGAGGTTTACCGCCTTCTTAAGGGCCCGGTAGGCTTCTTCCGCGAGGTTCAGCTGCACGGAAACCATGCCCCAGAAAAAGTGGATCGAAGCATTCTGCGGTTCCAGTTCCCGGGCGTGGGCTAGATATCCCAGCGCACCGGTGTAGTCTTTCTGGTCGTTGGCCACCTGCGCCAGGTGGAGCAGGAGTGGTACGGAAGCAGGGGGGATTTGCGCCGCTTGATCGAGGGCTTGGCGCGCCTCTTCCAGCCGGCCTTGTTGTTTGTAGAGAAGCCCAAGGCTGGTGAGGGAATTGACGCCGGCCATGTCGCGCTGCTTGAGACCTTCCAGCAATTTGATTTCGAAGGCAACGTTCTGATGCCGCGCCAGCACGGGGAGCAGACTTACCACGTCGGCTTCCGCCAGGTCCGGGCCGTGCAACATGCGTTCAGCCGCTTGCTCGGCTTGGGATTCGTTTCCCAAACCCGCTTCATCGCCACAGCGAACTGAAAGCGCCTGGGTGCGATCTTGCGCGCCGGCGGGCAAGTTCGCAAGATGCCGGAGCGATGCTGCGTAGGATCCTTTCTGCATCAGCAGGAAGGCGCTCTGGTAATTCGCTTCGTCGTTGCTCGCGTCGAGCTTGAGAATCTGCGCATAAACCCGGATGGCTTTGTCCCTGGCCGCCGGTTGTTGAGGCATCCATTCCTGGTACAAATGGCCGAGATTCAGGTAAGCGTCCTCGAAAGCGGGGGCAAGCTCGATTGCCTTGCGAAAGCTGGCTTCCGACCCCGCGAAATCCCGGCCTTGAGCTTTGGCGACACCGTCGAGGTTATAAAGGCCGGCGTCGCCGGGAGACTTTTCGAGAGCCTCGGAAAGTAGCTGTCGGGCCGAAGCCGTATTCCCCTCGTGAAGGAGATTTTGGATTTTTTGAATGGTTTCTGAAGATTGTTGCGCAACACCCTGAGAACAGCTCGCGATTCCCAGCAGCGCCATCTGGATCATGAGGAATGACCCAGCCGTGATTTCAATAAGGCCCATCCTCCCGCGCTTACGAGTCGCCATTTTCACTTCCCCCTGTGAATCCTGGCCAAACGTCATTATTCTCGTCGCGCCAGAATGAGGAGGCAAGTCTTATTCTTGCGACCTGCTACGAAAATGGTTGCGCGCGTTTCCTGTCCCGCGCTTGAGGAGGGCCGGGCGGCCCTCCCAGGCAGGTTGTGCGTCAAGGTAGATCGGCGGCAGGCTGCCGCATAAGGGTCAGAATGAGAATCTCGCGCCCATTTGGATCGTGCGCGGATTGGAGACACCTCCGTTCCAATCGCCGAAACTCGGACTGGAAATGTCAGTCACAAAATTGTTGCCCAACTCATGCCAGTTCCAGGCGTTGTAGAATTCGAACCGAATCTGGGCGTGAAAGCGCTCGGTAATCGCGATGTTGTCGATCAGGGCGATGTCCTGGTTGTGATACCCATATCCCCGGATGTTGTAAACAGGAGCTCCAACGCCCGAATTGAAGTTGAAGGTGTTGACGGGTTGGAAGGCGTTCACGTTGAACAAGGGGTTGAGTCCCGAATTGGGATCAAATCCGCTCTTGCTCCTGGTAAAGGCGCTCGCACCCGGCAGTATACCCGGATAACAGCCCATGGCAAACTGCGAGGGAATGTTGCAGTAGCCGGAATAGAATTCCATGGGCGCGCCGTCTTGCAGGCGGAGGATGGTGCTCACCTGCCAGCCCCCGACGAGCCGATTGACCGCCCCTCCCTGATTCAGCCATTTGCGCCCCTTGCCAAAAGGCAGGTCGTAGCCAAAAGAAAGGTTGAACATCTGGGGCACGTCGTTGCGCGCAAGATTGTAGTTGCGGTTCTTCTGGAACGGGGAAATGCCCGCGTGGTCCTGACTGGTCTGCACGAATTCGGTGGTGGTCAGCGTTTTCGACCACGTGTAATTGCCCAGCAGAAAGAGCCCGTGGGAGAAACGCTCCTCGATCGAAAGTTGCAACGAGTCATAGTTCGACCAACCGTGGTTCTCGTTATTCCCATACAGATTCCCGCAATATTGGGGGAACGGCTGCAAGGCTTGAGCAACAGTGGGGGCGCAAGCCGACATCTGCCCCGCCCATCCGGCATAAGGCTGCGATACACCATCCACGGTGGTCTGGTTGGCGGAGAATTGATCGAATAGCGCTGTGCCCATGGACAGGAGCGAGGGGTTCAGCGCGTTCAGGGGAGCGAGTTGCGACAGCAGCCGCGAACCGTGGTTGCCAAGATAAGCTCCTGTCACGTGAAGGTTTTGCTTGATCTGGTGTTCCACGGTCAAGTTCCACTGGTAAGCGCGCGGCACTTGATTGGCGTCAAACGGCCGGTAGTTGGGGCCGTTCTCGCCGTTATCGAAGCTTTCGTTGATGAACGGCGGTGGCGTGAAGGTTTGGGGGACGCCATTCTGGAGCAGGAAGGCAGGCTGAATACCACCCAACCCACTGCTGAATCCCACCGTCTCGTTAAACCCGTCGGTGGCAATCCCTGCGCCCCATCCGGGATAGAAATTCTGCATCATGAAGATCCCAAACCCGCCGCGTATAACAGTCTTATCCGATAATCCATACGCCACGCCGACCCGTGGTCCGAAAGCCCTGTGGTATAAGTTCTCAGGGTAGGGCTTTCCAAAGCTGGCGGCTCCCCACTTTGAGCCCGCAAACACCAATGCTCCAGGAAGGTTTCCAGCCCCGGGATTTGGCCTCGTCGGGTCCAGGAAAGAAGTTTGGTCTTTGGCTTCCTCCGACGGTTGATACAAATCCCATCGGATCCCATAATCGATGCTGAGTTTGCGGGTGGCCTTCCAGGTGTCGCCGGCAAACAGGCCCATGGACTTCGCCTGCGGCCGGAATGCGCCCAGCGAATAGTAGGTGACGTTGCCCGAACTCACCTCACCCAGCAGGAAGCTGGCATAGGAATTGCCCGTGGGAGTCGGGTAGTCAAGCAGCCCCGTACTTCCCGGTTCAAAGTAAAAGGTTCCTGAACCGTTCGCTATCGTTTGAGTGGGGTAGGCTAGATTGCGGTACTCGCCGCCAAACTCGAAGCTGTGCTTTCCCTTGATCCAGGTGGCCGTGTCGTTCGCGATCCAGGTGGGCCGGGTGCTGATCAAGTCGGAGTTCCCTCCGTAGGACGAATAGCCATCCCCGAAGTTAACGGACGACTCGTGCTTGTGGCTGTAGACCCCCTGTATTTCCGGAACATCCTTCACATAGGGGTCCGACGCGTTGTACTCCTCGGTGAGCAGATCGAGATAGCCTATGGCGAAGTGGTTGAGGAGCGTCGGCCTGAAGGTATGGTCGTAATTAAGCCGCACCACCTCGCTATAGTTGGGAATGCGGGTGCTATTGGTATCGATCTGCGCGGGGAAAGCATACTGGGTGAACGGGAGTGTGCCGCGATAATGCCACGTCACGAACACGTGATCCTTGTCGCCGAAATACTGGTCGCCCCGCACGTCCCACTGGTCGGTATGTGCGTTCAAGGCACTCGCCAGGGCGTAAGGAGATTCGTAGTTGTTGATGGTGCCGGGGCGGTTGGGCATGGGAACATATTTCAGCCAGCCTGCGGCGAGGGAGCTTTGCAATTCCGGGTCATTGCCCGGAATGGCGTTGCCCGGAAACTGCGTGCGCAGGTAGGGAATGTTCGTCGTCGAGGACGGCTGGCTCGGATTGTAATTGGGATTGGGCGCCGTGGTGTCGGGGTCGAAGACAGGATACGGCCATTCGCTGAAATTACCCTGCCGCATCAGATTTGTGGGAACGGTCAGGATGGGCTTGTTCGCCGCGCCTTCCGAACGATAGGCCTCAAAATTCACGAAGAAATAACTCTTCTTGCGGCCGGACCAAAATCCAGGCAGGTGCAAAGGCCCACCGATGAACCCGCCGAGATCATTCTCAATATCCTTGGGACGCTGGGCCACGCCAAACTGCCGGGCGTTGAAATTGGTGTTGCGATTGAACTCATAACCGCCGCCGTGAAACTGGTCCGTACCTGACTTCGTGCTGGCAACAGTTACCGCTGAATAGGTGTTTCCGTACTGGGGGTCATAGTTCGACGTGAGCAGGCTGATTTCGCCGACCGCGTCGGGGGAAATGGGAAAGTCAGCTTGAATCGCAACTGTGCCGCTTTGGCTCAGGAGCCCTTCGATCATGCTGACACCATCCAGCACCGCTTCGTCGGAGTCCTCTTCACCGCCGTTGAACTCCGCGTAAGCGGAACTCGAGTTGCCGCCCCCGACGGTATTGACCCCCGGCATGATGATCAGGAAATTCGCAGCCGACCGCTGCGAGCCGGAAACCTCCAACGGCAGGGCCGAGATTTCCTGCGTGGCCACTCCTTGCTGCACCACAGCGTTCTGGAAATTCAGGGGTGAGGCGTTCTCCGAAACCTCCACAGTTTGCGTCGTCGCCCCCAGTTTGAGCGAGATGGGGATGTTGGACACATCGTTGAGGTGAAGGGTAATTCCGTGTTGGATGAAGGACTCAAACCCCGGCGCCGTGCACTCCAATTCATAGGTCCCGACCGGAAGGTTGGGGAAAGTATAGTTGCCGTCCTGACCTGCTGCGATAGTCCGCACCGTCCCCGACGTGGTTAAGGTGAGCGTTAGTTGAGCGCCGGGGATGACCGCACCGCTCTGGTCGGTTACCGTGCCGGAAATGACGGCGTTAGAGTTCTGTGCGTGCAAGGGAACAAGCGGCCAGGCCAAAACTACTATTAGCGCGAGACCAAAGACTCGTGTCGCGAGCTTTTGCATTGGGTTCTCCTCAAGAGGTCAACCTGCCGCCTCATTCCGCAGACCTGCAGTATGACCACTGCGTTTTACTGGTATTGCCCCTGTAGAGCGCTAGATAAACATGGATATACTAGGAAGTCAAGATTTTTGTAGTCATCAACTTGACCCCGCATATCCATCGAGCACCGTGAATTTCCATGATGCGTGCCACGATGCGTGCCACGTGCTCGAGAAAGATGTGGTGGTGGATATCCCGCCGATTCTGCGGCGCAGGGTCGGAAGCGGCAGAATCCTCAGCGAACAGCCAGCCGCGGCGAGGGAAAAGGCGATGACTCAGGCGAGTTGCCCGCCATCGACAAACAGCAGAACGCCGTTGACATAGTCCGCGTCCCGCGATGCAAGAAAAGCTGCCGGCCCGGCGACATCCTCGGGTTCCCCGATCCTCCCCGCCGGGATGAGATGCTCATACTTGGCCGCAAAGCCGGGATGCTCGAGTACCCATTCCGACAGACGAGTTCGAATGAATCCGGGGCCGAGCGCATTCGAGTTGATTCCGTAGCATCCGAATTCTCGTGCGATGGTCTTCGCCAACAGGAAGACCCCCGCTTTCGAGATGTTGTAGGGAGCAAGCTCCGCTTCCGCGTCCCAACTGTTCGTGGAGGCCATAAACACTAATTTCCCGTGCCGCTGCTTGACCATGTGGGGCAGCACGGCGCGCGCCACCAGAAAAGATCCCTTCACATTCGTATCCAGAGTCCAGTCGTAGTGTTTCGTGGTTGTCTTCAGGAATGGCGCAGGTTTGGCCACTCCGGCGATTTGCATCAATACGTCAATGCGGCCGCACTTCCGAATTACGCTCGCCACCATGCGCTTGACCTGGGCCTCATCGCGGACATCGCACGATGCTATTTCCACTTTGCCCCCGCTCTCCGTAATCTCGCGAGCGGTGGCGCCGAGCGTCTTGCGATCCATGTCAGCAATCGCCACCGTGGCGGCTTCCTGGGCCAGCCGAACGGCAATTGCCTTTCCGATGCCCTGCGCCCCGCCGACCACCAAGGCCACCTGGCCGGCGAAACGATTCGGGATGTATCCCTTGTTCTCTTTCTTCTTTGGCCGCATGGTTGTCCAGTCCCCCCGGTGTGGCACGTTCGTGGATTGTCGAGTGAGTGTAAGGGCGCCTCTTCGGGAACGTCGAGTACGCTCCTGCTGCAAATTCCCAGAATTGTGAGGCCCCAGATACGATGTTACGCCAAAACCCAGGCCGCTCTGTGGGGTTGCTCTGCATCACGCCATTCCGGCATGTGCAACCAATTTCGCATAGTCGCCGCGCCGCTACACCCCGTGCGGGTTGGGCGCTTTTCACCCCACTTTGCTGGCGATGATATTTTTCCAACATAATACATCAAATTCCTTATAGATGATTGGCTTGGTCAAGCCTGAAGACTCGGCGATCGGAGTTAGGATGGTAGAGACTGAACCGCTCGCTCAACCCGTATCTTAGCGCTTAAAAGGTTTCATCTTCGGCTAACGATCTTGGGTTCCTTCGGACCCCAGCCACGGGCTTATCTGGCGCTTATAGGACTAGCGTGGCAGCCACGGGCCCGGAAGTATCTTTTGAATGTGCGGGTCTGCGGTGGAGTTCCCGAAGCGGCGCCGGTAGGTCAGCGGTGTCATGTGGACCGTCTTCCGAAAGACCGAACCGAAATAACTCTGGTCGCAAAAGCCCACTTCCTGGCCAAGCTGGGAGATGGGTTGGTCCGACGAGGTCAGCAGGGCCTGCGCCTTGGCGATGCGAAAATGATTCAGGTAGGAAAGGAACGACTGGCCGGTGACCTGCTTGAACACCCGCATGAAATGCGGCTTGCTGATCTCCAGCAATTCAGCCGCGTCTTCGACGCTGATACCCTGGCTGTAGTGGGTTTCCAGAAATTCAAAGAGCGGAACAATTCTGCGCAAGGCTTGTTGTTTGGATTTATTGGAGTGCTGTCGTTCAAGATACGGCGAATAGTGGTTGACGAGCAAAACCAGGGCCATCTTGATGTAGGTGCGTACGGACAGGCGGGCCAGGCTGGTCGTGACGGGTAGGGCGGCGTGAATCCGCCGGATCAAGCCGAAGATATGGGCTGGGATTCCGGTTCGAGCCCGCACCACAAACGGGAAGCGAACCTCCTGGAGATAAAAGGGCATCAGAAACGTCGCTTGTTCGCCGTTCCCGCCGGCTTCGCAGATCACCTCCGGCATAAAGAAGAGGGTCGCGATTTTGGGATAGGCGCGAGTCTGCCGCCACATCCGGTGATGAAGCGAGGATCCAATGACGAGCAGTTCCCCTTGCTTGCATCGGAAGGTGCGTTCGGCGACCTGGCAGAGGATTTCCCCTTCCATGACATACGCGATCTCGAAATAGTCGTGACGATTCATCCGGACGGGCTGGCGGTCACCAAACACCTGGAAGGTTACGGCAACCGGAAAAGACGGGTCAAAGGGCCAGACATGCACACCATCGGCGCGGATTTGGGGAGCGATCGTTCGTGAGGACTCGGTCCAATTGATCTTTCCGCCGAGACGCATTAGAATCATCCGGTCGAGGGGGTTTCTAGCCGCTGATAGTTTCAAACGCTACCAAGAAGCGGGGGCTTTGTCAATGTTCACCTTCCTGGCCTTCATGATGCTGTGGCAGTCTAACCTGCTGTCGCCCCATGGTGAAAAGGCGCTGGTGCTGCTCTTTATTCGCAGCGATTGCCCGGTGTCGAACCGGTACGCTCCCGACCTTCAGCGTGCATACGAGCGGTATTCAACGAAGGGCGTGGATTTCCGCCTGGTCTATCCTGAGGCCGGGCTGTCGGCCACGGCGATGGAAGAACATCGCAAGGAGTACGGCTATTCCATCCCTGCGGTTCTCGATGCGGACCATCATTACGTCAACGGTGCAGGGGTGCGGATGACGCCGGAGGCGGCGGTCTTCGTTGGTGGTAAGCTCGTCTACCGCGGGCGGATTGATGACCGGTACGTAGCCATTGGCAAGGAAAGGCCTGTGCCTTTGCACCACGATTTGGAGGAGGTCTTGGCTGCGGTAGTGGCCGGCGAGCCGTTGTCCTTTCGTGAGACGGCAGCCGTGGGCTGTGTGATTGAGAAGCTGGAATGATGGGGTCCCTGATTCCGGTCCTTACGTGGTTCCTGGCAAGCGGTTTGGCGCCTCGGACAAGTGCGGCGCCTGTGACCTTCAATCGGCAAATTGCTCCCCTCGTTTATCAGGCGTGTTCATCCTGCCACCGGCCCGGGGAAGCGGCGCCTTTTCCCCTGCTCAACTACGAGGACGTCCGCAAGCACGCCGCCCAGATTGTGGCCGTCACGCGCAGCCGCTACATGCCCCCCTGGCTTCCCGAGCCGGGTTATGGGGACTTCGCCGGGGTTCGCCGCCTCACCGACGCGCAAGTACAGCTCTTCGCGGACTGGGTTCGGGACGGCTGCGCGGAGGGCGACCCCACGGATTTGCCGCCCGCGCCGCATTACACCGCGGGGTGGCAGTTGGGTCCTCCCGACCTCGTCGTGCAGATCGCCAAACCGTACCGCCTGGCGGCCGGCGGCACCGACGTTTTCCGAAATTTCATCGTCCCCGTTGACTTGCAGGAAACGAAATATGTGCGCGCCATTGAGATGCGTCCCGGGAACAAGCGCATCGTCCACCACGCGAATATACTGATTGACCGCCGGCGGTCCTTGCGCAGCCGCGATGGAGAAGACGGGCAGCCAGGTTTCCCCGGCATCCTGACCACCACCGAAGCGCGGTCCGACATTTTCGATCCCGACTCCCATTTCCTGTTCTGGAAACCCGGATCTGTGCTGGAACCCGAGCCCGAAGACATGGCCTGGCGGCTCGACCCGGGAAGTGACCTCATTCTCAACATGCACCTGCGGCCTTCCGGGAAGGAGGAAGTGGTGCAGCCCGACGTCGGCTTCTACTTCACCACTCGGCCTCCCACGCGTCATCCCATGCTGCTGCAACTCGAGCACGACGGCGCCATCGATATCAAGCCCGGCGCGGTGGATTTCGCAGTGGAGGACCATCTAAAGCTGCCCCTGGGAGTCAGCGTACTCGCCATCTACCCTCACGCGCACTACCTGGGCAAGCAGGTGGAGGCATGGGCGACGCTTCCGGACGGCACGCGCCGGTGGCTGATCAAAATCCCCGACTGGGATATCAACTGGCAGGCCGTCTATGACTACCGGACCCCTGTCTCTCTCCCCAAAGGCACAGAGATCGCCATGCGTATCACGTACGACAACTCAGACTCCAACCCCCGCAACCCGAACCACCCACCCAAGCATGTGCGCACCGGGCCACGCAGCGAGGACGAGATGGGGCACGTCTGGCTGCAGGTCCTACCCGCAAAGGAAACGGATGAGGATCCGCGCGTGATCCTGCAGGAATCCGCCATGCGCCGCCGGTTGGAAAAGTATCCCGACGACTTCGTCGCCCATTGCAACCTGGGGCAGCTTCTGGTAACACGCAAGCAATATCGCGAGGCCATCGCCGACTTCCACGCAGCCCTGCGCCAAAACCCGGAGAGCGCCACGGCCCGGAGCGGGCTGGGTGCGGCCTACCTCGCAGACGGCCGGTACGATAATGCCTTGCGTGAACTCCAGGAAGCGCTCCGCCTCGAACCTGACCACGTCAACGCGCGCCTGAACCTCGCCCGCGCCTTGGGGGGGAAAGGCGACATGGACGGTGCGGTTCGGGAGTTGGATAGAGTCTTGAAGATCCGCCCCGACAACACGGAGGCTCACGTCGGACTGGGGCTCGCATATTTCAGCCTGCATCGCTATGCGGAAGCCCTCCCGCATTTCCAGGAAGCCGCGCGGCGAAGGCCCGAGGACGCGGATATTCAGACCAATCTGGGTCTCCTGCTTGCGATGCATGGCGATCTGCCGGGGGCGATTCAGGCTTTCCAGGCGGCGCTGAAGGTGAATCCCCAGGACAAAACCGCTCGCGGCTACCTCGAACGGGCCGAGGCAATGGCTCGCCAGCATTAGCCGGCTGCGGATAAAGGCGATGTGTCAGGCTGAGCCCGTTTGCTGTCACCCTGAGCGCAGCGAAGGGTCTGCATTTTTCCGATTTCACGATTTCCGGCGAACTGCAGATCCTTCGCTGTCGCTCAGGATGACACGTTGGGCGGTTGGCGCTGCGAGTCAGGGCCACGCAAAACTGAAAAAGTCACAAACTCTCAGGATGACAGCGTGGAGGAATTTTTCCGCACCCTGTAAGTCCCTCATGATAGTTTTCCAACAAGGCATCTTGCTTTTCTTATAGAACCTTTTACCAAAGCCGTTTAGAGATAAGGTGTGGGGCAATTTGTCCTCAAGGTAGCCATCTAACTTAACATTGTTGCATCGGGT
>Ga0335078_10008811_pt1 | contig 14990 bp, 9 predicted proteins | sample Lox_Sample_32_FD_206711 | JGI IMG/M metagenome (GOLD analysis project Ga0335078, IMG submission 206711) | Soil microbial communities from Loxahatchee National Wildlife Refuge, Florida, United States - Lox_Sample_3.2 | ecosystem: Environmental > Terrestrial > Soil > Wetlands | place: USA: Florida...
GGGAAGTGCAACTCGTCTTCCGTGCTCAAGGCAAAGGCATCGACCACCAAAGCGCCCTTGCTTGGCCACCAGCGATAGACCGTCGCTTTGCCCACGCCCGCGTCGGCGGCGATGGCTTCAATGGAAAGCTGGTCGAAGCCGGTTTTGCGCAACAGCTTCAGCGTGCTGCGGAGAATGGCCTGGCGCGCGTTTTCGCTGCGCGGCCGTCCCGGCGGCCGTTTGCCGTTGCGCAGCCTGGCAAGGTTTTGTCGGGAAATAGTCATACCCTTTTAGCGGTTCGGCCCACGGCTTGTTGAATCCAATACGCTACGTATCGTATCATAGTACCTCTTCGAAGATATCGGAGCGCTGCAATTTGTTTTCCGAAGTGGGCACGAATTTTTGTAAAGGGTCACTCGTAGATTGTGTTCAACAGATCTTGGGTGGTCTCGGCCGCGCCAGTCAGAAGCCCTGTTTGGAGTAAGACGAGTCGATGTGGATTGTTGCGTTAGCGCTGCGGCGTCCTTATACGTTTGTGGTCATGGCCCTGGTCATCATCCTGCTGATGCCGCTGGCCGTGGTGCGAACACCCGTCGACATCTTCCCCGACATCAACATTCCTGTCGTCAGCGTGGTGTGGAACTACACCGGCTTTGCGCCGCAGGACATGGCCGACCGCATCATCACCAACTCCGAGCGCGGCATGACGGTGACGGTCAACAACATCGAGCACATCGAGTCGCAGTCGCTCAACGGCGTTGGGGTCATCAAGATCTTCTTCCAGCCGGAGGCCAACATTCAGACCGCGCTGGCGCAGGTGACGGCGATTGTGCAGACGTCCGTCCGCTCGCTGCCACCGGGCACGTTTCCGCCGCTGGTGGTTCAGTACACTGCGTCAACCACGCCGATCGTGCAGCTCGGCCTCAGCAGCAAAACCCTGCCCGACCAGTTGCTGTTCGACCTGGGCCAGAATTTCCTGCGCAATCAGCTGGCCACGGTGCAGGGCGCGGCCACACCTTATCCCTACGGCGGCAAGATTCGCCAGGTACAGGTCGATCTCGACATCCCGCGCCTGGAAGCCAATGGCCTGTCGCCCAGCGACATCGTCAACGCCATCAATACCCAGAACGTCATCACGCCGTCGGGCACCACCAAGATCGGGCTGCTGGAGTACCAGGTCGAGATGAACAGCGCGCCGCGCACCATCGCCGACCTGAATGACATTCCCATCAAGACCATCAACGGCTCGACCATCTACATGCGCGACATCGCGCACGTGCGCGACGGCTTCTCACCGCAGACCAACATCGTGCGGCAGGATGGCGTGAAGGGCGTGCTGATGTCGATGTACAAGATCGGACGGGGATCGACGATCACCATCGTGAACGCGATCAAGAACATCGTTCCCGTCGCCTTGCAGTCGCTGCCGCAGGGAGTCACGGTAAGACCGCTGTTCGATCAATCGCTGTTTGTGCGCGCCTCTATCAACGGCGTGCTGCGCGAGGCGCTGATCGCCGCTGCGCTGACCGCTGTCATGATTCTGATCTTCCTCGGCGACTGGCGCCCGACCATCGTCATCTCGATTTCGATTCCGCTGTCGATCTTCGTTTCCGTGCTGTTGCTGAGCGCGCTGGGCGAGACCATCAACATCATGACGCTGGGAGGCCTGGCCCTCGCCGTCGGCATCCTGGTCGACGACGCCACGGTGGAAATCGAAAACATCGAGCGCAACCTTGCCCAGGGCAAGGAGATGAAGCACGCCATTCTGGACGGCGCGTCGCAGATTGCCGTGCCGGCCTTTGTTTCGACGCTGTCGATCTGCATCGTCTTCGTGCCGATGTTCTTTCTCACCGGTGTGGCGCGCTTCCTGTTCGTGCCGCTCGCAGAAGCCGTGGTCTTCGCGATGCTCGCCTCCTACTTCCTCTCGCGGACCTTGATTCCGACGCTCGTGATGTACATCATGCGCGGCCACGAACACCGCGAGGAAGGCGGCAAGACCTTTTTCGGGCGCTATCAGCGGCGCTTCGAGCGCGGCTTCGATAAGTTTCGCGCCGGCTACTATCAGCTGCTGGAAACTACCCTCGAGCACAGCAAGCTGTTCGCGGTTTGCTTCCTCGCCTTCTGCGCACTGTCTCTGACGCTGGTCTTCTTTCTGGGCGAGGATTTTTTTCCCAGCGTCGATGCCGGACAGATGCGGCTTCACGTCCGCGGCCGCGCCGGACTGCGCGTCGAGGAAACGGCGCGTCTCTGCGACGAGGTCGAAGCCTATCTCCGCCAGCAGATTCCGAAAGACGAACTGGTCACGATCCTCGACAACATCGGGTTGCCGAACTCCGGTATCAATCTTTCGTACAGCAACTCGGGAGTGATCGGCACCAGCGACGCGGAGATCCTGGTGGGCCTGAATCAGGAGCATCACCATCCCACCGCCGATTACATCCGCAAGCTGCGGGAAGGCTTGCCGCGCGCATTTCCGGGAGTGGAGTTCTTCTTCCAGCCCGCGGACATCGTCAGCCAGATCTTAAATTTCGGCCTGCCGGCACCGATTGACATCCAACTCATCGGCCCCGACATGGCTACCAACTATTTCATCGCGCAGCAGATTGCGAATCGGGTGCGGTACATTCCGGGAACCGCCGACGTGCACGTGCAACAGCTGCTCGATCTGCCGACGCTGCACCTGAACATCGAGCGCGATCGCGTGACCCAGGTGGGCATGACCGCTCGCGATGTCGCGCAGAGCGTGCTGGTCTCGCTGAGCGGCAGCTTCCAGACCGCGCCGAACTTCTGGCTGAATCCCAACAACGGCGTCAGCTATTCGGTCGCGGTGCAGTCGCCGCAATATCGCATGACTTCGCTGCAGGACTTGATGAACACGCCGGTCAACAATCCCAGCGTCGCCACCTCGCAGGTGCTGAGCAATCTGGTGCAACTGTCGCCGGTCGTGCGGCCGGCGGTAGTAAACCATTACAACGTGCAGCCGGTGATTGATGTTTACGCCAGTACCCAGGATCGCGATCTCGGCGGCGTAAGCCGCGATGTCAACAAGGTGCTGGGGCCGTTCCGCCAGCACCTGCCGCGCGGCACGCAGATGGGGGTGCGCGGCCAGGTGGTCACCATGACCAGTTCGTTCATTGGATTAGGCGTCGGACTGCTGGCGGCAATTGCGCTGGTCTACTTCCTGATCGTGGTGAACTTCCAGTCGTGGCTCGATCCGTTCATCATCATCACTGCTCTGCCAGGCGCATTGGCGGGCATCTGCTGGATTCTGCTGCTCACCCATACCACGCTCAACGTGCCATCTCTGACCGGCGCGGTCATGTGCATGGGCGTGGCGACGGCGAACTCGATCCTGATGATTTCCTTCGCCCGCGATCGCATGCGAGCGGGAATTCCGGCAGCGCAATCCGCGCTGGAGGCCGGTTACACGCGAATTCGGCCGGTGCTGATGACGGCGCTGGCCATGATCATCGGCATGCTGCCCATGTCGCTGGGCCTGGGCGAAGGCGGCGAGCAGAACGCGCCGCTGGGGCGGGCGGTGATCGGCGGTTTGCTGTTTGCAACCGTGGCGACGCTGTTCTTCGTGCCGTCTGTCTTCGCCATCATTCATGGACGCCGCGAACGGCACGCTCAACGGGAAACGTAGAATAGCTGGAGACTGAAACAACAACGATGGACACACATTCCAAGCCGGCACCGTCAGAAGACCGGCAGCGTCTTGCACCCGCAGACCGCGACGGCGGCCATTCGGGTGACGACGGAAATCAGTACGACGATGGCGGCCTTGCTGCGGCGGAGATTACGCCGCCACCCAAGTTGCCGCCGGCTACGCCGCGCAAGGCGCTGCTGTTCGTTGCCGTGGTGGTACTCGGGCTGCTCGTTGCCGGTGGGGCGGCGATGCTCACTCGCATTCACGACGGCCATGTGCTGGCCGACGAAACACAGCAGAATGCAATCCCAACTGTATCGGTGGTCCACCCAATAGCCGAAAAGCCGGACGAAGAACTCGTCCTGCCCGGCACGTTGCAGGCCTACGTCGAGTCTCCCATCTACGCGCGGACGAATGGCTATCTGCTGCGCTGGTACAAAGACATCGGCAGCCGGGTTAAGCAGGGCGACTTGCTGGCCGACATCGACACGCCTGAGGTCGACCAGGAGTTGCGCCAGGCCAAAGCCGCGCGCGAGCAGGTTCTGGCGGCGATGGACCTGGCCAAAATCAACGCCAACCGTTATGAAGCGCTGCGCAAAACCGATTCCGTCTCGCAGGAAGAAGCCGACACGCAGAGCAGTGGATATCAGCAGGCCGTCGCCAATCTGGCGGCCGCCGACGCCAATGTGAAGCGGCTGCAAGAGCTGGAGGGTTTCAAGCACGTCTACGCGCCGTTTGACGGTGTGATCACCCGCCGCACCGTCGATCCGGGAGCGCTGATCAACGCCGGCAACGGCGGAGGCTCGGGTCCGCAGCCGATGTTCAGCATCGCCAAAGCCGATCCCCTGCGTGTCTACGTTTACGTCCCACAGGCCTACACTCCGGCGATTCACGTAGGCGTGGCGGCGACGATTACCTTGCAGGAATTTCCCGGCGAGAAGTTTCACGCCGAGGTGGCTCGCACCGCCGAGGCCATTGATGTCACGGCCCGCACCTTGCTGACCGAGGTCGATGTATCCAACAAGGACGGCAAGCTGCTGCCCGGCTCGTTTGGACTGGTGCACTTCACGCCCAACATCAATGCGGAGAAGGTGACCATTCCGGTCAACGCGATGCTGTTTCGCAAGGAAGGGCCACAGGTCGCCGTCGTCGGCAGCGACGGCAAAGTGCAGCTGCGGCGCATCTCCATCGGCAAGGATTACGGCACCACGCTGGAGATTGTCGGCGGTATCGATGTGAACGATCGCGTGATCGTCAATCCTGCCGATTCCATCGAAGACGGCCAACAGGTAAATGTGGCGCCGCAGAAGCAGGGAGGCCAGTCGTCGTGAAGTCAGGTAATACCTGGGTGCCCCGTTCCAGCCTTCGTTTGGCTGGGGCGGGGCAGTTGGTCGAAGCGGGAGGAACTGCCCCACCTTGGCCAAAAGATGGCCAGAATGGGGCACACAAGGTTTGCAATAAGCGACCTCGGATAACAGCATCGACACTCATAGCCCTTCTCGTGGCGTTCTTTCTTGCCGGCTGCGCCGTGGGCCCGAACTACAATCGTCCGGCCGCGCCTGCACCCGCTCCTGACGCTTACAAAACACCCGCGCCGTTTCGCGAGGCCGCTCCCAAAGACTCGCTACCCAAAGGCCCGTGGTGGGAGGTCTTCAACGACGCGGAACTCAACGGCTACGAGCAGCAACTGCTGGCGGCGAACCAATCTCTGCTCGCCGCAAAGGATCGGCTGGAAGAAGCCCGTTCGCTGGCGCGCGTGACCTCGGCAGGATTCTTCCCGCAGGGCAATGTCGATCCCAGCTATTCGCGTCAGCGTTACTCGGGAAATCGGCCGGAAGTGGTGACCATCGGCAGAGCGCTTACGCAGAGCACGTACACCATACCCTTCTTCGTAAACTATGAGCCTGACCTCTTCGGCAAGATACGGCGCAGCATGCAGGCGTCCAATGCCACGCTGCAGGCGACCGCGGCCCAGATGTACAACGTGCAGCTGGTGCTGACCGCGGAATTGGCTGCCGACTACTTCAGCCTGCGCGAATTGGACGCCGAAGAGAAGGTGGTGCAGGACTCGGTGCAGATCCAGCAAAAAGGTCTGCAGCTGGTGGAGAGCCGCCACAGCGGCGGCGTTGCCTCCGGCCTCGATGTGGCGCAGCAGCAGACGGTGCTTGACTCGACCGTGGCGCAGCTTTATCTGGTCAAGCAGCAGCGCGATCAGTATGAGCACGCTATTGCCGTGCTCACCGGCAATCCGGCTGCGACCTTCAGCGTGCCGGTGCGTTCCCTGACGGAAGCTCCCGTTGCTGTGCCGTTGGGAATGCCTTCCGATCTGCTGGAGCGGCGTCCGGACATCGCTGCAGCCGAGCGACAGATGGCTTACCAGAACGCGGAGATTGGAGTGGCCAAATCCGCGTTCTACCCACAACTCACGATCTCCGGCGGCGCCGGATTCCAGAGCACCGACATCACCAACCTGATCTCAGCGCCCAACGCAATCTGGTCGCTCGGCGGCGATTTGCTGGAGCCGGTCTTCAATGGCGGCCGCAATCGCGCCAACCTTGCTTACACGCGGCAGAGCTATGACGAAGCCGTTGCGAACTATCGCGAGTCCGTGCTGGAGGCTTTTCAGCAGGTGGAAGACGGGCTGACCGGATTGACCGAGCTGTCGCAAGCCAGCTCGACCCAGAACGCCGCTGTCGCGGACTCGCAAAAGGCGCTGGAGATAGCCAACAATCGCTATGTTGGCGGCGTGACTTCTTATCTCGACGTGATCACCGCGCAGAGCACGCTGCTCACCAATCAGCGATTGGCGACGCAGTTGATGGGTCAGCAGATGGTAACCGAGGTTTATCTCGTCAAAGCGTTGGGCGGAGGCTGGGAAGCCTCGCAGATCCGGAACGAACAGGTCCATCCTAAGGCGATCCAGACGGTGCAGCAGTAAGGCAGCAATCAGCAGTCAGCATTCAGCCAAGGCGAGATGGGCTTGGCGATGAAAGAACTGCCCCGCCCTAGCCAAAGGAAGGCTAGAACGGGGCACCCGAGGTTTTAAGCCTGCGGCGCTTGCTGACTGCTGACTGCTAAATGCCAACTGCTGACATAGTTGTTATCGGCTTGGGCGCGGTGGGCAGCGCCGCGCTCTATCAGGCTTCGAAGCTCGGTGCGCGCGCGATCGGCATCGATCGCTTCGCGCCGCCGCACGATCAGGGCTCCTCGCACGGCGACACTCGCATCACGCGGCAAGCAATAGGCGAAGGCAAGGTCTTCGTGCCGCTGGTGTTGCGCTCCAACGAGATTTGGGAAGGGCTCGAAGCTGCGACGGGCCGCAACCTGATGGTCCGCAACGGCTGTCTCGTGCTCGCGTCGGCGAACACTCCCGGCTGTCATCACGGCTCGACCTCGTTCGTCCAGGACACGATCGATGCGGCGTGCGAGTTCGGAATCGCGCACGAGGTCTTAAGGGCCGAGGAGATCGCGCGGCGCTTTCCGCAATTCCGCCTGCGCGGCGATGAGGTCGGATATTTTGAGCGCGGCGCCGGTTTTCTGCGTCCCGAAGCCTGCATCGAAGCGCACTTGAGCCTAGCGCGCAGGACAGGGGCGCAGATCTTCACGGACGAGGTTGTGCTGGAAATCAAGCCAGATCACAAGGACTCGGTGGAAGTCCGCACCGACCGGGCCGGCTACTCCGCAAAGAAAGTCATCGTCACTGCCGGCGCATGGATTCCCAAACTGCTCGGCGAAGATTACTCGCGATTCTTCAAGATCTATCGCCAGATGTTGTGCTGGTTTCAGTTGGCGCAAAATCCGGAGCGCTACACGCCGCAGCAGTTTCCCGTCTTCATCTGGATCACCGGCAATCAGCCGCGCGACATGATGTATGGCTTCCCGCAGATTGACGTGAATGGCGGCGTCAAGATCGCGACTGAGCAATACGATTCGACGGTCGATCCGGATGCGGTTCCGCGCGACGTCGATCCGGCTGAGATCGCCGCGCTCTACAACGAATACATCGCGCCGCGATTTCCCGATGTTTCGCGCGATTGCCTGCGCAGCGCAACCTGCCTCTACACCGTCACACCCGACGCGAAGTTCGTCATCGACAACCTCCGCGACTCCCACAATGTGGTATACGCCTCGGCGTGTTCAGGACATGGCTTTAAACACTCGGCGGCCATAGGCGAGGCGCTGGCGCAACAGGCGTTGGGGCTTCCAACCGCTGTGGATTTGTCGCCGTTTCGATTCGCGCGTTTGAATGGGCGGTAGAGCAGGCCTGCGATGTTGCGGCTGTAAGGTTGGGCTGGCCTGAAGTGTCTGCGTGAGAAACCTGTCGTTCCGGGGGACGCGGGCGATTTTTCTCACTCGCCCCCGCACTCTGCTGCGCTCCGCGCTGGGCTATCATGGCGCCGCGGCTTCGGCGCCCTGGATGCCGGCGCCTCTTACTCCCCTGCCAGCTTCGAAAGTTAGTTCTCACGCAGACGCTGAACGCCATCGTCCAGCGACTGATTCTTAGAGGAGGGCCCCGCTGCATCCCGGTGGCACAGCCAATGCTGGGGTTTTCATTACCTCAGCGGCTAAAGCCGGCAAGTGTTGAATCAACTGATCTGCACCGCTGAAGCGGTGCTCCACCCGGGCAGCCGGGACTTCTTAACAATCAATTCTCCAGCCCAAAGCCACGATTCTAGGGCTGACTTGGATCGTGTGTGCGGGCGCGCGAGGTGTAGCGTTGCAGCACAAATTCCTGGAAGACGCCGGCGACACTGCCCAGGCCAATCCTGATCAGGCTATTCTGCACCAGCAATGCCGCACCGCGATCGCTGGCTGGGTAGTACAAATACGAGATACCGCCCGTGGCGAAAGCTCCGATAATCGCCGAGTAGTTCGGCTGCCACTGTTTGTTGTCGCCTTTGCAGATGACGGAATTGCCCAGGGCATGCAGCAGTCGCGACTTGGTGGTGCCTGTGCCCTGATAGAAATAACGTGGGTCCTGCTTCAGCACCGATGTCAAGACGGCGCTGTCGATGAACGTGCCGATGAAAACGTCAGCGTAACCGGCGCCGAAACGTTTGGCGTAACCCTGAGCGCCTTGGCCGTAGCCCGGATAATCGTCGGCCGCCTGCTCAATGCCTGCCAGGAAGCCCACTCCCACAATCGTTATGGGGTCGATCGACGACCTCCAGGCGAGATAAAATTTCTGCTTCGCATGCAGCGGGGCAGCGTCGGGAACGTAACTGACATAGAAATTCGGAATAAAGCCCAGGACGCGCTGCTGCAACTGCTCGTGGACCTCTTCTTCCGCCACCTCTTCCGAGTCGCCGCCCACCCGCACGTCGGTCACGGCATTGGCGAGAGAGATGGTGATCTTAGGAACCACCAAAGCCTGCCCCGGACTCAACTGCCCGGAGTAAGTTCCAGTGGTAAAGCCACTGGCGGTAGCGGCGATATGAAAAGATCCGGCGGAGACGCTGCTGAAGACATACTCGCCGTTGTCCCCGGAGACGACTTCCTGCGCGGGGCTGTTGTCATCGCGAGTGAGTTGCACCTTGGCGCCAATGGCGAGTGCGCCGGTCTGATCGACAACCGTACCGCTGATACTTCCTGACGCCTGAGGAACCGCCTGCGGCTCCGGTGCAGTGAGCGCCTGGGGAGTTGTGCCATCTGGCTGCGTTCTCTGGACGGCCGGTGGCTGTTGGGCCTGAGGGGTGGCGGACAGAAGAAGTTCGCCCGGCAGGACCGCTAAAGCCAGCCAGATTAACCCTGTGGCGCCACGGAGCAGTCTCCGGACGCCTCGGCGGTACAACATGCTGCAGAAGTCTCCTTTCGCGGCGAGGGAGATCACCGCAAAACCCCAACGATTGATCCTATCATGCTATGGGGAAGGTGTTTAGGCTTACGCGGTGGACCGCACCAGGGCAAGTGCGGTTACGTCGTTATGATCAGGCGGCATGTGCATGAACTCCTGCACTGCGTTCAGAATGAGAGTGGCGATCTGATTGGCGTTCTCCTGCGGCGCACCGCCGAAATGCTGTTTCACCCGATCCAGTCCGAACTCTTCCTTCTTGTGCGCCGCCTCGACCACCCCGCGCGAAACCAGCAGCAGAGAAGCTCCCTGCTGCAGGGCAGCCGTGGGCGCTTCGTAGGTTGAAGCCGAGAACAATCCCAGCGGCAGGCCCGTCGCCGGCAGTTCGGTGATTCCCGATGGATCGCGCAGCAGCCCGGGTGTGTGTCCGGCGTTGGCGTAGCAGATGGTGCCCAGCTCCTCGTTGTAACAGCCGAGAAACGCGGCGCACGAACGCACGCCAGCGGCGGCGCGGCGGATGCTCAGATTCAGTTCCAGGCAGAACTCCATCATCGCGTCGGCTTCGTTGACCTCTTCGTAGCCGAAGCGTTCTTTGCCGATCTCCTGAAATGTCTGCCGCGCTGCCTCCACGATCTTCTGATTCTCCTCGTGCCGGCCGGCGACATCGAGGAGCCCGAAAATCACGCGGCAGCGATTAGCGCGCAGGAAGTGGTAAAAATCGCCGCCAACCTTCTGGCCGACGACCACGCCGGCGATGTCGGCGCCCGAGAGTGGCGGGAATTCCGCGCGGCTGGGAGCTGCGGCCACACCATTCCGCTCGCGCTGAAAGGAGAGTCTCATAACGAAGGGCGCTGGTAATCATAGCCGAATTTGTTGAGATTGCAACATTTTGTTCGCGATTTTGAGTAGACGTGCGTTTCGTGTCGCGGACCGGTTCTCGCCATACCGGTTTGTGAGTAGCGCCGGCCTTTGGCCGGCTGCCCTGGCGGCGTCCTCGCGCCAGCTCCCGCGCGACCGGAATCCTCGCGGAGGGCTGACCAAGGCTCTTCCATCCCGGCACGGTAGGATGTTGCTGGAGGTGCTGTCCTGCGCATTGTCAGCATTGGTGAAATTCTCTGGGACGTGATCGGCCAGACCGAATACCTGGGCGGCGCGCCGCTTAACTTTGCCGCCCATGCCCGCAAGCTCGGGCACGAGCTGTTCCTGGTGAGCGGCGTCGGCGATGACGAGCGCGGACATCGCGCCCTCGAGGGCCTGCGGAAATGCGGCATCTCCAGCGCACTCGTGCAGGTGCTGCGCGGCAAGCCGACTGGGACGGCCGAGGTCGAACTCGGTCCCGACGGCAAGCCGATGTTTCGCATCGTGCGTCCCGCAGCCTACGACTTCGCGCGCCTCACACGTCCGCAGATGCAAGCCGTGGCCGACCTGCGGCCTGAATGGATTTATTTCGGCACGCTCTTTCACACCACCAAGCGGGCGCTGGATTCGACCCTGCAGTTGCTGGCGAAGGTCCCCGCGGCGAAGGGTTTCTATGATGTGAACCTGCGCGACGGCAACTGGAATCTCGCAACCGTCGAGCAGTTGGCGACGCACGCCCACGTCATCAAGCTCAGCGACAGCGAAGCCGAGTGCCTGGACGCGTCGCTGTCGGTCGATGGCGATGCGGGCTCGGTCGAGCACTTCTGCGAGCGCTGGAGCGATCAATACAACTGCAAGACCATCTGCGTGACCTTTGGCGAACGCGGCTGCGGGGTCTATATGGATTGCGTGTACACAGCCGTGCCCGGCTGCAGAGTCGAGGTCGCCGACACCGTGGGAGCCGGAGACGCCTTCGCGGCGGCGTTTCTTCATGGCTTAGATCAGGGTTGGGACGCGCTACGGTGCGGATGTTTCGCGAATGCCGTCGCCGCGCTGGTGGCCAGTCGTCCAGGAGCAATTCCCGAGTGGAGCGTGCAAGAGGCCGAAGCCATGATGGAGATTGCGGCGAAGAGGCGGTGAGCTCAGCGAGCGCACGACTGCAAATCAGGGTGGAGCACCGCTTTAGCGGTGCAGGATTAGCTGATTCAAAACTTGTTCGGCTTCAGCCGCTGAGGTAACGGAAACCTCAGCGGCTAAAGCCGATTTTCTTGGCTGTCAATTAATGCACGCCTGAAAGGCGTGCTCCACCCGAATTATAACAACAAGGCGAAACAGTGGCAGTGGCCGGCAATACGAATGCAGCCCTTGCACTCATCTCACCTCGGAGCGAGAGTTTGAAGTGGGCGATTACTGCCGGGGCGCGTAATATCCCTTGCGCGCGCGCACGTGGTACTTCTTGTTTTCGGCGAGAATTTCGATCTTGCGGTATTTGCCGTCGGCAACGAAGTCCGCCGGTTTGTACGAGATCGCGTACTGGCTGCGCAGCTCGTCGGAAATTTCGGTGAAGGCGTTAGCTACGTCTTCAATCTTGAACGGGAAGAACGCCTTGCCGCCGGTCTGTTCGGCAAAGTATTCCAGCACCTTGTCGCCGCGCAGCTTGATGCCGCTGGTGTTGGTGGAAATGGCATAGATGATGACCTCCGCGCGCTGGGCCATCTCCACCGCTTCGTCGCGCGAGACGCGGCTCTGGTTGTCCTCGCCGTCGCTGAGCAGAATGATGGCGCGGCGCGATGCGATCTGGCCTTTGTCGACGCCCATCAGCTTGTCGCGGCAGGCGAAGTAGATGGCGTCGTACATGGCCGTGCCGCCACCGGCGCGCAACATACGGACGCCGTGCGATAACTTCTCGTCACTGTCGGTAAAGTCCTGCGTCACTTCCGGCGTAGTGTCAAATCCGATCACGAACGCCTTGTCGTAGCGCGGCCGAATAATCTGATTTAAGAACTCGATCGCGGCTTCCTGCTCGAACTTGAAGCGGTCGCGGACGGAGTTGCTGGCATCGATCAGCAGGCCGACGCGCAGCGGCAGGTTGGTTTCGTGACTGAAGTATTCGATATTGGCGGGCTTGTTGTCGTCCATGACCCGAAAATCGTTTTGCGTAAGGTCCTTCACGAAATGATCGCGCTTGTCGGTGACGGTGAAGACGACGTTGACCTCGTCGACGCGCTTGCGGATCACGGTCAGCGTGTCGTCAGGCTCGCCTGAGCCTGCCGGCGGCCTCGCGTTGGAGTTTGGAGTCGCTTCAGACTTCGTCGTGGTTGACGAACTGCCACCCTGTTGCGCGCCGCCTTGCTGCGCAGTCGTTGAACCGGCATTTTGCTGAGCAGGCTGCGGGCTGGCTGGTGCTTGCGTCTGCGGCGCGGGATCAGGTTGCGCGGCGGGCGGGTTAGCCGGCGGCGGAGGAAATTTGACGATCGCGGGATCGTCAGGCAGTTGCTGTTGCTGTGGCGCCTGTTGGCCGACGAGTCCCCACGGCAACGCCGCCGCTAACGCCAGAATCAACCAATAATTCATGCGAAGGTTCATTATAACGGGTCGTCAGTTCACCATTTGGACGGGCGAGGCCGCAGAGTGTACCCGGTTTGGTAGCACCGGTCTCCCGACCGGCTGTCCTGGCGGCGTCGCCGGCAGCTTCGCTACGTGGGCCGGAGGCCCGCGTTAAGGCCGGCGCTCCTTCCTCACGCCGCTTTCCGCCCTTTCAGGATGCGTAATGGCGGAAAGCTCCCGGTCCAATCCAGGGGAAACAATTCCACGGCCAGCCCGGCCTGCGTGAGTTGGTCGGCATACTCCTGCACGTGTTTGTAGTCGGAGATCACGGCCACGCCGCCGGGCTTGAGCACGCGGGCAATCTCGCGGCAGGCGCGGACGCGGCCCTCCTGCTGGTAGATGTTGTGCAGGCACAAATTCGAGAGCACGACGTCGAACGATCCGTCCGGAAAGCTCATCTGGCGGGCGTCTTCGCTTTTAACTTCAGTCTTGCTCTCCACACCTTCGATGGCAATGTTCTGCAGCAGCGCTTGCGGGGAGTTCCCCGACAAATCTTCGGTGTTCCAGATGTCGATGCCGGTGGCGCGGCCCGTGGTGAGCCGGCGGGCAGCACCGATCAGCAGCAGTCCGCGGCCGGCGCCTACGTCCAGTACTGTCTCGGCGCCCGTCCACGACACTTTGGCCAACATGCGGTCGCGATGCCGGAACTTGCCCACCTTCGCGTACACCAGCATAAGAATCGCGGGGACAGCGAACCACGCTGCCGAATAGAACAGACTGGGGTTCAAGATGAATGTGACATGCGCGATCGTAGGTTTCGGAAACGCAAGGGCGAGAACGACGCAGGCCACGCTCGCGAGCAGCAGATTGCGGATCACGTTCGGCGCATCGATTCCGTAGTCTGGCTTTCTTGACATCCGGCCTCCGCGCGGTGGTGGTGAATGCGAGCGAAATCCTACCACGAACGCTGCGGGTGCCCCACAGCCTGCCCTGAGCTTGCCGAAGGGTCTCGCGATTTTCGAGAGCTGAGGAGAACACTTGCAGCCGTACTCCTCCGACTGCGTTTAGCCAAGCAAAATTAACTTGTCGGATCCAACTCTCGATGGCTATATAGTGTCCGCGGCGCTGAAGGCGCAAGCAAATCCACTTTGTCTAAGACAACAGGAGAAGAACTCATGACAGCTAACGGACCTTCCCTCCCCAGGCAAGCCCGATCTTCGATGGCGCAGGCAATCTCTATGGGACGACCTCCTTGGGCGGCAGTAAAGCTGATGGCACCGTGTTCGAGGTCACTCCATAACTTTCGCCCCAGGTAAGACGCACAACCTCTTTCGGGGAACTGCTGGGTGCCCCAGGTCTCGCGCTTTTCGAGACCTGGGGCCGCACAACGACGTTTGGGTACCTCGCACGTCCAACTTCACTAGCCAGTTTCTGCCGCCGCACGATCCCCAAGTGCACTCGACGGCCAATCGCCTCTAATATGTTTAATCGGACGTTTGAGGAACCCTACTGCGCATGACCAGCTCCCGCTTTGCCGTCGTGTTTGGATCGTTGCTCCTGCTTTGCAACTCTTATCTCTCGGCCAGCACCGGCCGCAATCGCGAGATCAGCAACATTCACTTCGAGAATGTCACGCAGACGACTGTGGACGTCGTGTGGGACACGGTGCATCCCAGCACCTCGCAGGTGGCGATCTCCTACAACAATCAGGACTACGAGCCCGATCGCCTGGCGCCCGATTCCGCCGACAGCCGGCTGGTGACCAATCATCGCGTCACCGTCGATCACCTGATTCCCGACAGCGCGTATTTCATCTACGTCGTCTCGGTCGACGCCAAGGGCGAGATGTCGACCGCGCCCGGCCCGCAAACGCAGGATGGCAAGAATCCATCGATCACGATGAAAACCGCGCCCACCGCGCAGATCGGCCCGCCGAGCTTCAAGATCTACACCTTCGGCCCCAACGAGGTGTTTCCCGGATACGACATGTACTTTCGCGTGCTGCCGATCCTGATGGCCGGGCCGGTCGGCAATCTCTACATCCACAGCGAGGACGTCTACAACAACAGCCGCGATGGCGTGGTGAAGTATCTCGGCGGCGATGACAAGGGCAATCCGCAAACCATCAGCGTGCATTTCGCCTGCAACTGGGGCAGCGACTCCGCA
>Ga0335078_10008812_pt1 | contig 14989 bp, 2 predicted proteins | sample Lox_Sample_32_FD_206711 | JGI IMG/M metagenome (GOLD analysis project Ga0335078, IMG submission 206711) | Soil microbial communities from Loxahatchee National Wildlife Refuge, Florida, United States - Lox_Sample_3.2 | ecosystem: Environmental > Terrestrial > Soil > Wetlands | place: USA: Florida...
GGCCGTCCTGCAACATCAGGGGCGGCTGATCGCTTTCGTGGAAGGCGGGAAGGACGCCTCTTTGGAGGAATGGCACGGCTTCCTTTCGAAAAGCCTGCCCGCCTACATGCTGCCGGCGCAAGTAACCAGCCTCGCCGCCATGCCGGTCGACTCCCAGGGCAAACCAGCCCGCCAGGCGCTCCTTAAGCTAGCCGGGGAGGCACGGCAGTCTTTGAACGGAGGGGCCCGCGGCGGGCTCCCCCAAGGCGGCGTGGAACGGCAGATCGCGGAAGTCTGGGAGCAGATTCTGGCGGTACGCCCGATCATGCGGGAAGACAACTTTTATGCTCTCGGCGGCACCAGCCTCTTATCCATCTTGATCAGCCAGCAATTGCAGGCCCGCGGCTATTCCGTAACGCCGCAGCAAATCCTCGCGGCTACGACAGTTGCCGCGCTCGCGGAAAAGATCGCGGCGGCACCCGAGTTACCCGCCGCTCCGGACGCGCCACAGGGTCTCGCCACTTCGGGGCAGGAAGACTTTTGGATCGCCTGGAAGCTGGGACTCGACGACACGGGCTCGCGAGTCACGCGCGTGCTGGCCGTCCGCGGGCGAGTTCCCGAGCCCACGCGCTGGCAATCCGCCTGGACTCGGCTGGTGGCGCGTCATGCCGCGTTGCGCACGGCCTTTTTCACGGATGCCGGCGGCGAGCTTCTCTGGCGAAGCGCGGAGGCGGAGAAATCGGCGCCAGCCGTTCGGTTCAGACTCGACGACTGCGATTCGCGGAACGATGCTCGGGAGCACATCGCCGCGCAATGCCAAGCGCCGTTCGAACTTACGGAGGTGCCGCTGGCACGGGCGGGCCTGGTGCGGGTCGTGGAGGGCGGTGAAACGCTGTTCTGGTTCACGATCCACCATTCCGTGGCCGACGGCCTCTCCGCGCGCATTCTCCAGGAAGAGATCCATGCTCTATTGACGGAGGACGCGCTCGCACCGGCCCCCAATGGCATCGCGGCGGCTAGTCACGCCGAGCAACGCTATCTGAGATCCGGCGCGGCCGAACGCGACCGGAACTGGTGGCGGGATCAGCTCGATGCTCTGATCGCCGAAGCCCGAGGCGAGGCCTTCCACGAATTCACCACCGACCACCGCCGCCCCGCCATCCCCAGCGGAACATCGGCTGCTCCCATCACCGAACGTCTGGATGGCGCTACCGTCAGTGCGCTGACCCGTTTAGCGCAGTCGCAACAGGCGGGATTGCATGCGTTGCTGTTGACACTCTTGGGGGCGGAGGCCAGACGGCGCGCCAGCCGCCAAAACATGATCATCGGCAGCGGCATTTCGATCCGCCCGCCCGGAGCCGATCGCGCCATGGGGCACTTCGTGAATTTGCTGCCTCTGGTCGTGAAGGCGAACCACGCGTCGCTGGCCGCCGAGATCCGTGCGGCGCAAGCCACGCTTACTGAATCCGTGGCGCATGCTGCCTTTCCCGCGGGCCTGCTCTATCGCGAATTCCGGGAACGCCATCCGGACGCCCGCGCGCACGGGCGCACTTCCCTGTTCGACATCTCACTGACCGCCAATCCCTCACGCTGTAGTGGCGATCGAGGCAGCAACTTTTCTCTGGCCCCCTGGCAACTGCCGGAGGGACCGGCTCATCCCGCCGCGGGGCTCGATCTCGCCTTCAGCTATGAGCCGGTCGACGACAGCAGTCTGGAACTGACGCTTTTGTGGAACCCCGACGTTTATCGCCCGGAAACGGCGCAGGCGTGGCTTCGTTCACTGGCAGCGTGGGCCAGATGGCTCGCCGACGATACCGGACGCGCCGATGCTCCGCTGCCCGCGCTCCTGCCCGCGGAAGCGCGGTGTCTCGAGCGCTGGGAGTGCGGACCCGCGCGCCCGCGGCCACCCCAACGCTTTCCTGAACTTTTCGAAAACCTGGCTAGTCAATATCCGCATCGGCCGGCGGTCATTGGCGAAGGCACCGTGCAAACTTACACGGAGCTGGAGCGGAAAGCCAATTGCATCGCCTTGACCCTCATCGCCAATGGGGTCGCCCGCGAAGAACCCGTGGCCGTGCTCACCGAGGCCTCACCCGATCTTCCCGCGACTGTGCTGGGCATCTGGAAGGCGGGAGCGGTTTATCTGCCACTGGCCGTCGAACAGCCGCCGGAACGTCTGGCCTATATGACTGCGGATTCGCGAGCCAGGATACTGATCGTTCTCGAGGGACACGCCGTACCGACGCCGCTGACACAGGCGGTCCAGACAATCCTGCGCTCGAAAGATTGGAACGGGAACGCGTCCTTCTCCGGCGCCCAACGCATCGCACTTCCAGGGACGCCCCAGGATTTGGCCTATATCATTTACACCTCGGGAACCACGGGGATGCCCAAAGGTGTCACGATCCAGCACGACAGTCTCATCAATGCCGCGTTGGCCAGTGGCGAATTGTTCGGCCTCACACCCGAGGACCGAGTCTCTCTGGCCGCAACTCCCGGCTTCGATGCATCGCTTTGGGAACTCGGAATGGCGCTCCTCCACGGCATCGCCCTGGTGCCGGTATCGAGTGCCTTGCGCGATGATCCTTGGGCCTTGAAGGAATGGTACAAGACGCACGGTGTTACTGTGGCGTTCCACGCGCCCTCCTATCTGCGCGTGAGCCAGGACAAACCTTTCGAGGGACTGCGTGTCCTGCTCACCGGCGGCGAGGCGGCCAACCATGCGGACGCCAAACGCGATGCCGATCGTCTGGCGATGTGGCACGCGTATGGGCCCACCGAGACCTGTATCTTCGTGTGCGCGGAGCAAGTCTCGGCGAACGCGGATCCCGCGCGGCCGCTGCCGGTGGGGCGTCCCTTGCCCAATACACGCTTTTCGATCCGGTGCGAGAACGGCGACCCGGCGCCGCCGGGCGTATTAGGCGAAGTCTGGCTGGGCGGCGCGGGTCTGGCGCGGGGCTATCTGAACGACGAGGAATTGACGGCCCGGCAATTCCTCGAGACACCGGAAGGGCGATTCTATCGCTCGGGTGATCTGGGGCGCTGGACCGAAGATGGCCGATTGGAGCTTGCCGGACGCATCGACCACCAGATCAAGCTCCACGGGCAGCGCGTGGAATTGGGCGAGATCGAACACGCGCTGTGCTCCCACCCTGCCGTGGAGGACGCGAAGGTTCTGATGGACGCTGCGGCCAACGACACCAGGCTGCTTCAGGCGTTCGTCCGCCTGCGTCCTGACGCGCCCATGCCCGCGGCGGATGACTGGCGCGCCTATCTTGGCGACCGTTTGCCCCCGTACATGGTCCCGGCTTCCGTGAATTCTCTCGCGGCTTTCCCCTTGACCTTCGCCGGGAAGATCGATCGCGATGCCGTGTTAGCTTCTGCGCGCCAGCCGGGCAACCAAGCGAAACACGGACCCATCGGCGAAATGCAAACGCGGATCGCTGCGTTGTGGGCGGATCTGTTGGGGTGCCCCGTCTCGCGTGAGGACAACTTCTTCGCCCTTGGCGGCAACAGCCTGCTGGCGATCACCATGGCGCATCGCTTGTCGAGCGAACTGGGCCTGCCGGTGCCGGCGCGCGAACTCTTCGCCGCGCCGGCGTTGCGCGGCTTTGCAGAACGCGTCACGCGCCTGCTGGGCACATCGGTCGACCCGATACCGGCTTCCGCCGCAAGCGATCTGGCTACCGAAGGCCAGCGCGAATTCTGGGTCGCGGAACAGGCGGGCTTGGATACGCGCATCTTCAACATGCCTTTGCTCCGCAGGGTAGAGGGCGCGATGCCTTCGCTCGAGCGCTGGAATCAGGCATGGTCGAGCCTCGTAGCGCGGCACGATGCGTTGCGCACCTATTTTGGGCAAGACGCGAAGGGGCGTCTGCGACGCATTGTTACCGAGCCGCGACCGTTAGGGAGCGGAGGTTCTCTCGAATCCGCCATCCAGCCCGACCTCGCCTCAGCTCGGACGTTCATCCGCCACCGTCAGATTGAGCCCTTTACCATGAGCGCATTCCCTCTGTGGCGTGCGGGGTTGGTCGCTGTCGCGGATTCCGGCGAGCACCTGTTTTGGCTGGCCATGCATCACTCCGCCGGTGACGGCCAATCGTTGGGAACCATCGCGAAGGAGCTGTCCGCGCTCGTTCGCGGCGAGGAGCTGCCCGCACTTGCCGGCGGCTTCGCGGAATCGGCTGCGCGTGAGGAAGCATATCTCGCCAGACCGAATTTCGACCAGGATGCCGCCTATTGGCACGATCTTTTGGCTCAGCAACCCGACGCCGCGTATGCCGAACCGCCGTTGGATTTTCCGCGGTCCCTCGATGCCACCACCGGCATGCATCGGTTCGAAACGCTTCTCGGTGGCGCTGCCGCCCGCGGCCTGAGAGCACTCGCGCGGGAATACGAATCCAGCCTGCATGCCGTGATGGTGACAATTCTGGCGATCGAAGCACGGCGTCGCATGGGACGTTCGCACATCCTCATGGGCACCGCCGCCTCAGTCCGCGAAACCGCCGGCGAAGAGCAGGTGATCGGATACTACGTGAACATGCTGCCAGTGCCGTGCCACCTGCCGGAGCAGGTTTCGTTTGGCGCCGCGCTCGGTGAAACCCAACGCGCACTGGCCGCCGGTTTGCAACATGCGCGCTATCCGTTTGCCCGCATGTATCGGGATTTCTACAGCGAGCGGCCGCATCTGCGCCACCCCGCGCGGTATCCGCTCTTCGATCTCGCGGTCACGGAGAATCCGGAAAACCGTTCCACCGCAACATCGCTGCGCCTCACCCGGGTACCCGGCGAGGCCTACGAACTCACGGATGCTTCGCCCACCCAGGACATGGTCCTCATCCACGAAGCACAGCCCGATGGCACGCTGGTGCTCGAATGGCAGGTCAACGCCACGCTCTTCACCCGGGAAACGGCAGCGTCCTGGCTGGAGGCATTGACGGGTTGGGCTGTGTGGTTGGCAACAGATGGCGGACGGGCGCGTGAGGTTCTGCCCGGACTTCTACCGGCAGAAATGGCATCGTTGGAAAGGTGGGAGAAGGGCGCCCAAGCGGCCCGTCCGCCTGTGTGCTTCGATGAGCTCTTCGAACGCGTTCACGACTCGCCGGGACAGTGCGACCGCCCCGCCATCATCACGCAAACCGCTACTACGACTTATGGAGCGCTGGAACAGGAGGCCAATGCAATCGCTCATGGCCTGCTGTTCCGCGGTGCCGCTTCAGGCACCGCCGTCGGGGTTCTGACGGAGCGCTCCGCCAATCTGCCGGCCGCGGTTCTGGGCATCTGGAAAGCCGGCGCCACGTATGTGCCCTTGGCCGCCGACCTGCCGGCCGAGCGCTTGGCTTTCATGGCACGCGACGCCGGCATCGCCCTGTTGATCGTGCTCGACGAGTTGGCAGTGCCGGCTCCGCTGGCTGTGCCGGTCTTTCGTCCGGAAGAGTTGGACCCGGAATTTCGCCGTAACCATGCCCATCGCCCGCGGCGTCCCCGGCGCGCGGACGATGCCGCCTACATCATTTATACTTCCGGCTCCACCGGCCGGCCCAAGGGGACGCTGATCGCACATGACGCCTACGTCAACCTGGTGCTGGGCGCCGGCGAGACGATTGGCATGACCTACAGTGACCGCAGCCTGCTGTTCGCGTCGCCTTCTTTCGACGTCGCGCTCTCGGACCTCGGACTGCCTCTGGCCTTTGGCGCAGCCCTGTGCCCCGTTCCCTATGAGGTTCTCTGTTCTCCCAATCGTTTCCGGTCCTGCTTGATCGAATGGAACGTTAGCGTGGCCGATCTCACGCCGAGCTATCTGCGCCTTCTCGACGGCGCCGAGTTGCCGTCGCTACGCGTCCTCGTCACGGGCGGCGAGCCGCCGTTTCCGGCCGAAGTCGCCATCTACGCGGCCCGGCACCAGTATTTCAATGCTTACGGTCCTACCGAGAACACCATCACGAGCACCATGGGCAAGCTGTCCCCGGAAGAAAGGGGCTTTGTCTCGAGCGGCCGCCCGTTGCCCAATACGAGCGTCGAAATCTGCGATTCCGCCGGTAATCGACTTCCGCCCGGAATGATTGGGGAACTGTGGCTGGGCGGTGCCGGCCTGGCGCGCCACTATGTCGGCCGGCCGGACCTAAGCGCGGCAGCTTTCGTGGAAACGGCTCGCGGACGGCGGTATCGCTCCGGCGACCTGGGGCGCTGGCGGCCCACCGGGGAGTTGGAAGTGATCGGCCGCGTGGACCATCAGGTGAAGCTCCATGGCATTCGCATCGAGCTGGGAGAAATCGAATACGCGCTCCGCGGCCACGCCGATGTGGCACAGGCCGTGGCGCTGCTGGATGGCGCGGCCGATGGAAACCAGAGCCTTTGGGCCTTCGTATGTTCCCGGCCAGGAAGGGCCACCCCGGCAGAAGAGGACTTGCGGGACTTTCTGAGCACCCGGCTGCCGGCCTACATGATCCCATCCGCCGTGATGGCTGTTCCGCGGATCCCGCTATCGAACTCAGGGAAGGTGGACCGTGCCGCGTTGAAGAAGTTGGTTCACCGTTCCGCGCCAGAGGATGAGTCTTTGCCCCAAGATGGCCTCGAAGCCGGGATCGCAGGGCTGTGGAGCGAGTTGCTGGGCGGCCATCCAATTCATCGCGATGACAACTTCTTCGCTCTCGGAGGGCACAGCCTGCTGGCGATTGCGGTGGCGCACCGTTTGGAGAAGATGCTCGGCCATCCGGTCCCTGCGCGTATCCTGTTCGCGCAACCTACCTTGCAGGGCTTTGCGCGCGAGGTCGGCCAGCTGAGCGAAGCTGTTAGTGCGCAGTCGATCAGTTCCGATCGGGCGACGGTAGGTCAGCGCGATTTCTGGGTGGCGCAACAAGCCGGCATCGATAACCGCGGCTTCAACCTTGCGCTGACATTGGCGCTACCGTCGGGAGGGCCCGGGCAAGCCGAGACATGCTCCACCGCTTGGGCCGCTCTGGTGGCTCGCCACGGCGCCTTACGTACTCGCTTCCGCGAGGACCCGGACGGCGTGTTGCGGCGCTCGGTTCTACCCGGGTTAGGCGCGCATTTGGAGATCTGCAATCAGCGGGATATGCCGGCCGCACGAGCGCATATCCGCGAGCGGCAGACGCAACCTTTCGCCTTGGAGCACGCTCCCCTATGGCGCGCCGGGCTGGTACGGGTGGCCGAAGAGCTCCTCTTCTGGCTGTCGCTCGACCACGCAGTGGGAGACGGCGTCTCGCTCGGAGTGTTGTCGGAGGAGCTCTCCATCCTTCTGAAAGGCGGGACCCTGCCGCCCAGCGTGGGGAACTTCGACGAAACGGCCGGGCGGGAGGAACTCTATCTGACCGGCCCATCCGGCCAGGAGGACGCGCGGTACTGGCGCGGGGTGTTGGGGGCATGTTCGTGGGATGAGTGGCCGCTGGATTTCCCGCGAGCGCTCGGACGCGCGAACGGCAAGGGAGCCCACAGCATCCGCATTCGCCTGGATGCCCGTACGGCAGACGGCATGCGCGAGTTCGCCAAGAAGAATGATGCCAGCATGCATTCCCTGATGCTGACCATGGTGGCCGGCGAGGTGCGGCGGCGCACGGGCCGGGCGGAATTTTTCGTGGGCACGGCAGCTTCCACGCGCGACTCCGCCAGCGAGGCGCGGACCGTCGGCTACTACGTCAACATGCTGCCCGTGCTGTGCCGCGTGGACGGCCGCGAGTCTGTGGAGCAGGCCCTCCAGACCATGCACAAGACGCTGACGGAGGCGTTGCAGCACGCGCGCTATCCGTTCGCGTGCATGCACCGGGACCTTCCCGTTCCACCCGGGCGTGCCCCGGTGTTTGATTTCGCCGTAACGGAGAATCCCGCCGCCTGCGGCGTCTTCTCCTGTTTGGGTTATGAGCTCAACCCGAATGCGCCACCTCAGGATATGGTTTTGGCGTACGAATCCCAGCCGGATGGCAGTCTCCTCCTGCACTGGTATGTCAATGCCTCGATCTACCGCAAAGAGACCGCCGAGGCGTGGATCGAATCTCTGGTTGGCTGGGCAGGTTTCCTGGCGGAGCGCAAGCGAATTCCGCATACTGCTTTCCCCGCCCTACTGCCGGCTGAAGAGAATCTGCTAACCGCTTGGGAGCATGGTCCCGCTCTGGCGCAACCGGCGCCGGGTATCGCCGCATGGTTTGCGCATTTGGCGGGCATGCAACCCGAGCGGCCCGCAGTGATCACCGAGCGCGGCGAGCAAAGCTATGCGGAGATAGACGCCCGATCTAACGCGCTCGCCCATGCTCTGGTGGCCAGAGGCGTAGCGCCGCAAGAACCGGTCGGCGTGTTCACCGGCCGCTCCAGCGCGCTGCCCGAAACCGCACTGGCGATCTGGAAGGCCGGCGCCTGTTACCTGCCCCTGGTCCATGACCTGCCCTCCGATCGCCTGGCATTCGTGGCCCGCGACGCTGGCGTCCGCGTTCTGGTGGTGCTCGACGGCTTGGAGCCGCCGGTGTCGCTAGCTCAAACCGGCTGCGAGGTTTTCCGGCCGGAAAGCCTGAGCGAAGAGTTTCTCGCGAGTCACCGCCATACGCCTGAAATGGCGGCCGAGAGCGCCGCTGGTTCGGATGTTGCCTGCATCATCTACACGTCCGGGTCCACGGGCGTTCCCAAGGGGGTGATGCTTCACCACCGGGGACTCATGAATCTTGGCCTGGGCACGGCCGCGGCACTGGGTACGCGGTCTAGCGACCGGTCACTGATGATGGCATCACCGGGTTTCGACCTGTGGCTCGCCGACCTGACCTCAGCGTGGACGGTGGGAGCGGCGGTGGTCCCCACGGAACGCGGCGAGGTGAACGATATTGCAGGCATCCGGCAGAAGATCGCCCGGCTGGGCGTGACCACGGCGTCCATGACGCCATCGTATCTTCGCCTTTTCGAGCAGGCCGAATTTCCCGGACTGCGCGTGTTGATGACCGTTGGCGAACCACCCCATCGCGAAGACGTGCTGCACTACGCGGCACACGTGCGCTACATCAACGGCTACGGCCCGACCGAGAACACTGCCGCGGCCAGCTACGGACTGATCACGCCCCAAGCGCAGCGGCTGACGGCGGGCACGCCTATGGCGAACACCTCGGTCCACATCCGCAACAACCAGGGCGAGCCGGTTCCGCCGGGCGCCGTGGGAGAAATCTGGTTGGGCGGCACGGGGTTGGCATTGGGATACCTGAATCGTCCGGACCTCACGGCCGCCAGCTTCCTGGAAACCAACGCCGGCAGGCTCTATCGCACCGGGGATCTGGGACGCTGGACGCACAGCGGCGAATTGGAAATTCTGGGCCGTTCCGACAGCCAGGTCAAACTGCGCGGGCAACGCGTCGAGCTGGGAGAAATCCAGCATCAGCTGGAGGAGCATGCCGCTGTCCAGCGGGCGGTGGCCCTGGTGGACACGCAGGCGGATGGCGCGCAGATCCTCTGGGCTTTCGTTTGTCTCCGTGTCGCAGCGACGCCGCCATCGCCATTGGAATGGCGCGATTATCTCGCGAACCGCCTGCCCTCCTACATGCTGCCCGCGGCGGTGATCGAGGTGGCGGCCATCCCCACCAACACCGCCGGCAAGACAGACCGCGCGGCTTTGCTGCGCCTGGTTACCGAAAGCGCCGGCCGGGGCGAAGGCACGCCGCTCGGCGACGATAAGGAACGGCGCATCGCGCAGATATGGGCCGAGCACCTGAAATGCCCGGTCCACACACGCGAAGACCACTTCTTCGACCTGGGAGGCAACAGCCTGCGGGCGATCTCGGTGGTTAATCAGCTACGGCGCGAGTTTCAGTGCCGTATCAACGATCTCTACGAACATCCGCGGCTGGCGGATTTCGCGGCTGTCTGCCGGCGCCAGCCCGAGCATCTTCGAAAAGTCATTCAATCGGCCGCTCAGCATTGGCGAACCTACCGTCAAGGCCTGGCGGACTACGACGCTGAGCGCGATGCGGCTCTGGCCGCCGCGATGCGCATCTACGAGGCGAAGAACCTTGCGTATCGGCAGCACGGCGCGGGACCGCGCCGGGACTACGGACAAGTTCTGCTGACAGGCGCCACCGGCTATCTGGGCGCCTATCTTCTGCGCGAATTGCTCGCCGATTCCGATCGGCAAGTCAACGCCTTGGTGCGTGGAAGCGACGATCAGGCCGCCCGCGCCCGCCTCGGCGAGGTGCTGCTGCATTATTTCGGGCCGGAAAAGGCCGCGGCTTTACGGGACCACCCGCGCCTGCGAGTCCTGGCCGGCGATTTACGCCGGGATGATTTGGGCCTTTCTGCCGCCGTGCAGGATCGCTTGGCCGATAGCGTCCAGGCGGTGTTTCACTGCGCGGCCAATGTAAAACACTACGGCCATTTTGGGGAATTCCATGCCGACAATGTGGCCGCCACGGAACGGTTGTTGAAGCTGGCAGCTCACCGCTCCGCCAACCCGGCGGATTTTCATCTGGTATCCACGCTCTCGGTGTGCGGCGATGCGCCCGAAGAAGGTTTCCGCCTGTTCACGGAATACGATGGCGTGCCTCCGGTGTTGGACGACAACTACTATCTCCGCAGCAAGCAGGAAGCGGAGCGTGTGGTGGCGGCCTCCCGCGGGGAACTGGCCAATGCGTGCATCCATCGAGTCGGCAACGTGGTGTTTGCCGCCGAGGGCGGACCGCTGCAATTCAACCTGACGGAGAACGCCTTTTTCCGGCAGCTCGCCGCTTTCCTGCGGCTGGGCGTAGTGCCCGACGATTCGCATCTTTGGCTTTGCCATGTGGACCTGGTGGCCCGCGGGCTGGTGATGCTGGCGGGCGCCCCCGATCTGAATAACGAGACTCACCATTTGGAAAATTCGCGGAGGGATACGGTCGCCGCCTTCGCCACGGCCGCATGGAATGTGCGCTCGTGTCGTTTTGGCGCCTTCCTGGACCGGTTGCAGCAGGCCGTGGACGAGCCGGAGATGGCTTCCGCGCTGAACGAGACCTTGGAGAACTTTCGTTTGTACAGCGGTCGATCGCCCCAACCGCGAGCGCGCCGGCTGGAGATCGTCTCGCTGCGCACGCAAGCGCTGCTGGCACGGCTGGGAGTTGGGTGGCCGCCGGTTCCGCCGGCAGGGCAATCGGAAATGCTGCGCCGGGCAGCCCAACTCTTCGCGCCACGGTCCTTACCGATGGCCGCCAACCGAACATGATCGACTGGAAGCGATTCGGCATTATTGGCTTTTTGCAGCGCGAAACGCATGCGCTCGACCGCAAGCTCGTGGTGCTCACGGTAACTTCCGGCATTGCCAATGCGCTGAATCTGGCGGTGATCAACGCCGCTGTTGACGCCTTGAAGGTCGGCCGGCCGCCTTGGCAATATCTCGCGCTGTTCGTCACATCTGTCGGGCTGTTTGTCTATTCCCTGCGCTACATCCTTTACGAATCCACACGCATCGCCGAAGCTGCTATTGGCAGTGTGCGGACGCGGCTGGCCGACAAGATCCGCCGCGCGGATCTGATGACGCTGGAATCGATCGGCGAGGCCGACATTCACGCCAGAATCAGCCGCGACACCGTAGCCATCGGCACCGCCGCGCGGCCCCTGTTTGCCGCCGCGCAAGGCGCCATCATGATCCTGTTCACCATGATCTACATCGCCGCGGTGTCGTGGGTCGCCATGCTGCTTTGTCTCGCCCTGATCGCGGGCGGCGGCGTCATTTATCTGAAGGACCGTAAAGCCTACGAAGACGGTTTGCAGGAAGCATCCAAACAGGAGGACGAACTGTTCGACACGCTCAACGGTCTGCTCAAAGGGTTCAAGGAACTCCGCATCAATCGGCTGAAAAGCAACGACGTGTTCGAGGAGTTCCGGTCGAACACCCAGCGCGTGCAGGATGTGCGCACGCGCGTGATGGTGCTCTTTTCGAACAACATTCTCTTCATCGAGATGTTTTTCCTGATCCTGCTGGGCGCGGTTGCCTTTGCGCTTCCGGTGATCTCCAACGCGTTTTCGACGTCAGCCACCAAGATCGTCGCGGCGATCCTGTTTTTCTTCGGACCTCTATGCAACGTGGTGGTGATGATCCCCACACTGTCGCAGATCAATGTGACGGTAGATAATCTGCAGCGCCTGGAAGCTACCTTAGACGAGGCTCTGGCAAAGACTGCCGAGTACGAAGCATGGCCGCTGGTCGACCTGAGTTCCTTCCAGGAAATCCGGTTTGAGGGGGTGAGTTTCACATATCGCGACTCGGACGGTAACGCGACGTTTCGGGTGGGGCCGTTCGATGGCAAGGTGCGGCGCGGCGAAATCCTGTTTCTGGTGGGCGGCAACGGGAGCGGCAAGACGACCTTCCTGAAGCTGTTCACAGCTTTGTACTGGCCGGTGGAAGGGGCAATCCATGTCGACGATATGGCGATTGGCCCAGCCAACCTGCAATCTCACCGCAACCTTTTTTCGGCGGTTTTCTCCGACTTTCACCTGTTCGACAAGCTCCACGGCTTGCGCGAGGCGGCGCCGGAGCGCGTCAACGCCTTGCTCCGATTGATGGAGATTTCCGAAAAAACGGCCTTTCGCGACGGACGCTTCACCAACACGCACCTGTCCACTGGCCAGCGGAAGCGTCTCGCCCTGGTGGTGTCCTATCTCGAGGACAAGCCCGTTTATGTGTTCGACGAAGTAGCGGCCGACCAGGACCCCAACTTTCGCCGCTACTTCTACGAATCGCTGCTGCCCGAATTGAAAAGCGCCGGCAAGACCGTGGTGGTGGTTTCGCACGACGACCGCTACTTCCATGTCGCGGACAGGGTGCTGCAAATGGATTACGGAAAGTTGAACGACCTTCCCAACCCTGCGAAGAACAAGCGGCACAAATCGGCAACCGTCAAATAAAGCCTTCCGCGCATTCCGCCGATATACTCCGTATGCGGATCCTTGCCGTGGTGGTAGCGGTGTCAACCGTGAGGTTCGCGGCAGCGGAAGCCCCGACGCTGGCAGTGGAGAGCGGCGTCTTCAGCCAGTACGTCTGGCGCGGAATGTTGGAGACGGACGGACCGGTACTCGAGAACTCTGTCACGGCTGGGTGGCATGGCGCGCATCTGAACATCTGGACGAATCAAGACTTGAACTCGGTGAACGGGCGGCGCGGCGAGATCGGTGAAGTCGATTTCGACGCGGGCTACGACCGTTCGCTGGAGAAAGCCGTCCTCTCGGCAGGCATGATCCGCTACACGTTTCCGAACACGCTCACTGCGGCGAACACAGAACTCTACGCCGGCGCCGCGCTGAAAATGCCGTTGCGGCCATCGGCGAAAGTCTTTTTCGACGCCGGCCGTATTCACGGAACCTACTTGACGTTGGATGTCTCGCATACCGTTCCCTTGCCGCCATTGGCGGAGTCGGCGACGTGGAGTATTGAATTGGCGGCCGGCGCCGGATGGGGATCTTCGGGTTACAGCCAAGCCTACTTCCACCTCCGCGAGCCGGGCTGGGTAGACTTCCATCCGGGCATCGGCGTGCCGTTTCGCTTCGGCAAGCATTGGGGGTGCACGCCGCGCCTGAGTTACGCCTCGCTGGCCCGCGGTCCTCTACGACAATCGCTGGTTCCGTCTGCTCACAATTTCGTCGCGGGTGTGGCGTTGGGTTTCACGCTTTAGGAGTTTGTTGAACAAAGCGCGGGCAGCATCACTCCATTGAAGACGCACCCAGGACCTCCGCTCCCTCACGGTCGCGGCTCCGTAAGGCGCGGTCGGTTGTTACCGAGCCGCGACCGTCAGGGAGCGGAGGTTCCGCTACACGGCTCATGGCCCGGCGTGTGCTCGATATCCAGCATCCCGTCTCGTCTTCATTACTTTTCTGAGCCGCGCGCGCCAACAAGCGTTTAGGGTTGAAACGTAGCACCCGGATAGTAGACTAACAGCGCGGAATCGAGCCGACTCCTCGGTTTCCGGAAAACGCTTGAAACGCCCCGAATTATTTCTGCGTGGTTGCTGTGAATTCGGCGAGCGAGACGAGGCGCGCGGGTCGTCCACCCCTTGATTATTGGAACAGCTGCGGCGCGAATTCGTTCAGGTAGTTGCGCCAGTTGATCCAGGTGTGCGCGCCGGGGCTCTCGTGGAATACCGGGGTGAAGCCGTATTTCTTGAACAGGTCGACGGTTTCGCGCGTGCTCTGAAGGAGAAAGTCCTCGGAGCCGGTCGAAAACCAGAAGAGCTTCAATCCCTTCTTCAGCGCAGCATTCTCCAGTTGCGCGCGATTCGTGTTTTCCCAGGTCATATCGGGCGGCGGCGCTTCTCCGGAACCCGGCGCCGGCGGTCGGATGGGGAACCGGTCCAGCAGTCCCGAACTGAACACGCCGATATAGGCAAACTTGTCCAGGTTCGCAATTCCGATATAGAGCGTGTGCGCGCCTCCCATGGAGAGGCCGGCGATGGCGCGATGCGCGCGGTCGCTTTGAATCCGGTAGCGCGTCTCTGCCATCGGCATGATGTCGTTCTCGAAGTCGCGGACGAAATCGTCGTTAAAGTTCAACGGGCGTCCGGGTGCCGTGTTGGCAAAGGGCCGCCGGCTGGTGTGCCCGGCCGGCATCACAATCACCATCGGTTTGACCTTGTGCGCGGCGATGAGGTTGTCGAGGATCCATCCGGCGCGCCCTACCGAACTCCACGAATCGTCGCTGTCGCCAGCGCCGTGCAGCAAATAAAACACGGGATACTTCTGCGCTCCGCTCTCGTATCCGGGCGGCAGATACACGTGCAGCCGGCGGAATTTCTGAAGCGACTTCGAATAGTAGGTCACGGCTTCGACCGACCCGTGCGGCACGTCCTCCGTATCCATGAACTGCGCGCCGGGAACATAGAACATGCTCCAGGGGTTATCCACCGATTCGCTCACCGACGGATTGTTGTAGTCCAGTACCATGGCGCCATCGACAATGAAGTTGTACCGGTAGGCGCCCGGATCGACCGGTCCCAGCGTGACTTCCCAAATACCCTTATCACCCTTGATCATGGGCTTCGGCTGCAGCATGCCCGGCACGTCG
>Ga0335078_10008813_pt1 | contig 14989 bp, 21 predicted proteins | sample Lox_Sample_32_FD_206711 | JGI IMG/M metagenome (GOLD analysis project Ga0335078, IMG submission 206711) | Soil microbial communities from Loxahatchee National Wildlife Refuge, Florida, United States - Lox_Sample_3.2 | ecosystem: Environmental > Terrestrial > Soil > Wetlands | place: USA...
CGCCCTGGGATTGGCATGGCAGGACGGGGCTCGGCGCTGTTGTCCAGTCGGAGGGCTGAACATGCGAATGCTATGAGCGCCGGTTTAACTGACGGTTGCCGAGTGCGATCAGAAGCGCAAGAAACGACCGTTCGCGTTACGATTCTGCGACAGTACAGCCGCCGTGAGATAAGCTGCCGGTATGCCCGCATTAGAGATATCGCGCTTAGCCGAACAGTGGCTCAAGTCTCACGGCGACAACGCCGTGGCTATGGCGCGTGACATGGCGACCGAGCTGGACGAATCCGGAAACACCGATGGCGCCACCATGTGGCGTCTGGTCATCACCGCAATCGAGAAGCTTCGCGAGCCTAAGACCAAGTAGGTCGTCACCGATCCGTGGTGATGTAGAAGCCGTCCGGACCTTCGCTCCCCATTTTCTGAGCCTCGCGCGGACTGACCGACCGGCGCAAGCGCCTCGTCAAAAATGCGGCCACCTCTTCCCAGGTGGTGGCAGAACCGACCGGGACATCGTTGACGTAAATCGTCTTTGCCTTGCGCCGCATGCGCCTCGCGCCACGATCGCCAGGAGTCTGGCGTTCAACCCATACGGCATCATTGAACGAACAAATAGAGAATTGGTTGCGAGCGCCGGGCCTTGGATCCCGCCCGAGCCCTCGAGATGGGCGTCGGGCTTGCTCCAAGCGTGGGCCTGCTTGCACTCAGAACAGGATACTCGGTTGAGGCCGATCGGGCGGCTATGCCAAGTCGCTGGATCGGCGGTGAGGCCTGTCGGGATGGCGCGGCCCGTCATCGGGCAGCGGATCATGACCCGCAACAGGTTCGACTCTTTGTCCACCATTGCGAGCACCTTATCGGACTACTTCATTCTACGCGCCGTGAAGGCCACGTGTCGCCGCCTCGATGCCCATCTTTTCGGGAGTGGAACGACCTAGCAGCTCAGCCAAGGGCTGCCGTTCACTTGGCGGCAATGCTGGTCCTCCACACTCGGCCGATGGACCGAGACCGCGACGCCTGGATTTTGGCCGCAAAGCTCCTCGCGCTCCACGGCGAAGCAGCCCTGGACGCTGTGAGCATCCAGCTCGCGACGCTCCAGCGCCTCGTTGAGCTGAAACGGGATGCGGAGGACGCGGCGCTGCTCAAGTTCTGGCGCCACACCGCGGATGCGATGTTGACGATCTTTGCGGCGAAGCCGGCCGGACCGCATAGCCTCAAGTGAGCGGCACCACCTGAAGGCCATCGCAGATCGCTGACGCGTCCTCGACGGGCAAGATCGAGCCGGCGCAAGGTTGTCCTCGCGTCCGGCGGTGCGCCGGAGAGAGCCGGCAGGGATGACAACGCGCCCGGCAGCCTATTATGCTTTAGTCGTCGCGCATCCGTGCTGGGGAGAAGCCGATGAAGATGCCCATTATTCTAGCCGTTGCCGCCTCGACCATTCTGGTCGGCGCTCCGCTCGCTCAAGCCTTTCAGCAGGTAGAGAGCAGCAGCGTTCCGGCCGTCAACGCGGCACGGGTCGCGGACCCTGATGACATAATGGAAAATATGGACAATCAGGCTTCGGGCAACGGCAGCGTGGTGACGCCTTTCGGCAATTCGCTCCACTTCGGTACGTCGAGCACCAATAGCGGCAGTTCCGATGGCAACAGTCCATTCCTGGAGAGCCCGGCAAGCCGCACCGTTCCCTCGCAGGCGCGATAGCATCCGAAGGGGGTACGGTCGTGCGGGACAGATTCATCAGCCGAAGGGGCTTCCTCCTGAGCACGACGGCCAGTCTCGGCGGCGTTCTGGTGCTCGTCACCGGAAGCAATCGTGCCGCGGCGTTTGAGGTCCAGAACCTCGGCCCTGGCGCGCCGCTTGCGCTCGATATCCAGAACCGTTGCAGCGCCGACGCGACCCATGACGACATCCGCTCCGGCCTCGAGCATGATCTGCTGCTGCGCTCGGCCGCTCCCGGAACAACGCTAACCGAAACCGCCTTCTGCCCGCTCTGCGGCTGCCCAATCATCGCCACGCGGTACGTGAAGTAGGTGGCGGCAACGGCCCGCGTCAGCAGATCACTATCACCGCCGGCCGTCGCAAGTCCTGCGAGACGCTAGGCGACGATCGCTGTTTGCCCTGGGCGCGGCCGGCGCATACCCCGGAGGGCAAACCTCAAACGCACGGCGCCAGCATTGGCGATGGCGACCTCCTCACAATCCGACACGACGGATCACGAATTCAATCCATTGCCTCTCATCAAATGGGTACTTATCTAACTGAATATACTTCCCCTCTGGTTGCCATAGAACCTTGCTTGAGAGGACGAACGTGTCTGACGAACGCACCTCGGGCGTATTCACCAAAGCGCTAACCGCCGACGGTCAAAGCCGACGAGTGCTCGACGCCCACCGTGCTGCTGAGGCTCTCTTTAAGGCGCCAGTGCAACCTGCGCCCATCAACGGCCAATTGCCGACGACCGACGGACCGGCACCGACCGAGCAACCATCTCAGCGGAAGCCGCGTATTTTGGCGGCATCACAAGCAGCGACGGAGCGCCCGAAGCCCGAAACAGAAGCTGCCGGACAAGAAGCGGTGAAAGAACAGCCGGCGACCGAAATCCCGGCATCCGAACATAAGCGCGTCCGGGTTTTGGCAGAGTATGGAATGACGCTTCCGCAAATTACCAAATTGTATGGGGTCACTCTCAACGAGGTGAAGCGCATCGTCAGGACTTAAGCGCCGATCTTCCCCGCTTCGGCCGCGAACCCGACTTCCGCGACACCCAAGAGCCGACCCGCGTCAGCGGGCTCACCTCGGAGTGCCCCACCGGGCCATCGCGTCTGCTTACACCTGCGGACCGGACAACATAAGCAGAAGTGGCGGGGCGCCGCGTCAGCGTCGCAGCCAACGCGGCCCGCCACGAGGGCTCGTCAATCGTCATTCCACACATTGAAGGCGGCATCCCAACGCGCAATACGATCGCCCCGCATGATCCAGAACTCGAAACCGCGCCCTTTCTTTCGCTTATTCCCCGATTGAGCGTCGGTCCATTCAGATATCCAAGTGACGCCAATTACGTTTCCGCTGAGGCTTCTGAGCGTCTTCCGACACGTGAAGTCCTTGAGCCGCGGCGGAAACATCTTCGTCATGAAGTCGCGCAACGCGGCTTTGCCTCGTATTTCCGGAAACTGTCCATAGTGCACGACGCAGTCGTCGGTGAATCCTGAAATGAAAGCCCCGACATCCTTCGACGTCGTCACCTCAGCGAACTGTTGGACGAGCGCTCGGGCGTGTGCGACCGTTATCGTGGAAGCGCCGGCCTCAAGAGCTTCATCGGATGTCCCGTCCACCAGGTCGCGCTGAACCATTTGCACCCCCTCGCGGTTCTTTCGGAGTGATGTTATCGGGATCGACGAGCGTCCGACATCTTTTTCGCGGGGATGGCATAGTTGGATCAATCATAGCGGTAACGGACGACGTCTTGGTGTTGATGTGAGAAAGCCCTAGCCCAGGCGGCGTCAGTCTTTCCGCCCCGGCGAGCCGAAGCACCTCGCCTCGCCTAGGTGTGATCGCGTGATAAAGGGCACCTGCCGTCTTGCCGAGGGAGAGTAGCTGTGCGCGGAGTTTTTGGTTTCGTTGTAGCGACCTCACTGGGTCTGGCGGTGGCACAGGCGGCGACGGTCAACATCCTGGCGGCAGAGAATTTCTATGGCAATGTCGCCGAACAGATCGGCGGCCCCGAGGTCGACGTCGCCAGCATCCTCACCAACCCCGACCAGGATCCGCACCTATTCGAGGTGAGCGCCTCTACCGCGCGGAAGATCGCCGGCGCGGAGATCGTCATCTTCAACGGTGCCGGCTACGATCCCTGGATGGTGAAGCTGCTCTCCGCCTCGCCCGCTGCCGGCCGCGCGACGATTGACGTAGCGAGGTTGATGCACAGGAAATCCGGCGACAACCCGCATCTCTGGTACGATCCCGCCACCATGCCGACCCTGGCCAAGGCGCTCATGGCGTTGCTCGTCAAGCGCGACCCCGCCCACCGTGCGGCCTATGCGGCGAGGCTGGCCCGCTTCGAGGCGTCGCTCAGGCCGCTTGCCGATGAGATCGCGACCTTGCGGCGGACCTACAAGGGCACGCCAGTCACCGCGACCGAGCCGGTTTTCGGCTACATGGCCGCCGCGCTCGGCCTCGAGATGCGAAACCCTGGTTTTCAGCTCGCGATCATGAACAATACCGAGCCCGGTGCCTCGGAGATCGCCGCGTTTCAGCACGACCTGAGGAGCCGGGCCGTCAGGCTCCTGCTCTACAACGTCCAGACGAGCGAGGCCTTGACCGAACGGATGAAAGCGCTTGCCCGGCAGTCCGGGGTGCCCGTGGTCGGCGTCAGCGAAACCGAGCCCGCCAACATGAATTACCAGGCCTGGATGATGTCGCAGCTCACCGCGCTGGGGCAGGCGCTCTCGAGCGAGCAGCGGTGACGCCATCGAGCTCGACAATCTGACGCTGCGGCTCGCCGCGCCTCTCTGATAGACGCGCCGCCGACCTTCTCCATCACGCTGCCTCTCATCGCTCTGCTCGTGGCCGGACCGTCGAAACTTCGCCGTTGCAACGCCCGCCGGCCGAACTTCAGAAACGCGATAGGGCCCCTAGCATCAGCAGGCCGGCGAATCCCACGATTGCGGCCGAACCCAGCAGCCTCAGAACGCGTTCAACGCGCTCGACGTGAGGACCGGCTCCGAGACTGAGGCGCATCAGGAGGCGCCGCGCGACGATACCGAGCATGCCGACCGCTGAGACCGTGACCGCCATGCCAAGGGAGAGCGCCAGTACCGCTGCAATTCCGACGCCCATTGCGTCGTTGGCGAGCGCGAACAGCATGATGATGATCGCGCTGGCGCAAGGCGCCACGCCGATCGCTGCGATCAGGACGCGCTGCCCGTTGCCGCGCGCGCCGGTCGGCGCGCCGTCATGGCCGGGGCGACGGCACGCGAGGTCGTGGACATGACCGGACCCGGCCGGCGCATGGACGTGCCTGCGGCCGGTCGCGGCGCGCCAGAACAAGACGAGCCCGATCGCGGCAACGATGCTGTAGCTCACACAACCGACGAGTGCGCCCTGGTTCGCCACGCGCAGCTCCTTGGAATGCAGCACAAGCGACATCACAAAGACGATGGCGATGGCGGTCAGGCCTTGCATCAGCGAGATGAGGCCGCCCATGAAGAAGCCGCTGAGCCAACGGGCTTCGTTGGCGACGAAGTAGGAGCCGACGACGGACTTGCCGTGACCGGGTCCCGCGGCGTGCACCACGCCATAGAGAAAGGCGAGCGCGAGGATGCCCAGCATCGCAGCCGCCGATCCGCTGTCGTGCACCGAACGGAACTCGCGGCTGATCGTGTCGTTGAGCTGCATCTGCATATGGCCCAGGTTCCGCAACAGTCCGTCCGGCATGAGGAATATCGTGCCGGTCTCGACCGGCGCTTCATGCCTGCCGTTGAACGGGTCGGCTTCGGCGCAGTTCAGCCGGGCCGTCGCCCAAAGCACCATCGTCAGAACCAGAAGCAGCCGGCGCATCAGGGTGCCGGCCCCCGATAGGTGCAGGAGACGAGGTCGCTATGAATGCGGCCCCAGCCCACTGAGTCGCGCCATACCACTTTGCTGCTGCAAGAGGCGCCAAGCGCCGATCCGCCGACCGCCGCCACGGGAGCGTTGGCCGCCAGCTCGTAATAGACATAGTAGGACGGGTCGAACACGGTGATCTCGACCTTGTTCTCCGGACGCAACTCCTTGGGGGCGGGTTTCAGCGGAATGACGAAGCTGTAGACCATGTCGCCGTCGACCAGGGTTGCCGAGAAGTCTGTCGGCACGCCGAGCGGCAAAGGCGCGCTGTTGAGGGTCACAGTGGTGAAATAGTGCTCGTCCTGGAGGTCGACGAAGCATTCGTCGTGCAGCTTCTTCACATCCTTCGGCGTGAGCGGCCCCGCCTTCGAGGCAACGTAGTCGTGGCGCATCATCGAGCTGTACATCGGGTCGAAACGCCAAGTCAGCCGGAAGCCGGTGAGACCCGATCGGTCGAAAAGCGCGACGACATGCTGCTTGATGAAGACGTGGGGATGAGCCTGCACCACCGCCGGCCGCGATGCGAGGAGACCGGCACTGACGGCGCAGGCCGCCCGGAGCAAGTGCTTCGTGCGGAGCCCGATCATTGGCGCACGCTACCACAACCGCTCGCCGCCCGGGAGCAGCGGGGCCGGCCAGAATGTCGCAGGGAGGGAGTCGCCCGATCTGGCGAATTCTTTGTCGAGACGCCAGCAACGCCAAGCCGCGCTGCTGAGAAGCCATTGACGTTAATGGGGCCAACTGTTGTATAGTACAAACCAATCGGTTCGGCTGACGCGGCGCGAGGTTTGCCATGGGCGGTAACAGTTTGAATCGCCGAGCATTTCTACTGAGCACAGCGAGCTTTGGTGGCCTTCTCGCACTGGTTTCCGGGGCCGGCTCGGCTGCCGCTTTCGAGGTGGAGAAGGTCGGACCGCAGAGCCCGCTCGCCCTCGAGATCAAGAACCATTGCAGCACTGACGTTTATCACGATCAGATCCGCGCTCGGCTCCAGAATGATCTGCTTTATCGCACTGCGGCACCCGGAACCCTGCTGACGGAAACGGCGTATTGCCCGATTTGCGGTTGTCCGATCATCGCCACTCGTTATGTGCAATAGGGCGCACCTCGAGCTTACGAGCGACCGTTTGAAACTGGCTGGTGTGTTCGTCAAAGCGGCGATGTCGTTTCGTTGTGGAAGATGATTCGTGCTCGGCGGCAAGCTGGGACGGCAGCGGCGGCGGCTCTCCTGCATCATCCTTGCAGGGTTGCTCGGCATGTCGACAGCCGCCTTTGCCTCGGACGCGCAGCGGATGGTACTCGCTCCGGCAGCGTGCCGCGTGCTGGCGCCGGGTGCCTATGACGATGTCGACGCCTATTGCCTCGACCAGTCCCGGGCGCGTCCCGCGGATGGCGCCATCTTGTCCACCGTCCCCGCGGCTGTAGACGACGCGTCGGTCAAGATCACCGGCATGCCGCCGCTGACGCTGTCGCAAGCCCTGGCGCAGCGTATCGTCGAGATCGCAGGCCGTGGCAGCAACCGCGTCGTCGGGCTGAGAAACCTCACCGACCGCACTGTGGAGATATGCGTTGATGGGCCGACGGTTGTGATGGGTGCTGACGGCGACACCCGCGATGTCGAGCGCATTCGCGACCAAATCGCGCGGCTGCTGCACGCGCGCGAGGGTGCTCAGGGAGATTCGCATGAGGCGATACAGCAAAGGCTGTGGGCGGCGGTCAACGCGAGCGACGACACCGAAAGCAAGAAATCGACGCGCGATCTCGTGCCCCCTGTGGTTTTCCCGCCTTTGCAGAAACCTGCTTCAGCGGCGCCGCTTCGCAAGAAATGCGCCGGTCGAGCGGACAACGTCGATGTCGAGATTTGTACGGAATAGGCGAGCGTTATGAAGGAGCCCGGCGCCGCACCTTCGCGGAGACCGCCCATGCGTCGCCTTGTTGCTGTGCTCGCCGTCGCCGGCGTGCTGCAAAGTGCTGGCGTGGCCACTCATGCCCAGAGCGAAACCGGGGAGCCCGGCATCTCGCAGATCCGCGACGCCGAAATCGAACAGGATCTCCGGCAATGGGAGATGCCGGTGTGGAAGGCGGCGGGCCTCGATCCGAACGCCATGCACATTATTCTGATCGGCGACGATGAGATCAATTCGTTCGTCGCCGGCGGACAAAACATATTCGTTTACACCGGCCTGCTCACCCGTTCGGACAGCGCTAATCAGGTGATCGGGGTAATGGCGCATGAGACGGGTCACATCTACAGCGGCGATCTCGCACGGATGCGCGAAGCCCTGCGCAAGGCTCAAATCGCCCAGATCGTCGGTATGATCGCCGGTGCGGCGGCCGGCGTCGCGTCGCGGGATACGAGTTCCGCGGTGGCCGGAATGGCGGCAGGGGAGAGCTTCGCAGAGCGAAACTTCCTTTCCTTCAGTCGAGGCCAGGAAGGCGGGGCGGACAACGCGGCCATAGAGTTCCTCGAGTCGACCGGCCAATCGCCTCGGGGGCTCTTGCAGTTCATGCAAAAACTTCAGCAGGAAGAGACGTCCATGGGCATCCACGAACTGCCCTATCTGCGCACCCATCCTCTAACGCAGGATCGCATCGACAATCTGGAGCATGCCGTCGCCACCTCGAAATACGCCGACGCGCCAGAGCCCGCCGCTTACGCGGTGGAACACGCGCGCATGGTGGCGAAGTTGGTTGGCTTCCTATGGCCGCCCGCGCGCGTGTTCGAAAAATACCCGGAGACCGACAACAGCGTCGCAGCCCGCTACGCCCGCGCCATCGCCTATCATCGCATGAACAATGAGGACAAAGCTCTGAAGCTCGTTGACGGCTTGATCGCCGAAGCGCCGAACGACCCATTCTTCCGCGAACTACGGGGACAATTTCTTTTCGAGGCGGGCCGGGTCGGCGAAGCCGTCACGCCCTATCAACAGGCCGATCGACTCCTGCCGGACAACCCGCTGATCGAGACCGAGATGGCGCAAACGATGGTCGAGACGGGCGACCGACGCTATCAGAAGGAAGCACTCGACGCGCTGAACCACGCTGTCGTCAAGGTGCCGGACGATCCGCTAACCTGGCGTCTGCTGGCGACGCTTTCAGGACAGGAGGGGAAGGAAAACCAGGCAATCCTTTACACCGCAGAAGAAGCTTATGCCGAGGGCCGGTACAAGGATGCGAGGGGCCAAGCACGGTATGTGGAAAAGCTGTTTCCTTTCGGCTCGCGTGATGCGCTCCGGGCCCAGGACCTCGAGAGCGCGGCTCACGATGCGCTTGACGAATCGAGGTAGCCGCGCACCAACAGCATGCGGCCGAGGCAGCCCCGGAGATGCGCGACCTTCACGGCCGCCGTTAGGCCGCTCTGCAGCGCCGGAATTGGTCACCGGTGCGGCATAGCCCTGGCGCTGCGCCGGATCGAGACACACTTCCAAAATGCGTCGAAGATGGGGGTCATCTGCCCGCAGCGCCGCACGCTTTCTGCGCCGCCCGCAACAGCACTCGGCGCTGGTGCCGGATCCCTCGCGCGGATAGTTGTTCGGGTATCGCACGCCTTCGGCAGCAGGCGCGGATCATATTACTCGACGGGACACGACCTGTCCCAAGCCGCAATTAAAGAACTCAGCGTAGCCCGCGCTTCTTCACGCCGCTACCGATACGTTATACTATTACGCGCCCATCGCCCGGAGGTGAGGCAATGGCCCATTCGCCCGCAGCGGTTATGCCGTTCCAGACCCAGAGCCATGACCATGAGAGGTGCGTCGAGGACGCGCTCGACCTCGCGGCGCAGCTTTGCGCCGAGCGCGGCGCCCGGCTCACCGAGCTGCGCCGCCAGGTGCTGCAGCTCGTCTGGCGCGGCCACGAGCCGGTCGGCGCTTATGCCGTGCTCGAGGCGCTGCGCCGCTTGCATGCAGGCGCCGCGCCGCCCACGGTCTACCGCGCGCTCGATTTTCTCATCGAGCACGGCCTCATCCACCGCATCGAATCGCTCAACGCCTATGTCGGCTGCCCGCGGCCGGAACGGCCGCATGTGAGCCAATTCCTCATCTGCGGCGGCTGCGGCGCCACCGCCGAGCTCGACGACCCCGCCATTGCCGCCGTGCTGCGCCGCGCCGCCAAACTCGGCTTTCTCGTCGAGCAGCAGACGATCGAGCTGCGCGGCCTCTGCCCGCGCTGCCGGCCGTCCGCCAGCGCCGACGGGGCGGCCTTGCGCGCGCGCAAGTGCCGGCCAAGCCATGGACTAAGCACATCCCACTAGCATTCACCCGTAACTGTCAATTCGCTTCCAACCGTGACCCCCTTTTCGCATCCAATACTATTGCGCGCGAATTTACAACCAGGCACAGGTTGACTTCGCACAATTCCAAGTCGTCTTCACCGACGAGCCCGCCGTGACGCGGATCGTCTGGTTGTTCTCGCTTGTGCTCGGCTACAGCCGCCTGATCTGGGCGCGCTTCGTTGCGCATCAGGACCTCCAGACGGTCCTGCGTTGCCACATGGCCGCCTTCGCGGCGCTCGGGGGCATCCCGCATGAGATTCTCTACGACCGGATGAAGACAGCGGTCACCGGCGAAGATGATCAGGGCCACATTGTCTACAACCGCGCTCTCATCGACTTTGCCGGCCACTATGGCTTCCACCCGAAGGCCTGTCGGCCCTACCGCGCCAAGACAAAGGGCAAAGTCGAGCGGCCGTTCCGATATATCCGTGAAGACTTCTTCCTCGCCCGCAGCTTCCGCAACCTTGATGATCTGAACGGCGAGCTCGCTTACTGGCTCGCCACTGTCGCGAACCCGCGCCTGCACGCCACGACGCAGCGCATCGTCAACGAGGCCTTTGCCGAGGAGAAGCCGTCGCTGCAGCCGTTGCCGCTGACGCCGTTCCGCGCCGTGCTCAAGCTCGAGCGGCGCGTCTCGCACGAGGGCATGGTGAGCGTCGGCGGCAATCTCTACAGCGTGCCGGATGCCACGCGCAAACGCCTCGTCGAGGTCCACACACTTGCCGATGAGATCCATATCTTCGAGGCCGGTCGTTTGATCGCCGTCCATTCGGTCCTCGAAGGGCGCCATCAGCGATCCGTCGCGCCTGGCCATCGCAAGGTGACCGTGCCGGCGCGCGGAATTGCCGGCTCCGAACCGGTACTCCTCGGCCGCGCCGGCGATGTTGTGGCGCGGCGTTCGCTCGACTTCTACGAAGCCGTTGCACGACGGCTGGCAAGCGATGGAGGCCGTCCATGAGCGCCGCCGCCGAGAGCTTCTCCACCCTCGACCGGATCCGTCGCAGCTTGGTCGGCCTCAAGATGCCGCGCGCGCTCGAGCTCCTCGACCATACCCTTCGTCAGCTCGAGCGCGGCGAGGTGAGCGCTCTCGAGGTGATCGACACCTTGCTGGCCGAGGAATTCCTGCTGCGCGAGAACCGCCGCGTGAAAACCGCCCTCGTCATGGCGCGACTGTCGACGATCAAGACGCTGGCCGGCTTCGACTTCTCCTTCCAGCCCTCGCTCGACCGTGGCCGCATCCTGGCGCTCGCCGAGCTCCAGTTCATTGACCGCAAAGAGGTGGTCCACTTCCTCGGGCCGCCGGGCACCGGCACATCGCACCTCGCCGTGGCACTCGGTGTCGAGGCCGTCAAGGCCGGCCGCAGCGTCTACTTCGCCACCCTTGCCGAGATCGTCGGCGCACTCGCCAGGGCCGAACGGGAGGGTCGGCTGCGCGAGCGCATCCGGTGGTTCTGCCGCGCTTCGCTCCTCATCGTCGATGAGATCGGTTATCTCCCCGTCGTTGCCGGCGGAGGCAATCTCTTCTTCCAGCTCGTCAACGCCCGCTACGAGCGCGGCGCTATGATCCTCACCTCAAACCGTGGCTTTGCCGAGTGGGGCGAGGTCTTCGGCGATCCCGTCGTCGCCACCGCGCTGCTCGATCGCTTGCTGCACCACGCCGTCGTCATCCAGATCGAAGGCTCGAGCTATCGCCTGCGCCAGCATGCCGACCTCATCCCCGAGCACCTACGATCCAAAGCCATCGTCAATCCGCCATCCCCGCCGGAACCGCCACGCCGTCGCGGACGCCCGTTGAAAACCCGGCCCCTCGATCAGCCGGCCGGCTGATCGAGGGGCATCTCGACCTGGGGAATTTTACTTCGGCATAGGTGAGGAAAGTTCGATCGGCATTGACACTTGGGCCGTGTCATCCGCGACATCGCCCGCCGGATCGACGGCAACGCCGAGCTGCAAGCGCGTTTCGGCCCTTTGCTCGATCTCGCCGCCAAGGTCCGCTTCCAGGATCAGCGCCGACGCGGCCCCAAGGTCTATTCGCTGCACGCGCCCGAGGTCGAATGCATCGGCAAGGGCAAGGCGCAGGCGCCTTATGAATTCGGCTGCAAGGTGTCGATCGCGACGCCAGCGACCGCGCCCAAGGGCGGCCAGTTCGTGCTGCACGCCCGGGCGCTGCACGGAAACCCTTATGACGGCCACACGCTCGGGCCGGTGATCACCGAGCTTGAGGCGCTGACCGGCGTCGAGACCCGCCGCATCCATGTCGACAAGGGTTATCGCGGCCACAGCCACCCGCACAAGTTCCGTGTCTGGATCAGCGGCCAGGTGCGCCGCGTCACGGCCGCCATCCGCCGCGAGATGCGTCGCAGGGCCGCGGTCGAGCCCGTCATCGGCCATCTCAAGGCCGAGCACCGCATGGACCGCAATTACCTCAAGGGACGCGACGGCGACCGCATCAACGCCGTCCTCGCCGCCGCGGGCTACAACTTCGGCCTGTTGCTGCGCTGGCTTGCGGAGCTTTTGCGTGGCCTCGTCGCGATGCTCTCTGACATCCCCCGCACCGCCTAAACCACGCTCAAGCCGCGTTCTTCACGGACGACTACTTACGGGGGCGGCACATCGCGGTCGCCCGTCGGCTCGGCCGGGGACAGGCCACCGCAGGGAGCGATCGGGTCGCAGATATCCGCAGTTATCTATGCGCTGGAATTGCCTTCCGTTTGACGAAGGCCCAATGGCTCCCGAAGGGGTCGATCACAATCCTGACATCGGGTAATTCGCGAGTAGGGCCGAGTCTGCTCCCGGCTTCGAGAGCGCGGCGCGTGGCAAGCTCAGGATCATCGACGTAGAGCACTACCGCGAGGAAGTCGGAACCCAGCTCCGCTGCGAGACGGCCGAGTTGTGGCCGTTCCAGTTGCCCCTGGCTTTCCGATGCAATCGTGAATTCGACCTTGCCGACGGCGAAGCCGACGCGCTGCGGCGCGCCGGTATTTGTGGCCTGGCGAAATACTTCGCGCGCCCCAAGCCCGGCGCGGTAGAAAGAGGTCGCCTGCTGGACGTCCGGCACCGCGATCTCGAATCGCCGCTCATTGCCTGCCAGTTCCCAATCGATCAGCACATCTAGGCTCCTTGCTTTGTGACTTGAGGGCCCGCAGCTGGCTGCTTCTCTACGGTATTTCCATATGAGCCAAGCGTGCTTCGGTGGTCCCCCCTCGGCCAATTTGCGCTCTGGCATGCCGCAGAAACGTTACGTTATAACATAACAGGCCGGAGCATGTAAGCGGCAGAGGGACGTGATGCGCGAGGCTGCTCAAATACCAGTGACTGTCCTGACGGGCTATCTCGGCGCGGGCAAGACGACGTTGCTCAACCGGGTGCTCAGCGAGACCCACGGCAAGCGATACGCGGTCATCGTCAACGAGTTCGGGGAGATCGGCATCGACAACGAGCTCGTCGTCAATGCCGACGAAGAGGTCTTCGAGATGAACAACGGTTGCATCTGCTGCACCGTGCGCGGCGACCTTATCCGCATCATCGGCAATCTGCTCAAGCGCAAGGGGAAGTTCGACGGCATCCTGATCGAGACCACGGGCCTTGCCGATCCGGCTCCCGTGGCCCAGACCTCCTTCGTCGACGAGGACGTGCGAGAAAGAGCCTAGCTCGACAGCATCGTCACCGTGGCGGACACCAAGCACCTTGCCGCGCGGCTCGACGACAGCCACGAGGCGGCCGAGCAGATCGCCTTCGCGGACACGATCCTGCTCAACAAGGTCGACCTCGTGGACGCCTCCGAACTCGCTCGGGTGGAGGCGCGCATTCGTGCGATCAACCCGACCGCGATCATCCACCACACCGAGCGCTGCGCGCTTCCGATCCTCGATATCCTCGACAAGCGCGCCTTCGATCTCGACCGCATTCTCGCCGTCGAGCCGGCGTTCCTCTCGGAAGACGACCATCAGCATGACGAGGCGGTGACGAGCGTCGCGCTGAGGGAGGCCCGCCCTCTCGACCCCGTCAAGTTCGACCAGCGGATCATGGGTCTGCTGCGGACGCGGGGGCAGGACATACTGCGCTCGAAGGGCAACTACGATGACCGCATGACGACAACTACGCCGCGTTCCGTTTGATGAACTCGACCGTCCCCATCACTGTCACAATGGCTCGGACTCGATTCGGCCGATGTCAGTTACGGCACCGTCGCGTTGTTCACTCGACCCGAGATGCGCTAGTCTGAACCACTGGCCTCTGCTATTTGCGGGCTCTCGACCCGGACCGCGACGCGCAACTGCCCTGCGTTCTTAAAGGTCAGGCTCAGCGGGAAGGTCTCCCCTGCCTTCAGCGGCTGCTTGAGCCCTTCGAGCATCACGTGCGCCCCGCCGGGCTGAAGGACCGTGGACGCTGCACCGGGACTGACCTCGATCGCATGGACGGGATGCATGCCATAGATGCCGTTCTCCACATTGAAGACATGCAGTTCCACCTTCTGCGCGACGGGAGTACTTGCCGAAATCAGCTCGTCGGGTTTGGTTCCCTGGTCAGTCAAGCGCATGTAAGCGGCGCTATTGGTGAGCTTGGGCCCAGTCATCGGCGGCGCCCATGGATGAGCGACCACGATGTCTCCGACCTTGTCGGTTTGGGCAGAAGCGGCACCGACGACTAAAACGACCAATGCCGTCGCAATCGCGATCCGTTTCATATTGCGCGCTCCTGTGAATGAGCCGCTCGAAACGCTGTTTCGATTTGCCAGCGGCGAGCGGCAAGCAAAACAACGCGCGGGGCGCGAACCGGTTCCCGGTCTAGCGGCGCGGAACTCGGTTGCCGGTATCTACGTGGGCTCAGGATCACTTCACGTCATTTCAAGCGTGAATCAGCCACTTCCGGCGTACCCTGGCTCCGGACGTATCGCTGAGGTTCGCCACCGAAATCCAAAAATGGAGAGCGGCGGACCGATCTCCCAGTTACGGCCGACTGGCTTTCTACCAACGCGTGGGTGCGTGCACGCGCGCGAAGCCGGCGACGCGGAGCAGCTCTGTCGGTATCTTGTGCGCCATCGAAACGATGGCCGGCAGATAGACGCGCGCCCGATGCACGTCGCACCAGGCCTCGCCCTGGCGCGCAACCGGTGCA
>Ga0335078_10008814_pt1 | contig 14989 bp, 16 predicted proteins | sample Lox_Sample_32_FD_206711 | JGI IMG/M metagenome (GOLD analysis project Ga0335078, IMG submission 206711) | Soil microbial communities from Loxahatchee National Wildlife Refuge, Florida, United States - Lox_Sample_3.2 | ecosystem: Environmental > Terrestrial > Soil > Wetlands | place: USA...
GAGGGATGAATCATCGCGCTGGGATGAATGCCATGCTCCCGTTTCGTTTGAGACGACAATAGCTGAGCCGCCCGGGCGAAAGCTAATCTCGGTTGTGCGCAGATGAGCAGAGCCTTCGAGCCGCCCTTACCGGTTGCGAAGTCTCCTGCAATCACAGCCGAAGCCTCGCTCCCCAGCGCCGCATCCAGATTTCGTTCATCCTCGACGAACACTAAATCGCCTTTCCGCGCCGAACCGATGCTGGCTATGCCGTTCACCCGCTCGCTGTTGTCGCCCAGCACGCGGGCCTGCACGAAATCAGCGATCTCCTGTACCGAACGCGGCATTGCTCAGTTTTATACGTTTGTCTCGGGAAAGAAAAGCTGCGGACTAGAATGAGGCATGCAGAAAAAGGTCTTCTGGACCTGCTTTGTCTTGCTTGGCCTGCTCGCGGACTTCACCCTCCCGCTCTGGTGGGGACTCGTGGCCACCATCCCGATCGTCTTCATTAGTTGGTGGGTGGCGTATCGCAGCGACTGGTTTGAATAATTCAGGGAGTCCGGGATTCAGTAGATTGGCGGTTGGCCTTCAGGCCTTGTTTTCCATCTCCGGTGTACCCACAACCACTGATCCGGGTAGCGTCGCGCGTAATCCTCGATAACTTTCGTAAATAACGCAGTGTTGGCGATTGCATCGGCGTCATCGTCGCCAGTCCGAATCAGCTTCAGCGCCGGATCAAACCGGAGACGATACTTTCGCAACGCCGGATCCCAGATCGTGAATCCTGGAACCACCGCCGCATCGGTGCGCAGGGCAATTCTCGCCAGACCGCTTGCCGTACACGCCGGAATTCCAAAAAAGTTTACGAACACTCCTTGCGGCGGAGTCATATTCGTGTCCATCAGAATCCCGACCGTTTCGCCCGCCCTCATCGCCGACAGCAATCCGCGCACGAAATCATCTTTATCGACCATCGTGTTGCCATGCATCGTGCGGTATTGGCGGACCAGGCGATCCAAGTAACCGTTGTCGAGCGACCGCATCACCACATGCAACGGGTGTCCATACAAGGAATGCGCGAAGGCCGAAAGCTCCCAACCGCCCATGTGCCCAGTCAGAAACAGCACGCCTTTGCCTCGCGTCAGGGCGCGCTCGAAGTTTTCGAAGCCGTCGTAGACGACGACTTTGCTGACATTCTCTCTTGTGTACTCCGGAAAGAGGCACACCTCGGCAGCCTGCCGCCCAAACGATGTAAAAACGCCTCGCAAAATGCGCGCTCGCTCGCGGCGGGTTTTCTCCGGAAACGCCAGCTTCAGGTTCAACATCCCTACCCGGCGCAACCGCCCGTGCACGACATAAACGATCCATCCCAGCGTGATGCCTGCGGCGCGGGCCAGTGGACGCGGCATTGCTCCGATGAACTTGATCAGAGTCCAAGCGAGTGCGTACTCGAGTCGCTGACGCATGTGGCAGAAAGGCGACGGTACAGCGCAGGGAAGGCGATGTCAAACCACTACGGGCGGCAATCCGCGTGGAATGAGGTTTAGATCAGCTAGCTGCTTTCGTCGTGGCTCTTCTTCGCGCGGCTTCGAATTCGTTTAATTTCCGCTAATCGTTCCTGAATCCGTTTCTCCACGCCCTCATTCGTCGGATGGTAATAGACGCGGTCACGAAGATTGTCTGGCATGCACTGCATGTCCGCGACTTTCTCGTCTAGGTCGTGAGCGTATTGATAACCCTGTCCGTAGCCGAGGCCCTTCATCAGCCCAGTCGGCGCATTCCGCAAATGCAGTGGCACGGGGTCGGCCGCCGTGCGCTCGACGTCCTGCTGGACATCCGAGTACGCAGTGTAAAGTGCATTCGATTTGGGCGCGACGGCGAGATAAACCACTGCCTGCGCGAGCGCAAGATTGCCTTCCGGCATTCCAAGGAAATCGACAGCATCGCGTGCCGCCAGGCACAGCCCCAGAGCATTGGGTTCGGCTAAGCCGATATCTTCGACTGCCATTCGAACCACGCGCCTGGCAATGTAAAGCGGATCTTCGCCCGCCTCCAGCATTCTTCCGAGCCAATACAACGATGCATCCGGATCGCTGTTCCGAACAGATTTGTGCAGCGCCGAGATCAGGTTGTAGTGCTCTTCGCCCGTTTTGTCGTACAGCAAGGTGCGTTTCTGCAGCGCGTCTTGCACGATCTCGTCCGTAATCTCGGACTGGCTTTGGCCCTGCGCGATGGTCGACGCAACCTCCAACACGTTGTAAGAGCTTCGGGCATCCCCGCTCGAATAGGCTGCAATTTTGGCTAAGGCTTCATCTGAGGCGCTCAGCTTCAGATTGCCGAGGCCTCGTTCTTCATCGGCAAGCGCCCGTTTCAGAAGGAGGACGATCTGCTCTTCGTTCAGAGGTTTCAGAACGTAAACACGACTGCGCGACAGCAACGCCGAGATAATCTCGAACGAAGGATTCTCGGTAGTGGCGCCGATCAGGCGGATATTTCCCTTCTCGACATGCGGCAGAAACGCATCCTGCTGCGCTTTATTGAAGCGATGAATTTCATCGATGAAGACGATAGTTCGAGTCCCGTACTGCTTGGCTCGCTCCGCATCCGCCATGACCTGCTTGATTTCCTTGATGCCGGAAAGCACGGCGGAAAACTCGATGAAGTCCGCCTTCGTCATTCGCGCGATGATCTTGGCGAGAGTCGTCTTTCCGGTTCCCGGCGGTCCCCAGAAAATGAGCGAGCCAGTGTCGTCCCGCTCGATCAGCGTCCGTAGCGACTTGCCTTCCCCAATCAGGTGTTCCTGGCCGACAAACTCATCCAGGCTCCGCGGACGCATGCGATCCGCCAGCGGCCGTGTTCGGTCGCTCGCGTTATCCGATTGCGGAACTGTTTGGAATAAGCCCATACGAATTTATTTCACCACGAAGGCTCGGGGCCACGGAGTGAAGAGTTTTAATAGGAATGCCGTTTCTCGTCTTTTCAGAAATCTTTCCTTGTAGAAACTGCTTTTCTCCGTGCCTCCTTGGTTAAGCCTTCTTCTGCCGCCAAAATTCATAGAGCACGATGCTAGCCGCCACACCGGCGTTGAGCGACTCGACTTTCTCTGAATGTGGGATCGCGACCACTTCATCCAGCTTGGAAATCAGCTCGTGCCGAAGTCCCGCGCCTTCCGCACCAATAAAGATGGCCGTCGGCCCGGTCATCGCTGCCTGGTTCAGCGGCGTTCCGCGATGGGACGATGTCGCGACCAGCCGGAGTCCATGTTCTCGGAACTCACCCACAAGATCTCCTGCTTTTGCCTTCACCACGGGGAGTCGAAACACCGATCCCGCCGAAGCCCGAACTGCTTTCGAGTTGTAGGCGCTCACGGTGCCCTCCGCGAGTACGACGCCGGCCGAGCCAAACGCCTCCGCCGAACGAATGATGGTTCCCAGGTTGCCCGGATCTTGCAATCCAGAGATCACAAGCACAGGACCTACCTCAGCTCGGGCCAGTATGTCCCTCAAAGGAAAATTCCTGATCCGGACGAGGGCGGCGATCCCTTGTGGAGTTTCCGTCTGTACCGCGCTGGAAAATAGCTTGTCGGGAATGATGATCGCTTCAGCATGAGCGCCGATTTGCGGCAACAGCCGCTCAGCCTTTGCCTCCGCTGAAGCGCTGAAGAACACCACATGAAACCTCAGGCCGCTCCGGATGGCTTCTTCGAGCACCCGCAGTCCCTCGATTGCGATCAGGCCGTCGTCGGTGGGTTCCGACGCGGCGAATGCCTTCCGAAGTTCTTTGACGAGCCGGTTGCTCTTGCCTTCGATCGGCCGCAAGCGGTTCGAAGCTCGCGTTTCATAGCTGGAATCCAGTTTCGGCACGAACTTTTCCTGTCCTGCATAATACGCTCTCGGCTTGCGGGCCTCAGGCGTGGTATGTTAGGTTTCGCTTCCAGATAATCCTAGTGAAGGGCTCGTGTGCGCGCGGAAATCGTAAAAATTAGTTCTGATAAACCGGAACCCTCTCTGGTGCGGTATGCAGCCGACCAGATTCGAGCGGGTGAAGTCCTGGGAATGCCAACCGATACTTTCTATGGATTGGCCGCTGATCCATTCAATCTACGAGCGGTCGATCGCGTGTACGACATCAAATCCCGATCGCGGCATAAACCTCTCTCGCTGCTGATCGAAAGCGTCGATCAGGCGGAAGAGCTCTGCAAACCACTGCCCGAGGAATTTTATCGTCTCGCTCGACGCTATTGGCCCGGCCCACTCACGATCATCGTCAAAGCCGCATCCCGCCTCCCACTGAAGGTTACGGCCAACACCGGAAATGTTGCATTGCGTGTGCCCAATGCCGCCATCCCGCTGGCGGTGGTAACGGCAGCACAGATTCCCATTACTGCTACCTCGGCCAATCTCAGCGGAGAGTCGGAATGCACGACTGCCGAAGCCGTTCGCGACCAGCTCGAGGGTCGCATTTCCATCATCGTGGACGGCGGAACCTCGCCCCGCGAAATCGCTTCGACCATCATCGATCTCACCGACGAGGAAACGCGCTGGCAAATTCAACGCGAAGGCGCGATCGCTGCTCAGGAGATCTCTGAATTCTTCGCACAGGGATGAGCGAAGCTACACCGAAGTCGTCCTTCCGCAGACATTGGATCGTTTGGTCAGTCGTGCTGGTCGTCGCAGTCGTTGCCATTTGCCTGGCCACGCTTTGCATTGCAATTGTCCAAACCGCTGACGAGAACGATCTTCATTCCGCTGACGCGATCGTAGTCTTCGGAGCAGCGGAATACTCGGGCCGGCCATCGCCGGTTCTTCGCGCCCGCCTCGATCATGCATTTGATCTCTTCGCCCATGGCTTAGCGCCGGTGATTATCACGACTGGTGGCGCCGCCGCCGATCCGACCTTCAGCGAAGGCGGCGTTGGCCACGACTACCTCATGCATCGCGGCATTCCCGATTCCCGGCTCATCGCCGAGACCCAGGCTTCCGATACGGCGCAGTCCGCCCAGCGAGTTGCCGTCATCATGCGGACGAATCATATGCACAGTTGCATCGCCGTCAGTGATGCCTACCATGTCTTTCGGATTCGACAACTGCTCGAGCACGAGGGAGTGACGGTCTACGTCGCGCCCCGGCCCGATTCCCGGCCTCATTCTTTGCCGGCCCAGCTCGAAGCTCTGCTGCGGGAGGCGGTCAGTTATGGATTGTGGCGGCTGCACCTGACGCGCTGAACTTACCAGCCCATTCGCTTTCTTAGTTCAGTGATGTGCGCGACGTGATGTTTCCCATGCCATGCATAAAGCGCCAAATTCTTTTCCAGGGGCACAATCCCCAACTCGGGATGGCGAAAGGTTCGCTTCCAATCCTCCGGCGTGAGCCCACGCAGTAGGATCACGAACCGCTTGTGCAGTGAATCCAGCAATGCCAAGGAAAGCTCAAGCGGAGTCGACTCCACGTCCTTCAGCTTGGCCCATCGATCTTCCATGTAAGGCTTGATTGTCGGTTCATCCTCGGTGAGAGCCAGCTTGAACCGCACAAACGCATTCATGTGGCTTTCGGGGACATGGTGCACAACCTGCCTTACCGTCCAGCCGCCGTCGCGATAAGGAGTCTCGATCTGTTTTTCGTTCAGCCCTTGCACCGCCGAACGCAAGGCTGCGGGCGCCTGCTCAATTTCGCCAATGAAATTCTGACGCTGGGATTCGTCGGTTGGACCGGTAAACGAAAATTTTCCGATGGGATAACGGGGATCGCTCATGGTTCCTCGTGGGTGAGTTGATGTGTACGGAGTGTCAGATGAAGATCAACTCTGGAAAGCCGCAGAATTCTTCAGGCCAACACCAGCGCCACTCCGGCCGCAATTAATGTGCTGATGAAGTTCACGCCGTCGTTCCCAAGCATGCCGCGCCGTTCCAGGGTTGCGCCCAAATAGCTGTCGGCGATCATTCCCGCGACCCCGCCAAATAAACTGACGTAAGCACCGCGCAGCGAGACTAATCCGGCCAGGAACGCGATTGCGCTGACGATTGCCGCGGCCACCACGCCGCTCAGCGTTCCAAGCGGGCTCACTCCGCCGTTCGTCCCTGCCGGAACCGCCCGCCAATTCGTTACCAGTCGAACCGTTTCCACGCTCACCTGACCCATTTCGCTCGAGACTGTGTCGGCCGCTGCCTCCGCCAAGGCTGCAATCCCTGCGATCAGAAAAATGTTTTCTCGAAGGAAGGCGGAAATCGCAACACAGCCAGCCGCGGCCGCGAGGTTGGCCAGAACTTGCGAGGCAGTCCGGCCAGCGCGGTTCTCTGCCGTCCCCAGCTTCTGTTTCCTCTTGTAACCAAATCGAGTGGCAAGCCATGTCACCAGGAAAACCGAAACCAAGACCAGAAAAGCCCCGGGGCCAGCCGATACATACAAAACAAAACAGACAAAGGCCCCCGCGATCGCTCCTGAGGAACTGACACCACGCAGCCAGCGAGCCACCACGCTGAACACAATCGTGACTGCCAGCGCCCATACAAATTGCTGGGTGCCGAATCCCAGAACCGTAAAGATCCAGTTAGCGGTCATTTCGAACTCTCTACTTAGATCTGCTAAATCAGTCCCAGATATAGGGTCTTCTTACTCATAGCCGCATTTAGTTGTGATTCTTCTCTGGGTTACCGTCGCAACCTTTGTGCATCAAAAACAAGGTTGTAGTTTAAACTCACGTTCGCGGCGCGGCTCTGGCGCCTCTGAAACAGGAGAACTATGGCGGCCTCCGTTTGGTCTGGATATCTTACATTCGGCTTGATTTCCATGCCGGTTCGACTCTTTTCTGGCGCGCGTAGCTCGGGCGTTTCCTTCAACATGCTGCATCGCGACGACCTCTCCCGTCTCAAGCAACAGTACGTTTGCCAGGCGGACGACAAGGTTGTCGATCGCAGTGAGATCGTCAAAGGCTACGAGTTCCGCAAGGGTGAATACGTTGTTATTGAACCCGAAGAGATCAAGAAGATCGAGCCCAAGACCGCCAAAACGATGGAGATCCTCGAATTCGTGAAAGCCAGTGACGTCGATCCTGTCTATTTCGAGTCCTCGTATTACATGTTGCCAGAAGAAGCCGGACGCCGTCCTTACGCCCTCCTGACCAAAGCTCTGGAGGAGAGCGATTACGTCGCGATTGCCAAGTTGACCATGCACAACCGGGAATATACGGTCTTTTTGCGCCCTCACGAGGGCGGCATGATGCTCCACACCATGTATTACTCCGAGGAAGTCCGCACCGTGGAAGGGTTCGGCGCGCCCGATGTCGAAATCAAAGAATCCGAACTCAAAGTCGCTCACCAGCTCATTGAAGCCCTCGCAACCGATTGGGACCCGGAAAAATTTCACGATTCATTCCAGGACAACCTTAAGAACCTGATCCAGACTAAGCTCGAGGGTGGCAAGATTGCCGAAGTCGAAAAACCCAAGAAACTGGCGCCAGTAGTTGACCTGATGTCCGCGCTCAAAGAAAGCCTCGCCCAAATGGAAGGCAAGAAAAAGCCCGTGGCAGCCGAGGCCTCCACCAAGAAGCGTTCGCGCGGAAGAGCCTAGGGTGCCCGCCGGAATCAGAGGTCAGTCTGACTCCCGGCCGCCGACATCGAGTCCTGACCCCCGACCCCTAATTACTGCCCCTGCATCTCTAGCGCATCTCGCATCCAACCTTTAGAATAGAAAACTTCTCAGGTCTATGCAGATTTCCATTCCCGGTATCCGTGTGCCGCAGACATTCGTGCGCTTAAGCCGCACTGCAAGTATTTGCCTTATTCTCTTGATTTGCACTTCGTGCGGCGATTATTACCGTCCTGTCGCCCTGCCCTTAGTGCCATCCCAGCCCAACCCAGCCGCAACCAACATCGCAGTGGTGATCACGGGGAACGGCAGCGACAATCCTGGCGCGAGCAGCACGATTGATGTATCGGGCGACACGGTCGATTCCCAGGCTACCGTTGGACTTCAGCCGGTTGCAGCCGCCCTCGCGATTAACGGCACCAGCGTGTTCGTGGCGAATAGTGGTGAAGATTCGGTTTCTCAATTTGCTCCAAATGTGCCAACCCCCGTCACTACCATCAGCTTGCCTGCTGGATCCGCACCCGATTTCGTCGCTTCGGCGGAAAGCTTCCACGTTTACATCGCCAACCATGGCTCAGGTACTGGCAATGGCTCAGTCTCGGTGATCGCCACTTCCAATAACGTGGTCATCAACACCGTGGCCACTGGCGGATCGCCAGTCATGATCGCCGAAACGCCGAATGCCCAAAAAGTTTACGTGGTGAATGGGGCCGGAAGCGGCGCCTCTCCATCCATTCTGAGTATCAACACCGTCGATTTCACGACGAATCCTCCCATTCTTCCCTCGGGCGGCGCATGGAATACGCCGATTTGGGCCGTCGTGCGCTCGGATAGCCAAAGAGCTTACGTTCTCGACAAGGGTGCCGGCACGGTCACCGCGATCGATACATCCTTCGATACCGTGGTCGGAAGCACGAACTCTGTCGGGGTCGGAGCCGACTTCATGTCTTACGATCCGAACCTGAACCGGATCTATGTGACCAATCCGGCGACGAATTCTTTCATCGCTCTAAATGCAGGTCTCGATACTCTGCCCGTGATCGGAAAATCTATTACGATCTCCAGCCCGATCTCGGTCACAGCATTGGTCGATGGAAGTCGCGTCTACGTGGCGAGTGCCGCACTCAGTGGAACGGCTCCCAGCCAAACTGTTGCGTCCAGCGTGACCGTCATTAACGCCGGCAGTTTGACCGTAAAAAACACAATTTCGCTGGCTTCTGTTCCAGCCGCGACGGGATGTCCTTCACAAAATTGGTCGGAGCTCTCGATGGCTGCTTCGCCGGACAACTCTCGTGTGTTTGTGGGGAATTGTGATGCGGGGAATACCGCGATTATTCAGACTTCCAACGATGCCTTGGTGGTTACGATTCCAGCGCCGCCCGGCGCTTTCAGTCCACCGGCCACCAAGCCAACGGTACAAAGGCCAGTTTTTGTCCTGACTGGAGTTTAGAGCGCGTCGATCGCGCCGTGCTGCGGACCAGCAACATCAGTTCTGTCCGGCGGCTGCTTGCACCGCCTGACGCGGCCGGTTGTACCGCATAGCGATATTCATGAAAACATTTCCGCTGGCGGTCTCGAAACACATGACGAGCGCTTCCGTGTCCTCGGTGCCTTTTGGCCCATGTTCGGAAGTGTGAAGGACGGGAGGATGGACCCGGAAATGGAATCCCTGATCGTTTAACGACGTGACGGCATTCCCGATCACCTGGTTCGCAAGCTCAAAAACCGTTTCGCGGATTAGCGCGTCCGATTCCGGAAGTTCGGCGCCAGCCATTCGGCTCGCAACCCGAACTGCGGTGTCCGGATCGAGATCGAAAATGATGCGCCCTTCGATGTCGCCCGTTACCCAAACCAGCGCCGCTACGCCTTTGCGGCGGTAGGCTTCTTCTTCCATGGTCAGGTTTCCGACCGACATGCGACACTGCAACCCCTGCGCCAACACGGCGTCCGCGGCATTAATGAAAGGCTGGATCAACTCCATTTTCATCTTCGAACTCCCTCGGTTCTTAAGCTCCGGCTCCCGCGGCATTGGCCACGGTTCCATCCTCGCCCATGACGTACTTGATCACTTCATACAGCACTTCCGGTTTGACCGGCTTCTGCACGAAATGACGCGCACCCCGTTGCAACGCGGCAACGATGTTCTCCTGATAGCCAACCGAAGAGACCATCACGACACGCGCTTCCGGATGCTTCTGAACGATCTTCTCCGCCGCTTCGATGCCTTCCATTTGGGGCATCGTGATATCCATCAGGACGATATCCGGCTTAGTGCGATCGTATTCGCTGATGGCGCTCACGCCGTCTCCTGCTTCTCCGGCCAACTGCCCGCCGAAGCTTTCGATCATGCGCGCCAGGTTTTTACGGGCAAAGACGGAGTCGTCCACTACTAGGTAGCGAACCGGTTGACCATCTTTGCTGCGCTTTACTGCGGCAAACTGCTCCATAACCATCCTCCCTGCTCGAACATCCGGCACGCTGTTCTTCCTTGCCGGACTTTACTTCTTCCCAACACCGGCGGCTTTGCCGCCTTCTGCTTCCATTCCATTCTTTCCCTGCGTACACTGTGCCATCAGCGTATTGGCGATTGCGTCCAAGCCAACCACCCGCACGGCACAACCCCGTTCAATCGCGGCTTTCGGCATACCGAATACCACGCAAGAGTCTTCACTCTGCGCAATCGTCATTCCGCCCGCCGCCTTCACCAGTTCCATTCCCTTTGCGCCATCTTCGCCCATTCCGGTCATGAGCACAGCCACGGTGCGATTCCCAAACTCCTCGGCCGCACTCTTGAAAAGAACATCGACCGATGGACGGTGACCATTTACCCGCGCCTCTTCCGTGAGAACCGCAACATCTCCCAGCGGCAACTTCTTCACTTTCATGTGACGGCTGCCCGGACAAACCAGCGCCCGGCCGGGAATCAGCAGATCCCCCGATTGAGCTTCTTTCACGCGGATCGCACAGATTTCGTCCAGACGTCGCGAGAACATCTCGGTGAATCCTTCCGGCATGTGCTGGACAATCAAAATCGTTCCTGGAAAATCCTTTGGCAACTGCGGCAAAACGTACTGCAGCGCCTGCGGCCCGCCAGTCGAAATACCGATCACCACCATCCGCGTCGGACGAGACTTGCTGTCTTGCGTAGCCTTTTCGACCGGAGCGGAAGCAGACTTTAGCGGAGCAACCCTAATTCCCCGGCTCTGCGCTGCTGCCTTGATCTTGGTAATTAATTCCTGGGCAATCTCCGGCATCCGTGCCGAAACATCGCTGGGCTTCGCCACGAAATCAAACGCCCCCATCGACAGAGCCTTCAGCGTGACCGACGCACCCTGAGTGCTGTGCGAACTCACCACGATGACGGGCAACCGTTGCGTCCGCATGATTTCTTTCAGCATGTCGAGGCCGCCCATGCCGGGCATCTCAAGATCGAGAGTCACTACTTGCGGGCGCAACTCCTCGATTTTTCTTAGCCCGAAGTTTCCATCCATCGCGGTCCCGACCACTTGGATCGAATTGTCCGAAGCCAGAATCTGCGGGATCAGCTTCCGCATCAGCGCGGAATCATCCACCACGAGCACGCGCACAGGAGCCGTCATTGCCGGACCTCCTTGGCTGCTTGCGAACTGCGGGCGGATTCGGCCCGCGACAACAATCCGCCGACGGCAACGCCGGCATCGCGGCTGAAACGCATCTTCGAAAATCTCTCGACCATTGCCACCAGATTCAGGATCAGCACCACTCGTCCATCGCCAAGAATCGACGCGCCGCTCACCAGGTCCGTTTCAACGGTCTGATCGTCCAGGGCCTTGATCACGAGTTCTTCTTCACCTTCCAGGCCGTTGACCAGCAATCCGAAGCCGCGCTCCCCGATATGGATCACCAGGATGAAGATCTTTCCCCGCCGCTCTTCGATTGCCTCGGCAGGCTTGTTTCCCAACCGGATGAGCGGCAGTACCTGGTTTCGCAACTGCATCACTTCGCGCCCATCGATTTCGTGGATTTCGGACTCATCGGCCCGAGCAATTTCTCCCACCGAGTTCAGCGGGATCGCATATAGCCGCTGATCCACACGGAAGAGCAGAGCTTTGATGATCGCCAGGGTTAGAGGCAACCGCAGCCGGAACGTCGTTCCTTTTCCAGGCTGCGATTCGGCTTGCACCGTTCCCTTAAGCCGCTGCATCACGGTTTGCACCACGTCGAGTCCAACGCCGCGTCCCGAAATCTCGGTGATTTGCTCAGCCGTGCTGAAGCCGGGTTGGAAGATGAAGCTGAAAATCTCCGAATCCGTCAGCCTCGACGCATCTTCCGGCCGGACCAGTCCTCGTTCCACCGCACGTTTTTTGATCTTCGCCGCGTCGATTCCGCCGCCATCATCCCGTACTTCGACAATCACCTGGTTTCCGTGGTGATACGCATCGAGTCGTACTGTGCCTTGCGCAGGTTTGCCGCTCTTGACGCGCTCTTCAGCGCTTTCAATTCCATGGCTCACCGCATTCCGGACAAGGTGTGTCATCGGTTCCGCGATGGCGTCCAGCAGACTTTTATCCAGATCGGTGTCCTCTCCGCTCAACACGAGTTGCACATCTTTCCCGCAATGTTTCGCTGCATCCCGCACCATTCGCGGAAAACGGCGGAACAGCTGTTCTACCGGAACCATGCGAACTTTCATGACCGAGCGTTGCAAGTCGCCCAGCACCCGCGATTGAAACGCCATCGCATCAGAAAAACGGCCGCGCAATGGATCTTTGGGATAACGCCGCACAAATTCGTTGATGGCCTGCTGCAGCATCGACTTGCCGATGATTAACTCGCCGACCAGGTTGAGCACGGTGTCGATGCGCTCGGCGTCAACTCGGAGAATATTTTCCACCGTGGTTGGAGCCGCCTTCGCGAGTCCTGCTGGTTCTTCAACTGTGGCTGCCGCGGGCGTTGAAATCTGTGAAGGTGGTGCCATGCTTTCGAGCGATTCCGCAGGTGCTTCCGCTGCGGGAGCCGATACGGCCATTTCTACCCGCTCCACCTTCACTTGCGAAATCACAGTTGGAATCTTGCACTTTGTAGCCAGCTTTTCAGCCGAAGCCGAACTCGCCACAAGTATTTGGAACAGCGGGCTGGCGTCTGCCGATCCTGCTTCAGGCCGTGACCCGATTACTTCGGAGGTCTCAACGAGGGCCTTCAAAACCAGTTGACGCGCGGCGATCGGCATGGCGCAGTGCGGGTCGATTTGCACCTGCACATGAAACACCGTCTTGCCTTCCTGCGCGGCTTTCTGCATCGCCAGTTTTTCGTATTCTGTCCACGTCACAGCCGATACCCCGGCTGCTTTTGCTTTTCTGGCACGCGTCTTCTTGGCTTTCGGATCCTTGGTAAGTTCGGCAATCCTCTTTCGCAACGCAGAGGAATCTGGGAGCTCTGTTTGATTTCGATAGGCACCCAGCATGCCGCCGAAAATATCAGCGGCACTGAAAGCGATCTCCGTCAATGACCCGTGCGTGGCAGCACTCTCCAGCGCCAGGGCATCTTCAAATTCATGGGCGAGATCGCTGAGTTCCTGAAATCCAACTGCGGCCGAATCGCCCTTGAGCGTATGTACGGCGCGGCGCAGACTGCGCACGGTCTCGCTGTCGCCCGGCTGTTTTTCAAGCTTGAGGGCCTCGTCGTTTAGCGACTGCAGGATTTCTTGCGCGGACTCGAAGAAGAGCTCCCGCAATTCTGCACCGCGATCGTCGGAGAACTGGTTCACGCCTTCACCTCGATCTGTTGATAGGCGGTCCCGGTATCGCGGTACACCATCGAGAATTTATCCGTCAGGCCCAGCAGGCTTTCCGCATGACCCACGAGCAGAAAACCGCCCGGATTCAAGCAGCGGTGAAATTTCTCAATCAGTCTCTTTTGTTCGGCTTCATCGAAATACATCATCACGTTTCGGCAGAAGATGACGTCGTTGCGCTGCGGCAGGTACTCGGTCTTCAAATTGTGAAAGTCAAAATGCACCAGCTCTTTCAGCGCTTTCTTGACGGCGTATCGCTCCCCAACTTTGTCGAAATGACGTAACCGGTAGCTGTAATCCACCGACGACATTTGGATTTCGTTGTAGGTGCCCTCTTGCCCAATCCGCAGAACGGAATAATTGATGTCGCTGGCCAGCACCTCTACCTTCCAGGGCGCAGGGATCAGTGGTTTCGGCGAAGGCGACCCTTGTCCGGAAGGATTGCGTAGGCAGTGATATGAGAGCGCATCGGCGATCAGCATTGCGATCGTATACGGCTCCTGCCCAGTCGAGCAGCCCGCGCTCCAAACCCTCAGTGAAAAGTCGTGGACTTCCTGTTTGCGCCGCAGAATCTGGTCAAGAATGTGTTTGTGAAACAGATCGAGCTGCGCTTTGTTGCGGAAGAAGCTGGTTTCGTTGACCGTGAGGTTCTCGAGCAGCTTCGATAATTCCTGCTTGCCCTCGTCGCTGATCAGCAGTCGGTAGTAGCTGTAGAAGGAGTCCAGTTGGCATTCCTTCAGCCGACGCATCAGGCGATCCTGCAGGAAGTGAGCGCGGCGGGAATCGAAGTGCATCCCGCATTCCTGATAAACGAGCGCCTGCAAAAGCTTCAGTTCAGGTTCCGAGAGCTGCAGTTGCAAACCGGGACTGGCCATATTGATTTCGCTGACCTCTATCCTTGTGAAGCAGCTGTTGCCGAGCGTGCGCCGGGGGTGCTGTTCGGCGCCGCCTCTGAGTTTCCTGTTTCATTCCGTCGAGCCACGTTGCCCGACTCGAGCACCTTGGCCATGTCCAGCAGCACGATCAATCGCCCTTTGTACTTACCCAGCCCGGTCACGCACTTCAGGCCGCCTTCAAGGACCTCCGTCGGCGAAGCCTCCACGTCCTCGACTGGGATCTTCAAAACCTCTGACGCCGAATCCACGATCAGTCCCGAAAGCTTGCCTTTATACTCCAGAACCAAAATGCGGTTGCGTCTGGAGAAAACAATCTTTTTTTCTCCCAGCCGCTTTCTCAGATCGAGAACGGAGACAATCTTTCCGCGAAGATTGATCACGCCCTCCATGTAATCGGGAGCATCCGGCACGGCCGTGATCTCCGGCACGCGCACGATCTCATGCAATGAGGTGATAGGAACGCCGTAGGTCTCGCGTCCGATCTGAAAGCCGACGATGTGCAGTTCGCGGTTCATTCCTGGGCCCGGTTAGTTCTGCACACCCGCTGCAGCCTGGCGCGCGTTCAGCTTGCCTGCCCGATCCTCCCGCCGGTCGACGTGCTCCAGCGCGAAGCGGTCCATCGAATCGAGGAGGTCGCGGGACATCTTCGACATTTGCTCGGCCGATGCGGCCAATTCGGTTGAACCCGAGGTGGTCTGCTGCACGAGCTCGCGCATCCGTTCCATCGCCTTCACAACCGCGTGCGCGCCCGAAGCCTG
>Ga0335078_10008815_pt1 | contig 14988 bp, 11 predicted proteins | sample Lox_Sample_32_FD_206711 | JGI IMG/M metagenome (GOLD analysis project Ga0335078, IMG submission 206711) | Soil microbial communities from Loxahatchee National Wildlife Refuge, Florida, United States - Lox_Sample_3.2 | ecosystem: Environmental > Terrestrial > Soil > Wetlands | place: USA...
GGCGAAGGCGCCCTTGTAGTGGTAACTGAGCAGGCCGCTCGCTATGTTGTGGGCGATGCTCACGTTGTCGGTGTGGTTGTCCGTTGTGGTGTAGGCGTACTGGGCATTATAATTGAGCGAGCCGTAAGTGAGAGACTTCAGAACCTGCCCGGTTATCTTGAACTCCGCCCCCTTGGTCCGCACGTTCGCCGGAGTCACGTAGTCGATCTCCTCACCCGTCGTATTGTCAATGTAGAACTTGCCGGTGGTCACGGCTTCGTTCTCCTGATCGTAGTAGAAGACCGTCATGGATGGGTTGAAAGCAGGATGGATATTCGCGAGGATGCCGCCTTCGTACCGTTGGTCTTTTTCAGCGGGAAGAGCCGTCAGTGTGGTCGGCGAGACCTGCTCCACATAGAACCCCGCGACAGTGTTCTGCACATAGGCATACCGTCCCGTGAGGGTAAACATGGGAGTCAGCTTGTAGGAAGTTCCGAGGGCGTAGGTATACACCTCCTTCGCCCATTGATGGTCGGGTTGCCCGCTGACCGGGTCGTCGTTGTAATGCTTCTCGTCCATTCTGATTGAGCCGTCTACGGTGAGCCTGTCATGGAAAAGACTGTATTGGTCGAGCGCGAAGAGACTATATACCGACTCATCCGTCCTCGTGCCTATGCTCGGGGCGAGCCCGGTAGGGCTCACCGACTCGAGATATTGACCTCCCACTTTAAGGATATTGGGGCCGGCATTGATGACATGGCTGAGGTTGATGTTCTGGCCGTGGATGTCCTGATCGGAGACAGTAACCGGCGTCTGGGCGGGGAAAGACGTGGTCATGCTGCTCGCCAGGAGGCTGTCGTATGCGTACGTGAACGTGGTGGTCTGGCTGTCGGTCCATGACTTTTTCAGATTAACGGCAACCATGTCCGATACGAGAGGATCGAGCTTCCACTTGGACGTGTCCAGGGTCCCCACCTTGGACCAATCGAGGTATGTATACGCACTCTTCCCCTTTCCAACCGTCACCGTAGGGGGCACTTCGATCGTGCCACGCTCGAACTCCTGCATGCCCCTCCCCGTGTAGTAGAGCACGTCACCTGAGAGGAACGGCCCGTCATAGCCCCCGTGGAAGAGGAGCGACTCATTCCTGTACCCGTTATACCAGTTTGTCTTGCCGAGCGAGTCTTGTTCCGTTCCCGTAATACGGTAATCGAAACTTCCAACCTTCGTGTCGATCTTCGCCCCCTGATACAGCTCGTCCTTGTTCGTGTGAAAGCTTCCGTAGCTCGCGACCAGGCCGCCTTCGAGGTTTGAGGCCCGTTTTGTCTTGATCACGACATACCCCTGGTTGGAGTCGCCTGTCATCGAGCCGAAGTTCGTCAGCGGACCGAGGGTGAGAGCCGTTGCGTCCCTCACAATCGTGATGGACTCTATGGCATCCACCGGAAGGGTCGCGATGACCCTGTCGGGGCTGAGCAGGTAAACACCGTCAAGAATGAAGCCGAAGTTCCCATTCCCTCTGATGTAGCCGAAATCCAGGTGCTGTCTCCCCTGGAAGAAGAAGTCCATGCCGGGAACCTGTTCGAGGATGTCCCAGACGGTTTGCGGGTGAATCGCGTCGATCTCCTCCCGCGTAATGACCTCGGTCTGGGGCTTGCTGCTCTCGGGCACCCAGTAGGGACTTGCAGGCGGTTCGGCGGCGGCCTTTTCCTTCACCGTGATCTGTTCGAGTCCTACCGGCTCCTGTTGCTCGTCCTCAGCAGCCGAGACGGCGGGCGCCACCATGAGAAGCATCACCAAAAGAATGGCCCCACCTTTTAGAATCTCTTTCATCTCTCCCTCCTTCCTTTTCCTTTCAGTATGTACTGTAAGAAATAGAGCCACGGGCTCTACGGAAACTGCCAATCCACCATCCGTCTCCGTGCCTCCTTTTGATGCTCACCCACTGATCCAGCCCTAATTCAGCGCTACTCAAGGCTGTAGAGGACAGGGATGATGATTTCTGCCTTAACGGGAGGCTTTGGAAAGGGCTGAACCATCCTCACGGTCTCGAGCACGTTGCGATCGAGGATTTCATACCCCGAGCTCCGAAGGACCCGCAGCCTCTCCACATGCCCCGTCACCTTGATTACGAAAGAGACCGTCAAGGCCCCCTGCCAGCCCATCGTCCTCGCCTGGGGTGGATAGGTAAGATTCTTGAGAATGAGGTCACGGATATATGCAAAGTGTTCTTTCAGATACCTCCTTCGCAGCGTTTCGAGAGACTCGCCGGGTCCCTGGCCTGCGCCCGCCGAAATGCCCGATCCGCTGCCCGATCCGCCTCCCGAGCCTGAACCCAAACCTGGTCCGACCCCTGACCCGGTTCCCGATCCGATCCCCCCTCCCGAACCCGACCCTTCCCCGAAGAGAGAGAGCTCGGACGAAGGCTGTGCCGAGGGAACGGGACCCGTCTCTTGAGGTTCAGCTTGGGTCAGTACGACGGCACTTTCAACAGGAGGAGCAGTAACGACAGGGGGAGGAATCGTATCCTCCAGGCGGGGCTTCGCCAACACAGGCCTGGAGACCTGCCTGGCTCGCGCCATTCCCGACCGGAGATGAGCAGCCGGGGCTTTCACCTCCAATCCCGGGCGCGACCCTCCTCCTCCGCCCCCTGGCAGCTCGGAAGCGAGACAGACGACAACGGGGTCCGGGATGGACTCCCCGGGCCCGACGAAATGAGTGGCCCAGAGGAAGGCTCCTGCGACGAACAGCGAGTGAATGGCGAGGGACATAATGAAATACTGACTTGCCATGAGCGGTCGTCTGTTCATTTGTGAGAAGATCCAAATTTCTGGGGGACGCAAAAAGATCCTCCTTCTTTTTCCGAGCGAGAAAGAGAACTCATCATTTCCACGTGGGAACTACATCTTCAACCGGTCAGCATGAGCCTGACCGGCAAATCCCCGACTCTGGGCTGGCCGTTCACGGGCATCCACGCGGGACACCGGGGATGAGCCGCGAAAGACTGCGGGACCAGGCACACACAGAGAACACCAATCCGGCGGGCGGCCTATCAGCCACCCGCACGCCGAGGGGTCAGTCGAAGTAGCAGGTGCGAAACTCGTTGACAATCATCGCGGTCATTGGTGAGCCCCATTCCCCTATCCGCCAATGCGCTCAGAGCCATCGCTATTTACAATGGTAAATAGCGATCCCCGATATATATCATCGAATATAACACCACGTCAAGGTTTTCTTGCTGAGGGTTATTCTGAAATCGGTCTCTGGGGACAAAGAGGTGCCAAAACTACGGATCCCGAGGCGGGATCGACGGCAACGCCTGCGAAAGAAAGTGGACGGGAACCCGGCTCAAGGTTTCATTGTCAGTCAATAGGCGTGTAAAAGCGGGTGCCTCGGGCACATGGGCGGCACAGGGTTTTGCCGTCCACAATCTCCTCTCGCATGTCCATGACCCTTTCACCGCAGGCATGGCACTTGACTACCCTGATAGGCTTGCCCGGCATGTCCTGAGGGGAGAGGGTAACCTTGACCGCCTCGATCGCGAGCAGCTTTTCTTCGGAAAGCGTGAGATAGGGGTTCTCTCCTGCCGCATCCTGCCCCTCTTCTTTTTCCTTCACGGTGAGCCGCACGGCCTTTCCCGTCTCGAGGTTCAGGAAGGTAGCAGACATCTTGCCATGGTCGTAGATCTTCATGGTCCGCTTGCCGGGCCTACATCCGGTGATGGCCATAATGGCATCGGTGGCACACCGGTCTATCTCCACAAAGACGATCAACTTCTTTCGATCCTTCCCTTGAGGGTCTTCAATGCCTATGGCCTTCAAGCCGGCAATCGTCATCCTGGTTCCGATGGTGAGGCCTGCGCAGATATCGCCATGCAAGGCCTTGGCCGTGGCGAGGCACGACTCAAGACTCAAGTAGGTATTGCTCATGTTCCACCTCCCGACGAAGGTTCTTATTCCCGTCTACTGCTTCATGATATTGATCTTTCGGACGCATGTCTTGAAGAGATGGTAGGCCTCTACTCCTTCAGAAAGCATGTCGAGGGCTTTGTCTGCGTCCGTTACCTTCACTCCGCTTACGATGCTGACACCCCTTGCGAAGAAAGCGTCTGGTAGCAGGCTCACCGAGGGTCCCGTCACGATCACCTTTGCCCCCGTCTTTGTCTGGCGGAGCAGCTCATCGATCGTCCCGTTCGCCACGGCGGCTCCGGTGATAATTACCGCATCACAGGCTGGAAGGACCGCGTCTGCTTGGTCGGCAGGTACGTAAAATCGCATCTCTTCTTCTTTCAAGCTTTCCCGCTTTTTCTCGATCACCGACAGGTCTATCCCGGGAATGCCTCTAAGCCGTCTGAGAAAGGGCACTATGGCCCCCACCATTCCTATTTTTCCCAGATTTCTGGGATCGAGTAGCTCCATGACATCCGCGTCGCAGATAAGCCGGTAGCGGTCCTCGGTGATGAATCGGGAAGATAGGGCGTTCATCACCACGAGCTTCACGAGGTCCGAGAGGGTGGGCCCTCTTCCAGCGTCCAAGATATCCCCAACAGCCGTGCCTTTTAGAGGGGAGGGAGCCGAACGCTCAGCAGCGCTCACGGAAGAACGGGAACCTTTGTGGAGATCGGCAGTGGGGGTATAGGCAACACCTGCGGACCCATCGGAGAGTTTTACCCCGGTAAAGAATACGCCGACGACTATCCTTTCTATTGTTATGTCCTTCGCCTTGTTGCCGAGGAGGACCCGAAGAAGATTTCCCGTTTCGTCGAGAATCATACTATGTCGCGGCACGGGCCCAGCCCGTGAGCCTCAATGTCCTCTCGAAGCCGAATGACCCAACGGACCCGAATAATAGGCCCGTAGGGCATTCTTGATATCAATGCCTTCAGCTCAACGCCCATGATAGCACTCGTTATTTATCAAATAATATAGCGCGAGTCAAGCCCTTAATGTGACCGTATTCTGCCGCATACGCACCCGAGGGCGGCTCAGATGTGGCCCGTGGAGGGCGAGCGCAATCATGCCAGGCCTTCACTCGTTTGTCGCAACCTTACGAGCGGCAATCTCCGAAAACTGCTGCTGATGTGAGATGCAAGACTCGAAGGCGAAGGCCACGGGTCGGTGGAGGGGACCAAAATCACCATTACGAATGGCCGTAGCCGGCGACTCCCATATGCTGAGCCGGTATTTCCAGCCGAGTCTGGTCTCTATCCTTCATAAGGCTTCTTTCCTCCCCACTTTTCCGACTTCTTGGTGAAGCGCGACCATGGGGCGGACTTGCGGGTGGAGACCGAAGATTCTTCACGACGGCGTAATCCTCACCCTCTTGCTCCGTTCCATACCCGCAACGAGAAAGTATTCAGGCCGGTACTTGAAGTCGTAATCGTGCGCCTTCGAAGAACAGGGGCACGAGAAGAAAATCGAATCCTTTTAAGTTTTGTCCCGACATGATAAAACATAGGGATTAATACGTTTCAAATTTGTATGTTATCTCGGCGCCGGGTGATTGTAGAGGAGGAGTCGAGTGGCAATGGAAGATATTGCATTCATCGGAAATAGGATCTCCCACGCAAGGAGCGCTTTCAGTCCATCGTCGAGCAATGGAGATCTACCGGGAGGGTGCCAGAGATGAGCGAGGAGAACGAGGCTTAGATGCGAACGATTTTGGAGAATTGCAGGATCATAAACGGCACGGGGGAGAATCCGGCAACGGGTCACATAGCCGTGGATGGGAAACGCATAGGAGAGGTTGGCGCGGGGCGCGCCCACAACAAGACAAAAAGGGACAGGGTGATCGACCTCAAGGGGCGGACGGTGCTTCCCGGTATCATCGATTGCCACGTTCATCTCTCAATGGCCGGGGACGCAAGCCCCTTGCAATCGGTCACGCCGGATGCGGACCCGACGGCCATCCTCAAAATGGCGTACAACGCCTACCGCACGCTCCTTGCCGGGATAACGACGGTCCGCGATTGCGGGGCGCAGAATCGCCTCAACATCCATCTCAGGGATGCCATCGGAGCGGGCCTCGTGCCCGGTCCCCGCATCCTGGCGAGTGGCAGCCCCATCTGCATGACCGGCGGCCACGGATGGCCTTTCAGCATAGAGGCGGACGGAGAGGGGGAGGTGAGGAAGGCGGTTCGGGCCCAGCTCAAAGCCGGCGCAGATGTCGTGAAGCTCATGGCGACAGGGGGCGTTATGACCCTCGGGGTTGAACCAGGGGTTACACAGTTCACCTATGAGGAACTGCTGGCCGGCGTCGAGGAGGCCCACAAGGCGGGACGGAGGGTTGCCTCCCACGTGCAGGGCGCCGAGGGACTCCACAATGCCCTGAGGGCGGGCATCGATACCATCGAGCACGGCGTTTTCATCAACGAGGAAGCAATCCGGATGTTCTTTGAAAAGGGCGCCTTTCTCGTCCTGACCCTTTCAGCGCCCCACCACATACTAAAGAGCGGGGTCGAAAGCGGTATCCCCGCCGCCATCATCAAGAAGACAGAAGGGATCGCCGCCGCCCACTTCGATTCGGCAAGGAAGGCTTACCGGGCATCAGTTCCCATGGCTATGGGAACTGATGCGGGCACCCCCTTCAACCTGCACGGAGAGAACCTGTTGGAACTCGAGCTGATGCACGGGATCGGCATGACGACCATGGAGGTAATCGTTTCCGCAACCTCCAGGGCAGCCCTGATGCTCGGCATAGAGCGGGAAGTCGGAACCATAGAGACAGGGAAGCTTGCGGACCTGATCGTGGTTGAAGGCGACCCGCTTCGCGACATCACGCTCCTCCAGAAGAAAGAGAAAATAGCGGCGGTGATGAAGGAGGGCCGGTTCTATAAGACGGCTCTTGAAGGTGGAAGGCCATCGCCTCGGGAGGAGGCCGTCCTATGAAAATCTCAAGGGTCGAGGTCTTTCCCCTAGCCCTTCCCCTCAGGAAGCCTTTCTCCATCGCCCTGGGGACAACCACTCACACCTTCCACGCCATAGTGAGGATCACCACTGACGATGGTATTTCCGGATACGGCGAAGGCGCAACATGGCACGTCGTCTACGGTTACGACCAGCATTCCATGATCTGGTCTATCGAGCGCTATCTTGCCCCGGCGATAGTCGGCATGGATCCCTTCGACATAGAGCGGATCATCGCGACCATGGACAGAGCTCTGCCGGGCAACCATATGGCAAAGGCGGGTATCGAGATCGCCTGCCAGGACATCAGGGGTAAGGCGCTGGGGGTTCCCCTTTCCCGCCTCCTCGGAGGCACGCTCACCGACCCTGTTGAGGTGATTGCAGTCGTTGACATCGTGCCGCCGGAAGAGGCGGCACGGACAGCGGAAGAAGCTGTCAAAGACGGGTTCAGGTTCATAAAAATAAAGGTGGGCCTCGACGTGAGAGAAGACGTCGAGCGTGTGGCCGCCATCCGCAAAGCAGTCGGTCCGGACTTGCCTCTTCGCGTGGACGGCAATCAGGGCTATGACAGGGCTGGAGCAACGAAGGCGTGCCGGGCATTCGAGGCGTTCGGCCTCCAGTGGATCGAGCAGCCCCTTCCCGACTGGGATATCGAGGGCCTGGCGGCCCTGGCTCGCGAGTTCTCGACGCCCATAGCTCTTGACGAGAGCATATACGACGTCCACGACGTCTACCGGGTTGCCCGTGCGCAGGCCGCGGACGTAATCAACATAAAAGTGCCGAAGTGCGGGGGCGTCACCAATGCTTTGAAGATCGCCAATGCAGCCGAGGCCATGGGAATCCCCTGTTTTCTGGGCGGCTGTATCGAGAGCGGGGTAGGAACCGCAGCGGCCCTTCACTTTGCCACGTCTTGCCCAAATCTTCATGCGGGCGTAGAGATGGCTGGAAGTTCGGTATTCAAGGACGACATACTGGCGGAGCCTCTCATTCTTGAACGTGGGGTGATGGCGCTTCCGCGCGGAGCGGGCATCGGCGTGCACCCGGCCCCCGACAAATTGGCGCGCTACTCGAAGGCGAACGAGGGAGAAAAATCATGAAGAAAACGGTCATTTTGTGCTCGGCTTTGCTCCTCGTCTTGTGGGGAGCAGCCATCGCATCAGCAGAATCGCAGACCGAGCTGGTGATCGCCCAGACGGCGGAGGTCAACTCCCTCGATCCCGCGAGGCATAACTCTATCACCGATGTGAACTACACCATCCAGGTTTTCGATATGCTCTACATCCTCGACGAACAGAGCAAGCCCGTGCCGAGGCTCGCCCTGTCCCACAGGATCGTCAACCCGACGACGTGGGAGTTCAAGCTTCGCCCGGGCGTTAAGTTTCACGACGGCACGACGATGACCGCCAGGGATGTGAAGTTCTCCATCGACCGTATGACCGACCCCCAGACAAAGGCCCTCTTCGCCTCCTTCTGGGGTCCCATCAAGGAGGTCAAGGCAGTCGATAACCTCACGGTGCAGATCGTCACAAAAAGCCCCGACCCTATTCTTCTCAAGCGGTTAAGTCTGGACCTCGCCATCATGCCCGCTGATCTCTTCCAAAAAGAAGGGGCTGAGAAATTCTTTCAGCATCCCGTGGGGACAGGTCCCTTCAAGTTCGTCAGCTGGACGAGGAACGACCGGATGGTCCTCGATGCGAACGAGGCTTACTGGGATGGTCCACCCAAGATGAAGCGGCTGGTCATCCGGCCCATCCCGGAGGCTGCCACGAGACTTGCCGAGCTCCAGACGGGGAACGCCGACATCGCCCCTGCCATTCCCCCTTTCCTGGTCGAACAATTGAAGGCAGCGCCCAACGCGACCGTTCAGTCAGTTCCGGGCGGCAGGGTGATGTTCCTCTATCTCAACACGCTGGCCAAAGGCCCCCTTCAGGACAAGCGGGTGCGGCAGGCGCTCAATTACGCCATCAACCGTAAGGCGATCATCGACAACGTGCTCAAGGGAAGCGGCATCGAGGTGGCCGACTGCCTCACCCCTTACCATTTCGGCTACGATCCCTCCCTCAAGCCCTACCCCTACGATCCCGCGCAGGCGAAGAAGCTCCTTGCCGAGGCGGGTTACGGGAAGGGGCTGAAGCTCGTCTTCAATTCACCGAACGGACGTTTTATTCTCGATAAGGAGATTTCCGAGGCCATCGCCGGCATGTTCCGTGAGGTCGGGATCCAGACCGAGATGAAAGTCCACGAGTGGGGCAGCTACGTGCAGATGATGAATGCGTGGAAGCTCGAGGACATCGGCTACATCGGCTGGGGCAACACCTTGAGCGACGCCGACGGCACTTTCACGCCCCTTTTCACTCCCACCCCCTTTTCCTACTACAATAACCCTGCACTCACGGAAAAGATAGCCAAAGCAAGGACCACGATGGATGAAAAGGCCAGGCTCGGCCTTTACAGGGAGATTCAGAAGGAGCTTATCGGCGAGGCCGCGGTCGGCTTTCTCTACGAGCAGGTCGATCATTACGGTATTTCTCGTAGTCTCAAGGGTTTTCATGCTCGGGGTGATGAGTGGCTCATAGTCTACAAGGCAAGCAGGTAGAAGGTTAGAGAAGCCGTTCCCAAAAAAAGGGCCTGATCCCTCTTTTTTTGGACCACAAGTGGGCAGCAACGGATATGGGAGCATACATCGTTCGCAGGTTGGGGCAGTCGCTGATCGTGATCCTCGGGGTTATCTGCATCACCTTCGCGATTTCCCGGGTGGTGGGCAACCCGGTTGTTCTTCTTCTTCCCGCCGAAGCCACGGAAGAACAGAGGGTCGCCCTGATGAAGGACCTCGGGCTCGACAAGCCGATGTACGTGCAGCTGGGGATCTACATCTCCAAAGTGGCGAGGCTCGATTTCGGGAGGTCATTCAGGTCCGGTGAGCCCGCGATGAAGCTCCTCCTGGACCGGGTGCCCGCCAGCCTCTACCTCTGTTTCGCGGGGACCCTCCTCTCCGTGTGCATCGCCCTCCCCCTCGGCATCATCTCGGCAATCAAGCGGGGCACCATCTTCGACAGGGTGGGCATGACGATCGCCCTCCTCGGCCAATCGATACCTGGGTTCTGGGCAGGTATCATGATGATCCTTCTGTTTGCGGTGAAGCTCAGATGGCTCCCCCCATCCGGCTACGGTCCGCCCCAGTACGTGATCCTGCCTGCGGTGACCCTCGCCTTCTTTTTCGCCGCCGCGACGGCAAGAATGACGAGATCGAACATTCTCGACGTCCTCGATATGGAGTACGTGCGTTACGCGCGGCTCAAGGGGGTGCCCGAACGCATCGTCATCCTGCGCCACGTCCTTCGCAATACGTTCATAGGCATCCTCAACATCGTCGCTCTCCAGGCGGGCCTCTTGTTGGGTGGTGCGGTGATCACGGAGTTCATCTTCTCCTGGCCGGGCATCGGCAGGCTCTCCCTCGACGCGATCTATAACCGGGATTATCCCGTGGTCCAGGCGACGGTGATTCTCGCTGCCGCCTTCTTTGTCGTCCTCAACCTGCTGGTTGATATCGTGCATATCGCGACCGATCCCCGGATCAGGAAGCAGTAGGGGGCGGATGTGAGAACGGTGGTGGGTGAGGCGAGAACGATCGGCGAGCCTGGTACGAAGGGCGCTCTCGCAGACGGTCAAAGAATCCTGAAACTGAAGAAAGTGGTGCGGCGGATACCGAAAGCATCCGCCCTCATCATCATCGGGCTTGTCCTCTGCGCAATATTCGCCCCCCTCATCGCCCCCCACGATCCCCTTGCCCAGGATCTTGTGAACAGCCTGAAGCCTCCCTTCTTTCAGAAAGGCGGGAGCGTCTCCCATCTTCTCGGAACCGACAGCCTCGGCAGGGATATCCTGAGCAGGATGATCTACGGCGCCAGAGTATCGGCCATCGTCGGCTTCGCGGGTGTCCTCTTCTCAGGGCTCATAGGTACCTTCCTCGGCGTCCTTGCGGGATATTTCGGCGGGAAGATCGACGCGGTGATCATGCGTGTCACGGACATGATGCTTTCCCTCCCGTACATCCTCATCGCCATAGCCATCATTGGGGCAATCGGCCCATCTCTGAGAAACATCATCATCGTTCTCGCGATCACCCAGTGGGTCGGGTACACGCGGATCATCCGTTTCGAGGCGATGGGTCTCTCGAAATCAGAATTCGTAGATATGGCTGTCATATCCGGCTCCAGATGGTGGCGCATCCTCCTGACGCACATACTGCCAAACGTGCTCAACAGCGCCGTAGTGCTGGCTACCCTTGACGTGGGCAAGATGATCGTTTTCGAATCCGCCCTAAGCTTTCTCGGACTGGGAGTCAAGCCACCCACGCCTTCATGGGGAGGCATGCTCGCCGACGGGCGGATCTATTTGACGGTGGCCTGGTGGATAGCCACCCTGCCGGGCGTCGCCATCGTGATCACTGTCCTCGGCGGAAATCTCCTGGGCGACTGGCTGCGTGACGAGCTCGATCCCCGCCATCAGCTGAAAGCATGACCATGAAAGAGAAATCCCGCAACGTGCTCGAAGTGAACAACCTTTCGATCCATTTCTTTACGGACCGCGGCGTGGTGAGGGCGGTCGAGAACATAGACTTTGCCGTGCGGGATGGGGAAGTCTGGGGTCTTGTTGGTGAGTCGGCGAGCGGCAAGAGCGTCATCGGCCAGGCATTGATGGGGGTCGTGGCCAAGCCGGCAGGCAGGATCATGTCGGGTGAAATCCTCCTCAAGGGCGAAGACATACTCTTGAAAAGCCCGCATGCCCTGGAGGAAATGAGAGGTGGGCGGGTAGCGATCATACCCCAGGACCCGACGACTGCCCTCAACCCGCTTCTCACCGTCGGTTTCCAGATCGGTGAGTCTTTCAGATACCATTGTCAGGGTGGGGACCTGCACGGCGAGGTGATAGGCGTCATGAAGACCGTCCACATCCCTGCACCGGAGATGCGCTATGAAGACTACCCCCATCAGCTAAGCGGCGGCCTGAAGCAGCGCGCCATCATCGCCACGGCCCTTTCCTCCCGGCCGGAGCTTCTCATCGCCGATGAACCTACAAGCGCCCTCGATGTGACGATCCAAGTGCAGATCATCAGGCTCATAAGGGAAATCCAAAGAGAATTCAACATGGCCATGATCCTCATCACTCACAATCTGGGTCTCGTCGCTAAGATGGCCGACCGGGTCGCCGTTCTCTATTGCGGCAGGATTGTGGAGGAAGCGCCGGTAAAAGAGCTCTTCAAGTCGCCTTTGCACCCTTATACCCGCGGCCTTTTGGCCTCGCTTCCCCGGGGCGACAAGGGCGACGTGGAGTTGTATACGATACCGGGTCACCTTCCAAACCCGCTCGACCTTCCTCCGGGGTGCAGTTTTGCACCGCGATGTGCTTACGCCGAAGATGAGTGCACGGGGGCGGTACCAGGGACGGAATGGACTTCAGAGGATCACCGTGTCGCCTGCCGGCGCTGGAGGCAGCTCTAAGATGGCCGCACTCCTCCGCCTCGATCACGTGAAGAAGTATTTTCCCGTCTCTTCGGGGATCATACGGAAATCTTTCGCGTCACTGAAAGCGGTAGACGACGTCTCCTTCACCATAGAAGAGGGGGAGACCTTCGGACTCGTTGGCGAATCCGGCTGTGGAAAGACTACCATCGGCAAACTGCTCCTGAAGCTCTATGAGGCGACTTCGGGAAGGATCTTCATGGGCCAGAGCGACGTGACCCGGCTCAAGGGCTCTGACCTCGGCGGGTATCGGAGGAAGATTCAGGCGGTCTTTCAGAACCCTTACGCATCCCTCGATCCCCGGATGCGCATATGGAGATCGATCGGAGAGCCCCTTGTCAACAGCGGGTGGCCGAAAAGGAAGGTAATGGAAAAGGTGGGGGAACTGCTCGACCTGGTCGGCCTTCCGGCAAACTGCGGATCCCGGTTTCCCCATGAGATGAGCGCCGGCCAGCGCCAGCAGATCGCGATCGCGCGGGCTCTCTCGGTCAATCCCACGTTTGTCGTACTCGACGAGCCCACGTCGCTTCTCGATGTTTCGGCGCAGAGCTCGATTCTGAATCTTATCACCCGGCTCCAGACGAGGCTCAGTCTCACGTACCTCTTCATTTCTCACAACCTGCAGGTGGTGAGATTCGTGAGCAACCGGGTGGGCGTCATGTATTGCGGAAAGCTTGTCGAGCTGGCAGAGAGCAAAACCCTTTACACCGAAGCGAAGCACCCTTACACCAGGGCTCTTCTCGCCTCCGTGCCCGATATCGACCCGGAATCAACCAGGGAAGAGGTGGTGCTCGAAGGTGACGTCATGAGCCCGATCGATCCTCCCGACGGCTGCCGTTTCTACGGCCGGTGCGGGTCCAGGGCGCAAGTGTGCCAAAGCAGCGAGCCGGTCATGACGCAGGTGGGGCAGGGCCATACCGTCGCGTGCCACTTCTGCAAAAGCGCATGACGCTTACAATTCCTGACCGCGGCGCTTGATCGGGCGGCCTGAGCGGTGCGCCGGTGGCTGCCACAGCGCTAGGTGAGAAGCTATGCAAACACCTATTCCCGGTTATCGAGAAGCCGGGCAGGGACCTTCAGTTGTGTGCATTCACGGAAACGCGAGCTCGTCCGGTCAGTGGCGCTCCCTGATGGATCGATTGTCGGAAAGGTTCCGGCTCATTGCGCCTGACCTTTACGGTCACGGCCGTACCCCTCCCTGGCCGGATCACCGCGGCATGCATGTCGATGATGAAGTCGACCTCCTGGAGCCTGTCTTCCGGCTGGCCGGCAATCGGTTCCACCTTATCGGACACTCCTGGGGCGGCGCGATAGCACTGAAAGCCGCCCTACGCCATTTACCCCGGCTGCTGTCACTGGTGCTCTTTGAACCGGCTCTGTGGAGCCTTCTGATTGCCGATGACCCCAGCAGCGCTCCCGCGCGAGAGATAATAACGAACCGGGACGAAACCCAGCGGCTGATCGATGGGAGGGACTACGCGGGAGCGGGGGAGTATTTCATCGATTACTGGATAGGCCCCGGCACCTGGAAGGGCATGACGGAAGAGCGACGCTCGGCTTTTGCCGTCAGCATGGGTGCGGCGAGCCCGGAATGGCACGCATCATGGAACGAGGCGATACCCCTGGCTGCCTTCGCAGCGGTGGATGTTCCCACCCTCCTTCTGTCAGGGACGAAATCGACTGCTCCAGCCAAGGCCATGACTTCGCTCTTATCCTTGGTGCTCCCGCATGCAGAAATACTCGAGCTGGAGGGCATCGGTCATATGGGTCCGGTGACGAACCCGGAAACCGTCAATAGCGCAATAGAAGGTTTTCTTTTGAAGATATGAAGAATCGGAGTGTTTGACGGCCCTATCTTCCGAAATGCGGGGCAGGGAAAAACGCAATCCCGCCATAGGGTGCACGGCTCGCTCGGCTCCGCCCTAAATCTGATACAATACTATCTGTCATGTCCGATTTCCTGCCGATGACAAAAGAGGAGATGGAACAGAGGGGCTGGGGCACGCTGGATGTGATCCTCGTATCCGGAGATGCCTATGTTGATCACCCCTCATACGGAACCGCGATCATAGGAAGGGTGCTCGAGGCGGCAGGCCTGCGAGTCGGTGTTATCGCTCAGCCGGACTGGAAAAGCACAAAGGATTTCTTGCGTCTCGGCGCCCCCAGGCTTTTTTTCGGGATAACCGCCGGCAACCTCGACTCCATGGTCTCCAATTACACGTCCCACAAGAAACTCCGTCTTCGAGACGCCTATTCTCCGGGGGGAAGGCCGGGATTGCGTCCTGACAGGGCGACGATCGTTTACGCTAATCGCGTGCGGGAGGCGTTTGGCCATATCCCCATCATCCTCGGCGGTATCGAGGCGAGCCTTCGGAGGCTCGCGCACTACGATTGGTGGGATAACAGGGTGCGAAGGTCGCTTCTTCTTGACGCAAAGGCTGACGTTTTGGTGTACGGAATGGGAGAGACGCAGGTCCTGGAGATCGCACACAGGCTCGATAGGGGAACCGATCTCACGGGCATACCGGGCACCGTCGTTGTCCAAGGGACTTCGCAGTCCCCGACGGCAACCCTGGAGATTC